>Ga0070712_100002527_pt1 | contig 11292 bp, 10 predicted proteins | sample LARL81metaG_FD_71396 | JGI IMG/M metagenome (GOLD analysis project Ga0070712, IMG submission 71396) | Corn, switchgrass and miscanthus rhizosphere microbial communities from Kellogg Biological Station, Michigan, USA - LAR L8-1 metaG | ecosystem: Host-associated > Plants > Roots > Rhizosphere ...
ACCGACAAATGGGTCGAGGAGGGCTGGTCGACTCGCGGCGACCCCGACGAGATGCGCTTGAGCTTTCCGAACCCGGAGCCGCGACTCGAAAAGCTCCTAAGCATCGTGACCGAATGTTCGAAATGGGGCCTTTTCACGCGGCCGCTGACGGAGAATTGGGGCCGCGGCCGTGTCCAACTCATCGGCGATGCGGCGCATGCCATGCTGCCGAACGCCGGGCAGGGTGCCTGTCAGGCCTTCGAGGACGCGTATATCCTCGCTCGTTGGCTCGACGCCTGCCGCAATCCGGTCGAGGCATTCGCGAGCTTCCGCCGTATCCGTATTCCGCGGGTACACGCGGTGCAGCGTCTCTCGCTCGCCAATGCCCGCTTCAAGCACATGCGCGACAGCTCGGAACAAAAGGACCTGATCACCTCTGGTAAGGGGAGCGTTCACGGAACAACCGAATGGGTCTGGGCATATGATGCGGTCAGCGGCTGGGATAAGGATCCGATCGTCCCGGCCATCTATGCAGACACCAACTCCGTCGCACCGTCGCCCCCTCCGGGTCATGCGCGGGCTTGACCCGCGCATCCGTCTTCTTACGAAAAAGATGGATTGCACCGGACCTCGGGCCTGGCCGGGTCCGGCATCACAAAAGTGCCTCAAGTCGGGTAAACCCGACGTGAGATGTCAAGCCGGCAATGAAGACTGAGATTCAATATGAGCAGGAAGCGCTGTAGCTGGAGATCGACCATGCGGTGCGCACGAAACGTATCTACGCTCTTCTGCATACTCGTTGCCTTGTGCGGCATAGCTATCGCGCAGCCGAGCTCGGCACCGGAATATCGATCGCTGCAACCCGATTCGGACGAGCAGCACATCGCAGACCTTGTATTGGCGAGCCGAATTCTCATCCAGGAAGGCGTGCTGGATAGTTTTGGGCATGTGACGGTTCGTTCACTGAATAATCCGAGCCACTATTTCATGCCCCGGGCAATGCCTCCGGCGCTGGTCACGTCAAAGGACATTGTCGAGCTCGATCTCAATAGCATACCAATCGATCCGAAGGCGCCAAGAACGAATGGCGAGCGATTCATTCATGGAGAAATTTACCGAGCTCGTCCCGACGTTCAGGCGGTCGTGCACAGCCATTCGCCCGCTGTGATTCCATTTAGTATTTCGCCCGGCCACCCGCTTCACCCCGTGTTGCACATGGCCGGCTTTCTTCCTGCCCGTGTCTCCGTGTTCGACCACCGCGATGTCTCAAAAGACGATCCGAGCCTGCGAGGCAAGCTGATGGTCAACAATACCAAGCTCGGCGCAGCGTTGGCGAAGACATTGCGCAATGATTCCGTCGTCCTCATTCGCGGCCACGGCAATGCCGTGGTTGGAACCTCATTGCCATGGGCGGTGCTCAGGGCGGTCTACACGCAGATGAATGCACGGACGCAGATGGAAGCGGTCGCGCTCGGAGGTGAGGTGATCTATCTCAACGAGGATGAACTCAAAATGCATCCCGTTGAGGTGTTCGATGTTGGGCGGCCCTGGGAGAACTTGAAAAGTCGGCTTCCAAAACTTCCCTGATTGTGAGCTCGCCAAGGTTCCCCGCAAATCAATGAAGCCCCTCAACTTTGACATCGGCGTCCTGCACGGCTTGTTTCCAGCGTGGAATTTCCTTGCGTAGAAAAGCCGCGAACTCGTCCGGCGTGCTGCCAAGCGGATCGATACCCATCGTCGAGATTTGGCGAGCGAACTCTAAATCTTTGAGGGCGCGCCCGATTTCGAGATTCAGCTTTTGCACAATATCCTTGGGGGTTCCCTTCGGAGCGACGACCCCGATCCATGCGGTGATGCTGAAGCCTGGCAGTCCTGACTCGTCCAAAGTCGGAATGTCAGGAGCGATTTGGGCACGGCGAAGGCCGGTCAGGCCCAATGCCGTCAGGCGGTTGTCGCGTATCTGCGGCACGGCCGGCACAATATCGCTGAAGACGAGTTGCACTTCGCCGGCGATCGCTGCCGTCAGGCTCGGGATGCCCCCGCGGTACGGGACATGGGTGATCGAAACTCCTGCCTGCTTATTAAAGGTCGCGAGGGACAAATGACCAGTCGAGCCATTGCCCGATGTGGCAGCATTGAGCTCGCCAGGCTTTCCTTTCGCGAGCTCAATTAAATCTTTGGCAGACTTTATGGGCAGTTTCGGGTTGGCTGCCAACACGAGTGAGTTCTCGCCAGCCAAAATCACTGGCTCGAAATCTCGCAGCGGCTCATACCCCAGAGATGGGTACAGTGCGAGATTGGTGGTCAGGGGTGAATTGGTGGATATAAAGAACGTATGCCCGTCAGGAGCAGACTTCGCCGCAAATTCAGCGCCAACGCTGCCACCCGCACCAGGTCGGTTCAGGATTACGACTGGTTGCCCCCAAGCGGTGGTAAGCCTGGGGCCAAGCGCGCGAGAGAGAAGATCGACAGTTCCACCGGGCGTATAGGGGACAACTATCTGGATCGCGTGATCGGGATATTCGGCGAATGAAGAGGTCGCTCCAGCGACGAGAAGAGCGGCGGCAAGTGCAATGTTGAAAAGGCGCATAGTCCTCTCCCATGCTTCCGGCGCGCTCATGCTTTGCCCAGCTTGATCAAGGGCTAGCGCAGTGCGCTGCCAACGACCCTCACGATCGTGCTGGTCAACTTGGCAAGATCTTCCTCCTCGATCGTAAAGGCAGGCGTGAGATACACGATTGAGCCGAAGGGTCGGATGAACGTCCCCTCCTCCGCGAACCGCACCCGTAATCGCTCCAGATCATCGATACGCTCAAGCTCCACCACGCCGATCGCACCCCTCACGCGAACGTCCTTCACTCCGGGGAGACCTCGACAAGGCTCCAGGCCTCGCTCAAGCGCGCGTCCGATTTCCTGCACCTGATCGAGCCGCGGCTCCTGCTCAAACAGATCGAGTGAAGCATTGGCCGCGGCACAGCCGAGTGCATTGCCCATGTAGGTCGGCCCATGCATCAACGCTTGGGCAGGATCGTCGGACCAGAACGCGTCGAATATTTTCGTTCGGGCGATAGTGGCCGCCAGCGGCAAGGTCCCTCCGGTGAGCGCCTTCGAAACTGTCACGATATCCGGCACGATGCCGGCCGCTTGCGAGGCAAACAGAGTCCCGGTACGGCCGAAGCCGGTGAATATTTCATCGCATATCAGGAGCAACTCGTGCCTGACCGCTGCCTCCAGCAGCAGCCCCAGCACCTGCGGGTCGTGAAATCGCATCCCGCCCGCACCTTGGACCAGCGGCTCGACTATGAGCCCGGCAAGCTCGTCCGTGTGCTCATCAAGGAAGCGGGCAAAATCGGCAGCTGTTTTCTCGTCGGTTGGCAGGTCAATGATCGTGTGCTCGGGCAGCAATGACGCAAACCGCTGGTGCATTCCCGTCCCCGGATCGCAGATCGACATCGCACCGGTCGTGTCGCCGTGATAGGCGCCCTTGAACGCCAGGAATCTTGCTCGCCCGGGATAACCGCGATTACTCCAGAACTGGATCGCCATCTTCATTGCGACCTCGACTGCAACCGAGCCCGATTCCGAAAAGAAGACGCGATCGAGATCGCCGGGCAGGAGCGCCGAGAGCCGGCGGGCGAGAGTAAGCGCCTGCTCGTGCGCCAGCCCGCCAAACATCACATGCGGCATGATGGCGAGCTGACGCTCGACAGCGGCGCGGATATGAGGGTGATTGTAGCCATGACAGGCGGTCCACCAGGAGGCGATGCCGTCGATGAGCTCGCGACCATCAGCCAGCACGATGCGGCTGCCTTGCGTGCGCGCAACCGGCAGCGGTAGGCTCGCGGTCTTCATTTGGGCATATGGCAACCAGACGTGACGCAGGCCGGCCTCATACCAGGCGGGCCTGCTGTTAACCTCCGGTGACATTGAGCCCTTCCATTCCATGTGCAGTGCCTTCATTGTGCTTGTGACCATAGGGTGGGCAAAATCGCCTGACGTGGCCGAGCCGCGTGGGCGCGGCGCGCGTACAGTCCCCGATCAGGGTCGGGGACAGGGCAAAGTCGCGCGTTCCGTCCTGTCCGCGTGGGCAAAGCACGCACTGAGCAACAAGGTTCCGGCCGCAACATGCGCTCCCTTGATGAATTCGCAACCGCCAAGCTTGCAGAGCTCGAGCGCGACAGCCTACGCCGCGAGCTGGTCGAGACCGTGCGGGTTACCGGAATCTGGATGCTGCGCAATGGGCGTCGGCTGCTGTCTTTTTGCTGCAATGATTATCTCAATCTGACGCACCATCCGGCCGTGGTCGAGGCTGCAACCCAGGCTTTGCGTCTCTATGGAACGGGTGCCGGAGCATCGCGCCTGGTCACCGGCAACCATCCGCTCTATGCCGAGCTGGAGCATCGCCTGGCGCAGGTAAAGGAAGCGCAGGCCGCCTGCGTCTTCGGGTCCGGCTACCTTGCCAATTTGGGAATCATTCCGGCGCTCATCGGTTCTGAGGATCTCATCCTGATCGACGAGTTGGCCCATGCCTGCCTTTGGGGCGGGTCCAGACTCGCCCGCGCCGCTGTCGTTCCCTACCGCCATGCCGATCTGGGGCATGTTGAAGTGCTGCTCTCCGAACTGCGAAAAAGGTACGACCGCGTGCTGATCGCCACGGATGGCGTGTTTTCGATGGATGGCGACATCGCTCCCTTGCACGGACTTACGGCCGTGGCGCAGCATCATGATGCCTGGCTGTTGTCGGACGATGCCCATGGGCTCGGGGTCGTGGGCGGAGGACGCGGCTCCAGTTTCGTGCAAGGCAGGAAGGCCGATGTTCCTCTGCAGATGGGAACGCTTTCCAAGGCATTGGGCGCTTATGGCGGGTATATCTGCGCCTCCGCAGCGGTCGTGGATCTCGTCCGGAACCGGGCGCGGACGTTGATTTATTCGACCGGGTTGCCGCCGGCGGCAGTGGCTGCCGCGATCGCGGCGCTCGATCTGATCGAGCAGGAACCGGAATATGCCGCCCTGCCGCTTGCAAAGGCCAAGGCATTTGCCCGCGGCGCGCAGCTGCCCGAGCCGGAGAGCCCCATTGTCCCAGTTCTCCTCGGCGAAGCCGAAGCGGCGCTTGCGGCTTCGCAGTTGCTTGAAGAGAATGGGTTCCTGGTCACAGCCATTCGACCGCCGACGGTGCCGCAGGGCACCTCGCGGCTGCGTTTCACTTTCACCGCGCAACATCCCGACGAGGCAATCAATCGGCTTGCCGAGCTGGTGCGCAACCGCGTGCTCGTGCGCTCCGATGCTCTCGCAATCCCCGCGCAATGAGAGCTGCTTTCATCACCGGCACCGGCACCGAGATCGGCAAGACCTTTCTGGCGACAGCGTTGATCCGGCATCTGCGCAGCGCAGGTACGAAGGTGCACGCGATCAAACCCATCGTCACCGGGTTTGACGAGAACAGGTGGCAGAACACCGATCCGGCCGCGCTGCTCGCGGCGCTTGGCCATCCTCTCTCCTTGGAGGAGATAGCAAAAATATCGCCGTGGCGATTTGTGGCACCGCTGTCACCCGACATAGCGGCCAAGCGGGAGGAACGGAGCATCACATTCGGTCATGTCGTCGAGTTCTGCCGAAAAACCCTCAGCGCCAATCCGGGCGTTGTTCTCGTCGAGGGCATCGGCGGGATCATGGTGCCTCTCGACGTGCACCGTACTCTGCTTGATTTGATGTCCGTCCTGCGCGTGCCGCTGATACTGGTGACCGGGAGCTATGTCGGTACCCTCAGTCATACATTGACGTCACTGGAAGTGCTGGCGCGGCGCAATCTGGACGTGGCGGGGGTGGTCGTAAGCGAGAGCCCCGGGAGTGCCGCCGCGCTGGAGGAGACGGTGGCCACGCTGCGACGGTTTGCGGACTCCATCGACGTGATTGGCATTCCCCGCCTTGGGGCGGACACCCTCGAGCACCCGGCGCTTGCTCACGTTGCTGCGCTGATCTGAGGACCGCGGCTTACACCGGTGCTATCGCGTATGGACCCCCACCCGGCAGCATTCGCTTCGAAGCGAAGCAAATGCTGCCGACCTCCCCCATTCAGGGGGAGGTATAGAGGTCACGGCAGCAGAATGGTTGATCCCGTCGTTGCGCGGCCTTCGAGATCCCGGTGCGCTTTCTGCGCGTCCTTGAGCGGATATTTCTGATTCACTGGAATCTTGACCGCTCCGCTGCCGACAACCTCGAAGAGCTCGCTTGCCATCTTGAGCAAATCCTCGCGTTTTGCGGCATAGGTATTGAGTGTCGGGCGGGTGGCGAACAGCGACCCTTTGGTCTGCAGAATATTGATGTTGAATGCCTCGATCTGCCCTGAGGCACTGCCGAAGCTCACGAACATGCCAAGCGGCTTGAGGCAGTCGAGCGAGGCCGGGAATGTCGCTTTGCCCACCCCGTCGTAGACGACGGCGCACATTTTGCCGCCGGTGATCTCCTTCACCTTCGCGGGAAAATCCTCGTTTCGGTAGAGGATGGTGTGGTGCGCTCCGTGCTTTCTGGCGAGCTCGGCCTTCTCCTTGGAGCCGACGGTCCCGATGACGTTGGCACCCAGATGGTTCGCCCACTGGCATGCAATCAGACCAATACCGCCCGCGGCGGCCTGGATGAGCACGTTGTCGCCCTTCTGCACCTTGTAGGTCTGCCGCACCAGGTATTGTACGGTCAGGCCCTTGAGCATCATGGCGGCAGCCTGCTCGTAGCTGATATTGTCGGGGAGCTTCACTGCACGGTCTGCGGGCAGCAGTCGCTCCACCGCATAGGCCCCAAGCCCCGAGACATAGCCGACGCGGTCACCGACCTTGACTTCGGTGACGCCAGGGCCGACCGCGATGACTTCGCCGGCGCCCTCGTTACCGGAGACGAACGGCAGGCCGACCGGGGATGGGTACATGCCCATGCGGAAATAAGTGTCGATGAAATTGACGCCGCAGGCATGATTCCTGACCTTGACCTGCCCGGGGCCGGGCTGCGCCACGGGAATATCCTCGTAGGTCAGGACCTCCGGGCCCCCCACCTTGTGTACTCGGACTGCTGCGACCATTGCTGTCACTCCTGCTCTGACGTGTTCTCAACGTGGCGCCCCCATGGAAGCGGTGCACTCTCTCTCAGCGAAGCCGGCGGATCAAGCGGTCCCCGCAAGCCTCTCCGGATGATTGGGCTCACGGTCGGTCGAGCCCACCGCGAGAAAATAGAACGCGATGATCAGCAATCCCGTCGTGACCCACGGGCCTGGATCGAGCCCGCGCGCGAGCGCCACGAGAGCCAGGATGGACCAGACGAGCAACGCCGCGATGTTCACCGGACGGAAGCGCCTCACGCGAACGGGGTGAAGGAACCTGATCGGCGCAAAGGTGAGCGCTGCAAGGGCGAGAATGATGAGACTCGCAAGCCATGGACCGGGCTTGAGCAGAAACAGATAGAACGCAACCACATTCCACACCGCAGGAAAACCGCGAAAGTAATTCCCCGCCAGTTTCATATTTCGATCGGCGAAATAGAGTGCGGCAGTGATTACTATGAGGGCCCCAGCAGGCAGCGCGAGAGCCATCGGGAGGAATCCACCGGCGCTGATCGCATAAGCCGGGACAAACACGTAAGTGACAAAATCGACAATGAGATCGAGCACATCTCCGGACCAGCGCGGCAGAACCACGGCGACCTTGAGGTATCGCGCAACGGGACCGTCGACACCATCGATGATGAGCGCGATTCCAAGGCAGAGAAACATGGCCGTCCATTGCGCTGCCACCGCAAATGCCAGTGCGGTGAGTGCCACGGCGGCTCCGGCAGCGGTGAAAATATGCACCCCGAAAGCGCAGGCTTGGTTCGGCGGTCGCAAAAAATCGGCTCCTAAATTGTGGGGGACTACTATACCTTATGCGGCATGACGAGAATGGATGCTGAATGCGTCGTCGTAGGCGGAGGCCCTGCAGGGCTGACAGCGGCGATTGCACTCGCGTCGTCTGGAATCGGAACTGTTCTTGTCGCCAGAGCGGTCAACCTTGCCGATCCCCGCACTACCGCTCTGCTCCACGGGTCTGTTAGCGCCCTTGCCACACTCGATGTGTGGGACCGCTGCCAGGCGCATGCTGCGCCGCTGCGAGCCATTCGAATGGCTGACGATACGGGACGGCTGGTGCGGGCACCCGAAATCCTTTTCAAGGCGAGCGAGATCGGATTGGAGGAGTTCGGTCACAATATTGAGAACCGATTTCTGCTGGCCGCGCTCGAGCAGCGTGCACGGGCACTTCCTGCGCTCAGATGGATCGCGGATGAAGCGGCCGCAGTCGACATTGCTGACCGCAGCGCGACGGTGATGTTGAAAACCGGGGCAAGCGTGACTTCTCAGCTCATCGTAGCAGCCGATGGGCACCGTTCCCTGTGCCGCAGCGTCGCCGCAATACGCACCGATGCTCGCAGCTACGCCCAGACTGCCCTGACCTTCAATCTCTGTCACAGTCGACCGCACGGTGACACTTCGACCGAGTTCCACACGCAAACGGGTCCCTTCACGCTCGTGCCATTGCCGGGCCGGCGTTCAAGCCTGGTCTTCGTCGTCGATCCGCAGGAAGCATCGACTATCGCAGCGCTTTCCGCGGATGTGCTTGCGCAGGAGATTGAGCGACGATCGCACTCGCTCATCGGCAAGATCGATGTCGAGACGCCACGCGGCATGTTTCCGCTCGAGGTCAGAACGGCCACACGCTTTGGCGCGCACCGCATGGTGCTGGTGGGCGAAGCGGCGCACACGCTTCCACCCATCGGCGCGCAGGGCCTCAACCTCGGCCTGCGCGATGCCGCGGCGATCGGCGAGCTCGTCGTCGGCGCGCACCGGAAAGGGTTTGATGTGGGCGAGAGCCAGGTCACCGAGCGCTACGACCGCATGCGCCGAGCAGACATCAGGAGCCGGACGCTCGCTGTGGACCTCCTCAATCGCAGCCTGCTTTCCGACTTCCTCCCGGTGCAGGCGGCGCGCGCGCTCGCCCTGCTCTCGGTCGATCGCATCCCGCCCCTGCGCCGGGCAGCGATGCGTGAAGGCGTAGAGCCGCGCATTGGTCAACCGCGGCTCATGCGCGGAGAGGCACTCTGAGCAAGGCACAGTTTCGCAATTGTGTGAATGCACCTTGGCGTAGCCGAGCTCAGCCCATACGCTAACACTCGGGTTTTCTCTGCGCACGGCATGCAAGGCATGAAGCTCCCACGCAATTTCTTCAAGCCGCTCGCGATTGGCGCTCCCGCGCCGCTCTTCCACCTGCCGGTCAAGCTCGAGCGCATGATCCATTTCGTGCCGCCCCATATCGAGAAGCTGCGCGCCAAGGTTCCCGAGTTGATCGCCCAGGTCGACGCGGTGCTCGGCAACCTGGAAGATGCCATTCCCGCGGAGGCCAAAATTGCGGCCAGACGCGGTTTCATCGAAATGGCCAAGGCGCATGAATTCGCAGAGACGAGTTTGTGGACTCGCATCAACGCTCTCAACTCGCCCTGGATGCTTGACGACGTGGTCGAGATCGTCGGCGCGGTGGGGCAAAAGCTCGACGTCATCATGCTCCCCAAGGTCGAAGGCCCTTGGGATATTCACTACATCGATCAACTCCTTGCGCAGCTCGAAGGCAAGCATGCGCTGCAAAAGCCCATTCTCGTCCATGCCATTCTCGAGACGGCCGAAGGGGTCGACAACGTCGCCGCGATTGCGACTGCCTCGCCTCGCATGCACGGCATCAGCCTGGGGCCGGCGGATCTCGCCGCCTCGCGCGCCATGAAAACGACGCGCGTTGGAGGCGGTCACCCCGATTACAAGGTCCTCGCGGATGCGACGAGCAACGGCTCGACCCGGGCTGCGTTCCAGCAGGATCTCTGGCACTACACGCTGGCCAAGATGGTCGATGCCTGTGCGGCGGCGGGTATCAAGCCATTCTACGGTCCATTCGGCGATTTTTCCGACCCGGAAGCATGCGAGGCACAATTCCGCAATGCCTTCCTTTTGGGCTGCGTGGGCGCCTGGACACTGCATCCAAGTCAGATCCCCATTGCCAAGCGCGTATTTTCGCCCGATCCTGCGGAAATTGCATTCGCAAAACGAATCGTCCAAGCCATGCCGGACGGAAGCGGTGCGGTCATGATCGACGGCAAGATGCAGGATGACGCGACCTGGAAGCAGGCCAAGGTGCTGCTTGACCTCGCGCGTCTAGCCGCCGACAAGGATCCGCAGCTGGCGGAGCGCTACGATCTTTGATGCTCGAGGGGCATCGCTGATGAGCAAAATGCGCAACGCTAAATTCAACCTCGGCCAAGTGGTGCGGCACCGCCTGTTTCCGTTTCGCGGCGTCATCTTCGACATCGACCCTGAATTCAACAACACCGAGGAATGGTATCAATCAATCCCGGCGGAGGCGCGCCCGCACAAGGATCAGCCGTTCTATCACTTATTCGCCGAGAACGCCGAAACCGAGTATATCGCCTATGTGTCGGAGCAGAATCTGCTCCCCGACACATCGGGGGAACCGGTGCGACACCCGCAAGTCGCGGAAGTGTTCGAGCGAGATGAGAAGGGCAGCTACCACCCCCGCAACTCGATGCTCAACTAGCCCTCATCTAGTCGGGGCAGCCTGCTGTTGACCCTCAAGCTTCTTGCGCGCTTCCTCGGCCCGGCGCTGGAGCTCCTCCTGCAGCTTTTTCTGCTGCTCTTCGAAGACCTTCGGGTCGGTGGGCGGGCCGTCGTAGGCTTTCGCAAAATCACCCAGCGGCACCACGAGACTGATGGGCTGCCCGGCGCCATTGATACCCTGAATGACCAGTCCCTGACCCTTCTTGAGTTTGCCGATCAACTCCCCACTCGCTTCATAATCGGCCATGCAGCCGTTGTTGAAACAAATGACGTATGGCCCGGTCATCGGCTGGCCACTGTCGACGATGACCCGGGTGCCGGGCTGGATGGACATGCCCAGAGGCAAGGTGACGCGCAAAACCTTTTTTGGGTCGTTTTCTGGCTCGATCAGAACGGCGGCAACTACCGGCATCCCGGACTCGACGCGGCCGTCCTTGCCGGTAAAGCAAACCTGCTTGGCATTGGCCTCTTGGCCCTTGAGACAGAATTTCGTCCATGGGGAAAAGATGAGCTGAGGCTGCTCGCCTCCCTGGCCCCCCGGGGCTCCCTGACCCCCCTGGGCTTGCGGCGCAGCAGCAGGAGCCTCCGGGGGCTTCGGAGCCGGTGCGGCTTTCGGCGCAGCCTTTGGCGCCGCTTTCGGCGCGGCCGGAGCAGGCGGAGCAGGCGGTGCCTGCGCGAAG
>Ga0070712_100002528_pt1 | contig 11291 bp, 9 predicted proteins | sample LARL81metaG_FD_71396 | JGI IMG/M metagenome (GOLD analysis project Ga0070712, IMG submission 71396) | Corn, switchgrass and miscanthus rhizosphere microbial communities from Kellogg Biological Station, Michigan, USA - LAR L8-1 metaG | ecosystem: Host-associated > Plants > Roots > Rhizosphere ...
GGGTGGGTAGACAATGATCACAACTCCGGAACGCGGGCCATGCTCAAGCACCTTCGCGATCAAGGCGCGGGCTCTATCGCGCTGATCACGGGACCCGAGATGAACTCCTACACCCTAGATACCCGGAACGCCTACAAGGACTGGGCGGAGGAGCAGGGTGCAGAGCCTAGGTCCTACATTGCCGGATCAGGCCTGTCAGAGGAAGCCGGGTACGAAACTACCGCCAAGATGTTCGCTGACGGATGGCGACCCGATGCGATATATGCCACGGTTGACCGCCTCGCACTGGGCTCGCTTCACGCCATCAAGGACCATGGCCTGTCAGTTCCGGAGGATATTCTCCTCTCCAGCCTCAGCGACAGCCAGTCAGCTCGGTTGGCCCGCCCGCCTCTGACCGCTCTTGATCTTCATCCTGAATTGGTCGGACGATGTGCGGCGGAGATGCTTATTGCCCTTGTCGAGGGCGGCAAGATTCGTTCACGGCACCGGCTGATCCCCGCTCAGGTTGTGCCGCGGCGATCCACTGAAGCGCTGTCTTAGAGTTGCTAGAACAGGGATGCCAGCCGAAGGGGCAGGCATAGCAGCCCCGTGATCTGTGCGGATTGAAGCCCGGGTAATACAGGTCGTGTAGCTCCAGGGCAGGTGCTCGTGCCCGTCCCTGCCCTGGCGTGCGCGCAGGTCCTGCCCTGGGGTGCGGAGCCTCCGGTGACCGGTCAGGGCAAACAAGGTCCATGGCCGGTCTTCAAGACCGGCACTCCTGAACTTCGTGCAACGGAAGATCCGCGGGATACAACCCGGCATTGCAATGAGGTAGCACTCCAGCGGGCCACGAGAACCGCTAGATTCTTGTGAAGACCTTATTGCAACTTGACGCGGACCAGGAATTGCATCGTTTGGTCCCGCGAACGGTTTGAGATGATCACCGAGTGATCGGTGACCAATCTCCTGGTACCACAGCTGCCTGCGGCTGGCAGCGTGAGCGGGTGACCCCCTGCCCTAACCGCCGGTTTTCCTGGCTCCTACGCGGCCTTCCGCTACCAGCGTGCCGAGGACGTCCATGATGACCCGGCAACCCAGCTGTGCGGTCATATCGCTCACGTCATACGGTGGCGCGATCTCGACAAGATCCATGCCGCACAGACCCTGCTTCGCGATCATCCGGACGGCCTTCAGCGCCTCCCGGGGCAGCAGTCCTCCGGGCTCGGGCGAGCCGGTCCCCGGCGTGAACCCGATGTCCAGGCAGTCGATGTCGAACGAGAGAAAGACGGCCTTTGTTCCCCGCCATGCAACTTCGAGCGCGATTTCAGTTGCGCGCTCAATGCCGATGTCCTCGATCTCGCCGACCGTTATCACGGTCGTCTCGCGTTCGCGCGCCACCTTCAGGCCCGGGCGCGAGCCGTACCATCCGCCGATGGCGATCTGTACTAGGTTGTCCGGGCGCACATTCGGAATATTGGTGGCGTGAAAGAAATGCGTGGTATGCATCCTCTCATCCATGTCGCGTTCTTGAATGTCAATGTGCCGGTCGAAGTGGATGATCCCGAGGTTGCCGTCAATAAGCGACGCGATCCCGCGGATATTCGGATACGAAATCGAGTGGTCACCCCCAATCACGACCGGAAAGCATCCGCCGGAGAAGATGTGCCGGATGCCGCGGTCGATCTGGTCGAATGTCTTCTCGATGTTCGAGGGGATGACAAATATGTCCCCAGCATCACAAAGCGTCAGTTCTTCAAGCAGGTCGACGCCTAGGTCCAGCGAGTAGCCATCATAGAGCGCCGACACTCGCCGGACTGCCTGCGGACCGAATCGCGCACCCGAACGGTAAGTCGTCCCCATGTCGAACGGAGCCCCGACCACCGCTACTTCGTAGTTCCCTACGGCGGTGATGTCCTCGCAGTAGGGTGCTTTGAGGAATGTATTAATGCCAGCGAACGCCGGCTGCCCGCCACGGACGAATGTCGTGATCCGGCGGTCCTGGACCGAAGGCGCAGCCTCCAAGCCAAGCTCTAGCCCGCGCCGAGCCTGTCCCCGCAGTCGCTCGTCACCGATCTCACTTAGTCGATCAAGCATGCGGGTGGCGTGCAGGTCCTGGCGATCGAACGACGATCCGGTGTGTGAGCTCTCAGGAGCCATTTGCTACCTCCATCTTGACGTCACGGCGGCAACCATGCGTGCCGGGCTCGTCACTGCGCGCTGCCAGCCGAATAGTGGACATTTCTCCATTATCAAGTGAACCTACCGTCACATGTCGGCCGTGCCAGGGGCCCACCGCCCGCGTTGTGCCCTCCTGAAGCCAGGGTGACGGCCAAAAGCCAGCGCCCGCCATATACGCGAAACGACCGCAGAGTCGCACGCCGGGTCGGCGTTCCGGCGTGACGCACCTGGCACATTGGTCGCCGAACCGGCAGTGGCAACACCAGCGAGTCCATGACCGACGTCATCGCCGCTGGCGCCCAGCGGTATGCATCACCTGGCACGCAGACCGTAGCGCTCCGCCCGCACTTCGGCCCGGAGGCCGTCGACCGGACGGAGGGCTATCAAGGGTGCGGTGATCGGCAGCATCGACGCGCAGGCGCGCCGCGCCGCTGGCTTCCCGGTCGTTCCACTCGCTGCCGACCGCGCAGGCCGTGCACTGCCTCGTCGGCGCCGGGATCCAGCCAGAGTCCGCTGCCGAGATAGCTGGCCAGCGGCCGTTGCCCGAGGGCTGGCTGAGCGACCAGCGCGGTCCGGTCGGGGCACGGCGCCGGTCACCGCACTCTCCTTGGCATGATCGAGGGCAGCTCTCGCTGAACCGCCGATGCCATGGCGCGTACCCGGTGAATCTCAGCCTGCTGTTATTACTCGCAGCTGGCCGCGCTGTAGCCCGCCGACACCGGTGATGTAACCGGATCCTCGACTGTCCACGGGGACCCGGGCCGGTGACCGCCGTGACGGGCCGCTATCGCCAGGCCGACCGCGAGCATCGAGAACAGCCCCACGCTCAGATAGGGAATGTTCCACGCGCCTACCGGCCCGACAAGGATGCCGTTGAGGACGGCGCCGAGCCCGACCCCGATCATCGTGGCCGCCTGGTAGCACGAGAATGCCTCGGCTCGTTGTTTCTCCCCAATCCGCGCTTCGAGCTCGGACGTGCCTAGCCCGTTGATGGGCACCAGCATGAGCGAGGCGAAGAGCAGGCATCCCCCGTAGGCCAGGGCGGAGGGAGCGAGGATGCTCGGCAGCATCAGCAGGGCGAACAGGGCGAACAAGATGGAGGCCTTCCTGACGGTATGTCTCCGCTGGATCGGCCGCAGGCTGACGTAGGTCCCGCCGGTCATGCTCCCAATCGCCAGCAGGAGCAAGAAGAGGCCACCGAGATTCGGCGAAAGGCCATATTGGGGCATTCGCTGCGGCACGTTGGACTCGAAGGTTCCGAATCCGAGCCCGATGCAGAACGCAAGGCCCACCAGCACGCGGACATCGTTGCGGTGGCGAAGGATGTGCGTGCGCGCCCGCGGCCGCGGGCGCATTTGGACAACGCCGATGAGGCTGATGCCCGCGAGGAAAGCCACCGCTGCTATGCCGAGCAGCGCCGCGACGGCTCCGCCCAGCGCGGCCAGGACCGTCACGACCAGCGGCCCGATGCCCCACGAGGCCTCCACCATGAAGGACTCGACGAAATGCGCCCGGCGCAGGTGATCCGGTGGGACCGCTACCACCAGCAGGGCCCTGAACCCGCCCCAGATTCCCGAGAACGAGTAACCCAGGCAGACGCACAGGGCGTACAGGATGATGATCGGAACCCGCAGGGACACGCATAGGGCGAAGGTCGCGAACAGCCCGCAGGTGAGAAAGCAGTTTCGCTGGAGGCCGCCGCGCAGCTCCCCCCGGTCGAGCAGGCGCCCGCACGTAGGGCCGGCCAGGCCGGCGCAGAACGTGGTGACGCCGGCGAGCTTGGCGCCGGCCGCGAGGGAGCCGGTTTCCGCCTGTCCCGCCAGGACGAGCCCGAGCAGGGCCATCGAGATCGGCAGCCGGGCCAAGAAGGACGACAGCGTCCAGCGCTGCCAGGCCCGTGAGGTAAGCAGCCCGCCGATACCACGGTAGTCGGCCGTTGCGGCGCCCCGCGGCTTGATTCGCCGGATCACTCTGGAAGGGGAGCCAGGTCGGTGATGCCCCGCTCGAGGCTCGAGGACTCGGGGAAAAGGACCGGCAGGGTCAGCTCGGTATCTCGGTAATCCTCGATCCGCTTGCGGCAGCGAGCGCGCGGCCCGCACACCACTGATGCGTCCACTACCTCATCCCCCACGTCCACTACCTGATCCCCAACGGGTCTGCGGCCTTGGCCAGGCCTTCTTGGTCGGCCATGAGTCTAATCCGCGTGACGAGCTCATCACTGAGGCCCATCTCGCGCGCGAGCTCGGAAAGGGACAATGTACCCGGCGGCGGTCGGGCGGATGCGGTCCGCCGCATCGCGCCAGTTGTCGGAGACGCCCACCATCAGCCCTGCGCCGATTTCGCAGGTAAGCGGCCTGCCGCGCCGTCGTGAACCTGCCGGACCATCCTGATCACCCTCGCCCCGAGGGGGAAGACATCCAGGATGACCCAGTCGGCCAGGCGGGCGGCCGTGCGAAGCGCCTGCGGGCCTCCGACGCAGCATGCTCTACCCCCACCGCGGGGAACGGCCCGGGGCAGATCTCGGTGAGCGTCTCCTCGGAGATCAGGTCCAACCACAGCAGGTTGAGGATCCACGCGTTGCGCTGGGCGGCCCCGCAGGCTCATGTCCATGCCCTCGTTCAACATCACGCTGTTCTCGTAATGTCCGCTGGGCACGACAATGCGGCGCGCACCGCGTGGTCCCAGGCCGGGCGGCGGATCCGCGGCGGACGCGCCGAGGATGGCCACAGCGCATGGATCTCCGGCTGCCATGTGGCCTCCTTGGGTGCTGGTCGGCCAGGGCCTATTGCCGGTCAGGCACGATAATCTGCGGCATCCGGCGGGGTCCGCGATGCGGTTCCGGGTCAGCTCATCATTCAATCTCCTGGCGTATCCTTCCCATGGCGGGTGCAGGGATGCCGCGGGAGCCAACGATATCCACCGGTGGGTGAGGAGAATCGGCTAGATGAGCGGCACTAGCGAGTCTGACGAGATCACCCGATCCGAGGCTGTGCTGGCCGAGGCCGATGAGCTGATGCGGATCGCGGCTCAGCGATCGCTGACTATCCGGCTCGCCGGGTCGCTGGCCATCCGGGCCCGGTGCCCAGACCACGCCCCTCTGCTGAAAGCGCTGGGCCGGCGCCCTTACCGCGATATCGATCTGATGGCCTACTCGAAGCAGAAGCGGGACATTGCTGCGACGCTCGAGGAGCGGGGCTATGTTCTTGATCCTGCCATACGTATGGCCCAGGAATTCGGTATCAAACGCTTCGTCTATGAGAATCCAGCGAATGGCCTGAAGGTTGACGTCTTCTTTGATGAGCTGGTCATGGCCCACACCATTCAGTTCAACGGCCGACTCGAACTCGGCAATCAGACCGTGGATCTTACTGACCTGCTGCTAACCAAGCTTCAGATTCATGAATTCACCGAAAACGACCTCATTGACTGCATCGTGCTGCTGGCCGAGCACGACGTGGGCCGGGGCGGCACGGATGGGATCAACGGGGATTACGTCGCGGACATCATGCGCAAAGACTGGGGTTTCTGCTACACGACGCAGGCAAACCTGAAGAACATCGCAGAAGGCGTTCACCGGTATCCGGTTTTGCCGGCCGACGTCGGTGCGCTCGTGCGGACCCGGGCCGGCGGGCTGAGCGACATGATCGAGCGTGCACCCAAGACTCAGCGGTGGAAGCTCCGCGCGCGGGTCGGCGAACGGGTTCGGTGGTACGAGCAGGTGGAGGACGTGAACCGGTAGCGGGCCGCCGGCTAGGTTACGACCGGTCCCGGCGCCACACCGCGGCCAGGCTGATCATCTCGAAGGCGAGGTTTGCGCTGAGCGTGGCGGTGACCCCGCCCGGGTCATAGGCCGGGATCACCTCGACCACGTCGAATCCGACGAAGTCAATGCCGTGCAGGCCGCGGATGAGTTCGAGCGCCTGGGCCGAGGAGATCCCCCCGGCCTCGGGTGTGCCGGTGCCAGGCGCGAACGCCGGGTCCACGACATCGATGTCGAAGCTGATGAAGGCCTGGCGGTCACCGACCCGGCTGCGGATCCGGGCGGTGACCGCGTCGATGCCTTCCCGGAGCAGGTCGCGGCAGGGAACGTAGTCCAGGCCGAGCTCGTCGGAAAGGACCGTCCAGTCGGCGCTGTTGTAGAGCTGGCCGCGCAGCCCAACTTCGATGGAATGCGCCGTGTCCACCAGTCCCTCTTCTATCGCGCGGCGCATCCAGGTCCCATGGGTGTACTTCTCGCCGAAGTGGTTGTCCCAGGCGTCCGTGTGCGAGTCGAACATGATGACCGCCACCGGGCCCTTGGACCGGGTGGCACGCAGATGCGGCAGCGTGCACGAGTGGTCCCCGCCGATGAGCAGCGGGATAACCCCGGCCTCGACCACTGGGGTGACTCCCCGCTCGATCGCTTCATAGGACCGGGGAGTCGAACCGGGCACGATGGCGATGTCGCCATAGTCGACGCAGGAAAGGATCTCGAAGGGGTTGACTTCCTGGGCCGGGTTGAATGGCCTGAGCATGACGGCGGCCGAGCGCACGGCGTTGGGACCGAACCGGCCGCCGGTACGGTAGGTCGTGGCCGTGTCGAAGGGGACGCCGATGACCGCGAGGTCGATGTCCTCCAGCGTGCGTACGTGCGGCAGCCTGGCGAACGTCGGGATTCCGGTAAAACGCGGCGACTGCAGCGAATCCTCGGGCAGGTAGTGTGGCACTCGCTCGCCTCCTCGGTTGAGAATCCGCACGTCAGCGGCCTGGTAACCGATCTTGCCGGCCCGTGGGACCGATGATCGGCGATTATATTCTCGCCGGGGCGGCGTCCGGCAAATGCGGTCAGAGCCGGGCACACACGATCTGGAGGAGGCACGGATGGACTGGGAGGGCCGCGCTGTCCTCATTACCGGCGGGTCGCGGGGCATCGGCCTGGCCACCACGAGCCGCTTCCTGGGCGCCGGCGCGTCTGTCACGATCGCCGGGCGCAGCGAAGACGCTCTGGCCGCGGCCCAGGCGGAGCTGTCCTGCCCCGACCGGCTGCGGACGGTAGCCGCCGACGTGAGCACGGTGCCGGGCTGCCGGGCTGCGGCCACAGCGGCGTTGGACGCCTTCGGGCGCCTGGACGTGCTGTTCACGAACGCGGGCAGCTATGAGGCGGCGCCGGTGGCCGAGGTCACCGAGGACATGTGGGATCGCACCATCGATACCCACCTCAAGGGCACGTTCTTCAGCGTGCAGGCGAGCGAGTCCGCGCTGCGCGAAACCCGCGGCTGCGTCGTGACCATGGCGTCGGACGCCGGGCTGCTCGGGTTGCGCGGGGGCTGGGCGGCCTACTGCGCGGCGATGGGCGGCGTGGTCAACCTAACCCGGCAGCTCGCGGTGGATCTGGCCCCGGAGATCCGGGTCAACGCACTCGCGCCCGGGCCGGTCGGCACCCAGCACCTGTACGACGATCTGGCGTCAGCCAGCTACGGCGGGTTGGAGGAGACGGGTGACGCGGTGACGGCGGTGACGGCGACGCTGCCGATGCGCCGGATCATCGAGCCGGACGAGATCGCCCGCACGGTGCTCTTCCTGGCTGACATGGAGTCGATGACCGGCTCGGTGCTGAGCGTGGATGGCGGCACGACGATCGCGCTGCCTTGAGGCAGCCGCCGGAACGGCCGGCCCTGGATGCCCCGTCGTCACCGGCTCAGACCCAGAACGAGCAGGCCAGCGAGGGTCATGCCGATGCCGAGGATCTGCCGCCCGCGCAGCCGCTCGTGAAACACCACGATGCCGCCGGCGATGACGATCAGCGGGAAGCACGCGGACGCCGCCGCGGCGACCGCAACCGAACCGGCGGTGGTCGCGCGCGTGTAGGCGATGAACGCGAGCACGTCGAGAAACCCGGCGATCCCGGGCAGCGGCAGCGTGCCCGCGCGCGGACGGGCGGAGGGGCGGCGCAAGAAGACCACGACGGTGACCGCGAGGATGATGACGAAGGTGACGGCCCGGGACACGGCGACCGGGAGAAACCAGCCCAGGTCCTCCGCCGTCCGGCCCAGGAGGTAAATCGTCACCCCCCAGCTCACCATCGCCACCAGCGCGTACGGCACGCCGTCGCCGCGGCCGCGGTCTGCTGGCCTGGGGTCCTGCCCGGCATCGGGCGGGCCGGCCGCGGACACCAGGATTACACCGCCGATCGTCAGTACCACGCCTGCTATCCCGGGCAGGGTCAGCCTCTCGCCGCCGAACACGACGGCCAGGATCACCGCGACCACGGCATAGGCCGAGAACATGGGGCTGACCAGCGAGACCGGCCCGAGCTGCAGGGCCCGGTAGAAACCCGCGTACGAGACCACGCCCAGGACGCCGCTGACCGTCAGCGTGACCAGATCGCCCGGCCCCGGCCGCGCGACGGGCACGGGCGCCAGCGCCAGCAAGCCCAGCGCCAGGCAGGCCACCGCTTGGCCGACACACATCGTGCCCAGCAGGCCTGCCCTCCGGGTGCTGACCGCGCCCAGGAAGTCGGCGGCGCCCCAGGCCACCGCGGCGCAGAGAGCATAAAGCATCGCGCCTATCTGTCCCCTCCGCTGTGCTGACCTGGCTGTTGAGTACCTAATGGGAAGCTGTTAACAGTCGACAGTCAAAGTAGCCCGAACTAGCATCGGGGATGCGTGAACCGCCAGCCCATCGGACGTGTGCGCCTCATGGACAGCCAGCCGGTGAACCTCGACGGATTCGCGTTCGAGAACCACGAACTCGGCCTGGCCTCGCTCGCGAGCCCGGGCGATCCGGAGCCCTCCCTGCTGGTCCGCGGCGGCCGGGTCATCGAACTCGACAGCCGGCCCGCGGATGAGTCCGACATGCTCGACGAGTTCATCGCCCGGCACGGCCTTGACCTCCGGGCCGCTGCTGAGGCGATGGCCCTCGACGATGTGGAGATCGCCCGGCTGATGGTCGACCCCAGCGTGCCGCGGCGATCGCTGGTCGAGTTGGCCGGGAGCCTGACCCCGGCGAAGCTCGCCCGCATGGTCGCGCTGCTGCAACCGCATGAGCTGATGATGGCCGGGGGCCTGACCCGGTGCCGATGCGGCGGTGATAGATCTTGGTGGCGGCACCGTCGACGTCATCACTGGCCGCCAAGAGGTGGTCGCCGCGGGCGGAGGCGATCTGCTGACGATGGTCGTGGCGGCGCTGCTGGGCACCAGTCGGTCGGCGGCGGAATGGGCCAAGCGCGGTCCTGGCGGCAGCCTGAAAGCGCCGGTTCTGGTGTCGGCCCAGGCCGCCTCTTGACGGTACGAGCGGCCAAAACCTAATTTGTTAACCGTCGACCGTCGGGTCGCGAGGAGGTCGGCATGTACCCCTACGAGCACGAAATGCTCGAACGCCTGTGGTTTCCGGTAGCGCGCGAGTCCGATGTGGACAGCGCCCCGTTCGCCACCAGCCTGCTCGGCCGTCGGCTGGTCCTGTTCCGCACCGAGCGGGGGGTGGCGGCCGCCCGTGACCGCTGCCCGCACCGGGGCGTCCGGCTGTCGCTCGGCCAGATGCGCGACGGGCAGCTGGAGTGCCCCTACCACGGTTGGCGGTTCAATCACGCTGGCGTGTGCACGCTGGTCCCGTCGCAGCCGGGCGCGCATCCACTGGCCGGACTGGAGACTGTGCCAGCGCAGACCGCATACGGCCTGGTCTGGGCCTGCCTGAACGAGCCCTACCTGCCGATGCCATCGATCCCGGAGATGGCCGATGACCCGGACGACGGCTGGGAGACCGGTTTCGGGACGCCGTTCGAGGTGCGCTGCGGGCTGCGCTCGATCACCGAGAACTTCCGTGACTCGTCACACTTCGCGTTCGTGCACAAAAGGGTGTTCGGCGATGTGACCCCGCTCATACCCGCGTACGAGGTACGCCGCGACGGCTGGACGCTGGCCTGGGAGTTCGTGCTGCGCTACGCCCAGGAGTGGCAGGTCGAGGACGGCGCCGACGCCGGGTCGAAGTACCGCTTCGGCGGCACCGACGTGGACCAGGCCGACCCCAGCGTGTCCGGCGAGCAGCTCATCCACTACCGCTTCAGCACCATGAGCGTGTCCTACGTGTACACCGAGCACCCGCACGGCGGCCACCGCATCGTCTGCCAGGCGCCCGCGCCGATCGCCGCGGACGGCACCGAGTGCCGGGTGTTCTGGTTTGTAGCCGCCAATAACCGGTTCCGTGAGCACTACGGCAGCGTCGCGGCCCAGGTCGAGCTGGAGAGCGGCATCTTCGCCGAGGACGTGCCGATCGTGGAATCCCTCGACCCGGCCGAGGCGCCGCTGGAGCTTGACACCCAAGCGCACGTACGGGCCGACCGATACTCGGTCGCCTACCGCAAGCTCTACCGGGAACTGCTCGAGGAGTTCGCGGCGGCGCAGCCCGCAGCCGCGGAGCTGCAGCGAGCATAGGCATCACTGGTTATGAGCGAGCTCAGCATCTACCTGGACTTCCGCGCCCAACCGGGGGAACCGCCCACGGCGACGGACTACGACGACGGCGTACGGCTGGTGCAGGCTGCGGAGCGCCTGGGTTTCGCACACGTCTGGACGACCGAGCAGCACGGCGTGGACGACGGGTACCTGCCCGCCCAACTGCCGATGCTCGCCGCGCTGGCCCGGGAGACCAGCACGATCCGCCTGGGCACCGCGGTGATCCTGCTGCCGCTCACCCACCCACGGCGGGTCGTGGAGGAAGCGTGCGTGGTGGACGTGCTCTCGCACGGCCGGCTGACGCTCGGCCTTGGCGCGGGCAACTACCCAAATGAGTTCCGGATCTTCGGTGCCGACCCGTCCGGCCGCCGTCAGGCCATGGACGAGGGCGTGGCGTTCATCAAGGCCGGGCTGTCCGGCGGCATCCTGCCCGACGGCTCGCCGGTCAACGTGCCGCCGGTGCAGCAGCCGATCCCGCTGGTCCTCGGCGGCCTGCTGCGCGGACCCGCGGGCCGCGCCGCCCGGCTGGCGGACGGCCACTTCGCCTACTCCTACCTCGATCCCGAGCTGGAGCTGGCCCGGTTCTACCGGGAGACGCTGCGGCCGTCCCTGGAGCGCCATGGCCGGGGCCCGGAATTCCGGCTGATCTTCGCGTCGGTCATCTGGGCCAGCGATCATGCGGAGCGGGAGTGGAGGGAGACCGTC
>Ga0070712_100002529_pt1 | contig 11290 bp, 8 predicted proteins | sample LARL81metaG_FD_71396 | JGI IMG/M metagenome (GOLD analysis project Ga0070712, IMG submission 71396) | Corn, switchgrass and miscanthus rhizosphere microbial communities from Kellogg Biological Station, Michigan, USA - LAR L8-1 metaG | ecosystem: Host-associated > Plants > Roots > Rhizosphere ...
CTCCTCGTTCATCGCCGGCACGACGACGCTCACCTTGGTCTTGCGGGTGGCGCGGCGGTCGGGGCCCTTGTAGGGGATGGCGCCGCGGGCGGCCAGCGCCTCGACCTCGATCAGCGGCACGCCCCCGACCCGGTTCGGGGTCGCCGACTGGGCCTCGAGCAGGTCGAGGGGACGCGGCAGCAGGCTGACGGGAACGCCGATCGACTTGAAGGCGCGGACCAGTTCCAGCAGCCCTTCGTCGTCGGCGTTCTGGCTGGAGATGACGACCCGGTCGGCGTGGTAGCGCTCGACCACCTCGAGGGCGGCGACGCGGCCGGCGGTCCCGGGGTCCTTCTCGGCCGGCGGCACGGTGCCGACGACATTGGCGTACTTGCGCAGCGGCGCGTAGGCGCGGAGGCGTTCGGCGACGTCCTCGTCGCCGACTAGGACCCAGCGCTCCTGCGGATTGTGGCGCTCCAGGTAAGGGGTGATGAGGGCGCGGCAGGCGCTGTCGAGGGCGATGAAGCCGATCCACATGCCCAGCTGCTCGAGGCTGCCGAGCGGGGTCAGCAGCGAGGCGATCGAGGCGAAGACGCCGGCGACCAGGAAGCGGATGACCGGCCAGCCCGAGCCACTGTGCTCGGCCCGCGTGGACTGCGAGCCGTAGACGCCGAGCAGGAAGTAGATGAGGCAGAGGGCGAGTGGTGCGAGCGGGAAGGCCGGGAGGAAGGCGACGCCCGCCGCGGCGGTCGCCAGCCCCAGCACCGCCGAGGAGGAGACGAAGTCGGCGAGAGGGAGAAGCCAGAGGCCGGGACCCCGTTTCGCCATCGGCATCGCGCCGAGCGTGGGGCGGTCCTGGACCAGCGCTTCACGCGTACTCGGCTGCGCTTGGAACGGGGAATCGATCGAGACGTCGGTGGAAGAGTTCATCGAGAGAAGGGGAGTAGGACTGGGTTTACCTGTAAGGCCGAAACGGATGTGGGGTTGCGGTTGTCAACGCAAAGTCCGTATCGGCAACACCTACGGTCGACATGAGCGGCTGCAAGGCGGGAGTACGTAACTCCCAGGTTACGGGATCACCAAATGAAAAAATATGCCTTCCCAATAACTGGGAAAAGCCGCTAATGCTGCTTATGAGCGATACGCCTCGGCGAGCTCTGGATCCTTCTCGGCAAGCATTTCCGCCAGCTCGACCATCACCTTGCACTGCTTCCAGGTGGCGTCGTCCTGCATCTTGCCGTCGATCATGTGGACGCCGCGGCCATCGGGGATCGCCTCGATCACCTTTTTGGCGAACTTGACCTCGTCGGGGGGCGGGCTGAAGACCTGTTTGGCGATCCCGATCTGCACCGGGTGCAGGGACCAGGCACCGACGCAGCCCATCAGGAAGGCGGCGCGGAACTGGGTCTCGCAGCCGGCCGTGTCCTTGATGTCGCCGAAGGGCCCGTAGAAGGGGAGGATGCCGGCGGCGGTGCAGGCGTCGACCATGCGGGCGATCGAGTAGTGCCAGAGGTCCTGCTGGGCGCTGACGCGGTCGGCCTCGGGGTTCTCCGGGTCGGCCGGGTCCTCCATCACGCGGTAGCCGGGGTGGCCGCCGCCGACGCGGGTCGTCTTCATCCGCCGCGCGGCCGCCAGGTCGGCCGGCCCGAAGCTCATCCCCTGCATGCGCGGGCTGGCATTGGCGATCTCCTCCAGGTTGACCACACCCTGCGGGGTCTCGAGGATCGCGTGGACGAGGATCGGCCGCGAGAGCCCGGCCTTCGCCTCCAGCTGCGCGAGCAGGCGGTCGACGTAGTGGATGTCATGGGCGCCCTCCACCTTCGGGACCATGATCACCTCGAGCTGCTCGCCGATCTCGCTCACCAGCTGGGTGAAGTCGTCGAGGACCCAGGGGCTCTCCAGGGCGTTGACCCGGGTCCAGAGCGAGGTCTGGCCGAAGTCGTTTTCCTTCGCGGCCTGGATCAGGCCGGCCCGGGCGGCCTCCTTGCGGTCGACCGGCACCGCGTCCTCGAGGTTGCCGAGGAGGATGTCGGTTTTCTCGGCGATCGCGCCGGCCTTGGCGACCATCTTCTCGTTCGAGAAGTCGAGGAAGTGGATCATCCGCGACGGCTTGACCGGGATCTCGCGGAGGGGCTCCGGGGCGCCGATCGCCTGCGGCAGGAAGAAGTCTCTGGGGTGTCTCAACGTGCTCCTCGGGTGGTGTTCGAAGTTCGGGCGGCTAAATCTATTCGAGGGGGCGGATTTTGCCGCCTGCGGCGACCGTAAATTGCTCACTCATCGAGGGGACGCAGCGGGACAACACCGAGGACTGGATCGTGCCGCGGGCGGCGGTGCCGACGATCGCCGAGCTGGAAGCGCGGATCGACGAGGCGCTGGTTATTGCGCGGGCTTCCGAGGAGGGGGTTCGAGAAGTAGGCGAGATGGCGATCGAGGCGGCTCGGGAGGCGCGGCGGGCTGCGGATGCGGCTGAGCAGGTGGTTCGGGCGGCACCACCCCCCGGCAGCAGCGTTGATGAAGGGTCGTCCGAGGATCCTGGTGGGGGAGCTGTGGAGCCTCCGGTTCGCTTCGAGGTCAGGTTTCGCCGTTTCAGCGAGAGAGCTGACCGGCTCTCGGGGCGGCTGCGGCGGCTTGGAGCTCCTCAGGGAGGTTCCAGCGTTGCTGGAGGGCGGCGGCGAGGCGATGGGTGATTGGGCCGGCGCCGGGGAGCGGTTGCTGGTCTAGCTCGGTCGCTGGCTCTATTCCTCGGATGGAGTTGGTGAGGAAGGTCTCTGCGGCGTCGTAGAGGTCTTCGGTTCGAAGGGGGCGCTCCGCGGTTGGGAGGCCTTCTTCGTCGGCGATGGCGAGAACGGCCGCGCGGGCCAGGCCGGGGAGGAGGCGGCCGTCGATGGGGGGTGTCCAGAGGGTCTCCTCGCGGACGGCGAAGAGGTTGGCCCAGCCGGCCTCGAGGGGTTCGTCGCCGTCGCAGATCAGTTGGCCGGGGCTGTCGTCGGGGTGCTCCATGCCGCGGCGGTCGATCCACTTGTAGGGGCCGTGGCCTCCGCGGCGCTCGACCCGCCGCAGCGCCGCGCCGCGGGCAGGGAACGTGATCGTGGGGTCGAGTGGCTTGGCCTCGGCCTCGAGGTCGAGGCCAGGGCGGCCGGGTCGCGGCACCGCCGTCAGGCGCAGGCGCCCCAGCTCGAAGGGAGCTGCGACTACTCGAATCTGTGGCCGCGCCTCCGCCGGCAGTTCGGTCCCGTAGAGGTCGAGGAGGCTGCGGCCGAAGCGCGCCAGGTGGCCCTCGAGCTCGACCGCTTCGCCCGCGACCACCAGCAGCGTCTCGAAGACGCCGCGGGAGCGGTCAGGCTGCCATCGTTCCGCCATCGGCGGGATATCTTCTCACCGAGGCTCGGCGTGTCGCTGCATGCGTTCCAGATGGCGGCAAAAGTCGACACGCAGCCTCCGGTGGATGCTGACGCTGCTGATCGACAACTACGACTCCTTCACCTACAACCTCTTCCAGCTGCTGGCGGAGGTGAACGGTCGCGAGCCCCTGGTGGTCCGCAACGACGTGGCGAGCTGGGCCGAGCTGGAGCGCCTCGACTTCGACAACGTCGTCATCTCCCCAGGACCGGGGCGGCCCGAGCGGGCCGCCGACTTCGGCGTCTGCGCCGACGTCATCCGCCACTGCGACAAGCCCCTGCTCGGCGTCTGCCTCGGTCTGCAGGGGCTGGGCTGGGTGGAGGGGGGATTGGTGGAGTGCGCGCCCGAGCCGATGCACGGCCGCGTCGCCTCGATCGAGCACGACGACACACCTCTCTTCGCCGGCCTCCCCAGCCCCTTCCAGGCGACCCGCTACCACTCGCTCGCCCTGACGCGCCCGCTGCCGCCGACCCTGCGCGAGACAGCCACCGCTGACGGCATACCAATGGCCGTCGAACACCGCACCCGCCCCCGATGGGGCGTCCAGTTCCACCCCGAGTCGATCGCCACCCCCCTCGGCAAGCCCCTCCTCGAGAACTTTCGCGACCTCACGCCCTCCTCCATGGGGCGGAGTGTCGATTTTGTACGGGATAGCCGAACAAAAGCGACACTGGGATCTTCGACCAAGGTGAGCGTCCGAAAACTCGATGTGCTGCCGAATGTCGAGGCCGCGTTTGTTTCTCTCTATGGCGAGAGCGAGCATGCGTTTTGGCTTGACAGCAGCCGCGAGGGCGCGCGGGGCCGCTTTTCGTTCATGGGGGACGCAAGCGGGCCGCTGGCCGCTGTGGTCACGCACGAAGCGGGGGAGGGGGAGCCGCTGCTTGATCGCCTGCAGCGACGCCTCGACGAACTGCGCCCCGCCGAGCTTCCCGACCTCCCCTTCGAGTTCGACTGCGGCTTCGTCGGCTACCTCGGCTACGAGATGAAGAGCGAGTGCGGCTACGAATCGCCCCACGCTTCCGAGCACCCCGACGCCGCCCTGATCTTCAGCGACCGCCTCGTCGTCTTCGACCATGCCGAGCAAGTGACCTACCTCCTCGCTTTCCACCAGATGGGAAAAGAAGAAGCAGCAGAGGCTTGGCTCGACACCACGGCTCGTCGCCTAGGGGCGCTGCGTGCGGGAGAGAAATCAGGAGGAGGTCCCCACCTGCAAGTAGGACCTCCTCCTGATTTCTCTCCCAGCACGCTTGCGCTTTCTCGATCACGCGAGCAATACCTGGAGGACATAGAGACCTCCCTCGACCACCTGCTCGAAGGCGACAGCTACGAGATCTGTTTGACCAACCAGCTCCAGCTCGAGCTCGACGTCAACCCCCTCGACCTCTATCGCCGCCTGCGCCGCGCCAACCCCGCCCCGTTCGCCTCCTACCTGCGCCTCGGCGATCTCACCGTCCTCAGCTCCTCTCCCGAGCGCTTCCTCCGCGTCGACCGCCATCGCCAAGCCGAAGCCCGCCCGATCAAGGGCACCTCGCGCCGCGGCGTCACCCCCGCCGAAGACACCCAACTCGCCGCCGCCCTCTCTGCCGACGCGAAGAACAGGGCCGAGAACCTGATGATCGTCGATCTCCTGCGCAATGACTTCGGCACGGTCTGCGAGGTCGGCAGCGTCGAGGCGCCGGAGATGATGGTTGTTGAGGCCTACGAGACCGTCCACCAGCTCGTCTCCTCGGTCCGGGGCCGGCTGCGCCCGGACGTCTCCGCCGCCGACGCCGTCCGCGCCTGCTTCCCGCCCGGCTCGATGACAGGCGCGCCGAAGCAGCGCACCACAGAGATCCTCGACGCGCTCGAGGGCGCCGCCCGCGGCCCCTACTCCGGCGCGATCGGCTGGCTCGGCCTCGGCGGCGCCGCCGACCTCTCGGTCGCGATCCGCACCATCGTCCTCGCCGAGGGCCGTGCCACGGTCGGGGCCGGCGGCGCGATCGTCCTCGACTCCGATCCCGGGCGCGAGTACGAGGAGATGCTGCTGAAGGCCGCGGCGCCGCTGCGGGCGATCGATCCCGGAATCGATCCCGCGTCTATATCCTTGGCTCTCCAGAGCGCCGCCGCAGCCGCGCTGCCGCGCTGATCCGAACTTCCATCCCGACCGAAGCAGGAGCAATGGCCGTAGACACCGCCGCTTACCGCGAAATGACCGACGAGCAGGAAGCGATCATCGAAATGGTCCGCCAGTTCGCCGACGAGCAGATCATCCCCAACGCCGAGCACTACGACCACGAGGATTCCTTCCCGGAGCCGATCGTCGAGCAGATGAAGGAGCTCGGCCTCTTCGGGGTGACGATCCCGGAGGAGTACGGCGGCATGGGTCTCGACCTGACGACCTACGCGATGATCGTCGAAGAGCTCTCGCGCGGCTGGATCTCGATCTCCGGCGTCGTCAACACCCACTTCATCGGCTCCTACCTGCTGATGAAGTTCGGGACCGACGAGCAGAAGGAGTACTTCCTGCCGAAGATGGCGACCGGCGAGATCCGCGCCGCCTTCTCGCTCTCCGAGCCCGAGGTCGGCTCCGACGTCCAGGGCATCAAGGCCACCGCCAAGAAGGGCGAGGATGGCAACTGGGAGCTGAACGGGCAGAAGATGTGGGTCACCAACGGCCTCGGCTCCAGCGTCGTCTTCGTGCTGATGAAGAACGACACCAAGGCCGATCCTCCCTACAAGGGGATGACCTGCTTCATCACCGAGAAGGAGGCCTGGAAGGAAACCAACGAGGGCGACTTCGAGGGCCTCAACGTCCCGCCGAAGATCAAGAAGATGGGCTACAAGGGCGTCGAGTCGACCGAGCTCGTCTACGACGGCTACAAGTGCCCCCCGGAGCGCATTCTCGGCGGCGAGGACGCCGGCGTCGGCCAAGGCTTCGTGCAGATGATGGACGCGCTCGAGGTCGGCCGCGTCAACGTCGCCGCCCGCGGCGTCGGCATCGGCCAGCGCGCCCTCGAGCTGGCCCTGCGCTACAGCCAGGAACGGAAGACCTTCGGCAAGCCGATCGCCGCCCACCAGGCGATCCAGTTCAAGCTCGCCGACATGGCGACGAAGCTGGAGGCCGCTCGCCTCGTCACCCGCAAAGCGGCGCGGATGAAGGACGCCGGCGAGCGATCGGATCTCGAGGCCGGGATGGCCAAGCTCCTCGCCTCGGAGACCGGCAAGTACTGCGTCGAAGAAAGCTTCCGCATCCACGGCGGCTACGGCTACTCGAAGGAGTACGAGATCGAGCGCCTTTACCGGGATGCGCCGCTGCTGCTGATCGGCGAGGGGACGAGCGAGATCCAGCGCATGGTTATCGGCAAGAAGCTCCTCCAGAGGCACAAGATTTGATGAGGACGCTGCAAACCGGCGCATCGCGGCGTCCTCGTTCGGTCATGTGCAGAGCACACTCCCTCACGACTCCTTGCGCTGCTCGGTTTTCGCGCCCTCATGGCCACCGCTGATCTGATCAAGACCGCCGTCGAACGCTTTCAAGCCGAAGTACCTGCCCTGCAAAAACTGAAGCTGGTTTTCGGTCTGCAGTTGAAAGCCAAACACGACATCCAGCTCTACCGGGTCGAGCTGCCGGGGCCGAAGATCACCAAGGACCTGGCGCAGGACGAGCGAGTGCTGGTCGAAATCGACCGGCCCCAGTTCAACGAGCTGGCGGAGAAGGGGACGCTGAAGAGTTACCGCCGCGCGGCCGAGACCGGCCACATCAAGGCGACCGGCGACTCAAACGTGGTCAAGCTGATCTCCCAGGTCGTCGAGAAGCAAGAGGAACGGAACCGCCTCAAGAAAGTGCACTAGAGGCGCACCAGGTTCTCCGCTTCGATCCCGCGGGTGACGCCGCGGAAGTCGATCGTCAGTGGCGCGATCCCGACGACGTGCCCGTAGTCGACATCGGGGTGGGCGGTGACGATCGCGGCGAGGTCGCATCCGCGCAGGCCGTCCTCGAGTCCGACCGAGCTGAGGCCGTGGCCGGGCAGCTCGGGGACGAAGGAGTCGTGGTAGGAGACCTCAGCGCCGAGGTCCTGAAGCCGGCCGATGATCTTCAGCGCCGGCGATTCGCGGACGTCGCCGACGCCGCCCTTGTAGCTGACGCCGAGGACGAGGACGCGGGATCCGTTGACGGGCTTGCGGACCCCGTTCAGCGCCCGCTCGATCCGTTCCACGCAGAAGCTTGGCTGCGCCTGGTTCACTTTTCCGGCCAGCTCGATGAACTCGGGGTAGAAGTCGTGCTGGCGAGCCTTGAAAGCGAGATAGAAGGGGTCGACGGGAAGGCAGTGGCCGCCCATTCCCGGGCCCGGGTCGAAGCGCATGAACCCGAAGGGCTTGGTCGCGGCGGCCTCGATCACCTCCCAGACATCGATCTCGAGCCGGTCGCAGAGCTGGGCCAGCTCGTTGACGAGCGCGATGTTGACCGAGCGGAAGATGTTCTCCAGGAGCTTCGAGAGCTCGGCCGCCTCGGGGCTGGAGAGGACGACGACGGTGTCGCAGATCTCGGCGTAGAGCTGCCGCGCTCGCTCGGTCGAGGAGGCGGTGACGCCACCGACCAGCTTCGGGGTCGTCTTCACCGTGAAGTCGGTGCGGCCGGGGTCGATCCGCTCGGGGGAGAAGGCGAGGTGGAAGTCGCTGCCGGCGGTGAGGCCGGAGGTCTCGAGGATCGGCAGCAGGCGGTCGCGCGTCGTCCCCGGGTAGGTGGTCGACTCCAGCACCACCAGCTGGCCCGAGCGCAGTACCTGCGCTAGCGCCGTCGCCGATTCGACCAGGTAGGTGAGGTCGGGCTCGCGCGAGTCGCTGAGCGGGGTGGGGACGCAGAGGACAATCGCGTCGCAGCTCGCCAGCTCGGCGTAGTCGCCGGTCGCCCGCAACCGTTCGCCCAGCGGCGCCAGGGCCGCGCCGGGCACGTCCTCGATGTAGCTGCGGCCTTCGTTCAGCGCCGCGACCTTCTCGGCGTCGACGTCGAGGCCGACCACCTCGCAGCCCGCTTCGGCGAAGGCGACGGCAAGCGGCAGGCCCACGTAGCCAAGGCCGATGATCCCGATCTGCATCGCGGGCAGTCTAGATAGAGCCCTCGGATGGGACCGGCAGATAGCATCCGCCGCCCAAAACTTCGAAGGAGAAGACACCCGACGATGACTGACCAGACGTACGAGCTGACCACCGACCAGGCCGAGCGCGAGGCGACCGGCGCGCACAGCTACGGCCGCTACCTCGAGGAGTTCGAGGTCGGCGCCGTCTACAAGCACTGGCCGGCGAAGACCGTGACCGAGGCCGACGACCACCTCTTCTGCCTGATCACGATGAACCACCATCCGCTGCACATCAACGACGTCTACGCCAGCGGCTCCCAGCAGGGCAGGAACGTCGTCGTCGGGCCGCTCGTCTACTCGCTGGCCCTCGGCATGTCGGTCTCCGACATCTCCGGTAAGGCGATCGCCAACCTGGCAACGGAAGAGCTGAGCCACCCGAACCCGGTCTTCCACGGCGACACCCTCTTCTGCGAGACCGAGGTCCTCGACGTCAAACCCTCGAAATCGAAGCCCGACCGCGGCATCGTCAAGGTCCACACCCGGGTCCTCAACCAGGACGGCGTCCTCGTCGCCGAGTTCAAGCGACTGGTGCTCGTCCCGAAGAAGAACCCGGGCGAGAGCCCCGAAGCGGCTGCCGACAACGTCGACTGAGAACGACGACTACCGAGTTGACCTCGCTATAGAGGGGTCAACCTCGGAGTCGTTAGTGAGCCTCGCCGCTGGCGTGGGCTGGGGGCCTTGACTCCTCCGCCAGTGAGGTGATCTCCAGCTGTCCCTGGGCGGCGTCCTCGAGGACGTCGGTCGCCTCCTGGGCGGAGCGGGCATAGAGCTCGACCAGGAGGTGGATGACGATTTGCTCGTCGTCGTGCTTGTGGAAGCGGACGTGGGTGAAGAACTCGCGCACGCCGGCGTCGCCGAAGGCGCCGTAGGTGAGGAACTCGATCGCCTCCGGCCCTGAGCAGCTCTCGACCCGGTCCTGGTCGACGGTGACGGTGCAGGAGGCGACCCAGGGGGTGCCGGCGACCATCCGCTCCCAGCGGTCTTCGATCGGGACCACGCGGTCGCCTTCGAAGGTGAGGTGGGGCTGGTCGTGCATGCAGTCGAGGCACTGGACGACCGATTCCTGCACCTCGTCCACTCCGTCGGCCAACGATCCCGACTCGGGATCGACCCGGCGGATCGCGTCGTAGTGGATCTGGATCTCGAGGTTCTGGGACCAGCAGCGGTAGCACCGCAGCCAGGCTGCCCGGTCTCCGTTCAGCTCGCTCATCGCCTCATTGTTAGCGAGGGCGGCGGTTGGACGCCAGTCCGGCCTGACCGCTGGCGCCTCTAGGCAGCGGCGCCGGCGCCGGCGCGCTGGCCGACCAGCTCGACGATCTCACCCATGATCCGGTTGACGTCGAAGTCCTTCGGCGTGTAGACGCCGGCGACTCCCGCCTGGCGCAGGCGCTCGGCGTCGGCTGCGGGGATGATCCCGCCGACCACGACCGGCACCTCGACGCCCTCCTCCCGCAGCAGCCGCACCACCTCGGGGATCAGCTCCAGGTGGCTGCCGGAGAGGATCGAGAGGCCGACCACGTCGACGTCCTCCTGCAGCGCCGAGGAGGCGATCTCCTCGGGGGTGAGGCGGATGCCCTGATAGATGACCTCCATGCCTACGTCGCGGGCCCGCAGCGCCACCTGCTCGGCGCCGTTGGAGTGGCCGTCGAGGCCGGGCTTGCCGACCAGGATCTTGATCCGGTGGCCGATCTTCTCCGAGGTTTCGTCGACCAGACGGCGGATCGCCTCCATCTGCTCGCGCTCCCCCGGCGCCGAGGCGCCGTCGACGCCGGTCGGGGCACGGTAGGCGCCGAAGACGTCCCGCATCGTCTGCGCCCACTCGCCGGTCGTCGCGCCCGCCTTGGCGGCGGCGATCGTCGCCGGCATGATGTTGACGCTGTCGTCCGCGGCGGCCGTGGCGAGCTGCTCGAGCGCCGCGCGCACCGCGTCATCGTCGCGCTCGGCCTTCCACTGCTCCAGGGCCTCCACCCGTTCGCGCTCGACCTCGGGGTCCGGGGTGAGGATGCCGCCGTCGGCACCCGCGGTGAGGGGCGAGTCCTCGGTCTCGGTGAAGCTGTTCTGACCGATCACCTTCTGCTCGCCGGCCTCGATTCGCGCCACCCGCTCGCGGTGGGACTCGACCAGGCGCGCCTTCATGTACGGGACCGCTTGAACCGCTCCGCCGTGCTCCTCGACCACGGCCATCTCGGCCCGCGCCCCCTCGATCAGCTCCGCGACCAGCCCCTCCATCACGTGCGAGCCCTCGAAGATGTCGGGGTACTCGAGCAGGTCGGTCTCGTTGGCCAGCACCTGCTGGATCCGCAGGCTCCACTGCTGGTCCCAGGGGCGGGGGAGGCCCATCGCCTCGTTCCAGGCGGGCAGCTGGATCGCCCGCGCGCGGGCGTCGCGGCTGAGCGTCACGGCCAGAGCCTCGAGCACGATCCGCTGGATGTTGTTCTCCGGCTGCGCCTCGGTCAGGCCGAGCGAGTTGACCTGGACGCCATAGCGGAAGCGCAGCATCTTCTCGTCGCCGACCCCATAGCGCTCGCGGCCGATCTGCTGCCAAAGCGCGCTCATCGTCCGCAGCTTCGCGATCTCCTCGACCAGCCTGATCCCGGCGTTGACGAAAAAGGAGATGCGGCCGAAGACCTTGGGGAAGTCGGCGTCGGCGACCTGGCCGCGCGCTTTCACCTCGTCGAGGACGGCGATCCCGGTGCAGAGCGCGTAGGCGATCTCCTGCACCGGCGTCGCCCCCGCCTCCTGCAGGTGGTAGCTGCAGATGTTGGTCGGGTTCCAGCTCGGCACCTCGTTGACGG
>Ga0070712_100002536_pt1 | contig 11283 bp, 10 predicted proteins | sample LARL81metaG_FD_71396 | JGI IMG/M metagenome (GOLD analysis project Ga0070712, IMG submission 71396) | Corn, switchgrass and miscanthus rhizosphere microbial communities from Kellogg Biological Station, Michigan, USA - LAR L8-1 metaG | ecosystem: Host-associated > Plants > Roots > Rhizosphere ...
TTAAGCTCCATCCGCCCGATCCGATTGGTTTCATGGAATCGATCGACTAGCATGCGTGCGAGCGTGAATTTGTTGCTCGAAAGGATTGATAGGATGACCCTTGGATTACGTGCCGCAGTGTGCGGATCGTTGATGGTTGGCGGTGGGCTCCTGGCCGGTGCGGACGCACGGGCAATCGAGAACGTCACCCTCATCACCGATTTCGGGTTCAACGGCCGTCACGCGTATTTCTATGTTGCCCTCGAGAAGGGCTACTACAAGGCCGCCGATCTCGAGGTGAAGATCGTGCGCGGCCAGGGCTCGGTCGATGCCATCCGCCAGGTGGGGGCCAACAACGCAGTCGTCGGCTTTGCCGACGCGGGCTCACTGGTGCTGGCGCGGGGCAACGATCAAATCCCGGTCAAGCTCGTCGCCATCGTCTACGCCAAGCCGCCGCAGGCGGTGTTCTGCCGGGAAGATTCGGGCTTCAGAAAACCGAAGGATCTCGAAGGCGCGTCCATCGCGAACCCCGCCGGGGGCGCAACCGTGGACATGTTTCCGGTCTATGCCAAGGCGGCCGGCTTCGATGCGAGCAAGGTCAAATGGATTGTCGCGGGCAGCGACGCGCTGCCGGGGCTCCTCGCCAGCAACCGCGTGCCCTGCGTCGGCCAGTTCACCGTCGGCGAGCCGCTCCTGCGCCTGCAGGCCGCCCCGGCGAAGCTGGTGCGTTTCGCGTTTGCCGATGCCGGGGCGAGCTTTTACGGCAACGGCATCGTCGCGACCGACACCACCATTGCCACCAAGGCCGATGTCATCCGGCGCTTTGTAGCGGCGACCATCCACGGCATGCGGGACGCTTTTGCCAATCCCGAGGAGGCCGGGACCATCATGCACAAATATCACCCGACCGTTGAGGTCGCGGTGGCAAAGGGCGAAACGCAAGCTGTGGCCGAGCTGGCGCAGGTCCCCGGCCGCGAGCTCGGAATGGTCGATCCGGCGCGGATGGCCGAGACCATCGACGTGGTCAAGAGCGTATTCACGGTCAAGAACCCGGTGAGCGTGGACGATGTCTACGCGCCCGGGTTCGTGGGGAAGGGTTCGTGACCGCCGTCAGAGTTGCGATCCCCGATCTCGTCTCCAACTCGTATTTTCCGGCGATTGCCGCCATCGCGCTCGGCTTCTTCGCCAAAGAAGGACTGGCAGCTTCGCACGAGCTCATTTTCCCGAACTACAAGGCCTGTGAAGCTCTGCGCGACGGTCGCGTCGATTTCGTCGCCGGGCCGGCGCATGTAACGTTCCGCCGTTTCCACAGGGACGGGGCGCGAAATTCCTCGCGGCACTCTCGCTGGGCATGTACTGGCTTCTGGTCATGCGGGCGGACCTTGCGGCGACGCCGGGAGATGTAAACGCGGTGAAGGGCCGAACAATCGGCGCGGCCCCGTTGGTCAACGAAGGCCTCAAGCGCCTGCTGATCGATGCGGGCCTCGACCTCGACCGCGACCAGGTCCGCATCGTCGGGGTCCCCGGCACCGACGCGCCGGGGGTTTCGTCCGGGGTCGCCGCCGCCAACGCGCTGGAAGAGGGGCAACTGGATGGCTTCTGGGCGAATGCCATGGGCGCGGAAAATGCCCTGCGCCGCCGGGTGGGCAAGGTCATTCTCGACGTGCGCCGCGGGCTCGGCCCCGCCGCCGCGTTCCACTACTCCATGCCGGTGCTGGCTACGAGCGCGCGGGTGGTCGAGCAGCATGCTGACATGGCGGCCGCGGCTGTGCGCGCGGTGGTGAACGCGCAGCGCGCGCTCAAGTCGGACATCGGGCTCGCCACCAAGGTGGGGCGCGCCCTGTTCCCGCCGGCCGAGGCGGAATTGATAGCCGGCGTGGTCGCGCGCGATCTGCCGTTTTACGACGCGACGATCTCGCCGGCTGCAATCGCGGGACTCAATCGCTTCGCGCAAGCCACCGGTCTCCTCGACCAAGCCGTGGATTACGATGCGCTCGTCGCCACCCAGTACCGGCACCTGTGGACGAGTTCTTAGAATGCGATGATGCCCTCCACCGTCATGCCCGCGCTTGTCGCGGGCATCCACGTCTTTACGGCCTCGCAAAATCAGCAAGACGTGGATGGCCGGGACAAGCCCGGCCATGACGCGACACATATACACGTGAGCGGCACACAGCGCTGGTGTTTTGCGGCGGGGTCGCCTAGAGTGGCGATGCTATCGCTGCGGGAGAGATCGGCCGCGTGGCCGGCGCCGAAGGAGCAACCGCCCCGGAAACTCTCAGGCAGATGGACCAGGCGATAGCGCAGAAGACTCTGGAAAGAGGCGTATGACGCGCCCGCCGACGGGATAACGTTCTCAGGCAAAAATACAGAGGGGGCACCACAGATCGACCACCGTCGATCTTGCAGGGTGCCCGCATGTCGCTTCAGCCTTCTCCCGCCGCCAGCCGTCCCTTGCAGCGCACCCCGCTCCATCCGCTGCACGCGGAGCTCGGCGCACGCTTCGTCCCGTTCGCAGGCTACGAGATGCCGGTGCAGTTTCCGGCCGGCGTCCTCAAGGAACACCTGCATACCCGCGCCGCCGCCGGCCTGTTCGACGTCTCGCATATGGGCCAGCTGGCGCTTCATCCCCGCCGCAGCCTTGAAGACGCAGCGCTCGCGCTTGAAGCGCTGATGCCCATCGACGCACTGGGTCTCGTGCCGGGGCGCCAGCGCTATGGTCTCTTCACCAATACCGCCGGCGGCATCCTCGACGACTGCATGATGACCAATCTCGGCGATCATTTCCTGATTGTGGTCAATGCCGCGCGCAAGGATGCGGACGAGGCGCACCTGCGGGCGGCGCTGTCCGGGCGCTGCGTTATCGAGCGCCGGGAGGATCGCGCGCTCGTCGCGCTGCAAGGCCCAGCGGCGGAGGCCGTGCTGGCCGGATTAGCTCCCGCGCTCCGCAGCATGCGCTTCATGGATGTGCGGCGCGAAAAGATCCTAGGCGCCGACTGCGTGGTGTCGCGCTCGGGCTACACGGGCGAGGACGGATTCGAGATCAGCATTCCGGCGGCGCAAGCGGAGGCGTTTGCTCGCAAGCTCCTGGGCGACAGCCGTGTGGCCCCGGTCGGGCTCGGGGCGCGCGACAGCCTGCGCCTCGAAGCGGGCCTGTGTCTTTATGGCTCCGATCTCGATGCGGGCACCACTCCGGTCGAGGCGAGCCTGGAATGGGCGATCCAAAAAATCCGGCGCGCAGGCGGGACGCGCGCGGGCGGCTTTCCCGGCAGCGACGTGATCCTGCATGAGCTCGCGACCGGCAGCGCCCGCCGGCGCGTGGGGCTGTGTTCGCAGGAGCGCACCCCCGTGCGCGGCGGCAGCACGCTCTATCCCGACGCGCAGGGCGAGACGCCGCTGGGACGGGTGACCTCCGGGGGCTTCGGCCCGAGCGTCAATGCGCCCGTCGCCATGGGATATGTGGCGCGCGCGGCGGCAAGCCCGGGCACCGTGCTGTTCGCAGATGTCCGCGGCAAACGCGTTCCGGTCGAGGTGAGCGCGCTTCCTTTCGTCAAGCTCAACTACAAGCGCGACCTGTAAAATGGAGCAACGGCAAGATGCTGAAATTCACCAAGGATCACGAGTGGCTCCGCATCGAGGGCGACACTGCCACCGTCGGGATCACGCCCTACGCGCAGGAGCAGCTGGGCGACCTCGTGTTCGTGGAAGTGCCGGAGGCGGGACGCGCGGTCGAGCGCGGCGCCGCTGCGGCCGTGGTCGAATCGGTGAAGGCCGCGTCCGACGTCTATGCCCCGATCAGCGGCGAGGTGATCGCAGGCAACGCGGAGATCGTGAAAGAGCCGAGCCTGGTCAATTCCGACCCCATGGGAAAGGGCTGGTTGTTCAAGCTGCGGATCAAGGACGCTGCCGAGATCGAGACGCTGATGGACGAGGATGCGTATCAGGAGCTGATCGGGTGATGGTTACAGCATCGAGCAATTATTAGGGCGTTTTGCAAAGGCTCGAACACCCTCGGTCGTCATGGCCGGGCTTGGCCCGGCCATCCATGTCTTGGTCGCGGCGCAAAGACGTGGATGCCCGGAACAAGTCCGGGCATGACGGTGCAAACAACGACACTGTGGGTTTAGACAGGTGCAGGCGATGGCGCGAGATGTGAGCTTGGTCGACGTGCTCGGAGAGAACGAGTTTGCCGCACGCCACATCGGGGTGTCCGCCGCCGATCTGCCGCACATGCTTGCGGCCATCGGAGCCGCAAGCCTCGACACATTGATCGCGGAGACGGTGCCGCAGAGCATTCGGCAGCGTGACCCGCTCGATCTCGGCACGGCGCTTTCGGAACGCGAGGCTTTGCAGAAGCTGCGCGCGATTGCGCGCAAGAACAAGGTGCTGATCTCGATGATCGGCCAAGGCTATTACGGCACGATCACGCCTGCCGTGATCGCGCGCAACATCCTGGAAAATCCGGCGTGGTACACGGCCTATACGCCGTATCAATCCGAGATCAGCCAGGGCCGCCTGGAAGCCTTGCTCAACTTCCAGACCATGATCGCGGACCTCACCGGGCTCGAGATCGCCAACGCGTCGCTGCTCGACGAGGCGACCGCCGCGGCCGAAGGCATGGCCATGGCGCGGCGGGTTGCGCGCTCGCAGGCGCAAGCTTTCTTCGTCGATCGCGACTGCCATCCGCAAACGCTCGCGGTCATCCGCACCCGCGCCGAGCCGCTGGGCTGGCGGATCGTGACGGGCGATCCGTTGACCGAGCTCGATGCGAACGCGGTGTTCGGAGCGCTGTTGCAGTATCCCGGATGCTGCGGCGACATCCGGGACTTCCGGCCGGCGATTGCGGCATTGCATTCCGCCGGTGCGCTTGCGGTGATGGCGGCCGATCCCCTGGCGCTCACGTTGATAACTCCGCCCGGCGAGCTCGGCGCCGATATCGCCGTCGGCTCCGCCCAGCGCTTCGGCGTGCCCATGGGCTACGGCGGGCCGCATGCGGCCTACATCGCAACGAGGTCAGCACATCAGCGCGCGCTCCCTGGCCGGCTGGTCGGAGTATCGGTGGACAGTCGCGGGCGCCCTGCCTATCGGCTCGCCCTGCAAACCCGCGAGCAGCATATCCGGCGGGAGAAGGCGACATCGAACATCTGTACCGCCCAGGTGCTGCTCGCGATCATGGCCTCCATGTACGCGGTCTATCATGGGCCGGAGGGGCTGAAGAAAATCGCGCGACGCGTGCATCAGAGGGCCGCGGTGCTGGCCGCGGGACTGAAGGCGCTGGGCTGGACCGTCGCGCCGCGACATTTCTTCGATACCATCACCGTGGATGCCGGCGATCGGCAGGCGCAGATTCTCGCGCGTGCGGCCGCAAACGGAATCAATCTGCGCCGCATCGCGACGGAAGACGGCGCTCGCCGTATCGGGATGAGCTGTGACGAGACGACCACCCCCGCGGTGATCGAAGCGGTATGGCGCTCGTTCGGACACTTTGCCGGGCGACCCGCAGCGGCCGAGATCTCCTACGCGACGCTCGCACAACCGAGTTCCGATGCGCTGCCCGCATCCTTGCAGCGTCAGAGCGCGTTTCTCAGCCATCCCGTCTTTCATCGGCATCGCTCCGAGACCGAGATGCTGCGTTACATGCGCCGCCTTGCCGATCGCGATCTCGCGCTCGACCGCAGCATGATTCCGCTGGGCTCCTGCACGATGAAACTCAATGCAACGGCGGAGATGATCCCGCTTAGCTGGCCCGAATTGTCCGACCTGCATCCCTTCGTGCCGGCGGATCAGGCCGAAGGCTATGCGGAAGTGATCGCCGACCTCTCGGCCAAGCTCTGCGCCATCACGGGGTTCGATGCGGTCTCGCTGCAGCCCAACTCCGGCGCCCAGGGCGAATATGCGGGGCTGCTTGCCATTCGCGCGTATCACCGCAGCAAGGGGCAGGGACACCGCAACGTGTGTCTCATTCCGTCCTCCGCCCACGGCACCAATCCCGCGTCGGCGCACATGGCCGGGATGAACGTCATTGTCGTGAGCTGCGATGCGCGCGGGGACGTGGATCTTGCGGACCTGCGCGCCAAGGCCGAGAAGCACGCCGCGCATCTCGCCGTGCTCATGATCACCTATCCCTCGACGCACGGGGTGTTCGAGCCGCAGATCCGCGCGATCCGCGATATCGTGCACGCCTGCGGCGGGCAGGTTTACCTCGACGGCGCCAATCTCAACGCGCAGGTGGGGCTCGCGCGGCCCGGCGACTACGGCGCCGATGTAAGCCACATCAACCTGCACAAGACGTTCTGCATCCCCCATGGCGGGGGCGGACCGGGAGTGGGTCCGATCGGAGTGAAGGCGCACCTCGCTCCTTTCCTCCCGGGAGATCCGAACCTGCAGGGCAAGGCTCCCGGTGCGGGCTCCGTAGCGGCGGCACCGTTCGGCTCCGCCTCGATCCTCTCCATCTCGTGGATGTACATCACCATGATGGGCGGCGACGGACTCACGGCCGCAACGGTGGCCGCAATCCTCAATGCAAACTACATCGCTGCCCGCCTCAAGCCGCACTACCCGCTGCTGTTCACGGGCGCGAGCGGCCGCGTTGCCCACGAATGCATCCTCGACACCCGTCCGCTCAAGGAGGCCGCGGGAGTTTCCGTCGAGGACATTGCAAAGCGGCTGATCGACTACGGCTTTCACGCGCCGACCATGAGCTTTCCCGTCGCCGGGACATTGATGGTCGAGCCGACGGAATCGGAATCCAGGGCTGAGCTCGATCGCTTCTGCGAGGCCATGATCTCCATTCGCGACGAGATCCGGGCGATCCAGGACGGGAAAATGCCACGGGAGAACAATCCGCTGCGCAACGCGCCGCACACGGTTTTGGATCTCGCGGATGAGACATGGGAGCGGCCCTACAGCCGGGCGCAAGCTTGTTTCCCCGTCGCGACGCTGGTGGTGGACAAATACTGGTGCCCGGTGAACCGGATCGACAATGTCTACGGCGACCGCAATCTTTTCTGCTCCTGCGCTCCGCTCGCCGACCTGCAACAAGCCGCCGAATGAGGCGTACGCTCCATACCTCCCCTGCAAGGGGGAGGTATAACAGAGTTTGCTGCGCGACCGAGTGTAAAGCACAGCGAAATGCGGTGAATTCCGCCGCTCCCCCGGATTGCGCAACCGCAATCCGGGCTACTCGCGCAACGAGAGAAGGCTGGCGGGGTTGTCCCGCAGCATGGTGTCGATCTGCGCCGAGGTCACGCCGCGCTCGCGCAGGAGCGGCAGAAAGTGCGTGAACACGGTGGAGTAACTGGTGCCGCCATGGCGGCGCAGGCGTGTCCTGCGCGCCATGTCGGATGAGAGGATGAGCTGGCCCGCGAGCCCGCGCGCGCATGCGCCGGCGACGAGGTCGGCAAGCGCGGCGTAGCCCGGACCTTTGGCAAACCCGATCTGGTCGATGCCCATGAACGCGTTGCGGCGTGCGACCTGTTCCAGCCGCGCCACATCGACGCCGTTGAAGTGGCTGATCAGAGCGCGGCGAAGATCAAGCCCGGAGCGCTCCAGGATATCCATCTGCCATTCCGCCTGGTCCGGTCGGGTGGTGTGGGTGATCACCGGCGCGCCGGTGGCGCGGGCGGCGAGCGCCGCGGCGCGAAAGAGCCGCTCGACCGCTCGCGTCGGAGGGCTTGCGTCCGTGCCGATCTTGATCACGCCGCAGCGAATGCCGGAACCGTCGATCCCCGCCTCGATGTCGCGGACCATTGCGTCGCGCAGCTCTTCCACCGATGCCTGCCGCGCCTCCTCCGGCAATGGGTCCCAATAAAAGCCGGTGGCGCACACGACCGCGACGCCGCTTTCCGAGTTCATCCGGCGGAGCGCCAGCGCATCGCGGCCGGAGCCGACGACACTGAGATCCACGACGAGGCGCAATCCGTGCGCGGCGGCAGCCTGACGCAGGTCGGCGACGACATCCGCCTCGTCCTCCGCCCCGATGACGATGGCCGCAAGCCTGTGGGTGAGATCTATGCGCAGATGCTCGTGCACAAGCGCCAGCCCCTCGTAGGCGGCGATATCTCCGGCAACGGTTCGGATCATCCGCTTCTGTTACCACGCTCTCCGCCGTCATGCCCGCGCTTGTCGCGGGCATCCACGTTTTACGGCCTCGCAAAATCCGCAAGACGTGGATGGCCGGAACAAGTCCGGCCATGACGCAAACATTTAGTTCGGAGTAAGCGACCGGTTACAAGGCTTGACCGGAGGATTTGTCCGATGGTCAATAGATTTGCTCGGGCGAGATGCACCCCGGAGCGCGCGACGACGATGTTGGGCGAGGTGTGCCGTGCGTAAAATGTCCATCTTGCATGCAGCCGGCGCGCTGGCGCGCGCGACGCTGCTCGTGACTTGGCTGCCTCTCGCAGCCGCGCAGGCGGCCGAGATCAGGATCGGCTTTGCCAACGGCAGCAGCGCCGACTATGCGCCGGCGTTTGCCGCCGAGAAGCTCGGATCCTTCAAGCAAGCGGGGCTCGATGTGCGGCTGATCGCGTTTCGCGGCGGAGCGGCGGCACAGGAAGCGCTCACCGCGGGCGCCGCCGATATCATCGCATATTTCGGCCCGGCCGTCGCGCTCGCGGTCAGCAAAGGTGTGAAGGAGAAGATGGTGGCCACGATCCTCGCGGGCCACTCCGGCTGGAATCTGATCGTTCCCACGGACTCGCCCGCGCGGAGCGTGAAAGATCTCGCAGGCAAGAAGATCGGCATCAGCACCAAGGCCTCGACTTCCGACATGGCCGCGCTCTGGATCGCCGAGCAGGCGGGAATCTCCATGACGCAGATTCCATTGGGCGCCGGGGCGCTCATTCCGTCCTTGCGGTCGCACCAGGTCGACGCGATCGTGTTCTCGGCGCTGCTCACCATGCGCGAGATGCTCGCCGGTCGCGCACGCTCCCTCATGGATGTGGGAGCGACCATGCCGGCCACCATGGCCAATGTGTACGTCGCGTCGGAGGACATGCTGGTCAATCGGGCGGGCGAGCTGCGCGCCGCATTGGCAGTGATCTACAAGACGCTTGCCTATATGAATGCGAACCGCGCCTGGTCGATGAGCTACCTCAAGGATTTCGCCAAGTCCGACAGCGACGAGCTCACCGCTGCGCTTTATGACGGCATCTTTCCCAAGCTCTCCCCGGACGGGCACATCGAAACGGCTTGGATCGCGGAGGGCCTCACCCTTGCGGCACGCGCCTGGGAAGTGCCGGAGCTGGCGAAGGTGAAGCCCGATACGCTCTATACCAACGAGTTTCATCCTGCGGCGCCGTAAGCCTGTCGCCGAGGCGTGGATCGTTCGCGGCTGCTGGTTTCTCATCACTGCGGGGCTCGCCCTCGCGTGGGAGCTTGCGAGCCGGCTGCACTGGGCCGATCCGGAGCTCTTCCCGCCGCTCTCGCGCGTCCTCGCAACGGCATGGACGCTTCTCGGCGAGGCCGATTTTCGCACCGACATGCGCGTCACCCTGCTCGCGTGCGCCGTGGCTTTCGCGATCGTGGCACCGCTTGCACTTGCATCTGGCTTCGTGCTCGGCGAGACGCCCGCGTGGGAACGACGGACCGCGCCGGCGCTTGCGCTGCTCATGACGACTCCGAAATCGGTATTCCTGCCCGTCTTCATCCTGATGCTCGGGATCGGCTTTGCAGAGAAGATCATCTTTGCGGTTGCGCTCGCCTATTTCATCGTCGTTCCGACCGGGCTCGCTGCGGCCAAATCCGTCCCCCGCGGGCTCATCATGGTGGCGCAGGCTGCAGGCGCCACGCGCCGCCAAATCTACATGCACATCTATGTGCCCGCAGTCGCGCCGCTGATTGTCAGCGGCCTGCGGCTTGCGCTCATCTTCAGCATCCACGGGATCATCTTTGCCGAGATGTATGCCTCCTCCGAAGGAATCGGGCGGCGCATCCTGGACTGGGGCGAGGCTTTTCAGATGCAGCCATTGCTGGCGACGGTGCTGCTCGTCCTGATCGCAACCGTGGCCGTGAACGAATCGATGCAGCTGATCGAAGCCCGTGCCCGCGCGCGGCTGCGCCTCGGAGGGCCGGCGTGAGCGCGCAGCTGATCACGGTCCGGAACGTGTCGCAGATCTTCGGTGCGGCGCCGGAGGAGTTCTGCGCTTTGCACGACGTGTCGCTCACCATGGAGGAAGGCGCGTTCGTATGCGTCGTCGGTCCGAGCGGATGCGGCAAGTCGACCTTGCTCCAGATCATGGCCGGGCTGGTGACGGCCACCGCGGGCGAGGTGCGCATCGACGGGGAGAAGGTGGCGGGTCCACGGCCCGACAAGGTCGGCGTCGTCTTTCAGGAATCCTTGCTGCTCCCTTGGAAGACGGCAGTGGAGAACATCGAGTTCCCGCTTGCGCTCTGCGGGGTGCCCGCGGGCGAACGCCGCTCGCGCGCGAACGCTTTGCTCGAGCTGGTCCGCCTGATCGATTTCGCCAACCGGCTGCCCGACGAGCTTTCCGGCGGAATGAAGCAGCGCGTTGCGATCGCGCGCGCCCTGGTGCGCCATCCGCGCGTGCTCCTCATGGACGAGCCGTTCGCGGCTCTCGACGAGCAAACGCGAACGCGCATGTGGCAGGAGCTTCTCGACATCCACGCGCGCACCCGCGCGACGATACTCTTCATCACCCACAGCCTGATCGAGGCCGTCTATCTCGGCGACGAGGTGCAGGTCATGGCCGCGCGGCCGGGGCGCTTCATCGAGCGGATCGCCATCGACCTGCCGCGCCCACGTACCATCGCGATGCTCGGGTCCGAGCGTCTCGGCGCGTTGCGCAACCGGATCTGGGACGCCATCGCCGAGCCGGAAGCGAGTGTGTGAACGCTCAAGGCGAAACGGAATGCGGCGGTTGCTGATAGTCATGCTGGTGCTTGCGGGCTGGGAGGCGCTGGCTCGGCTGGGCTTGCTCAACCCGGTGATCATCGGATCGCCGAGCCTCGTTTTTGCCGCGGCGGTCAAGGACGGACCGGCTTTTGTCTCGGCGTTTGCGATCACGGCCTACGAGATGCTGCTCGCGGCCGCCATCGCCTGTGCCGGCGGGGTCGCGATCGGCGCCATTGTCGGCGCCAGTACCCGCAGCTCGCGGGTGTTCTCGCCGGTGTTCTCCGCGCTGATTGCGCTGCCGCTGATCGTGCTCTACCCCGTCGTTGTGGCATGGACTGGGATCGGCCCGATCTCCAAGGTCATCTACGCGTGCCTCGCCGGGTTCTTCCCCATTGCGCTCGCGACCGTGTCCGGCATCCGCTCCATCGATCTTCGCTATGCGGAGCTTG
>Ga0070712_100002540_pt1 | contig 11269 bp, 7 predicted proteins | sample LARL81metaG_FD_71396 | JGI IMG/M metagenome (GOLD analysis project Ga0070712, IMG submission 71396) | Corn, switchgrass and miscanthus rhizosphere microbial communities from Kellogg Biological Station, Michigan, USA - LAR L8-1 metaG | ecosystem: Host-associated > Plants > Roots > Rhizosphere ...
GCAAGCGTATCTCCTTCACGGGCTTCCTGAGCCGGCCGCGAAGCGAAGCCATCATCGCGGCCAAGAAAGCGGGCGCCGTCGTGCAATCGAAGCCGGGCCAACTCACGGATGTTCTCGTGCGGGGGCGGCCGAACGCGCTGCAGGTCGCCGGCACAGTTGGTGGCACCAAGATCATGGAGATCCGCCGCCTCGCCGCGCTCGGGCACGCCGTGACTGTGATCGGGGACAAGCAATTCTGGCGTCTGGTGGATGATGCGAAGACAACGCGGAGGACGCGGGGTGCACCAAGGACGCGGAGAAAAACAGCCCGTTAAACGTGAAATGCCTGATTCTCCCGCAGTATGAACTATCGCTGCGTGTCCCCTGCGTTCCTCCGCGCACTCCGCGTTAGTCATGCGTGACATTCGCGTGGCCAGCGTGCAATTCCAGCACGCTCCGGGCGACAAGACTTACAACCTCGGCCGCGTTAGGCACTACGTGAACGACGCCGCACGGGCTGGCGCGGAGATCGTCGTCTTCCCGGAGATGTGCCTGACCGGTTACTGGCACGTCCGAAATCTCTCCCGCGATGAGGTCGAGGCTCTGGCAGAACCGGTACCCGACGGGCCGCTGATGCAGGAGCTGCTGCGACTCGCGCGCGAGCGGCGTATCACCATCGGGGCGGGCCTCATCGAGCGCGCCATGGATGGCCGATTGTACAACGGCTACGTCGTCGCGATGCCTAACGGCGAGTGGGCACTCCATCGCAAGCTGCACGAGTTCGTGAGCGAGCATCTCTCGAACGGCGATCGCTACACCGTCTTCGATACGCCCCACGGCTGTCGTGTCGGCGTACTCACCTGCTACGACAACAACATCGTCGAGAATGCGCGGGCCACCGCTCTCGGCGGCGCTGAGATTCTTCTCTCCCCGCACCAGACAGGCGGCTGCAATTCGCTGAGCCCGAAGGCGATGAAGCCCGTCGATCCGGCGATCTGGGCCCGGCGGCACGAAGATCCGGACGCAATCCGCGCCGAGCTCTGTGGACCGAAGGGACGCGCGTGGATCATGCGCTGGCTGCCGAGCCGCGCACACGACAATGGAATGTTCCTCATCTTCAGCAACGGCATCGGCCCCGACGATGACGAGATTCGCACCGGGAACGCAATGATCCTCGATCCATATGGCGAAGTGATCGCCGAGACGAGCAAGCCAGGTGACGACATGGTCGTCGCGGATCTCGACGCCTCGCTACAACCGTTGTCCTCTGGACGGCGCTGGCTGAGAGCGAGACGGCCGGAATTGTACGGGACGCTCACGCAGCGGACAGGCCAGGAACGCGAAACGCGGCAGGTTCGATTCGGGACGACCGACTCTTAAATTGGTTCGAGTCGTCCCACTCGGAGCCGAAGATGCGCGTTGCCCTTCTCGCCCTCGTCGCGGCCATGGTTGTCGCCGGCTGCAACACGGACACGTCGACAGGCTGCTGCTCGTTAGGTGGAACCCCGTCCCTGCGTATCGTGAACGGCTTTCCCGGCCCGGTCGACATCTTCATCGATGATGTGATCGCCGCATCGGCGGTCGCCCCGGGCGCAATCGATACTCTTGGCCCCGAGCCAGGCAGCCACACGCTGGTCATGCGGCCCACCGGCGGCAGCTCGCCGATCACGCAGGCGTTCGCCGCGGCGAACGGCGCGCTGGCCACGATCGCCGCCGTCCGCTCGTCCACAGGCACAATCTCCGCCGCGGTTCTCGACGACACGAACGAAGTCGTCCCCGCCGGTGCGACGAAGCTTCGCGTCATCCATCTCGCGCCGAACGCGGGGACACTCCAGGTCTATCGCACCCAGCCCGATTACCAAACGCCGATCGCCTGGCAGTTCCCGTTCAACTATCAGGACAACCCGACGAGTCTCAGCGCCCCTTTCCTTCAGAGCACGGTCGGAACGTGGGAGGTGCATATCTGGCAATCGCCCGCCGACTCGTCAGGCTGGTCGACAGCGCCGCTGAAAGTGAAAGTACCCCTCCTCAGCGGTGAAAAGCGAACGATCCTCATCCTGGATGCCGTCGGCGGCGGCGTACGGGTACAGGTCATCTGATTGTCAGGGCGTTGATTTCACGAGTTTTTGCAGGTCCTGGTAGCGGATCACAATCACATTATTGTCCTTCAGCGCCTTCCTGAACTCCGCGCTGTTGACGACATCGTAATCACGCTGCCGCCATGCCGCGCCGTACGGCTCGTGGTTCACCGTCACCGCCTGCAGCTCGCTGTCGTCGTGGCCGAGGTGGACGATGATCTCGTTGAGACCCGGCTTCAGCTTCGCGATCGTCTCGAGGTAGAACTCCTTCCAGTGATCGCGCGCAACGTCGGGACTGGCGACGATGACATCGTCGAAGACGATATCGTTGGGCCCGAGCGGCACCCGCGTCACTCCAGGCGGATTGCCGCGCATTGCGAGGAATGGCAGGTGATACTCGCGCGCGATCTTGATGTACGTCGCGATGAGATCGTTCGTCACGAACAACGCCCCCATGTGGCTGTCGAGGTGCGTCGGCTGGATGCCCATCGCAAGCGCGCGCTCGACCTGTGCCCGCAGCTCGCGCTCGACTTCCGCGGGCTTTGCGCGAGCGGCAACGGGCGGCACGTCGCTCGGAAAGGTTCCGTCGGCGTCGAGGAGACTCGGCACCTGATCCTTCGACGCGACGCTCCCCCAGCGATACGTTTCCCATTCGCTCGTCAGGGTGAGATGCAGGCCCAGGTCGGCATCGGGGTGCGCTTTCGCGTATGCCGCAACCTCCGTCACCCACGGCGTCGGCATCATGATGCTCGCCGAGCTGATCGCGCCTCGATCAATCGCGTCCAGACTGGCGATGTTCACCGAGTGGGCGACGCCGAGGTCGTCGCCGTGCAGGATGAGCAACTTCGAATTGGCGGGATAGCCGAGTCGTTGCGCGACGTTCATAGGTTGGGCAGCCAGCGACGATGCGGACATCACGAGCGCCGTCGACCACGAGAGCAGGCGATTCATCGTCCTCTCCGTCATATCACGACAGGAACTGCCGCAGATAATCCTCGGGCGGAATGTAGAACGCGTTGGGACGCACCTGGCCGTTCAGGATCACGTACGGATGCGTGGCGATGATGTCTGCCACCATATCCCCGCGCAGCATTTCGAGATTGTACACGCACATGAACGTACAATCGAAATCCGGCACCAACAGGTTCATGCGCGACTCGTACTCCATGACGCGTCGCAAGTCAGCCGGCTCGCGTGACAACCAGTCCATCCACCCCGCCGTGCGTACTCGACGGCCATGGTGCGCCGACCTCGAGAGCTGGTCGCGAACGAAATCCACCATGCGTCTCATCTCGAAACGGCCGCCCGCGAGATACGTCTGCTCCGACGCCGCGATCGACACATGCCCGTCCGCGACGCGAATGCCGCCCGCGTCGAGTCGCGCCCGATGATCGGCAAGCCGCTTTTCATCGATGACGTTCAGAACGTCTTCACCTTCGTCCATCCCTTCCTTCAGATACGGGATGAGCGTCCCGTACTCCTCCTCACGACTGCTGAAGAAGGCACAGATGTGACCCGGCTGATCGACGTCCTGCCCACACAAGCGAATGGATCGACGTGCCACGACAACCTCGACGCTGCTGTTACCCCTCAGCGCTGCCTAACGAAGTCGAACGGTCCACCACCAAAACGAAAGTAACCGGTCAGCGTATCGCCATGTAGCTGGCCATCGAACACTTCGATCGTGTCCCTTGCCGACCAACCATCGAACATCGCGAGCTCGACCTGGCTCCCCCTCGCCGTGCCCAGAAACCCACACACTGGACATCCATGATAATCGATACGTGGCTTGGGAAAGTAACGGCCGCTCAGCGCGTCCGACTGTCCGCTCCGTGCCGACGGCGATTCGATGTAGATATCGAACGAGAGATAGCGCACGGCCAGTTCGTCGAAGGACGAGCCGCTGAAGTTGAAGGTCCCCTCGATGGGCTGTGTCTTCGGAGCAGTCACCTGTACGAAGTCGTCCTCCAGCAGCACGAGGGAGCCAAATACGCCAACGCCACCGGTGATACGATTGATCAAGCCCTCGCCGGAGATCACGTCGTTATGCGTGCGGAACCAGTCGTAATAGTTCGAGTCCACGGCGGCGACGGCTATGTTTTGCGCATAGCCGGGGAAGAACACGTGCGGCAGCTCTGCCACGGCGACGTTGCGCAGCATCCCCGGCAGACTGACGGAGGTATCCTGGGTGAAGAACTGTCGCGGCCCATATGGCGTTTCGATCCGCACCAGATAGCTCTTTGCCGTCGCTGACGCGGGCCACGCGACGGCGAATGTCTCGGTCGTTCGATCGAAGGCTGTGCGGTAAACCACATTTGTCGTCGACACACCATCCGGCACGGAGGTCTCGGCACTGAGAGTCTCGCCACTCGATGTTTGCACCAGCAGGTGATATGGCTGATTGCGAACCAACGAATTTCCGGTGAGCGGAATTCGGTAGACGCCCTGCCCCTTGCCAGCGTTGACCTTGCTGTCCTCGATCGCCTGAATCGCCTGTCCACTGGGCGTGATGAGCGTCACCGTTGCACCGGTCTCCGGAATCCCTTCATCGCTTGTCACCGGGTCGTCGGTATCGTAAGGCGGTGAGATAACGTAAACGAGCCCGCTCCGCGTGCGCTCGAGCAGTACCACTTGCGAGAATGTGCCGGCGTTCAGAACGCCCTGCAACACGATCTGCGGCGTCTTCGGTGGAATCGGCGTCTTGTCCAACTCGCAGCCAATCGTCAGCGACAGAAGGACAAGAGCTGTCATCGTAAGGCTAGAACGCAACTCGCACCCCCACGCTCGGCAGAATCGGGAACTGCGTGTACGCACGGCGCGACGGGAGATCCGTCGAGTAGTCGTAGACGTACACGAAGATGTTGTGCGCGTTGTATGCGTTGACGACGCTCAGGTATGGCGAGATCGTCGAGCCGCGGTAGTGCATCTCGCGCGAGACATCGAGATCGAGACGCTGCGTCGGCGGATAGCGCGCCGAGTTCTTTGGGCCGCCTAACGGCTCCAGGTTGAGCGTGGTGATCCCTGCGTCCCACTGGCCGGTTGACGGATCGTACAATCGGCGCAGCATCTGTCCGACGATTGGCGTGTACGGCGTGCCTGCCGCATAGCCGAAGCGCGCGCCGAGCCGGTAGCGCCTGAGCTGCCACGTTCCAACAAGATTGAGATCGTGCCGCCGATCGTTGCCTGGCGCCCAGCGTACTCCGTCCCGTTCGTGCATTGCCACGCCATACGAGTATGAGAGCCAGCCCGTCGGCCCGGAACGCGGCGTCCATCGCGCAAGCACATCCACGCCATAAGCGCGGCCCGTCGCGACGATGAACTCGTCGCCCCGCTGCGAAGGATCCTCGCTCACGTTCGCGTCGAGCACACGATCATAATTCTTGACGTAGCCCTCGATGCGAATCGACGAGCTTTCGACCCGACGTTCGGCACCGAGCACATAGTGCCATGCCGTCTCCACCGGGATGTATTGGTCGCTCGACAACCACACCTCGAAGAAGCGGAGCGGCCCATCGCCGGCCATCGAGTGCATCGTCTGCGTGACGCGTCCTGCGGCGGCAGTGAGTGCGACCTCGGGCGTGACGAAGTACTTGAGTGAGAGCCGCGGCGACAGCGCGGCCCACTCCCTCGCGCCATCGCTGCCCGTAAGACGCTCGCCGCGCAGTCCGCCCTCGAGAACCCAGCGCGAGGTCGGCCGCCAGAGATCACCGATCCACGCCGCATAGGACACTGGATCCTGCACGATGGCGAAATCGCTGACGCCCATCTGCGGCGAGCCGGAGCCATAGCGGACGTGCGTCATGGACACCTCCCAGCCCAACGAGCGCTCGTTCGTCGCGCCGCGCGCGGTGAGCGACCCCGTCGCCCGCATATCCCGGACATTGCTTTGCTGCACCTGCGCGCCCTGAGCCACATCGAGCGTTGCGTCGAAGCCGGAGGTCGAGACGCGCTGCTCGAATGATGTGCTGCCACCGAGCAGCCAGCCCCAGGCGGGCGCGGCGAAGTCGCGACCGAGTGACGCTCCAACGACGCTATTGCCCCAGCCATACTTCCACGTGCCCTCGCCGGCCGATGACACCGTCGAGTCGCCAATCGCCGTGGCGAGATTCAGGTCCAGAGCATCCCGGCCCAGATAGCCCGTCACCCCGAAACGCCACTCGTGAGGCAGGAGATAGTCCGCGTGGCCATGAAAGTCGCGGAAGTGATACGGGAAATGATCGTTGCTGAACGCCGCCGCGACAGCGTCGGCGTACGTGCGCCGGCCCGCGAGGCTCCAGCTCCCGCGTCCGCTGCTGCCTAACGCGCCGCCAATCTGGGCCGTCGTCGCCAGCACAGAGACATCCGCCGTGGCGTGTACTCCTGGCCGCCCATCGTCGGCCGAGCGAACGTCGAGCACGCTCGAGAGCCGTCCATCATAGCGGGCGGGGAATGCGCCCGTTATGAGCTCGATGCCGCCGACCGTCGCGTCCATGAACGTGCTGAACAGCCCGCCCATGTGGAATGGATTGTAGATCGGAATCCCGTCGAGCAACACCAGATTCTGATCGGACGAGCCGCCACGCACATTGAGACCCGTGTAGAAGTCGTTCCGGGCCATGACGCCCGGCAGCAACTGCACGATGCGGATAACATCCGGCTCGCCGACGCTCGGCACGCCAGCGAGGAGCCGCGCCGGCATAGCGATCGTGGCGACATTGGGCTTGGCGGTGAACGACTCGATTTCGGTCGGGGTTGCCACGGTGTGGACGGGCGTGAGCTGCTGCGCCTCCGACTCGAGGGCGATCTCGAGACGGAGCGTATCGTTAGGTGTGACGACTACGCGCCGGTCGAGGGTTCGGTAGCCGAGCCGGCGGACGCGGAGCGTCGCCTGGCCGGCTGGAACGGCCAGGAGAAGGAAGACGCCGGCGGAGTCGGTGGTCGAGGCCCGCGCCGCCGGGCCGAGCACGGTGACGGTCGCTCCGAAGAGTGGCTGCCTAACACCGCCGGCCGCGCTGTCCGGCAGGACGACCACGCGCCCGGTAATGGTGCCGGCTGCGATCGGCGCCTGTGCCGCGAGTCTTGCGGCGAGCGACAGCCAGAGAAGTGGGACGGCGAGGCGAACGAGGCGCACGATCGAAATGATTGAGAGGTCGGCAATGTTAGCGTCGCGAACGCGAGGTCGTAAGCGGGCTGGAGGATCGGGCACATCAGCCGCTCACGTTGGCGATGCCAGCTCGATCACCGCGCCCGAATTGTGGCCGGGCACCTTCCCGTTAGGCGCTCACCGACTCCTGCCGTGACCGAGCAGATTCTCTCCTGCGCTTCAGGAGCTCCTTGCCCGCGTGGCGTTATTGGAAAGTCCGGCGCCCACAATTGACCAGTAGCCGGTTGCGCTAACATCTCGCGCTCATTAAGGGGCTGCGCCCACTCGCAAGGTGTCTCCGCGCCGGTTCGTAACACGCGTGCACCCTTAGCGCCAGTGGGTAAAAGATTCTTTTCACCGCTTCGTCACGATCGAATACCATGGAATGGGTGTGAGCAAATGCTTAAGCACTCGCTTTGGGCCAGTTCGCATTGGAAAGTGACCCTCTCGTGCATTCTGGGGTTGTAACTGCCGACTGCGCTCGTACCGCGTGTCACACGCCGTACGGCTTAGCTCGTTTCTACTCGCCTTGCCTCGCGAGACCCCCACTCACCTTGAGGTAGCCTAGCAGCATGCGATCGGCCTTCTCGCACTTCCTCCAAGTGCCGCCGCGGTTTGCATCCGCGTTCCGACGGCACCGCCCACACCTCGTCACCGGTCTCCTCGCGCTTCTCGTCAGCGTGACCGCCGCCGCCACCGCGTCCGCCCAGCGGCGCGTCACCGGCCGCATTACCGAGACGAGCGGCGCCCCGGTGCCCAACGCAACCGTCTCCGTCCAGGGCACCACCCTTGGCGCCATCACCAACCAAGACGGACGTTACACCATCAACAATGTCCCGGCCGGCCAGCAAGTGCTGGTGGCCCGTCGTATCGGCTATCGCCGTTCGACGCAGCTTCTCGGCGCTGGCATCGACGTCGCCGACATGCATCTCGATCAGGATCTCCTCCAGCTCGAGACCGTCGTTGTCACCGGTCAGGCTACAACGGTGTCCAGCCAGAACGCCGCGAACGCGGTCACCGTCGTCGGCACTGGCGAGATCAATCGTGTGCCGCAGCCGACGGTGGACAACGCGCTCATGGGCAAAGTGCCTGGCGCCGTCATCACCCAGAACGGCGGTGCGCCTGGCGGCGGTGTGCAGCTGCAGATTCGCGGCAGCAACACCATCAACGGCGCGTACCAGCCGCTCTACGTCGTCGATGGCATCATCGTCAACAATGACGCATTCGGCATCGGCTTGAACTCGATCACTGGCGCCGGCGGCGGCATCACGAATAGCCAGGACCAACAGGTCAACCGGATCGCCGACCTGAATCCCGAAGAGATCGAGAGCATCGAGATCCTCAAGGGACCGTCCGCGGGTGCCATTTATGGATCGCGAGGCGCCAATGGCGTCGTCATCATCACCACGAAGAAGGGCCAGGCTGGCAAGCCGACGCTGAACTTCGTGCAGCGCGTCGGCACGCAGGCAATCTCGAAGAGCTACGACATGCGCTGCTTCAGCTTCGCCGACGCCCAGCAGATCGCGCTGACGGTGTATAAGATCAACCTCACCCAGGCCGATTACGCGGGCTGCGTCGACGAGCAGCAGCAGCTCTACGGTCATAAGTCTCTGTCGTATGAGGACGCGCTGTCGCTTCGCGGCGGCAATGAAAACACGACGTACTTCGCGTCGGGTTCTGTTAGCCACGACGGCGGCCTGGCGGTGAACTCCGGTTACAGCAAGCAGTCGCTGCACCTGAACCTCAACCAGCTCGTCGGCCCGGTGAACCTCACCGGCACGAGTGAGCTGATGCACACGCTCACCGAGCGCGGCATCTCGGGCAACGACAACAACAACATCGCGCCGTACACGATCATCGGTGCGACGCCCACGTGGTTCGATCCGAGCCGTCGCGATCCTGTCACCGGTCAATACGTGAGGAATCCGTACATCGCCGGCGGTGCGAACGTGCTGCAGGACGCGGAAGACATCCGCACGCCGGAGGACGTTTATCGCCTCATCGGCAACGTGCAGGCGAATTGGAGCGTCTTCGCCAACGAGCGTCAAACGCTGAACTTCACGACACTCGCCGGCGTCGATGCGTTCAACGACCATGCGCACCTCTACTCGCCGCCGAATAGCTACATCGAGCAGAGCCACAACATCAGTCCGTATCCCGGCACGGTCGTCGACGGCAATACCGACGTCGTGAACGCGAACCTGAACGCGTCGCTCATTCACAAGCTCATCGCCCGCTTTGGTACCGCGACGACGTCGTTAGGTTTGCGCCAGGAGCGCCAGCAGTCCGATCAGCTTCTGAATCAGGGCCGCGGCCTCTTCCCCGGCATCACCAACGTGACGACCGCGGTACAGACGGGCCAGTTCCAGGCGCAATCGCTCTCCAAGACGTTCTCGTACTATGCGCAGGAAGAGCTCTCGACCTTGAGCGACCGGTTGTTCCTCACGGCGGCCGTGAACGCCGAGCGCTCGAGCACCAACGGTGACACGGCGCGCTTCTACGCCTTCCCGAAGTTCTCGGCGTCGTACAACCTGCCCTTCGCGCCGACGGGCCTCGACAACATCAAGCTCCGCATCGCGAACGGTCAGGCGGGTAACCGCGTGCCAGTGAACTTCAAGTACACGTTCCTGACGCAGGTGCCGGAGAACGGCATTGTCGGTCTGCGTCCGTCGACGACGATCGGTCTCTCGAACGTGCGGCCGGAAGTCACGAACGAGACCGAAGGCGGCGTCGACGTGCAGTTCCTGCACGGCCGCGGCCAGGCTGAGTTCACACTGTACGACAAGCGCACCTCCGGCCTTGTGCTGCAGGCGTCGCCCGCGCCGTCGACCGGCTTCACGACGCAGGTCATCAATGGCGGCTCGCTCACGAACAAGGGCGCCGAAGTCGGCTTGGGCTTGATCCCGGTGCAGACCCACACCTTCACGTGGGAATCGCACACGACCTACGCGCGCAATCGCTCGATGGTGACGTCACTGCCCGTGCCCGCCTTCTATACCGGCAGCGGCTTTGGCGAGCGGACCGCACGTACAAAGGTGCAGGTTGGTTATGCGAATGACGAGGTTGTCGCCTACAATGGCTTCAACGCCGACGGATCCCGCCATGAGCAGTTCTACGGCGCGGAGAGTCCTGATTGGACGATGGGGTTCGGCAATGACTTTACCGCCGGACCGTTCCGCCTCTCGACGCTCATCGACTGGCGCAAGGGCGGTTGGGTCGCCGACTTGAGCCAGACTTATCTCGAGCAGGGCGCGAACGGGCAGAGCAGCATCCCCGCCGGTAACTTCGCCGACACGTCGATGAACAACCGCGATCAGAGCGCGTACGCGAAAGGCCTGCCCGCATTCCTCGAGCACGGCAGCTTCGCCAAGCTGCGCGAAGTGACGCTCAGCTACTCACTCAACCCGCGTCTCACGAACACGCTCTTCCGCGGTACCGCGAAGGACGTTCGGCTCGAGCTGAGCGGCCGCAACCTCTACACATGGACGAAGTATCGCGGTCTCGATCCGGAAGTTTCGAACTTTGGTAATGCGGCGCTCAGCCGGTTGTGGGATCTCGCTCCGTACCCGCCGAGCCGCCAGTTCTTCTTCTCTGCCGACGTCAACTTCTAACAGAGATTGATTCCATATATGAAAAAGACTCTTGCCGCGTTGAGCGCCGCCGTACTGGCGCTCTCGGCGGGCTGTAAGGATGCGCTGAACGCGCCGAGCCAGGACAACATCGTGGCCGGCACGGCGCAGCCGATTCAGAATCTCGTCACCGGTGTCGTCGCGCAGGATCGTGCGTCGGCGATGGCCTTCAGCTATCTCCTCTTCCCCGAGACTGAGGCACGCAACTCGGTCCGGATGGACACCAACGAGCCGCGATACCTCAACGAGTTCGTCGCCGTGCCGATCGATCCGAGCGATTTTATCGGCGGGTCGGCATGGAGCGGCTACTACTCGGAGATCCGTGCCGCCAACCAGCTGATCGTCAGCCCTTCGCTCAATACGATGAGCGCGGGCGACAAGGCCGCGACGATCGGTTTCGTGCAGACGATGAAGGCACTGGACTACATTCGCCTCATTCAGCTGCGCGATTCGCTCGGGGT
>Ga0070712_100002542_pt1 | contig 11268 bp, 10 predicted proteins | sample LARL81metaG_FD_71396 | JGI IMG/M metagenome (GOLD analysis project Ga0070712, IMG submission 71396) | Corn, switchgrass and miscanthus rhizosphere microbial communities from Kellogg Biological Station, Michigan, USA - LAR L8-1 metaG | ecosystem: Host-associated > Plants > Roots > Rhizosphere ...
GGCGTCTACCGGCGCGATCCGCAAGGGCTGGTGTTCCTCGGGGTTGGCGCCGCCGGTGAACCAAGCGCCCTCACCTCCCCCGTGTGCTACGCGGACGAGATCGCCCCGGAGTACTTCGACGAGCGGAAGTCCTAGCGCATAGCCGCCGACCTAGCTCCGGCCCGCCGCGCTCACTGTTCCGGCCGAGTTCGTGCCCCCATCGCCACGGCCGGCGATGTGCTCCATGGGTGATCCGTGGACAAAGCGGTAGCCGCCGCCGACCCCGCTGGAGAAAGATCAGCCGCGTTCCGCAGTCGAGAAAGCGCGGCAGTCTCGACGGGATGGCGCCTCGCCCTCGAAGCATGAGACGAAGGATGGCGTGCTGGCCGGCGTCGAGCGCGCCATACCAGAGCGCTCCGAAGACCGCGAAGTAGATCCCCACCGGCACGGCAATGACGAGCACCGCGACCACTGGTCCGAGCGCGGATGAGCGGCGGGATACCCGCGTCGATCCTGCCAGAGCACGGATGAAAGAGCAAACTCGGCACTGCCCTTGACACCACCTGACCGCCCGCGAATAATCCCCCTCGTTCCCCATGACATTTGAGGCAGGTGCCGAGCTTCAACTTCTGCCGATCCGAACGAGGAGGAACGGTGCCGGCCCGAACTATTCACGACGCGCGTGACGCGAAAGGCCAGGTATCGAGCCATGCATGACGTAATCGTGGTGGGAGCGGGCAATGCCGCCCTCGCGGCGGCGGTGGGGGCACGCGAGGCGGGAGCGGGCCGCGTGCTCGCCCTCGAGAAGGCCCCCGAGCCTCTGCGCGGCGGCAATACCCACTACAGCGGCGGCCTCCTCCGCTTCGCCTTCGACCGCGCGGAAGACCTCTTGCCCATCGTGCCCAGCGTCGAGAAGCAGGTGCCCGGCTTCACGCTCGGCGTGCAGCCCTATCCGCGCGCCCTCTTCTGGGACGATCTGCGCCGCGTCACCGAGGACCGCACCGATCCCGAGCTGGCCGAGCTCCTGATCTCCCGCTCCTACGACACGGTGCGGTGGATGGCCCAGCAGGGCATCGTCATGGAGGCCGCGGTTTCGCTCTCCGGGATCAAGGTCGGCAACACCATCAAGTGGTCACCGGGCGCGGTGATTCGCGCCCAGCACGAAGGCGTGGGCCTGTCCAAGATGTGGTTCGACATCGCGGCCCGGTGTGGGGTGGAGATCCGTTACGGCACCGGCGCGGTGCAGCTCCTCCAGGATCGGACGGGCCGGGTGACCGGCGTCACCGCGCAGGACGCCTCCGGATTGAGCGACCTCCCCGCTCGCGCGGTGGTGCTCGCGTGCGGAGGCTTCGAGGCGAATCCGGCGTGGCGCGCGCGCTATCTCGGCCGTCCCTGGGACCACGCCAAGGTGCGCGGCACCCGCTACAACACCGGGGACGGGCTGCGCATGGCCATCGACGCGGGTGCCCTCCCCTACGGCCAGTGGACGGGCTGCCACTCCACGCCCATCGACGCCGAGGCGCCGCCCTACGGCGATCGCAAGCTGACGGACAAGACGAATCGCCTCTCGTATCCCTACGGCGTCCTCGTCAACCGCCGGGGCTTGCGCTTCTTCGACGAGGGCGAGGACTTCCAGTTCTACACGTACGCGAAGCTCGGCGGCATCATCCTCAATCAGCCCTCGGGGGTGGGCTACCAGATCTTCGACGCGAAGGTGGCGAACCTGCTGGAGGGCCGGTACAAGACGGGCACCCCTCTGGTCGCCGATACGCTCCGCGCCCTCGTCGACAAGCTGCCCCTCGACCGTGCCGCGTGCCAGAAGACTCTCGATGACTATGACGCCGCCCTGCTGCCCGGGAAGTTCGATCCCACCGTGCGCGACGGGCTCGCCACCAAGGGTCTGGAGCTCCCGAAGTCGAACTGGGCTCAGCGGCTGGACACGCCGCCCTACGTCGCCTATCCCGTCACCGGAGGCATCACGTTCACCTTCGGCGGCGTGAAGATCAACGAGCGGGCAGCCGTGGTGAGCACGCGCTGGGAGCCCATCCCCGGCCTCTACGCCTGCGGCGAGATGGTGGGCGGCCTCTTCCACACGAATTATCCCGGAGGGACCGGCCTGATGTCGGGCGCCGTGTTCGGCCGTCTCGCCGGCACGCACGCAGCATCGGGCGGATGATGCGCGCATCCACTCAACTCCGCGAATTGCTCCACGCCGGCGACGTGGTGGTGGCGCCCGGTGTATGGGACGGCCTGTCGGCCCGCCTCGTTGCCCGCGCGGGCTTTCCTGCCGCCTACGCCACGGGCGGAGGCATCGCCCGCAGCATGGGATACCCCGATCTCGGGCTGCTGTCGCTGAGCGAGATCGCCTCGCGTCTCGCCAACATCGTCGAGCACGCCGGCGTGCCGGTCATCGCGGACGCGGACACGGGCTACGGCAACGCGCTCAACGCGCAGCGCGCGGTGCGCGAGTTCGAGCGGGCGGGCGTGGCCGCCCTCCATCTCGAGGATCAGACCTTCCCCAAGCGCTGCGGACACTACGACGACAAGTCCGTGGTTCCAGCGGCGGAGATGGCCCAGAAGCTTCGCGCGGCGCGGGATGCCATGACCGACTCGGACATCGTCCTCATCGCCCGCACCGACGCCTTGGCCGTGGAGGGCCTCGACGCGGCGGTGGAGCGCGCGCAGGCTTACGCGGCGGCGGGTGCCGACGTGATCTTCATCGAGGCGCCGGTCAGCGTGGAGCAGATCGAGGCTATCGCGCGGCGCGTGCCGCAGCCCAAGCTGATCAACATGTTCCAAGGCGGCAAGACGCCCCTCGTGCCGGTGGCCCGGCTGAAGGCCCTCGGCTACCAGATCGTCATCATACCGTCGGACCTGCAGCGCGCGGCCATCCGGGCCATGGACGACGTGCTGGCGGCCATCGCGCGTGACGGCTCCAGCGCTGCGCTCGCGGAGCGGATGGCCTCGTTCACCGAGCGCGAAGCGGTGGTGGACACCGCGGCCTACCTCGCGCGCGACGCCAAATACTCGGGCTGACCGAGAGGATCCTGAGAGGGTCGCCGGCTAGAAGACGCCCCGGAGGCCGGCGGTGAGGCCGCCGAGATTGTTGGTGTTGCCCGTGCCATAGACGTGCAGGCCCTCCGCCTCGCTCCAGCCGAAGCTGATCTCCGCGATGGCCGCTCCGCCCAGCCGGAACGTGAGGCTCGCCCCCACGCTGGACTTCAGGTGGTCGAAGCCGAGATCGCTCGCATGCTGACCGACCTTGCCGAGCTGACCGAAGATCCGGATGCCGATGGGGTCGATGATCGCCCGCTCGTAGTTGAGCTCGTAGGCCACCAGGTTGGGGGCCCGGAAGCGGTAGTTGCTGTAGCCTCTCAGCACGTTCTCGTCGTTGATGTCGGCCCCCCCCAGCGTGGGTTGCAAATAGAAGGGCACGTTGCTGTGGGACTGGGGATCGTTGACCATGACGCGGCTCGCGAACCGCAAGGATCCGATGCGCGGGTCCAGGCCGAAGCCGACGTTCCACCGCGCCTCGAGGCGGCTGAACGAGAAGTCCCCGCCCGCCACCGCGCCGTAGAATCCGTAGGAGACCAGAGCCGAGGACGAGAGCCCGTACAGCACGCCCCGGTCCGGATAGTTCCACGCCACCGACACGCGCGGACGCACGTAGGTGGTGCGGGTATGGAGACCGGGCGCCGTCGTCTCGTTGAACACGCTACCGAACGACGTGTCCACCTCGGGCGCGTACCAGAGTCCCGCGAGCTCGCCGGCCACTGCGACGCCGAAGGGAATCGGCACGTCGACACTGGCGGCCACCCCCGTGTCTCGAAGCCCGAAGAGCTTGCGGCCGTCCTGGGGCGTCTCGTTGCCCAGTCCATAGAACGGCAGCCGCGGCAGATCCAGGTGGGTGGCGAACAGGGTGACCTGGGGCGACTTGCCCCGTTCGGAATAACCCGCGAGCAATGTCTGGACCTTCGCTCCCACCTCCCAGAATCCGTTCTCCGAGCCGCGGCCCTCGACGCTCGAGGAGAAGCGCTGATAGGTGGGCGCATTCGTGTTCCAGTCCACGTTGAGGGCCAAGCCCGCGGCCACGCCGCCATCGGGCACCACAATGCCGCCGGTGGGGTGCAAGCCGGGCCCGGTGAACACATCGACGAGGAGGTACTGGATCCGGGGCCAAGTATCCTCCCACCGCATGAGCTTGCACCAGTCCTGCTTGAGCAGGGCCCACTCGGTCACGAGGCTGCGCAGGAGGGGGTCCGCGTGGGGGGCTACGGTCTGGGGAGGACACGGGGTGGCCGCCTCGGGAAGCGGCGCCGGCGCATCGAGCGTCTGCGCCCCCGTCCACGAAGGCAAGCAGGTCAGCGCGCACGCCACGAGGCCCCCACGGATCCACGCGGGGAGGCGACGAGATCCCGGAGCTCGCGTGTCCCGGACGCTAGGCATAGCCCGCGCGAGTGTGGAGAGCGGCCATGGCCCCGGCGATGAACTCCGTGGCGTCTTTTTTCGTCCTCACCGCGGCTGGATTGGACGCGCGCGCGACGTCGGGCAAGATCCGGGCGAGCGCGTTGTGAAGCTCCTGGACATGCTCCAGCTGAAACGCGGTGGCTGGCCCTTCCGACACCCTGGCCCCCTTGAGCTTCCGGTCGACCGGATAGCTCGGCCAGTCCAGCCGGGGTGGAATGGGAGCGAGCAGCTTCAGCAACCGGTTGGCGTTCTTTTCCCGCAGGAACGGGGCGTGCTCGCGAGGATCGCCGATGAATTGCTGGGTCACCGTGGCGGGAATGGACGCGTGCTCGAACAGGGTGTGGTCGACGCCCGGATTCACGTAGGGAGAGACGAGCACCGCTCCCACGCGCACGCCGAGCTCGCGGAAGTCGAAGGGCGGAATCGTGGACCGGAAGGGTTTCTCGGGAGTGCCGTCCCCGTAGGGAAGACGTGGCGGCGGCACGTGATCGAAGATCCCACCGTGCTCGTCCCACACGATGAGGAGCAGGGAAGTCCGCCAGGTCTCTTCGTTGGCTCGCAGCGCCTTGTACACATCCCAGATGAACTGATCTCCGGCCGGAACGTAGTGATCGGGGTGCTGATCGGTGGCGATTGTCCGATCCGGATCGTCGCTGTAGGAAGGCTCCACGAAGGCGTAGTCCGGCAGGGAACCCCGGCGGCAATCGGCCACGAAGTCTCCGTACAGGCCGAAGTACTTCGATCCCAGGAAGGTCATCCCGAATGTCCCGCTCCCGCGAGCGTAGTAGATCTTGCCGTGCTTGCCCGCCGCGTTCAGCCTGCCGTAGATGCCCCGTCCGCGGTCGAGCCAAATGAGACCGGAGTTGATCTGACCGAACGACGTGCCGAAGTGGGCGAACTGCCGATTGGGAGCGGTGGCGCCCGGAACGGAGGAAAACCAGTTGTCGCACACGAGGTAGTGCTTGGCGAGGGCGCTCAGGGCCGGGAGCTGCTCGGGACGGAAGCAGCGCATGATGTTGGCGGGATCGCCGCCGGCCCCCTGATAGCTGGATGCGAACCCGCGCATGGACGGGACGCCCGACCCGGATATGCCGAGCTGCTCGTGAACGTTCTCGAACTCGTGGGCCGGATCGACGGTGAACTGTCCCTGGTATTTCGCGCCGTCAGTCACGTAGTAGCGCGTCCCGTCCGCTCCCTCGTTGAAGTAGTCCCCCGCCTTGACCCCGCGAAGCCCGGGGATCTCCGGCATCAGCAGCCCGAGCATGTGGTCGAACGAGCGGTTCTCGAGCATCAGCACGACGATGTGGCGGATGCGCGGGTCGGTTCCCTCGCTCCGGGGCTCCGATAGCACCCGGCTGTTCGCGGCGGCCACCGCGCCGCCCGCCATCAGCCCCAGTACCGCGCGCCGCCCTAGCTCCGCCATGGCCTCTCCTCCCCCGGCCCCCGCACGGCGCGCAGCCATGGCGCTACCGTCCCAGGCGCGGATTGCTCTTGTTGCGTCGGGGCACGACGTCGCTGACGTCGACGCCCGCCCTACGAATACATGGCAACCTCACGTTATCAACCCGACTTCACTGGAACCAACCAGAATCAGAGGCGGCCGGCGCTCGGTACCAGCCGTCTCCGCCCGACCGCACGCAACTTCCGTGCTAGGATGCCGGGCATTCACGACACGTGACCAGGGAGGGTCTGATGAGATCGAAGTGTGCCACTCTGCTGGCGGTAACCGTCGTCTTCGGCGCGCTGCTCGGCTCGTCAGCGGCCGCGGCGGCTCAGGAAATCATCCGGATCGGCTGCCCGACCAAGACTTATTTTCCGACCATTCTCGCCATCGTAGCCAAGGAGAAGGGGCTGTTCGAGAAGGAGGGACTGCGGCCCGAGATCACCATCTATCGTGGCGGCGGAGAGACGTTCGAGGCGCTTGCCGCGAACTCGGCCGACCTCGGTCCCGTGGCCGTTCCCCTCGTGGCCACCTCGCGCAAGCGCGGCGTCCTCACCAAGATCGTGGGGGGCAACGGTGACGAGTGGTCGGGATGGATCCTGGGGGTGAGGACAGGCTCGCCCATCAAGTCGGCCAAGGAGCTGGACGGCAAGAAGGTCGGAATCACCTCCGCGGGCTCGGGCACGGACACCCTCGCCCTGTGGGCGCAGAGCGTGGACAAGGTCACGTACTCGCGCGTGCCCGTCGGCGGGGGTGGGCTCGTGCCAAACCTCCTGAACGACAATCTGGCCGCCGCGGTCATCTATTCCCCCCTGAGCTACCAGGTCGTTTCCGAGGGCAAGGTGCGCGTGCTCGTCGATTTCGCCACGGCCATGCCGCCGAACCTGATCGGGGGCTGGGCCGCCACCGAGAAGAACCTGACCGAGCGCCGTCCGTTCATCCAGAAGGGACTCAACGCGCTCTATGGAGCCCTCGAGTACCTTCGCAACAATCCCGACTACGCCATCAAGGCGATCGCCAGCAACAACGAGCTGCCCCTTGAGATCGCCAAGATGGAGTTCGAGAAGACCTATCTCCGGCTCTCCCGCGACGGCCAGATGACGCTCGCCTCGGTGGAGAAGGCCATGGAGCTCGCCGCGGCGAGCGGCGTGAAGGACATGGCGCCCGCCGCCGAGGTCTTCCAGAACATGCCGATCAAGCCGACCAAGCCGTAGGGGTCAGAAGATGCGGCGGCAGGAGCGGCTGTTCGTGGCCGCCTGCGTCCTCGGGCTCCTGGCTCTCTGGGAGGCGATGGTGCGCCTGGGGCGGCTCGACGCGACCCTGGCGCCCGCGCCCACCACCATCCTCGAGGCGCTGATCCGCCTGGGGCGGAGACCCGAGGTGGTGACCAGCCTGGGGGTGACGGCGGGGGAAGTGATCGCCGTATTCCTTGTGGCGGTGCCCGTGGGTCTGTTCATCGGCTTCACCCTCGCCGAGGTGCCTTTCCTGGGTGCCCTGCTCCGGCCCCTCGTCAACTTCCTCTTCGGCGTGCCCAAGTCCATCTTCCTCCCCATCTTCATCCTGGTCTTCGGGGTGAGCATTCCGCAGAAGATCGCCTTCGGAGTCTTCACCACGGTCTTCGTGATGATCATGGGGGGCATCGCCGCCGTGCAATCCGTGCCGCGGGAGCTGGTGACGGTCAGCCGCGTGTACGGAGCGGGGCGGCTGCAGATCGTCCGCGAGATCTATGTCCCGGCCATGGCCCCGATCCTCCTCGAATCGATTCGGCTCGGCATGGTGTTCAACATCACCGCCGTCCTCCTCTGTGAGATCTACGGTGCCCGGGACGGCATCGGCTATCGCATCGCCGCCTGGGGCGAAAATCTCCAGATGCCACAGCTCTACGCCGCCCTCACCATGGTCGCGGCGGCCGCGGTGGCCGTGAACGAGGGGCTGCGCCTCCTCGAAGCGCGGCTCTGCTCGTGGCGGCAGAAGACGTGACACGCGCTCAGGTGGCCATCCGGGGGGTCTCCCAGCGCTTCGGCGTGGACGGGGCGAGCGTGACTGCCCTCGACGGCATCGACCTCGACGTGCCGGATAGCCAGTTCGTCTCCGTGGTCGGCCCCAGCGGGTGCGGAAAGTCCACCCTGCTCTCGCTGGTGGCCGGCCTCCGGCAGCCTTCCAGTGGATCCGTGCTGTGTGACGGCGAGCTGATCACCGCGCCCATGCCGCGCAAGGTCGGCATGATCTTCCAGGAGGCCAATCTCCTGCCATGGCTGTCCGCCATCGACAACGTGGCGTTTCCCCTCAAGCTGCGCCGCGTGCCAAAGGCGGAGCGGCTGGAGGCGGCGGCCCGCATGCTGGACCTGACCGGCCTCGCCGGTTTCGAGAGCCGGCTGCCACATCAGCTCTCGGGTGGCATGAAGCAGCGCGTGGCCATCGCCCGCGGCCTCGTGCAGAATCCCGCCGTGCTCCTCATGGACGAGCCCTTCGCCTCCCTCGACGAGCAGACGCGCATGGTGCTCGGCGACGAGCTGCTGCGCATCTGGTCGGAGACGCGGAAGACGGTCCTCTTCGTGACCCACAGCTTGCACGAGGCGGTCTACCTCGCCGATCGCGTCATCGTGCTGAGCGCGCGGCCCGGCCGCATCGTCGACGACGTGCCCGTGAGCCTACCCCGTCCGCGCACCTTCGCCATGACCTCCACCGAGGCCTTCGGCGTCCTGAAAGACCGCATCTGGCAGCACATCCGTCACGCGGAGCGAGCATGATCCGCTCCTCGCGAGGTCTCCGGCTGAGCCAGGCCGCCCTCTACGTGGGGATCCTCGTGGCGTGGGAAGTGCTGCCGCGCTCGGGCATGGTGCCCCGCCTCTTCGTGCCCCCTCTGAGCGAGGCTCTCGAAACGCTCGTCCGGGATCGCCGGGAATACCTCGGCAGCCTGCCCGCGACCCTCGGCGAGATCCTCGTCTCCTACGCTATCGCCTGCGGGGGCGGCATCCTCGCGGGCCAGCTCATCGCGTCCGTGCCCGCCGCCCGTCGCATGCTGCTGCCGGTGCTGCGTGGCGCCTACGCGGTGCCCCTGGTCGTGCTCTATCCGGTGATGATGGTCTGGTTCGGCCTCGGGTCCGAATCCAAGATTGCCTTCGCCTCGATCTATGCGTTCATCCCCACCATGCTGACGGCCATCGCCGGAGTGGCCGCCCTCAGCCCCGGCCTCGCCGAGACGGCGCACGCCCTGGGGGCCACGAGGACCCAGCAAATTCTCTACGTCGCCCTGCCCGCCAGCCTGCCCTCGATCGTGGCCGCGCTGCGGCTCGGGGGCGCGCTGGTGATCGTGGGGGTCATCGTGGCGGAGATGCTCGGTGCCGCCGACGGCCTCGGCTTTCTCATCACCCGCCAGCGAACCCTGCTGAACAGCCCTGGCGTCTACGCCGGGATCATCCTGGTGCTCGCGATGACCGGACTGCACGAGGCGCTGCTGCGACGGCTGGAGCGCAAGGTCGCGGCCTATCGCGAGTCGTGACGAAGGAGAAAACGATGCCGCAGCAAGTGCTGGCGACCACGGTGGTGGGCAGCTATCCCCAGCCCGACTGGCTTGTCGACCGCTCGATGCTGTCGAAGGGCGTCCCGCGCGTGCGCCTCCAGGGCATGTGGCGGATCCCCGAGCCCTGGCTGGAGCAGGCGCAGGATGACGCCACGGTGGTCGCCATCCGGGACATGGAACGGGCGGGCATCGACATCATCACGGACGGGGAGATCCGGCGCGAGAGCTACTCGAACCGCTTCGCGACCGCGCTGGAGGGCGTCGACGTGGCACGTCCCGGCATCATCCGGGACCGGACGGGCAACGAGACGTCGGTGCCGCGCATCGTGGGCCGGATCCGACGCGGGCAGCCCGTCGAGCTCCGCGACATGCAGTTCCTTCGCCGCCATACCGATCACCTCGCCAAGATCACCCTGCCCGGCCCCTTCACCATGGCCCAGCAGGCGCAGAACGACTTCTATCGCGACATCGACGAGCTGGCCATGGACTTCGCCGCCGCCGTCAATGCCGAGGCGCGCGATCTCCAGGCGGCGGGGGCAGACGTGATCCAGCTGGACGAGCCCTGGCTCCGCAACGATCCCGAGGGCGCAAAGCGCTTCGCCGTGCCCGCGATCAACCGTGCCCTCGAAGGGATCAGCGTGCCCACCGCCGTGCACCTCTGCTTCGGCTATGCGGCAGTCGTGAGGCATCAGAAGCCGACGGGCTACGCATTCCTGCCTCAGCTCGCCGACACCATCGCCGCCCAGATCTCCATCGAATCCGCGCAGCCCGGGCTGGACCTGGGCGTCCTCACCGAGCTCTCGGGCAAGACGATCATCCTTGGCGTGATCGACCTGGCGAATCCCGCGATCGAGACGGCGGAGGAGGTGGCGACTCGGATCCGGGCCGCCCTCGAGCGGGTCCCGCCGGAGCGGCTCATCCCCGCGCCCGACTGCGGCATGAAGTACCTGCCCCGGCCGACCGCGTTCGGCAAGCTCGAAGCGCTCAGCGCCGGCGCGCGGATCGTCCGCTCGGAGCTCACCTAGCCGCCACGGATGCCCGCCGCGATCGGCTTGGCCATGCGCGCGCAGGGGACGGTGACGGTCGAGGTCGGCACGGCGATCCGCTCGAGGACGGTGAAGCCGTAAGCTGAGTAGAGTGGCTCCCCTGCCATAGTGGCCACGAGCTCGAGCGAGCGAAAACCCTCCCGCGCCGCGGCGACCTCGCACAGGGAGAGGACGAGGCGCCCGATCCCGCGCCGCACGAAGTCGGGATGGGTGTACATGGCGCGCACGCGGGCGGGCTCGACCGCGGGATCGAGCAAACGTCCATCGCGACCCGCGGAATGATCACCTCCGAACAGCGTGGCCCGCCGGCTCCAGCCTCCGCAGCCGGCAATCCGGCCCTCGCACTCCACCGCGAAATAGGTGCGGTCCTCGATGAGCTGGCTATCGACGCCCATGATCTCGAAGGAGGCCTCGACGCCGGCCGCGTCCAGATACGCTCCGATGAGGGCGTGGATGGACAGCGTCATCAGAGCTCTGAGCTCGGGCAGATCGTCCACGGTGGCCAGGCGATGCGAGAGGCCGCGCGGCTCGGTCACGACTAGCGGAGCACCTCCCGGAAGGAGCGGATGGCCTCCATGTGCGACTGGGGCGTCTTGAAGCCGGCGCGCATCGTGTCGACGGCGAGGTGGGTGGCGCCGAGGGCCCGCCACGCCTCGACGCGCCGGCGCCACTCGTCCTTGTCGAGGCCCTGAATGCTGATCCAGGGGTCGATGCCGAACCTCGAGCGATCGCGGCCCGCCGCCGCCAGGTAGCCGTCGAGCTGGTCGACGTAGCCCTTCATGCGATCGTCGGGGGGCCGGCCCGCGGGCATC
>Ga0070712_100002554_pt1 | contig 11243 bp, 12 predicted proteins | sample LARL81metaG_FD_71396 | JGI IMG/M metagenome (GOLD analysis project Ga0070712, IMG submission 71396) | Corn, switchgrass and miscanthus rhizosphere microbial communities from Kellogg Biological Station, Michigan, USA - LAR L8-1 metaG | ecosystem: Host-associated > Plants > Roots > Rhizosphere ...
GTCTGGATCGCCGTACCAGGGCTGGGCCACGTGACGGTTCGTAGCAATTAACCCGTCGCCGACTAGAAAGCCCGTTCCCGAAATGCGCGTCCGAATCATTGGACGGTCACTCCCGAACCCGACTCGATAGACCCCATAAATGTAGCCAATCGAGTTCCGGTATCGATTCAATACCATCGAGGGTGCGGCCAATTCCTGTTTGAGCTGCTCGATCTCTCCCGTAAGTTGGCGGACCTGCGCCTTCAGATCATCTACAGGAACTTTTTCGGAAGTTTTCTGAGTGGAATGGCAACCGACGCCGCTCACCAAAAGAATGGCCAGAGCGAACATAACAGCCGGCGACGGCTGGTGCCTGTTACAACTGACAGTTGTGGCCCGGGTCTTTTTCAAGTTCAAGCTCAAAAGCTAGATGCAACAAATGCAGCGCGTCGTTGCTCCCAATCAATTCAATCCTAAGCCAGGAGCCGGAACAGATATGTCACGGTCTTGTTTTTGTGAGTACCAAAGTAATCCAGGAGGGTTCCAGAAAAGGATCGTGATTCCAAGCCTCGGGAGGCAGCTGTCTCCATCCTGATTTGTCATTCCCGAAGCGCCGCCTTTGGCGCGAGGAATCTGCTGTCTGCAGCCAGCTTACCCGCCGCCGTCGCGCCATTTCCGCAGCAGCTCGTACAGCACCACCCCGCCCGCGGTCGCCACGTTCAATGACTTCTTCTGCCCCAACATCGGGATCCGCACATGCGCATCGGCCATCTCCAGCAGTTCCGGACGCAGCCCATCCACCTCATGTCCAAACATCACACACACCGGAAACCTCGGCTGCCACTCAAACAGATCCACCGCATGCGCCCTGGTCTCGATCGCCGCGACCTGAGATCCACTTTGCCGCAGCCCCTCCGCCATATGGACGGCGTCCCAGTCGTGCTCCCACGCAACCGTCTCTTCGGCGCCCAACGCCGTCTTCGAAATCGCCTTCTTCGGCGGATGCGCCGTTATCCCGCACAAGCACAGCTTCTCTAGCCCCACGCCATCAGCCGCGCGAAAAAATGCCCCCACGTTGTACATGCTCCGCACGTTATCGAGCAGCACTGCAACCGGCAGCCGGATGCCGTCCATGCCCCCTTAGCTCCTCGCCAGCGGATGTAAATCTTATCGTATTGCCTGACGACATAACAATATATTTATATTGTCTATATAATAAGCAATATGTAAATATTGACTACCGCCCGAAACCCATAGTAGCCTAAAGCAAGCCAGTCCACCAATGACTTCACCAGCCAAGCTCCGGGACGCCCCCTGCATCGCCCTCATCGCTGATATGGTGAAATCCCGCGACGTTCCGCGCTCCGAGCGCCCGGACGTCCAGCTCAGCTTTTCCGAATTCGTTGCCACCCTCAACCAGAAATACAAACATGCCCTCATCGCGCGCTTTGTCGTCACGCTTGGCGATGAATTTCAAGGTTTACTCTCCGAAGCCCACGTACTTCCCGACCTGCTCTGGGACATGCATTATAAATTTGATATGCGGCAGCTTCGCGTTGGCATCGGCCTCGGAACCATTGACACCCCCATCGGCAAGAACGCCATCAACGTCGACGGACCCGCGCTGCATCATGCCCGCAACGCGATCGACATCGCCAAAAAAGAGAAACTCCTCGGCGGAGTCTTTGAAGGTTTCGGCGCGACCTGCGATCCCGCATTCAATGGATTCGCCCGGCTCCTCCAGCATCACCGTGCGCGATTGAAACCGCAGCAGCGCAAGGTGGTTGAGCTGCTGCGTCAATCGCTGACGCAATCCGCCATCGCGAACGAGCTAGGCATCACTCGGCAAGCAGTCTCCCTCTACGCCGCTGCCGCAGGATGGCAAGCCTATCGCGAAGGCGAAGCAGGATGGCGCGCGCTCCTCTCGCAATTCTCATTCGGAGCCTTCCCCACCCAATGACGCTCTCCGCCCTCTCGGCCGACTCGCCCGGCTCGCTGCTGCTCATCTCTGATCTCATCCTCTTCTGGACTCTCACCAACTACGCCGTCACGCCCGATCCCGTGCGCCTGATGAACCGCCTCTCCGCCGACAACCAGCCTGTCCCAAAATTCTGGGCTGCATTTCTAATCGCCAGGGTCCTGGCGATGGCGCTCATCGCTTTTCTGATCGCGGGCGCAGGCACCAAATCTTTATTTCTGGCACTATTCCTCGGCACGGCATCGCTGATGCTGCCCATCGCACGCCGTTGGTGGGTCGCCCCCAACTACGGAGCGGAACTCGAGATCGCTGCCAATGCAGTGGTCGTGATCCTGATCGTCAGCTGTGTCGTGCACTGGCACCTCGTCGCGTATCGCGTCTGGCCCGCACTTCCCTTCCCGGAGCCAAAGACTTCTGCTGTCCGGCTCATCGCCGCGATCGTGATCTTCAATATCCGCGGAGCGACGTACGTAGTGCGCGGCATCCTCAACAAATGCGGAGCGCTTCCCGCGCTCGACGTCCCCAAAGAAACCAGCGTGGTTCCGAGTCCCAGTCTCGTTGTGTCAGAAAAGAGTGTCGACACCGTCGAATTCAATCGCGGACGCTGGATAGGAAATCTGGAACGCCTTCTTTTACTCGCGATCGTGGCCGAGGGAAGCTATGCCGCCCTCGCTTTCTTGATGGCTGCCAAAGGCCTGATCCGCTCCCGCGACCTCGAAAATCGCGACTGGGCCGAATACTTCCTCCTTGGCACGCTGGCCAGCATTGTGGTCTCCCTTGCCGGAGGCCTGCTGATCCGCCTGGTGCTGAGAGCCTTGTGGTGAGCCAGAAGGCGATCAGCAATCAAAGACATGCCCGCAGCTTCTCTCTCGCGCAACACTCTGATGCCTCGCTTCCCGCCTGTAAGAACTGCCAGAAGTCCATCAGCGGACGCTGAGAGAATATCTCCTTCTCAAGCGCTTAAAAGGAGAATCCATTTTGATCACGAATCCGCTTCGCTTCTTCACACTCGCAGGATCCATTCTGCTCGCGTATTCCGTCTTTGCCCAACAACCTCAGCCCACATCCGCGCAAATGACGCCAGACCAGGCCAATGACGCAAACATCCAATTGATACGGCAAGATATTCGTGCTGAGCGCAAGAAAATCATCGCTGCGAACCTGCCGCTCACCGAGATCGAAGCTACGAAATTCTGGCCCGTCTACGATCGCTATATTGGCGAAACCATCAAGATCAATGATGGCCGTTACTCTCTCATCAAGGAATACGCACAGAATTACCAGACGATGTCCGACGACCAGGCCGACTCTTTCATTAAGCGCTGGCTCGGTTTTGATCAGGACAATACGCAGCTTCGAATGAAATTCATTCCTGAATTTGAAAAGGTGATTTCACACAAGAAGACCGCAATGTTCTTCCAGATGGACCGCCGCCTCGGCATGGTGATCGAGCTGAAACTTGCCTCGCAAGTTCCTCTCGTTCAGCCATAAGTCTGCGGCGAATTCTTCACCCAATCGCGGGTAGTGCCCACGTCTACATGAACCATATTGCACGAAAGTTGTGCTGCCTATCACCTGCCGGTTACGTCGCCAAACCGCTTCGAGGATTGTCTAATGAATCAGATCGCGAGAGTGTACCCTCACGACTATGGAATGCGTGAAGCCAAATCAGGTCTAGCCGACGTCCGCGGGGGCGAAGACGACCGCCGATGGGAGCGACAGTCCGTTGTCATTCCTGTGAATGTCACAGTGGTTCTCGAGGGCCAGCGCCACAGTTTTCGTGGGCAAGCATCCGACATCAGCCGCGGGGATGCGCCTGTTTCTTACTCGTGAGCTCCCTTTTGGCACCAGCCTGACGCTGGAGTTCCTGATGCCCTACAACACGATGCAGCTAGTCGTTCGCGGTGTTATTCGCAATCGGGACGGCTTTACTCACGGAGTCGAGTTCCTCAATCCCACGGACCAGCAGCAATTGATCGAACGCACCTGTAAAATTTTCCAACTCCTGAGCTGAACGATTCTCTGACAACCTCGAAACGTCTGAACCTGCTTCTGCCGTAGCGTCGACGGCCTAACAGGCATGCCGGAATCATTCGCCCGCAGCCCCTAGATTGAAGCTAGATCAATGACTTCCGTAAGCCCAGACACCGGACATTCCGGTTGTGCACCCAATGCCTAACCCGGCAAGATAAATATCATGCGCACGAAAACCTGGCTTTCGCCGCTTCTCCTGCTTTTCGCCATCGCAAACGCACTCGCTGCCGACACCGTCCTGACTTGGTCCGCTGACGGGAAAGACGCAATCTTGCGCTTCACGATAGGCAAGTTGCGCCAGGTTAGTTCGAATGCCGGTCAGAACGATTACCTGGGCGAGGCCACAGCCGAAAATCTCAGCCTGAAGATGATTCCCTCTGCCTCGTTCTATCTCTATCTGCTCGACAAAAACGGTAAGCGCGTCGGCGAGGGATACCTGGAAGTGACAAACCTTCCTGGCGGGCAAAAGGCAAAGATTCCTGTCACCGCGCACGCCATGAGTTCCTTCGTCCGCATGGAATTGCAGCCGCAGCATCTACCTTCCGACGAGCCGATGAAGGTCAAGATGCATATCAACAGCATCCCTTCTGGAGCAACTATTAAGCTTGATTCGCAGACATCCGGTGTAACGCCACAAGTGCTGCCGATCGCCCCGGGCAAACACACCCTAGAATTTAGCAAAGAAGGCTATGCTACGGCGAGCACTCCGGTGGAAGTTGCCGCAAACTCCATGCCTGGCAGCGTTGAAATCGACTTAAATCCGCTCACAGTCGATACGGTCGTGCTGCGGGACGGAACTGCAATATTGGGGAATGTCACCTCGGTGACCGAGACAGCCGTCAACCTAAACGTAAAGGGCAAAGCCACTACGCTACAGCGGAGCCGCGTCGCCCGCATTGCCTTCGGGCAACGAAAGTCATCCTCATTTACAACTAAGAACCCGAATACCAAAAGGTGATTCGAACCGAAACAAAGGAATGGCAAAACGACGTCGGTCCTGACCTGAGGTCGACACCGCAAGATAGTATTCGAGTTCGAGGAGATGCCGATGACTCTTACCCGTTCACCCCTTTCAGATTCACCCGAATGCTGGCCATCTCTCCGCCTGGCTGATTGGAAGGATACGTACGCAACATTGCATATGTGGACTCAGATCATCGGCAAGATACGACTGGAACTGACTCCCAAACTAAACCACTGGTGGAATGTGCCGCTGTATGTCAGTCCGCACGGGCTGACAACATCCCTCATCCCTTACGGAAACCGTCACTTCGACATGGAGTTTGACTTCTTCGCCAATCAACTCGTCATCCGCGCCTCGGACCAGAAATCTGCTGCCCTGGCCTTGAGGCCATACTCCGTCGCGGATTTCTACAAAGAAGTCATGGCAGCACTCCGATCGCTCGATATCGAGGTAAACATCTGGAAGATGCCGGTCGAGGTAGCCGATCCAATCCCTTTCGATCGCGATACCGTTCATGCATCCTACGACGCCGATGCGGTGCAGTGTTTGTGGCGGATTCTGCTATCGATGGACGGCGTCTTCAATGTGTTCCGATCCCGCTTTGTTGGAAAGTCCAGTCCAGTACATTTTTTCTGGGGCAGCTTCGATCTGGCAGTTACTCGCTTTTCCGGACGCCCCGCTCCACAGCGCAACGATCCCGACCCCGTGCTGCGCAAAATAATGCAGGAGGCTTACTCCCACGAAGTGATCAGCGCAGGTTGGTGGCCCGGCGGCGGCGAAATCAACGAAGCCGCTTTCTATTGCTATGCCGCGCCCACGCCGTCCGGATTTTCAGAGCAAAGAGTGCGTCCCGCCCAGGCGTTCTATCATTCGACTCTAGGTGAGTATTTGCTGATGTATGACGATGTGAGGCGTGCCAACTCCCCTACTTCCGCCTTGCTAGACTTCTTGCAGAGTACCTACGAAGCCGGTGCCGTCACAGGAAAATGGGACCGCGAGGCGCTCGAAGAAGCATAAAACCACTTCGCACAACTTGAGTTTGGTTTCATGGCTTTCCGTCAATTAGACTCGTTGGCACGTCGCCGTTAGGCTGCAACACTGGCCTCGCGAACACATGCCAACTATGTTGCCACATACTCGAATAGTTTTTACCCTTCTAATCCTAACAGGCATTAGCATCGGCCAAGCCCAGGAGCACGGTGTCAGTGAAAGACTCGGCGTCGTCCACTTCTCCACTTCCTGCAATCAGAAGGCACAACCGGAATTCGATCGTGCCGTGGCTTTGCTGCATTCTTTCGAGTTCAGCCGTGCGATCGCTGGATTTAACTCCGTCCTGACAAACGATTCGACCTGTGCAATCGCCTACTGGGGCATCGCTCTGAGCCAATGGAGCAATCCTTTCGCCGCCGGATTGAAAGACAAGTCTCAGCTGCAGGCTGGACAAGCAAGTGTGCACCAGGGTGTGACTACAGGCGCGGAAACAGAGCGTGAGCGAGCCTACATCGCGGCGGTGGGTGCACTATACTCCGACTTCGAGAAAACGCCACAGCTCTCGCGCTTGATCGCCTACCGCGATGCCATGCAGGTGCTCGCGTCAAAATATCCTGACGACAACGAAGCGCAGATCTTTTACGCGCTGTCGCTCGCCGCGTCTGAAGATCCTGCCGACAAAACCTATACCGGGCGGCTCAAGGCAGGCGCGATCCTCGACAAGCTGTTCGAAGAAGAGCCGGATCATCCTGGACTGGCGCACTACATCATCCATACGTACGACGTTCCTCCGCTGGCGGACCGTGCTCTGGAAGCAGCGCGACGTTACTCGCAGATTGCGCCGGATGCCCCTCACGCGCTCCACATGCCTTCCCACACCTTCACGCGAACGGGTTATTGGCAGGATTCCATCCACAGCAACGTCGCCGCGGCGGATGCCGCAAAACGAGAGGGCGAGACGGCAGAGGAACTGCACGCCAGTGACTACGAAGTTTATGCCTACTTGCAAACTGGACAGGACGAGGCCGCACGGCGCATTGTGACCGCCTTACCAGAAATCGCATCGCGTTTCGATCCAAAAAAAATCATCAGCGGCGCCGCCAGTCCTGCCACAGGCTACTTCGCGCTCGCAGCAATTCCAGCAAGATTCGCACTTGAGCGCGGAGATTGGAAGGCGGCAACTCAACTCCCTGCCCGCGCGACTCCGTTTCCGCATACTGAGGCTATGACGTGGTTTGCTCGTGGATTAGGCTCAGCTCGGCTCGGACAAGCCAAACCGGCATACGACTCGGCTGTGTCGCTTAAAAAAATTCGTGAGGGATTGGCGGCATCCGGCGAGAACTACTGGGCCTTGCAGGTAGAAATTGAGGAGCGCGAGGTCCTTGCATGGGCGCTGATGGCGGAGGGAAAGAAAGAGGAAGCGCTCCGCAAAATGGAGTCGGCCGCAGACTTGGAAGACGGAACCGAAAAGAGTGCGGTCACTCCCGGGCCGCTGGCACCTGCACGTGAACTACTAGGTGAATTGCTGCTTGCCACTGGTCAGCCGACATTGGCTCTGGACCAATTTGAAGCCACACTGAAAAAGGAGCCTGGACGCTTCCGCTCCCTGTACGGAGCAGGTCATGCCGCACAACTTGCCGAGCGTCCCGAGGTAAGCCGCCAATATTTTGGTGAGTTGATCAAGCGTTGCGAACATGCCGACAAGCCAGGGAGGCCGGAGGTTGTGGAAGGGATGAAAGCTAGTGGGAATAAGTAACTCGTTAATGGATTTCCAGCTTTCCCTTTCTATGAACCGGGGAACCTCTTGACCCAATGAAAAACGGCACCTCGCGAACGAGATGCCGTCGTCCATCGTTAGAAGGCGGTTACGGGTTTATCACTCCGAACTCACCGGTCGAGTAGAAGTTGGGTCCGGCCGCAAAGAAGAGTTGGTTGGTATTTCCGTTCGCGGTCGCTCCTCCACCGAATTCGATGGCCCACAACCCGGGGATGCTGATCGCGGTGCCGCTCGTGTCCTTGATGGTGCCGACCAGTTTCCCTGTTGTTGTGCTGAAGGCATTGATCCTGCCGTCGTTGACGTTCCCCACCAGCAACGTGTTGCTGAGCGGACCGAAGTTCGACGGTGCTAACGCCAGGCCCCACGGCCCTTTCAGGACCGAGGTTGGAGGAATGGATTTCAAAAGAGTGCCAGTCGGCGAAAACACATCCACCGCGCCCGTGCTAGCTCCCTCGAAAGTGACGATCACGAGATTCTTGATGAAAGATACACCGTACACAGTCATTCCCGTTAGTTTTGTGTCGGTGAACGTCTTCCGCAACGTGAAGGTGCTGTCGTAGATCTCGATCTTGTTGGTCGCCTGGTTGGCCGCGTAGAGCACGGGTTGTGTACCAACATTTCCAATCGCCAGGCCGGTGTAGTTTGCCTTTCCGCCGTTGTTAACGGCAATCACAGCAGAGGCGCTGTTCACGCTCGAGGCCCAGCCGCTGATTGTGCCATCGAGCGTGTTAAAGATAAACGACGCCGGGGCAGACTTGCCGTTCTGCGTGATGACAAAGCCGGTTGTGGTATTCGCCACACACCCCGTCGGAGACCCTGTACCAGCCGACGCGGGAGGAATGGTCACAACCAGCGGGACGATCGTTCCATTGGCATCGTACACAGTAGAGAGACCCGTAGCTTCGTCCGAAATCCAGAACGGACCGGTCGGCAGGTAGGCCATGCCCCAGCCGTTCTTCAAATGCGGGTCTTGCGTGGTTGTTACCAGGCTGGTCAGCGTGTATTGGGCAAGTGCTTGAGTGCTGTAGAGAATCACTGCTGCGGTGAGCAACAGCAAGACGCGAAAAGTCGGATTGAGTGTCGGTCGGGCCATGATGAATTCGTCCTCCTGAAGGGTTGGTGATATTGAGGGTGGAGACGCCCAAGCAGCCTAGCCCGACAAACACACGAAATTGTCATTGCGGTGTAAAAACTTTGACACATCGAAACCCGCGCCGGAGGCAGCTTTCCCTCCAGCAGCCATTCATCGCTCTTCGATACTCAGTTCCTAGTCAATTCACTTTCAATCTTTCCGTCAACCGTTAGAAAGCGGATCACACCCTGCTCATCCTCAAAAACCAGCCCGGTGCCTTTGGGATTGACTACTGCGGCGATCAGATGGCCGTAAGCGCGCGGAACTCCGCCGTGCGTCGGCGTCTGATCGTAACGTTCGAGTTGTCCTTCCTTCATTCCGTTCATGCTCACGAAGCGGATCGTCCCGTCTTTGTCTTCAAAGACCAAGCCAGTGCCGATCTGATCGGCAATGGCAGCTGCGACATGCCCATAGCTTTTCGGCACGCTTCCATGCTGCATCGCGTAAGTAGGCGAACTATCCTGCTGCGCCGGCGACGCGGCGAGAGCAACTGTTCCATGATGCGCTCCGAACAAGTACCCGCTTAGAACTAACAGGCAGCCGCACACGACAAGCAGAATCGTATTTTTCATGAGTGATGTCCTTTCGGAAAGAAGATTACGGTTTCACCAGAATCTTGTGCATCATTCCCAGATCTTCATGAAGCAGGATGTGGCAGTGAAACACGAATGTACCAGCGGTATTGGGATCGCGGAAATCCATGCGCAGCTTCACGCTGTGATAAGGGCCTGATCCCGTCCAGTATGGGATTTCGATGCTGTCTCGGAGATCATGGTTCGCGACCGGCTTCCCATCAATCTCCAGCACCTGGAAGTGAATCTGGTGGATATGAAAATCGTGTGTTTCTAATGCGCGGTTCTCAATCGTCCAATCCTCGACAGCGCCGACGTTAGTGACAATCGCGGGATCTTCGTTCGGCTGGAAAACCTTCTGCTTCTGGCCATCGACCGTGATGTAAAACTGAATCGGACCGTTCGTGCCGCCAAATTCTTCTGAAAAATACAGCCTGCGCTCTGCCGTGGGCGTTTGATTCAGCAATCCCGCGAACTTGAGCTTGTCCATCGAAACCTGCGGTGGCGGCGTAGGCTTAGCCACTGGTGCCGAAGGTGGGGAGTTGCCGAGCTGGATCCTGGCAAGCGGCTCGATCGTGTCGGGATTCCCCGTCAAGCCTGTGGAATAGGTCAATGTGTAGAAATACGCCTGAGAGCCAGTCGGGGGAGCTTGAACAATGAATTCGGCGCGTCCAGCCGGAGGCACAAGAATGGTCTTCACAGAGCGCGGTCGAGCGAGAGGGTAGCCGTCTAGCGCGATCAATTCCAAAGGCTGAGGCTCCGTGTTGACCCACACCTGCAAAGGCATGAAGTCCTGAAGCGTAGCATTCAGAATGCGCCAGTACTGCTTCTCTCCCGGCTTCATCATGATGACCGGGGTAGGTCCCTGAACAATACCAGCTTGCTGATAATTAAGCGTGAGTTGGTAGGGCCCGGGAACCCATGGAACCAGAAATTGCTGGCGAATCGTGAACACCCTCTCCGTGAGGCCGGCAACCTCTGGACGGAATTTGTCCATTCCTTCAATCACAATCGCTCCGGCGGCCCCACCATTCACTTGAAATTCCGTGAAACCGTGAACGTGCGGATGGTACCAATAAAGCCCTGGCGGCTCATTGGCGGGGACCTGCATATCAAATAAGAATCCGGGCGTACAGGGTTGGATCAAAGTTGTCAGCACATCATCTTGATGACAGGTGGGAGGAACGTTCATTCCGTGGAAGTGCACATTCGTCGAATTCAGAGTGGGCACGCCTCCATCTCCACACTTTGCCCCCGATGACGGCATGTCCATCGCGCTAACGCTCTCGTCGTTCCCCGTGATGTTGTCCTTCACATGGAGCAGCAGTCGGTCGCCGGGATTCAACCGCAGAGTCGGAGCTTCCACAACGCCAGCAGGAGTCTGGTACATGTAGCAATAGTGCGTATATCCGCTTACATCGACGGAATGTCCCAAAGTCAATTCCGCCTTCAGCACTCCATTCTGCGAGGAAATGCTGGGCGCGTCTTGCACAACGGTGTTTGGATTGGGCCGATCTGGACATTGCGCAAACACCGACACCAACAACAATCCGCATGTCGTCATCGCCAGAAAAAAACGGGTTAACAAGTGCATATAAACTCCTCGACGCCCAATGCAATGGCGTCGACCATCCCACGATCAAAAAGATCTCGGAGGAAAAGTAGAAATCGATAGCAACCCGGTGCTGTCAGGGTTAAGCACGGGCGATTTTGCTCGCTCCGCGAGCGAACACCTTCCCGCCGATACGCTCAACTGAACGATTCCAATCCCCGATTCGGGCCCGAACTCTGCAACATACACAGCTCCGCCAGAACCA
>Ga0070712_100002555_pt1 | contig 11240 bp, 9 predicted proteins | sample LARL81metaG_FD_71396 | JGI IMG/M metagenome (GOLD analysis project Ga0070712, IMG submission 71396) | Corn, switchgrass and miscanthus rhizosphere microbial communities from Kellogg Biological Station, Michigan, USA - LAR L8-1 metaG | ecosystem: Host-associated > Plants > Roots > Rhizosphere ...
CATCGCAAACGCTGCAGACGCGCTCAAATCGGCGCGGTCACCCAGAAACCGCGCGGTCAGGTCCAGTCCCTGATCGAGAAGCTCACCGACGCATTCGCTGACTTCTTCATCAGCCGGCCGCTTTTCCACACGATATCTATATCATGCGACCTATATAGCGGCAATCGATATCGCCGTTTGACCACTTCACAGCCATTTCACAGGGGCGCTCCGGCCAGCCGTATCCCCAGGACCGCGGCTACCCGCTCGCCGCCCGATTCGGCTGGCGAACCTACACCCACTTAGGGCTTGACACGAAAGTGGTTGCCACACAGCGGATCATGTAGTTTCCGCCCATATCCCGCGTCTCGACCGCGCTGCAACCGGCACCTCGTGACCGTGCCATATGTCGAGGATCCGCGATGAACGAAGAACTATATATCTCTGACTATGTAGTGTTCGCACCGATCCCGAGGTCGGCGGACTCCGTCAACCGCGTCCATTCCGCTGCCTCGCGGCCTAGTGTCGGACTATCCGACGAGAGCGAGGTGCACGCCATGAGTGATCGCCCGGTCCGCGCGAGAAGGCCGTCGAAGGTCACCAAGACAGCCGCCGCCAAGAAGACCACGACCACCAGATCGACTCCGGCTAAACGCACCGCCAAAGCCACCGTCGCCAAGGCCCCCCGCCGCTCCAGCCCGACGGCCAAGGCGCCCGAGGTCAGCGTCGGGACAGACGCTGCGTTCGCCGCCAGCTCAGGGCAGCCGCGGCGGCGGCTGAAGAACATCTCCGAGGTACGGCACTTTTTCCGCACCAACGACGTGCCGATCCTGTTCTTCGGCGCCACCCCGTTCAACTTGCTCGGCCTCGACCGCTGGATCCGAAACTTCTCGTACATCACCTATTACGACGCCTGGGACGGCGCGCATCCCCGGGTGTTCACGCCGACCCACAAGCCCTACCGCGAATTCGAGAGCGGCGAGGAGATCAACAACTGGCTGTTGACCAACGCCGAGGTACGGGCCCACATCGACGCTGCCACACCCCGGGGCGTGCGGCCCAAGGTCGCGATGGTGTTCTTCAACAGCGAGACCGAGGACATCTGCAAGGAGCTCGGCTACGACCTGATCCTGCCCGCCGCCAGCCTGCGCCAGCACCTGGACTCCAAGATCGTCACCACTCGGCTCGGCAACGAGGCGGGCGCACCCAGCGTGCCGAACGTGCTGACCCGCATCGACGACTGGGCGGGCCTGCAGGCCGTCGCCCAAAAGGCTGGTCTCGGTGACGAACTCGTCGTCCAGACACCGTACGGCGATTCCGGCAAGACCACGTTCTTCATCTCCTCGGAAGCGGACTGGAAAAAGCACAGCGCCGACATCGTCGGTGAAGAGATCAAGGTGATGCGCCGCATCAACAACCGCCCGGTGGCCGTCGAGGCTGTCCTCACCCGTTGCGGCACGATCGTCGGCCCGTTCATGTCCGAGTTGATCGGCTACAAACGGCTCACCCCGGCCCGCGGCGGCTGGTGCGGCAACGAGATGTTCCCCGAAGTACTCGCAGGCGAAAGCCGCCGAATTGCAACGCAATTGGTGCGCCGACTCGGAGACCGCCTGGCAAAGGAAGGCTATCGCGGATTCTTCGAGGTCGACGTGCTCGTCGACACCGACACCGGTGAGGTGTACCTCGGCGAACTCAACCCGCGGATCAGCGGGGCATCGTCGATCACCAACGTCACCGCGGGCGCATACGCCGACGTGCCACTGTTCCTGTTCCACATCCTCGAATACATGAACGTCGACTTCGACCTCGACGTCGACGAGATCAACGAGCGCTGGGAGGAGCTGGCGTCGGCCGACGTGTGGAGCCAGATGGTGATGAAGGAAACCGACGACATCGTGCAGCGGCTCACCGCCACACCTCGGACCGGGCAGTATTCGCTCGACGCCAACGGCGGGCTGGTGTTCCGCCGGGCCGCGCTGGATTGGCATCAGCTGCAGAACGAACGGGAGGCCTTCTTCCTGCGCATCTACGGGCCCGGCGACTACCGATGGAAGGGCGCCGACCTCGGCGTGCTGGTGACCAAGGGTCGGCTGCAGGTCGACAACGGTCACGGCAAATCGTCATTGGCGATCCGGGCGCGCCACCTCATCGACTCGGTTCGGGCCGAATACGCAGGTGAACCGATCGCCGAACCCCCAACCCCGCGCCCTGATGTGGGCGTGAAGTAAGGCTCAGCTTCGAGGCGGCGGGCGGTAGCCACTACAGTCGTCGCCATGGTTCTCGGCGGCGACCCCGGACGTGTGCCGTCCGACGTGACCCTGGAGAACTGGCAGTCCGCCGGCCACCTGCACTGGACGTTCCAGCACGTCGCCGACTTCCTGCCGACAGCGGTGATCTCGCGTGGCGCAGGCCCGGTGGCCGACCTGGCGCAGGCGCCCGGCGAGCTGACCGCGCTTTCTGAAATCCCGCTGTTCGACCGCACCAACGGCAAACGGACCACCGTCGGCGACGTGATGGCGGCCACGGTGACCGACGGCTGGATCGTCACCCAGCACGGCAAGGTGCTCGAGGAGCACTACTACAGCGGCATGACCGCCGACACCTCGCACCTGCTGATGTCGGTCAGCAAGTCGCTGACCGCGACGGTGGTGGGCGCGTTGGTCAGCGACAGCGCGTTGGACGTCGACCGGGAACTGGCGACCTACGTTCCGGCCATCGCCAACTCGGGCTACTCGGGCGCTACGGTGCGCCATCTGCTTGACATGCGCTCAGGTATCGCGTTTTCCGAGGAATACCTCAACCCGATGGCCGAGGTGCGACTGCTCGAGCAGGCCATCGGCTGGGCGCCGCGAACCGTGCCGGACCTGCCGACCACCATGTATGACTTCCTGCTGACGCTGAAACAGAAGTCCGCCCACGGCGGCCCGTTCCAGTACCGGTCCTGCGAAACGGACGTGCTCGGGTGGATCTGCGAAGCGGCCAGCGGGGTTCGCATGCCGGAGCTGATGTCGGAATTGCTGTGGAGCAAGCTCGGCGCGGACAACGATGCCACCATCGGTGTGGACTCGGTCGGCACAGGCATGTTCGACGGCGGCATCAATGCCTGCCTGCGCGACCTGGCCCGATTCGGGTCTCTGTTCCTCAACGGCGGGGTGTCGCTGACGGGCCAGCGCGTAGTGTCGCTCTCCTGGATCGCCGACACGTTCGCCGGTGGCGTCGACTCGCGGGCGGCGTTCGCGGCAAGCCCCGACGACAACCGCATGCCCGGCGGCATGTACCGCAACCAGTGCTGGTTCCCGCACCCCGGCAACAATGTGGTGCTGTGCTTGGGGATTCACGGCCAGATGATCTACGTCAACCGGGCGGCTGGTCTCGTGGCGGCCAAGCTGTCGAGCTGGCCGCTCCCACAGGACGCGACCAAGCTGTTTTCGACGATCGCCGCGTTCGACGAGATCGCCGCCAACTTGTCCTGAGGCGTAGGTTCGGCTCATGCCCGACCGCCCCGCTGGCCTCCGCGCCGCCGCCGAACACGCGGAGGCGTTTCTCGCCACGCTCGACGAACGGCCCGTGGCCGCCCGCGCCGACGCCTCTGCCGTACGCAGCGCCCTTGGCGGGCCGCTGCCCGAACGCGGCGAGGACCCCGCCGCAGTGATCGAAGCGCTCGCCGCCGGCGCTGAACCGGGCCTTGTCGCGACCGCAGGCCCGCGGCACTTCGGCTTCGTCATCGGCGGAGCGCTGCCCGCCGCGCTTGCCGCGGACTGGTTGGTGTCGACATGGGACCAGAACGCCGCCTTCCATTCCCTCTCCCCTGCCGCGGCCGCCATCGAGGAGATCTCCTCCGCGTGGGTGCTCGACTTGCTCGGACTGCCAGAAAACGCCAGCGTCGGCTTCGTCACCGGCGGCCAGGCCGCCAACACGACGTGCCTGGCCGCCGCCCGGCATGCCGTCTTCAGGGATACGGGCTGGGATGTGGAGCGCGACGGGCTGATTGCCGCCCCACGGGTCCGCATCCTGTGTGGCGAGCAAGCGCATGCCACGATCTACACGTCGCTGAGGTTACTGGGTCTTGGCGGCGGGACAGCGGTCCGGATACCCGCCGACGCGCAGGGCCGCATGATTCCCGGCGAGCTGGCAAAGGCGCTGACAGGCAACGACGGACCGACGATCGTGTGTGCGCAGGCAGGCAACGTGGCCACGGGCGCGTTCGACGCGTTCGGGCCGATCGCCGACGTCTGCGCGGAACACGACGCATGGCTGCACGTCGACGGCGCGTTCGGCCTGTGGGCCGCCTCCGCCCCGGCTACCCGGCACCTCACCGCCGGGGTCGAGCGTGCGAACTCCTGGGCTGTCGACGCTCACAAGTGGCTCAATGTGCCGTACGACAGTGCGATGGCGATCGTCGCTGACACCGACGCCCACCTCGCTTCGATGAGCTTGGCCGGCCCCTACCTGGTGGCCGATCCGGGTCAGCGCGACGGCACGAACTACGTTCCGGAGAGTTCGCGCCGCGCTCGCGCCGTCCCCGTCTACGCCGCGATTCGCTCGCTCGGCCGTGCGGGAGTCGCCGAGATGGTCGAACGCAATTGCGCGCAGGCTCAGCGAATAGCCAAGCAGCTGAACAGTATTCCCGGCGCCGAGGTGCTCAATGACGTCGTCCTCAATCAGGTCCTGGTCCGGCTGCCCGGCGGCGACGATGCCGCCCGCGCCGCGATCGCCGCGATCCAGCGTGACGGAACGTGTTGGCTGGGCGGCACCACGTGGAACGGTGAGTACGTGCTGCGGGTGTCGATTTCGAACTGGACGACCACGAACGCCGACATCGACCGCTCGGCCGCCGCGATCGCGGCTGCAGTCACGTGATTCACGAGTTGGGCGCCGCCCTGCGCAACACGTTCTCCGCGTGGCGCATCATCGCCGCGTCGACCAACTTGCCGTCGCGCCCTATCGCGCCCTGACCGTCGGCCTCCGCGCGACGGTAGTCGGCGATGATGGCGCGGGCCTCGGCGACTTCGTCCGCCGCGGGAGTGAAAACCTCATTGGCGATGGGCACCTGACAGGGGTGGATGGCCCATTTGCCGTCGTAGCCGAGCAGGCTCGCATGCATCGCCGCCGCGCGGTAGCCGGCCTCGTCGCGGTAGCCGGGATACGGCACGTCGTCCAGACCGAGCAGATCGCCGTACACGGTCTCGTTGTCCGCGCCCAGCGCGCGCCCCAAGTGTTCGATACGGCCCGGTGTCACGCTCAACCTGGCGACGGGCGCCTGAACGGTCATCGCGCCAAGGTCCGGATCGTCGACGGCGACGAAGGTGCCTCGCGCGCGCAGGTGTTCGTCGGCGAGCAGTTGTTGCGCGTCGTAGATCGGTGCGGCCGCAACGTCTTCGGAGAGGAACACCTTCATGGCCTGGTCGAGCGTGTGCGCGCGAATCCACTCGGTGACCAGTGCGTCGATCTCATCCGCCCGCGCCTGACGTGGGATCGGGTCGACGTATTCGGGGCGGGCCGCAAGGTCGGGTCGGTCGATGGCTCGGTAGAGGCGCGCCGCGACGCTTGACGACGCACTCGAGATGGCGATCCACCGATCGTCGGCGGTGCGGTAGGCGTTGCGTGGTGCGCTCGCGTCGGCGCGATTGCCGGAGCGGCCCTGGATCCGCCCGAGTTGGTCGTAGGCCAGCGTGGCCTGTTCGATGAGCCGGGCCAGCGGTTCGATCAGGCTGACGTCAACGAGTTGTCCGCCCGCGCCGTGGACGTCGCGGTGGTACAACGCGGTCATGACGGCGTAGGTGGCGGACTGTGCGGCTACGCCGTCGGCGAGCATGAACGGCGGCAGCGTTGGCGGACCGTCGGCTTGCCCGCACACGTGCGCGAAGCCACTCATGGCCTCCGCGAGGGTGCCGAATCCGGGCCGGTCGCTGGCCGGTCCGCCAAGGCCGTACCCACTCACGTGCAGCACCACCAGCTTCGGGTGCCGTGCGTGCAGCGACTTGTAGTCCAGACCCCAACGCGCGAGTGTGCTGGGCCGGGTGTTGAGCACCAGGACGTCGCTGACGCGAGCAGCCCGTGCAGCAGCGCGCGGCCGTCGTCGGTGCGGAGGTCGGCGGTGACGCATTTCTTGTTGCGGCTCACGCTCTTCCAGACCAAGCCGACGTCGTGCCGCCTGGCGCCCCATGTGCGCAGCGGGTCTCCCGTGCCGGGTTGCTCGACCTTGATGACGTCGGCGCCGAACTCGCCGAGCGCGGTCGCCACCAGCGGACCCGCCGCCAGCGTCGCGGCGTCGACCACTCTCAGGCCGGACAGCGGCAGTGTGCTCACCCTCGTCACTACGGGATTGGTTCGGCGACCATCTCGAAGAACGCGGCACCAGCGTCGGGAATGCGGTTCTGCTTGAACACATTCACCGCGTAGGACACCAGGATCATCGAGTAGAGCAGATGCAGCAGTCGGGTCGCTTCATCCGACAGCGCGTTGATGTCCCGCCCGTCGAGATAGGCGATGGCCTCCTCGGCGCGCGGGGCGATGGCATCGTAGAACGCGACCAGTTCGTCGAACGGCCGATCCAGCCGCGCGGCGTACCGCTCGGCGCGCGTGGCCAGCGCCCAGTCTGCGACGTACGGTTCGATTTCGGAGAAGGCCTGCGGCAACGCATTTCCCATTGTCACTGCTTCCCCTCGCCGGACTGGTAAGCGGCCACGGTGTCGCGGATCACCGTGTGGAACTGCCGGATGAGCAACTCCTGATCGCTGAGATGGAAGGTGGTCTGCGCCCGAGTTGTCAGGGCCGAATGAGTCGCCTCGATGGTGTTGACATCCTGCATCGCGAACTCGATCGTGCTGTCCACCACCAGTTCCTGTGCCAGCCGCTCCGTCGCGTTGGCCGGCGGGACGAAGTACATGTCGATCTCGTAGATGTGCGAGTCGACTGTCTCCGGCCAGTAGGTATAGGTGATGTAGTAGCCGCGTGCCCATATCTGGATCGAGATGTTCGGGAACAGCCAGTACTGGTCGTTGCCCCACGACGCGATCTCACCGCGGTTCAGGAACACCGCTGGCGGCCCGATGTCGGGGACGTCGTCGGGGCCGAAAAGCCCTGCGCGGAAGAGCTTGTAGACCCACCGCTGGTCCTGGCGGGCCGGGCCCGCCGTTCCCGGCGCCCGCGGCGGTAGCGGTGGCGGGCCCGGTACGGATGTCAGCATGTGGGGACGGAACAGCTCGTAGTGGTATGCGTCGACCGGCGGAACCATCTTCTCGGCCTTGGCCACGTCCGGGTCGATGAACCGGCCGTGTACGTAGGGCGGGTGGTACCACTCGCAGACGGAGTCGACCGCGAGCTTCCAGTTGCCCTTGATTCTCGTGGAGAACCCGTAGCGCTGCGTCATCAGGTGGAACGGGTAAGTCTCCATGGGGAGCAGGATCTCGCCGAGGAAGCTGCGCAACGGCACCGGATCCTCGGAGAGGTTGATGAAGATGAACCCTGCCCAGACTTCGCAGTGCACCGGAGGCATGCGCAACTTGCTCTTGTCGAGGTCGAAGAACTCTGCCTCGTTGGTGATGTGGTTGACGACGCCGTCAAGACCGTAGCGCCATCCGTGGTACTTGCATGCGAACGCCCGGCAACTGCCCGCGGATTCCTCCTGCGGATGTTCCTGCCATACCACTTTGTTGCCGCGGTGCGCGCACACGTTGTGAAAGCGTGCACGTTGTCGTCGAGGTCGCGGGTGATCACGATGGACGCCAGCCGGCCGGGCAGTTCACGAGTGAAGTAGGACCCCTTGCGCGGTAGCCGTTCCAGGCGGCCGACGCAAAGCCAGTTCCGTTCGAACACCGCCTTGCGCTCGGCGACGAAGAACTCCTCGGAGATCGAGTCTTCGTAGTTCACCGGACCGGTGCCGAGCTCCGGGTAATCGGTGGTGAACTTGCCGCGGCCCGTGGCGAGTCGCTGCTGAATTCCGGTCATGACCGCGCCCCTTCGTCGACGTGCCTTCCGTTGGTCCAGGGCCCCTCATTCCAAGGCCGGTCGAGCGGTTCCATCTCGCCGCCGAGCGGAAAGAACGCGCGCTGCGCGTAGGTCTCGCGCGCCAGGCCGTGGCCGAGTTCGTCGAGGAATGCGCGTTTGAGCGGGTTGGTGAACAACTGCCTCGAGTAACGCAGCGTCAGCGGTGGCCGCTTGACCAGTTCACGGGCCAATTCCCATGCGCGATCCAGCAATTGGTCCTTGGGCAGCACCTCGTTGACGACCCCCCACTCCTTGGCCTCCTGCGCACCGAGTTTCATGCCGGTCAGCAGGAAGTAGCGCGCCCTGGTGTGGCCGGCGAGATAGCTCCAGATGACATGCTGGCCGTCGCCGGGAACCTGACCGCGGGGAAAGTGCGAGGCGTCCTGGAAGTAGGCGTCCTCGGACGCCAGCACGATGTCGCCCATCAGCGGGACTTCGGAGTGCATGTTGCACGGGCCGTTGACGGCGCTGATCATCGGAACGTCGACGTCGAGCACGTTGAAGACCAGATGACGGGCATACCAGGCCTTCTCGTCGAGCTTGAGTAGACCGCGGGTGTCTGGCATCAGCTGATACACGGGTGTCTCGACCGGATCGCCGTTGGGCATCCGGCCCCAGTTCGCGTTGTAGTTTGCGCCCGTCCCGGTGTGGATCAGCACCTTGATCTCACGGTCGCCTGCGATGTCTGCAAAGGCGTCGGACATGTCGTCGTGGGCCTGCCAGCTCCACACCAGGCTGTCGCCGTCGGTGTGGCACTGCATGAACAGGATTCCGTCGTCGGTGAGCTCGAATTTGTAGTTGGCGTAGCTGTTCTCGTACTCGCTGAACCGCGTTCGTTTGGCCATGCTGTTCGCTCGGTCCTCTCAGGTTCCCGTCAAACGAGCGACGATGTGCGCAAATCTCTCGGCCTGCGACTGCTGCACGGTGACGTAGTTGACGCCGAAGCTCTCGCGGCGCTCCTGCAGGGTCTCGACGACGGCGCCTTCGGGCCCGATGAGCACGTTCGGGTGGTCACGCAGCACGTCGAGCGCTACCCCTGTCTTGCCGGCAATGCGTTCACAGGCGGCCGCGATGTCATCGGATATCACGACGAAGTACGGCGAGCTCTCGATGTCGAGGTCACCGATTCGAATGCCTGCGGCGGCCCTGACGTACTCGAAGCGGCGCTCGGCCTCCTCCTGCGGCGTGAGGCCGTCGCCGTTGCGCGCCGTGAATGGCACTGTATTTATGCTGACGATGTCGGCTTCGCGTGCGGCGTAGGACAGCACGCGCGGCCCCCCACCGCCGATCATGATGGGTGGATGCGGCCGCTGCACCGGCTGCGGAGTTCCCTTGTACCCGTGGATATTCACGTACTCGCCGATGCAGGCGAGGTCGTCACCCGCGCAGTGCGCCTTGATGAGGGCCACAACCTCCTTGAGCTTGGCGATGCGCCGGCCCGGGGTGTCGAAGGCCAAACCCATAGCGTCGTACTCGACTCCGCTCCAGCCTGCGCCGATGCCGACCTCGAGCCGGCCGTCCGACAGCAGGTCGAGCGTCGCCACCTCCTTGGCAAGCGCGGCGGGCACGTGATAGTCGATACAGAACACCCGACAACCGAGTCGCAGCGAAGAGGTATGCGCCGCGGCCGTCGCGATAGCAGCGATCGGCGCGAGGTCCTGGCGCGGCGTGCGCGCCGCCACCTGAGCGGTGCCGGGCCCGAGATAGTGGTCGGCAAGCATCAGCGACGAGTAGCCAAGCTCTTCTATCTTGCAGACGAGTTCGCGCCACTCGCGCGCGCTGGCGGCGTTCGTCGCCTGGACCGCGAAGCGGAACGGCTGCCTGTCCACGTGTCGAGCGTATCGCCGTAGCCGATGAAAGTACACACGCTGTATATTTTTGCTCGTGTACGTGAAAACTGCACTCGTCACCGGTGGCGCGTCCGGGATCGGCCGTGCGATCGCAGACAGGCTCCGTGCCGACGGCAAACATGTCGCGACCATCGATCTCACCGAATCCGACACCGACTTCAGCTACCTCGCCGACGTCACTGACAGGGAGCAGATCGACACCTCCCTTGCCGCGATCCGCGCCGTGTTGGGCCCTGTCACGATTCTGGTGAATGCCGCAGGTCTTTCCGGGTTTCGGCGCTTCACGAACATCACGCTCGAGGAGTGGTCGAAAGTCGTCGACGTCAACCTCAACGGCGTTTTCCACTGCACGCAAGCGGTACTGCCCGACATGCTCGATGCCGGCTGGGGCCGCATCGTCAACATTTCATCGTCGAGCACCCACTCCGGCTCGCCGTACCAGTCGCACTACGTTGCGGCCAAGTCAGCGGTCAATGGTCTGACGAAAACCCTTGCGCTGGAATATGGCTCGCATGGCATCACCGCCAACGTGGTGCCGCCGGGCTTCATCGACACCCCGATGCTGCGTGACGCCGAAGCCAAAGGGCTACTCGGCGGATCGATCGAGGAAAACATCGCGAAGGTTCCCGTCGGCAGGGTGGGACAGCCTCAAGACATCGCCGCCGCGTGCGCGTTTCTGATCTCCGAGGAGGCCGGATACATCACGGGGCAGATCCTCGGCGTCAACGGCGGGCGCTGCACCTCGCAATAGGGCGAGCCGGTCGATCTCCGTTGCTAGCGGGGCGTGACGCCGCGCAGGAACAGCCGAACCGCGTATTGAAGGTGACGCTCCTGCTGCTTCTTGGAGCGGAACACGCCGAAGTCGGCCATGCGCGCAGGGACCGCCTCGACCATCGCCAGGAAGTGCTCGGCCGCCAGTTCGGGGTCTCCCACGTCGATGTTGCCGAGCTCCGCGTGCCGACGAAGCAACTCGGTGACGGCGCGCTGTCTGCCGGCCCACATCATCGACTCGGCTGAGACTTTGAACTCCGGGAACATCGCGGCCTCGCTCATCGCGATCTGTTTGAGGCGCACATTCTGTGGATGCACAGCTCTGGTTACCGCTGCCCGGCCGACGGCGAGCAGCGCCGCCTCCAGATCGTCTCCATCGACGTCGGCGACCACTTCGTCATCGACGAAACGCGCAAGGGCCCAGGGGATCACGCTCGCAAACAGCGCACGCTTATCCGCGTAGCGGGTGTACAGCGAGCGCCGAGTGACGCCTGCGGCCTTGGCGATGGCCTCCATACTGGCTCCGGCATAACCCAATTCGAGGAAAGTCGCGACTGCGGCCTCACGCACCGCGAGGTCGAGCTTTTTCGCCTCTGCCTGGGTGGGCCGTCCACGCCGAGTCGCCACCAGCCGAATTGTACTGCCGGTGCG
>Ga0070712_100002556_pt1 | contig 11240 bp, 11 predicted proteins | sample LARL81metaG_FD_71396 | JGI IMG/M metagenome (GOLD analysis project Ga0070712, IMG submission 71396) | Corn, switchgrass and miscanthus rhizosphere microbial communities from Kellogg Biological Station, Michigan, USA - LAR L8-1 metaG | ecosystem: Host-associated > Plants > Roots > Rhizosphere ...
GCGCCCGCCCGGGCGGCGACGGCGCGCATCGGTGCAGCGAGCAGATGTGTGAGCGCGACCGCGACGGCATCCGCGGCGTCGGCCTGCGACGGCACGTCGCCGAGGCCATGGATCCGCTGAAGCGCGCGCTGGACCTGTTTCTTGTCGGCGTTGCCCGCGCCGGTGACCGCCTGCTTGACCTCGTTCGGGGCGTACTCGGCGACCGGAAGGCCGGCCTCTGCTGCGACCAAGATGATCGCGCCGGTCGCCCGCGCGACGTGCAGAGCACTGACCTGGTTGCGGCTCCACGCCACGCGCTCGACCGCGACGGCTGCCGGGCGGTGCTCTGCGATCGCCGCCCTCGCGGCCTCGGCGATCGCTCGGAGGCGGACGCTCTCCTCGGCGTCGGCCGGAGTGGTCACCGTCGTGACGAACCGCAGCTCGTTGGCGCGGTCGCGGCGGCCGACGACGGCGAGGCCGCATCGGGCAACGCCCGGATCCACGCCGAGGACGGAGCTCTCGAACATCTGTTCGCCGAGTCTAGGCGGGCCGTCACCCCCGGGCAACGACCGTCACGAGGCGACGGCGATGTACCGGTCGCGGTCGCGCATCGGCGAGGCGATGACGTCGGGCGTGAGCGACGCCGCCTCGAACGCCGCTCGGTAGGCCTCGTCGCTGAAGAGCGTGAGCTCATGCACCTCTTGTTGTTGCTCGAATCCGTCTTCCGCCGTGGCGATCAGGTATCGCATGTCGAGGATGGTGCGGTCGCCGTCGCGCCACGTTCTCGCAACGCGGGCGGCAGCGACGCCGTCGCTGGTCTCAGCCAGGCCCTGCACATTGGTCCCCGGCCACCACGCGTCCGGGCGGATCCATCCATCGACGACGAGGACACCGCCCGGCGAGAGGTGCGCGGCCATCCGACCGATCGCTGCCGCGAGTTCCTCGTCGTCGCGGAGGTAGCCGACCGAGCTGAACAGGCACGTGACCGCGTCGAACGTTCGGCCAAGATCGAAGGTCCGCATGTCGCCGCGCGTGAGGGGCACGTCAGGAAGGCGTTCGTGCGCGACCGCGAGCAGCCCATCATCGAGATCGACGCCGGCGACGTCGGGGAAGGTCGCACGAAGCAGTTCGAGGTGCTTGCCGGTGCCGCACGCCACGTCGAGCAGCGACGCCGCGCCGGGGTTCCGCTCGCGGACCAGCGTCGTGAGGTCCAACGCCTCGGCCTCGTAGTCCTTGAAGGAGTACAGGAGGTCGTAGACACGCGCGCTGTGCTCGAACACCCGACAACCCTAGCTGGGAGCCTGATCGGATCTCGCGGCGGCCGACCGGCCGCCGGTGTGGGTGGCGCTATCACCCGACGCCGCCGGGCGGCGCCGGCGGCGCTTGATTCGGCGGCGACGGAACCTCTGTGGGCGCGTTCTTCAAGACGGTGCGCGGGGCGCCGACGTCGACGCCATTCACGAGCGCGGTCGCGGTGCCTGAACCGTGGCTCCATGCGACGGTCGATAACGACTCCGGCTGGCCACAGCCACCCGTCGCGACGAGGAGCGTCTTCGAGTCGAGCCAGCCGAGGGCATGGGTCGGCTCCCCGGCGGCCGCGATCGCCGGATGCGCGCCCTGCTTGTCGACCACCATCGCCTGTTCCAGTTCGCACGACGCTCCTTGCGTCGCGGACATCAGGGGTCCCGACGGCGCGAGCTGGAGGCTGTGTGCGGTCGGTGACAGCCCGCGAGACAGCACCGTCTGGAAGGTCGTCCGGTCGGCGAGGTCCATCCAATGGATCTCGCTCAGGGCGCCGGCGTGCTGCGCGATCCACCAGATCTGGGTCCCGTCCGGGCTGAATGTGACCGACGAGAACGTGGTGTCCGGTCGTGAGAACACGAGCCGCACAGGGTTCTTGCCTTCGTTGCTCGACAACCAGATGCCCTGTCGCTGCCCCTGATCGACGATCATCCCGAGCGCCAGACCGCTCGGGTGGTACGCGATCGACTCGTAGGTCCCCGTCGGTAGGTCGGACAGCTTCTCGACATCGCCGGTGTCCATGAACCGCTTCTCGGGCGCACCGCTCGGCGATGCGTACACCACGGCGAGACCGAGCGGGTGGCCCCAGTCGAAGACGGTCGGCGTCTGTCCGACCGGTGGCCAGGTCGGCTCCCCGTTCGGCACGCCGACGATGCCGAGGCCCGCGAGCATGACGCGGTCCCCTTGTGGTCCGAAGGCGAACGCCCCCGGCCGGCGGACTCGGAAGAGACACGCGAGCTTCCCGCTCTTCGGATCGAGCGTCCACGCGCGGCCGTCGGCGACGAACGCGACCGTCTCGCTCGGTACCGGCTTCCCGCTGCAGCGTGACGGCAACGCGCTTCCATCCGCGAGCGTGGCGCCGGTTGGTGGAGGCGAGGTCGTCACCGACGTCGGCGGCGGGCTCGCGGCGGTCGGCGATGCCGTGACCGTTGTGGTCGTCGACGTGCACGAACCGGCGACCAACGCGACCGCGACGATGAGGAGAACGCGGCGTGCCCGCATGACGCGGACGCTACACCTGACACCCGACCGACGGAAGCGGGCCGACGAAGCGGGGCTGGCTATCTCCGGCCGATTGGTCGGGCTACGATCGCCGAGCGCGAGTCGAGAAGGAGGCGATGCCGACGTCGGTCGAGACGCGGCGACAGCGGGAGCTCCGTGACACGAGCGTGCTTCTCGGTCCGCAGGTCGAGGTTCGCGCGCTCGCGACCGGGCGAGCGAACGCGCGGTGGTCGAACACCGCCACGTGGATCGCCGTGATCTTCGGGACCATCGCCGCCGCGGCGTTCATCGTGTTCCACGTGTTCCTGCTCCCGGGGATCTTGATCATCTGGATCCTGTACGACGCGATCAGGCCGCGTCGCGGCGTCGCGGTGACCACCGGGGGACTGACCGAGCTCCGCTTGGGGTTCGTGCAGGCTCGACCGGTCGCGGTCGTCGGCGAGGTCGACCACAGCGCCCTCTCGCCACAACGACTCGAGCGCGACGGACGCAAGCTCGGCGTTCGCTTCGGCACCGACGTTGTGTCGCTGTCCGAGGCTGAGGCCCAGCGACTCCAAGCGGCCGTGGCGTCGATCGCCGTCACGCCTGTGGCGATCCCGAGCCTTCCTCCGCTCCCGCTCCCACCGCCACCCGACGGCATGACATCGACGAAGCCGCCCCTCGACGAGCTGCCCTGGTGGCGCCGGGCGAGGATCGGCCCGGTGCTCCTGCATGTGGTGATCGGCATGCTCCTGTTCGTCCTCGGCATCGCGATCGCGAACGTGATCGGGACATGGCTCGGCCGAGACGTCGCGCATACGTCGGACGCGGCGATCCCCTGGCTCTGGCTCATGTTGCTCGGTGCCGAGCTGGGATGGATGGCGTTCGTCTACGCGCGACGGACGTTCCGCGTCCGGCTGCTGCTCTTCGGCGCCATCGCCGGAGGCGCCTTACTCGCCGGATGCATCGCGAACTACGTGTACTCGCCGCCGCTCCCGGGTCGCTAGAGCGACGCCATGACCTCTTCGGGGATATCGAAGTTGGCGTAGACGTTCTGGACGTCGTCGAGGTCCTCGAGCGCATCGATCAGCCGGAGCACCGCCGTGGCCTCAGAGCCATCGACCGGGATCGTCGACTGCGGGAGCATCGAGAGCTCGGCGGAGAAGATCGGGATGCCGGCCGATCCGAGCGCTGCCTCGACCGCCTTGAAGTCCTGCGGCGCCGTCACGATGTCCCAGCTCGATTCCGAGTCGGTGAGGTCCTCGGCGCCCCCTTCGAGCGCGAGCTCCAACAACCGCTCTTCGTCGGGTGCGACCGCCTTCTCGACGACGATCACGCCCTTGCGCGTGAACTGCCAGGCCACCGTCCCGCTCTCCCCGAGGTTCCCGCCGTTGCGGGTGAACGCGTGGCGCACCTCCTGCGCGGTGCGGTTGCGGTTGTCCGTGAGTGCTTCGATCAGCAACGCGATCCCGCCGGGCGCGTAGCCCTCGTAGACGATCTCCTCGTACTTCTGGCCGTCGCCGAGCTCGCCGGTCCCTCGCTTGATCGCGCGCTCGATGTTCTCGTTGGGAACCGAGAAGCTCTTGGCCTTCTCGACGGCGCTCGCGAGCGTCATGTTGCCCTCGACGCTGCCGCCGCCTTCGCGAGCTGCGACCTCCACCGCGCGCAGCAGCTTCGCGTACATGTTCGAGCGCTTGGCGTCGGTCGCTTCCTTCTTCCGCTTGATCGTCGCCCACTTGGAGTGGCCGGACATCGCTACACCTTCCTCAACAGGTAGTCGTGGAGCCCGGTCTCGCCCACGAGCTCAGGGTGGAAGGATGCCACAACAAGGTTGCCCTGCTCCAGGACGACCGGGCGGTCCTCGAAGGTCGCGAGCGTGTCGACGGCGTCGCCGACCCGCTCGATCCACGGCGCCCGGATGAACACGCCGCGCACGCGGTGGTCCACTCCTCGCACGTCGAGGTCGGCCTCGAACGAGTCGACCTGTCGGCCGTAGGCGTTGCGCCGCACCTCGATGTCCATCAGGTCGAACAGCGGCTCGCCCCCGTCGACCTCGTGCGCCAGCACGATCATCCCCGCGCAGGTCCCGAGGATCGGCATGCCGGCCGCGGCACGTTCGCGGATCGGGTCGACCAGGTCGTAGGCACGCGCGAGCTTGCCGATGGTCGTGGATTCACCACCGGGGATCGCGAGACAGTCGACCTCGGCGAGGTGTGCCCGCGTACGCACCTCGATCGGGTTGGCGCCGATGGCCGCGAACACCTTCGCGTGCTCGCGGAAGTCGCCCTGCAGCGCGAGAACGCCTGCCTTGGTCATGCGCGCCATGGTACTGAGGGTCCGGTCCGTCGGGTTCCAGACCGTTGCGGCGCAGCCACCGCGAGATCCGCGACTTCAGATGCCGCGTCTCCGGCCCGAGGGTTACGTCAAGGCGCAAGGTTGGAGTGAACCCATGGCTGGATCGAAGACGGCGGACGCCGGGCGTGAGCGCGTCGACGAAGGACGCGAAGCGCTCGCCAAATACAAGGTGTTGGTCGAGCACCTGCCCGCGGTGGTCTACACCTCGGAGCTCGGCACCGACGGCGAGTGGCTGTACGTGAGCCCCAAGATCGAGGAGATCTTGGGCTGGACCGCCGAGGAGTGGATGGCGCACGACGCGCCCTGGACCACGTCGGTGCACCCCGAGGACCTCGATCGTGCGGTCGCCGAAGAGGCGGCCGCGGCCGCGTCGGCGGGCGAGGACCGGCTGCTGACGAGCGAGTACCGGATGTTCACGCGCGACGGCCGGGTCATCTGGATCCGCGACGAGTCGACGATCGTGCGGGACGAGGACGGCACGCCGCTGTGTCTGCAGGGCGTCCTCTATGACATCAGCGACAGCAAGCGCGCCGTCGAGGAGCGCGACTTCCAAGCACGGCTGCTCGAGAGCATCAGCGACGCCGTGATCGCCTACGACGCCGATGACACGGTCACCGCCTGGAACCGCGCGGCGGAGAGCCTGTACGGGTGGTCGGCCACCGACACGATCGGCGGGCCGCTCCCCTCGTCGATCCTGCGCGACGAGACGGATGTCGCCGCCGCGTGGGACCCGTTCGTACAGGCGATGCACGGCTGGCGTGGCGTCGGCGAACTGCAGGACAAGGACGGATACGCCCTCACCGTCGAGATGAAGTGCGTGCCGCTGCTCGATCCGGACGGCAACGCACGCGGGTGGGTGCGCGTCGACCGCGAGGTCGCCGAGACCTAGCGGCCGGCGCTACCAGCCGCGATCTTGCAGACGCGTCTCGAGCGTGCCGATCTCCAGGCCCTGCATCGGGTCGCCGATCCCACGGCTGACCTTCGCGACCACGTCGGGGTCCTGGAAATGCGTCGTCGCCTCGACGATCGCACGCGCCATCGTCGCCGGATCCTCGGACTTGAAGATGCCCGAGCCGACGAACACGCCGTCGACACCGAGCTGCATCATCAGCGCCGCGTCGGCGGGCGTTGCGATACCGCCAGCAGAGAAGTTCACGACGGGGAGCCGTCCCTGCTCGGCAACCATCCGCACGAGCTCGACCGGCGCACCGAGCTCCTTGGCTTTCGTCACGTACTGCTCGGGCCGAAGCTGCGTGCACTCGGCGATCCCGGCGAGCAGCGCCCGCTCGTGCCGCACCGCCTCGACCACGTTGCCGGTGCCGGCCTCGCCCTTGGTGCGGATCATCGCGGCGCCCTCTGCGATCCGCCTGAGCGCCTCGCCGAGGTTCCGGCATCCACAGACGAACGGCACGGTGAACGCCCACTTGTCGATGTGGAACTCCTCGTCGGCGGGCGTGAGCACCTCGGATTCGTCGATGTAGTCGACGCCGAGCGACTGCAACACCTGGGCTTCGGCGAAGTGACCGATCCGGGCCTTGGCCATCACGGGGATCGTGACCGCCGCCTTGATCTCCTCGATCTTGGTCGGGTCGGCCATCCTCGCGACGCCGCCTTCCTTGCGGATGTCGGCGGGCACGCGCTCGAGGGCCATCACGGAGCAGGCGCCGGCGTCCTCGGCGATCTTCGCCTGGTCGGCCGTGGTGACGTCCATGATGACGCCGCCCTTGAGCATCTCGGCCAGGCCGGATTTCACGGTGAAGGTCCCGGTCTCGCGCTGCATCGGTGGATCCCCCTTAGTCCCGAAGGTGTGCGAACCGCCAGTCTACCGCTGCGACCTGCAGCGCAGTGCCTCGGCTACATCTCCTGGAGGCGCTTGATCCGGTCCTGGATCGGCGGGTGCGTCGAGAAGAGCCGCTCCATCGTGCTGGTGTCTTGGCCCGGCACGCGCGAGGGCTGGTCGAGCCACAGGTGTGCGGTCGCGTTGTTGGCGGCGCGCATCGCATGCGGCGCGTCCGCGATCTTCTGCAGCGCCGAGATCAGACCCGGCGGATACCGTGTGAGCAACACACCCTGGGCGTCGGCGAGGTACTCGCGGTTGCGGCTCACCGACAGCTTGATCAGCTGCCCAGCGAGCGGCGCGAGGATCAACAGGAAGATCCCGACCGCGAACAGGATGAGTGACAGGATCCCGGCGTCGCCCCCGCCGCTGTTGTTGCTGCGCCGGCCGCCGCCGCCCCAGAACCAGGTTCGCGTGAAGATCTCCGATAGCAAGATCGCGGCGCCGACCACCGTGGCGACGATCGTGCCGATCAAGATGTCGCGGTCGAGGACGTGCGACATCTCGTGGCCGATCACGCCCTCGAGCTCGACGCGGTCCATGATCTGCAGCAGACCCTGCGTCACCGCGATGGACGAATGGTCCGGATCGCGACCGGTCGCGAACGCGTTCGGCGCGATCTCGGGCACCACGTACACGTCCGGTTTCGGCACGCCGGCCGCGATCGCGAGCCCCTCCACGACGTTGTGCAATCGCGGCTCCTGCTCGGGCGTCACCGGCTTCGCGCCGGTCGACCTGAGCACCACCTTGTCGCCGTAGAAGTAGGACCCCAGCGACAGCGCCAGCGCGAGGCCGACGGCGATGATGAGCCCCGTCGTGCCGCCGTAGAAGAAGAGATAGCCGATCAGCCAGCCGATCAGGCCGGTGAACACGATGGCCAGGACGATGAGCAGGACCGTCTTGCGTTTGTTCGCCGCGATCTGTTCGTGCACCGGTGGCTACTGCCCTTCGAAGTCGACCTGGACCGGCGCGCGCACAGCGTCCTCGATGTCGAAGAACTCGCGCTGCTGGAAATGGAACATGGTGGCGAGCACGCTCGACGGGAACGACTGGATCGCGGTGTTCAGCAGCCGAACCTGATCGTTGTAGTACTGGCGCGCGTAGGCGATCTTCGACTCGGTGCCGGTGAGCTCTTCCTGCAGGGCGAGGAAGTTGGCGTTGGCCTTCAGGTCGGGGTAGTTCTCGGCGACGGCGAGCAACTGGCGCAGGCCCGAGCTCACGGCGTTCTCGGCGTCGGCCTGGCCGGCCACCCCCTGCGCGCTCTCGGCGTGGGCGCGCGCGGCGGTGACCTGCTCGAACGTCTCGCGCTCGTGCGCCGCGTAGCCCTCGACGGTCTGCACCAGGTTGGGGATCAGGTCGTAGCGGCGGCGGAGCTGGACGTCGATCTGGGCCCAGCCCTCGTCGGCGCGGTTGCGGTACTTCACGAGCCGGTTGAACGCGTAGACCGTCCACAGGACGAGCACCACGACGACCGCGATCACGATCCAGCCCGCAACACCCATGGCCCTATCGTAACTGTGGTCTATCGGTTTCCCGGCCGATCGCCAGGGCATCGCGGTAGGCGTCCTCGATGCGCTCCACGGTCATCGACCAGTCGAAGGCCCGAGCCCGTTCGGGCCCGGCGGCCCGGAGTTGCGCGGCGAGATCGGCGTCGTCCAGGACCCGGCCGGCCGCGGCCGCCAGCGCGGCGTCGTCCCGCGGTGGAACCAGCAGCCCTTGGCTCTCGTCCGTGACGACCTCGTCGTAGCCGGGTGTGTCGCTCGCAACCACCGGCAGACCCGCGGCCATCGCCTCGATCAGCACGATCCCGAACGACTCACCGCCCGTCGACGGTCCGAGGTACAGGTCGCAGGCCGCGTGGATCGGCGGAAGCTCTTCGTTCGGCACTGCGCCGAGCATGGTCACGCGGGCGCGGAGCAAGGTCGGCAGGCGGTCGACCGCGTCGCGCTCCGGCCCATCTCCCACCACCACGAGATGGAGGTCGGGACGGTCGGCCGCGAGCAGCGCGAACGCGTCGATCGCGACCGGGAACCCCTTGCGTTCGTCCAGCCGGCCGACGAACAGCAGCTTGCGCCCGGGGCCAAGGTCCGCCGGCAACGCATCGGCGAAGCGCGCGACGTCCACCCCGTTGGGGATCACACGGAACTCGCCGCCGATGCGTTGCCGTTCGAACGCCGCCGCCCGGTCGGAGACCGCGATCCGCACCGCCAGACGGGCTGTCGCGCGGCGGAGCAGCGGCGCGGCGAAGTCGTACAAGCGCGCGCGCGTGGCGCCTGAATGGAACGTGCCCACTACGGGCGCGCGCGCCTCGAGGGTCGCCCACAGGCCGGTCGACGGCGACGTCGGCTGGTGGGCATGCACGACGTCTGGTCCGAACGACGCCAGCGCGTGTCGCACCACCCGGCGCGACCACGGTCTCGGGTCGATCGGCGCGTTCGAGTCGTTGTACCGGATGTCGACGGGCGAACCGACGGGGATCACCCACTGCTGCGCCGGCGGCTCGCGGGTCGGTGCAAGCACCGCCAGGTCGTGCCCGCGCTCGAGCAAGCGCTCGGCGAGCTCTCGGACGTGGACCTGGACACCGCCCGGATCGCCCCAGGCGTACGGGCAGGCGAGGGCGACGCGCATCAGTCGGCGTCTTCCGGCCAGGCCGGCTCGAACACGTGCCAGTCGGGCGGGGACATCGAGATCAGCCGCTCGAATGCGTCCGCGATCGCCTGCGTGATCGCCGTCGCGTCGGTCCGCCGGTCGCCGGTCCGTTCCGGCATGTCGAGCGGCCACACCACGCCGTGCCACCCGTTCGGCGTTTGGAACGTCCCGACCACGGCGACGGGCGCACCGGTGGAGAGCGCGAGCATCGCGGGGCCGGCGGGCATGCGCCGTTTCGCGCCGAACATCTCGACCTCGATGCCACGCCCGGTCAGATCGCGGTCGGAGAGCAGTCCGATCAGCTTGTTGTTCGCGAGCGCCGAGGTGAGCGCCTTGCCGACACTGTGATGTGCCTCGAGCGCGACCACCTCGATCCCGTACCGCTCCCGTTGCTGCACGAACAGCTGGAACAGCCGCTCGGGGCGCAGGTGCTCGGCGACCGCGACCATCCGCAGCCCGCGATCGGCCATCGCACGGGCGCTCGCGTCCCAGTTCCCGAGGTGCGGAAGCACGGCGATCGTGCCGTTCCCCTCATCCGCCATGCGGAACAGGTGCTCGTCGCCGTCCCAGGTGAAGTTCGCCAGGACGTCCTCGTCGGGCCATTCTTCGATCGCGAACGAGTCGTACCAGTAGCGCGCGTACCGGCGGAACGCCTCGCGTGTATTCGCGACCACGAACGGATCGTCGACCGGACGGCCGAGTACCCGTGCCTGGTTCGCAGCCACGGTCGCCCGCAGCCCCGAGGCGAACCGATACGTCAACGAGCCCGCCCACTGGAACAGCGCGCGACCGACGCGCGTGGGCAGCCGCTTGGCGATCCACGACGCACTTGCGTACACGAGGTACACGATCTGCTCTCGCCGGGTCTCTTCGAGCTCGCTGGACTCCACCGGGGTGTCGGTCTTCATGCACGGGCCTCTCGCGCCACCTGGCCGGTGCGCACGATGGCGGCGAGCGCCGACACGCCGGCCGCGACCCAGACCATCACCGGCAGCCACCCGAACAGCAGCCCTGCCGACACCGCGCCGTAGCGGACGCCTCGCGTCACGTGGCTCTCTTCCACCGAGTACCCGAGCGCCGCTCCTCGCGCCCGCACGTAGGACGACAGGAAACTCGCGCACAACGCCGCCAGCGCGCCGAGCGCGATCTCGGGACGGTCGCCGAACGACACCCAGATGATCGGCGCCAGCACGCACGCGTCCCAGGCGCGATCGAAGAGTTCGGTGAGCATGCGGTCGACCGGGCCTCCGAGCCCGTGGTTCGCCCGGTGGCCGCCGATCAGTAGCAAGCCGCCGCTGAGCGCCGAGAGCACCCCCGCTCGGACGGGCTGTTCATCGACGATCAGGACCGCTGCAGCGACGGCGCAGCCCATCCCGATGAACGAGCTCGTGCGGGTCAGCGCGGTGCCGGGTGGTTGGCGCTGGAAGCGGACCATGGCGTGTGCGCGAGGGTAGCAACTGACTGGGTAGTATCCCCGGACCTGTTCCGCACCCTTCGGAAGGAGCCGCGTTGAAGGCCTACGGCGCGAACGAGATCCGCAACGTCTTGTTGGTCGGGCACGCGGGAGCGGGCAAGACGTCGTTGTTGGAGGCGATGCTGTTCACCGCCGGGCACATCACCCGGATGGGCCTCGTCGAGGAAGGCAACACGGTCTCCGACCACGATCCCGACGAGCAGCGGCGCGGGATCTCCGTGTCCCTCGCGATGGCGCCGATCGAGTGGCGCGACACCAAGATCAACGTGCTCGACGCGCCGGGCACGGCGGACTTCGTCGGCGACCTCCGCAACGCGATCCGCGCGGCCGACGCCGTGATCCTCGTGGTCTCGGCGGTGGACGGCGTCGAGGTGCAAACCGAATACGCCTGGGAGCTCGCGGTCGAAGAAGGACTGCCGAGGGCGATCTTCGTGAACAAGCTCG
>Ga0070712_100002559_pt1 | contig 11230 bp, 7 predicted proteins | sample LARL81metaG_FD_71396 | JGI IMG/M metagenome (GOLD analysis project Ga0070712, IMG submission 71396) | Corn, switchgrass and miscanthus rhizosphere microbial communities from Kellogg Biological Station, Michigan, USA - LAR L8-1 metaG | ecosystem: Host-associated > Plants > Roots > Rhizosphere ...
CGCAGCATCCCGAGTGGAACACCAAGGAGCCGTTCGCATCACTGCTCAAGGGCGATGTGCAGACAGCGTTGGCCGGCGGCGATCACGCCCTCCTGGAAGTCATAATGGCCACCCACGCGGGCATGACCACGGCGGAATTCGAGCAAATCGTGAAGGACTGGATCGCCACCGCGAAGCATCCGAAAACCGGCCAGCTCTTTACCGACATGGTTTATCAGCCGATGCTCGAAGTGTTGTCCTACCTCCGCGCAAACGGTTTCAAGAACTTCATCGTCTCCGGCGGTGGCATCGAGTTCATGCGTCCATGGGCAGAGCGAGCCTATGGCATACCGCCCGAACAGGTTGTCGGCAGCAGCATCAGAACGAAGTTTGAAATGCGCGACGGCAAGCCGGTTCTTGTGCGCATGCCGGATCTGAATTTCAACGATGACAAGGCCGACAAGCCCGTTGGCATTAACCAGCACATCGGCCGTCGCCCCATCGCCGCGTTCGGCAATTCCCGCGGGGACCAGGAGATGCTGGAATACACCGAGGGCGGCAACGGCGCACGGTTCGAGCTTCTGGTGCTGCACGATGACGGGGCACGCGAATACGCCTACGGCCCGGCACTCGGATTGCCGGAGCCCAAACTCGGGGCTTTCACGCAGGCTCTTTACGACCAGGCAAAGAAGGAAGGCTGGACCATCGCGAGCATGAAGAACGATTGGGACCAGGTCTTCCCGTTCGAGCCGTCGCCGGTCACCGCCATCGATATTCTGCTGGAGCCGGACGCGACGATGCTTCGGCATGCCGAAGCCGCAAATGCGAGCCTCCTTAAGATTTTCCCGAAAGGCTTTGCGCTGGATGCGGCGCATCGACCTCACGTGACGATGATCCAGCGCTTCGTTCGCACGGCCGACCTCGACAAGGTCTATAATGCCGCGGGAAGGGCCTTCGCCGGCGCCAATATCAGCGAGATGAAGCTGGAAGCTGTCAAATATTATTACGCTCCCAACAATGACTTGGGTGTGCCGGGCATCGCCGCAAGGCCGACGCCGGAACTGCTCAAGCTGCAGGAGAACCTGATCGCTGCCGTGGCCCCGTTCACCGTGCCGAGCGGAGCCTCAGCGGCATTTGTTACGACACCCGACGATCGCGTCATCGACCCGGCGCTGATTGAATATGTGTCGAGGTTTGTTCCAAACAATTCCGGTGATCGCTTCAATCCGCATGTCAGCGTCGGTGTCGGACCACGGAGCTACCTCGACAAGTTGCTTGCCGAGCCGTTTGAGCCGTTCACATTCTCGCCTGCGGGAGCGGCGGTTTTCCAGCTGGGCCAGTTCGGCACCGCGGCCAAGAAACTCAGGGAGTTCGATTTGAAGCCCTGAGGCCGTCTCAAGTCGGCAGGTTCGGGATCGGGCCACAAGCGGCCTATCCGGCAAGGTTGCTCTTTGAAGCCAGTGTGGTCTTTGCTGGACACCGTGCCCATTGCAAAGGCGTCGTAGCCCTGTTCAGACAGGTGGGATCGAGCATCGGGTGCATGGTTTCAAGGGGAGCACTATGAGATTGTCGAAAACTCGTGCTGTTGCGCTTATCGTTGCGATTCCGAGCTTAACAGCTCTTTCGTCGGCACAGGCCGCCTCTGAGTGCCCGTCTAGAGGAACACTCTCAGACTGGGGCGTCAACTCGACCGGCTACCTTAGCATCGCTTCCGGCGGAACTAGCCTATTCCCTGTCAGGATGGAGGGCGAAGTGAGTAGCTCGAGCATTTCGCAAAACAGCACATGGGACCTTGAAACGGCTTAACTTATCCACTTACGAATATGCCGCGAAGGCCGAGTACAAGGGCAGCGATACCTTCGCCGTCAAGGCGACGGGCAAGGGCCCGACCAACTCCGGTACGTCGGTGATCACCGTGAACGCAACGGTTCAATAGCGTGCATGCACGTTCTTAGAATAACGGCCCGCTATGGAAGGAAGTGAGCGGCAGTCGCTCGGATCAGCGCGATCTTGCTTGTCATAGTTGACCCGCGCCTACCTCATCGCGCTTCCAGAATTCGGCAGGCGCTGCGAGATCGGATCGTGCCCCTCCGAAAGCTGCTTGGTCTTCTCAAGGCGAAGTCATGGATATGGAAAACCATGATCGCTGGGCTTTGCGGAAGCATCACGCATACACTGCTCATGGTGGGTAAATCCGAATTCGGTATACTTGAATCCTTTCAGCCCTATCAGAGCCTCCAAACGGCGCTGGGTTACTGGACTGGGGAATATGTTCATCCCCTGGTGCCCTGGCTGCTTTCGTATCTCAATGGGTCGACTGCCGCGGGCTTTGCCTTTGCCAACCTTTATCGGCATCTGCCAGGCAGTAGCGGTCTCATGAAAGGGGTCGTCGCCGGTCTCCTCGGGTGGCTCGTAATGGATCTGATTTTCTTTCCATTGTTGGGGCTGGGTCCGTTTGCAATGCGCCTGGGCCTCGGCCTTTGGCCGGCGCTGTTCTCGCTCGAGATGATGCTGGCCTACAGCGTCGTGATGAGCATCGTGTACAGCATGATCGACGCGGAATTCGACTAGAGTAGGGCGCGGACTCATTAGCGCGCAACCAAATTTGATGCTAGCTTTAATGAACGCCAGATAGTTGGCCGCGAGTTTGCCAAATCGCGTCCGGGCCGGTATTCGGGACAGGATAACGGCTGGGCCTTGTCGATGTTTACACTCGCGATCCACGAGTTCGACGTCTCGGTCACAAAGTATCCAAGCCTCAAGCGAATCTCAAGTGGCGCCGACTTGAGTCCGAATCTGAAGAACCCCGAAAACCCGATACAGGGGCTTGCTGCAAGCCCACCACGGACCAAGGCGGGAGGCGGCTGACCACAGTCGAACTTGGTCGATACCGCGAAAGGTGCGGGCCGGTCCTTACCGTTCCAGCCCGCGCAATTGCCGACTGCCGCAGCGTTGGCAGATTTATGGGTTCACGGCCTGGCTCGGTCAAAATGGAGGAATGCAGCAGGTTCCATTGATCCAGATCAATGGTTGACCGCCCTAGGGGGCCGTATGCGCCTAAGGGGCTGGACACGGACATGACGGCGCAGCGGACAGTAGTGATCGTGGTCGATGACGATGCGGGTCTTCTGAAGAGCGTGGCGCGGCTGTTAGCGCACCACGGCATCGACAGCCGTACGTTCGTCTCGGCCGAGGCGTTGCTTGAGAGCGACGGCGTGCAGACAGCAACCTGCTTGCTGCTTGACATTCACCTCGGGGGAATTTCGGGAATCGAGCTGCAGCGCCGGCTTGCGGCATCGGGATCGAAGTGGCCCGTCATCTTTATGACCGCGAGCGACGACGAGGCCACGCGCAATGAGGCGATGGAGGCGGGGTGCATCGCCTATTTGCGCAAGCCATTCGCGCAGCATGTCTTGCTGAATGCCATTTCGAAAGCTGTGGCTTAGCCGGCGCAACCGAAGCACACGAAGGCGCACGCGGTCGTCACGTCCGTTCGGGATCTTGTCACGAGCGCAGTCGGTCCACTCGGCTGCGTGGAACTGTACTGGAGATGAAGGAGGGCCCTTCGGGTTCGGGCGATCAGGTAGCCGATCCCAAACCACCGCGAGCTGCTGTGGTCAAGAGCCATGGTCGTGAGCATCGCGGAAAGCGTTGGGACATGCTCCCAGCAGACATGGTCGAGAGAGGCGAGCGCAAGCGAACTGCCCCTGAAGCGTCGCAAGCGGATTAGGCGATGTCAAAACCGTGGGGTGACTCTTCCTGCGGGACAAGCTCGGAGGATGTCCTGATACCGACCGAGCGGCATCCGGCGTGTAGGCAGTGCGAAGCTCGATCAGGCTCCGGTACGGAACGTGGAAACCTGGCCAGCGATGACAAGGGAAAAGGCGCAAGTGGCTCCAATCGCGTGGGCGAGAGTACCAAGGCGCCGGAGAGGGGCGGACTGCCTCTTAGCAGTGACGAAGAGGCTGTAATGGTCGTAGAGCGAAGGGGGGCAGGTCATCGCCCTTGGGTTGGGTCAACCGCCACGGGACGAACCCGATAGTCAACGGAAGGCAGCAGCCTTCGTGCGATGGCACGACCCCGTATAAGTCGAAAGGCTTACGTCCGGATCTGTGAGAGGCTCGGGCTGAGATTCCCCAGGCCTACTGGGCAAGGGCGGCTTGATCGGCAGGCTGATGGCACACCCGGGTCCACCCTCGGCTCCGGAAATACGCGCTAACGTTCGGGAACTAACCTGCCGCCGCGGCACCGGCGGCAGCGCCCCTGAGCATTTCCCTGCGGACCATGATGGCCGTGCCGGCCTGGTCGCGCCGCGGCGGGAAGGGGCAACTGCCGACGAACGAGACGGCAGCGGCGATTGGGCTGGTGGTGCTGCTGGCGGCGCTCGGGTTGGGCTGGCTCGTATCCGAACGCGTCGCCCAGCCGCTCCGGCGTATCACCGCCGACCTCGAACAGGTTGGCCGGTTCAATCTCTCGGGCGAGCCGGCGCCCATCTCGTTCGTCAAAGAGATCACGGTCGTTAACGATGGCGTCGACCGCATGATCGGGAGACCGGGCGGCTGACGTGATGGCACAACGAGCGCGCGAACTCGTGCAGAACCCGCCGACTTCCGACTGGGACGGCGTATTCGTCAGCCTCCAGACGTGACCACGCGAACACCGCGTGGCGAGATGCTTCAGCATCATCAAAGCGATCTGTTGTGCTGCAATAGTCGCGGCAGATACGGTCGAGAAAGTCGAAAACGGAGCAGCGTCGAAAATCTCAAGGACGGTTTCGAGCCTTCAAGGCGATCGAGGAGCGCACGCCAATGACGGCCAAGTTCACGGGCGCGACGGCGGACTGGCTGGTATCGTTCGGCCTGTCCGAGTACGCGGAGCGGTTTGCCGAAAACGATATAGACATGGCGGTCCTGCGCGATTTGACCGATCCGGACCTTAAGGATCTCGGGATTTCGTCCCTCGGTCATCGTCGCAAGCTGCTGCGCGTGATTGGTGAGCTTGGCGGCGGTCCGTCGGTGGTGGCCCCGAAAGGCCTGATGCCGCTGGTGGCCACAGAACCGGCCCGATGGTGCTGAACGCCGTCACCTGACGCTGATGTTCACCGACCTCGTCGGCTCGACCGCACTTTCGACAAAGCTCGACCCCGAGGATCTGCGCGCCGTGATCGGGGCCTATCACAAATGTGCCGCCGAGACGATCGGGCGGTTCGAAGGCTTCGTCGCCAAATACACGGGTGATGGGGTGTTGGCCTATCTTGGCTATCCGCGCGCTGACGAGGACGACGCCGAACGGGCGGTGCGCGCGGGGCTAGCCCTCATCGACGCCGTTCGCCAGCTTGCGGCACAGGAGCGCGTCCAGGTGCGCATCGGCGTCGGTACCGGCTTGGTCGTGAGGCGATCTTGTCGGCTATGGCGCAGAGGCTTGGGGCGCCGCGGGCGCGCGAGATGGACCAACGAAGGGTAGCCAGGACCGCAGGTTCGCACCTGCTGGAATGAAAAACAGCTTACACATCAAATGGGGATTGACTGACACTCTCTCCGCCGCTGTGCTGTTCTCCTTTGTATCCGATTGTTAGAAGCGACAGCGAAGCACAGCAAAACAATGAGTAGCCGGGCAAACCGCTCTTGCGACTAGTTCCGCGCTGTTACCCATAGTCCCCGCGGGAGCCGTAGGTTGCGAGCGTAGGGTCGGAGGACGGATCGGCGACGAGGACGCAGACACCGCTTCATCACTCGAGGGCGACATTCCGAGCTTCGACTGATTGAAAGCCATTGGCGATAGTGATCGGCGAGGGTAGCACATCGCGACGAGGCCTAAATGCCTGGAGCCGAATATCCCTTGAGTCGACCACGCCGGCGGGGAATTAACATAGAAGCCGACTTCAACAGCGGCTGATCCCGTCAACAGCACCAGCAAATAGCGCTTCGTTCCAGTCTTGTTCCGCGTCTGTTTGCACATCTAATGGCCTTTTCGCTTTGATTTCACGCGAGAATTTGTGTTCCGGATTACCTTGACATGGCAGGGGTCACAGGTTCGATCCCTGTCGTGCCCACCAGTTTCCTTCCACCGAAAGCGGAAGCGCGACAGCGCGGAGCATCCGCAGGGTCAGAACCCGAGCACCCTCATGATCTTCGGAATGTCGCTGGCAGGCACGTTTTCGGCTCGCAACCAACGCCTGACGTCGGATGGGGTGTATTCGACCACGCGTCCGGTCCAGCCGTCGCGCTTCGGAAATTCCCGTTGCGCGGCCGCCAGCCGTCCGGGAAGTTGAGCTCTTCCTCGAGCGGCGGACCACCCCGTCGGCTTGATCTCGATGAGCACGCCCGCATTCGCATTGCGAATGACGCGGTCGGCACGGATGATATCGCCGGTCCCGTCGCGCAAGGCAATCACCACCTCCGCTTCGTTCGGGCGCGGCAGCTGACCCGCACCGAGCAGGAACTCGGCAAAGCGATGCGCAAAGTTTCCGCGAAGGAAGGGGCGTGGCTCGCGTCCTGGCGAAGGTTTCTCCGTCACCTTCGCGCGCTCCATGGGATCCTCGAGCACGTTGGCGACGTTCTCGTCGCTTGAGACATCCTTGGCGATCTCCTTGGCGGTCGCCACCGCGTGACGCAAGTCCTTGCGCAGCTGCGCGCGATTTGCCCGCAACTCGCCGACGCTGGTCTGCAGCAGCCGATCGAGATTCGGATCCGCCTCGACATAGGGCCGCAGCGCCGCGATGGCTTCTTTCGAGACGCGATCGGCCTGTTCCTGCGAGATCGGGTCTTTGGCCAGAGCGCGGTCGATGGCGGCAACCTTTTTCTGGTAGAACTCGATCGTCCTGACAATCTCCCGATTATAGTTGTCCGGCAGCACGTCTGCGACGGCCTTCAGCCGGGCCGCGAGCAGCGAGCAGTCGGGACTGCAGAACTCGATTCCCGCGGTCTTGGCGTCGCGGTACGCCGCGACGGCGTGAGTCGTGCCGTCGCTGAGCTTCAGTTTCGCTCCGGTCGGAGAATCGTGGACTGCGCGGTCCATTGCTGCATGGGCGGCTGTGCCTGCTGCGGGATGCTCTGCCGATTGCTTCCCTTCATCGCCTGCCTTGCCACCGAGCGCAGGCTTGCTGCCTGGCTCGGCCTTGCCGCCTGACGAGCCCTTGCTGCCGGGGGCGGCAGGCGGCGGCGCGAGGTCCGAAGGCACGCGCGGGTCTCTTCCCTTGCTCCAGCCCTCGGTCGCCGCGTGGGCAATGTGCCCTTCGATGGTGCCCTCCAGGACGTCCACGATGGAGAAGTCGGGCTTGAGAATTTCCTGCCAGCTGAGATTGTGCTGCGTTGCCGCCTGATAGGACTTCTCGATGACGCCGGTGATCTCCATGCCCGCTGCGGTGGTGACAAAGGGAGCCGCGAGCGGCGCGACCTTCCCGACCGTCGAGCCGATCGGACCGGCGAGGCGACCGCCGACCTCGCTCGCCGCCATCTCCACCAGCGTATGCGCCCCGATCGTGGGCGGCGGCTTGTCCAGGACTTCACCCCGGCGGCGCGCCTGGTTGGCCTCGACGTCGTAGCGCAAACCCTGGCCCGCGGTCTCGAGAACCGGCGCGCCGGCGCGCAAGGGCGTGAAGCTCGCGACCTTTGCCGCCGCGCTCAGGACGTAGCCATAGGCCACGTTGATCCCTTCGGTGTTCACCGCCACCATCTCGGTGAAAGCTTCGTCGCCGTAAAAGATTCTGTTCAACTTCAAGGGATCGGTGATGCTGAAGTAGTATTTGTCGTTGAATTTGATCACGAAGTCGAAGCTATGCGCGACGACGAACGTCGCTCGATTGACGGTCTGGCCATAGTGATAGCTGACACCCGTCAGCGGGTCCTTGTAGGGCTTTGAACTGCGGCCCTCGCGTTCGGCGTCGGCCGCCTGTTCGATCGTCAGCAGCTCGGCACCGCGCGGCTTGAGCCTGTCGCCGCGCTCGTAATAATCCTTGATGGCCCATTCGACAGCCGCGCGACGCCTGGCATTCTCGGCCTCCCGCTCCTCGATTTGCCGCCCGAACCGCTCCCATTCCAGGTCTTCGCGATGCAGATCGCGCCGCAGGTCCAGCGACCGCTCGGCGAGTGCCCGCTTCAGCTGCGCCTGCGCTTCGGCGCGGGCCTGCTGATTGCCGGTGAAGTCGTGAGAGTTCAAGACATGATCGATGACGGTCTTGTCGTTGTACTGTCCGCGGATGGCCCAGTTCAGGACTTCCTGCGGTGTCGCGACCACCCCGGTGGCCGAAAATCGCAACGGATAGCCGGCGGGCCTGATTTTTCCGAGGCGCACGCAGTTGAGCCAATCACGCGGCGACAGATCTTTCTCGGCAACAAGGGAGCAGGCGGCGTCGGCCGGCTGCCGCTGCAACAGCGGATGCCGCGCCGCGATGGGAGGCGAAGCGTGATCCGTTGTCGCATGCGCCGCCGATTGCTGCACCACATGGGTGAGCTCGTGGGCGAGCAGGCGGCGCCCGTGCAGCGTGGTCGGCGCGAATTGGCCGGCGCCGAACACGATATCGTGCCCGACCGTGTAGGCGCGCGCACTGACATCGCTGGCCGAGCGCATCGCCTGGGGATCGTAGTGGACGCGCACGCGCGAGAAATCGTGGCCGAAGGACGATTCCATCTCGTGCTGCACAGACGGGCTCAACGATTGACCCGGCTGCGCCAGGGCATGTTCAACGCTGGCTGGGACATCCGAATCGCCCCCTGTCTGCCTGGGCAGGCGCTGGATACGGAGTGGCGATGGAGCAATGTCAGCCGGCGCCGTCCCGTGCGTCACCTGTTCGGCGACCCGGTCGGCCTCCTGCTCGCAGGAGTCATGGGCTGCACCGACGCGCAGCTTGGCCTGCAGCAAAAGCCGCTTTTCGCGGCACTCCTCGCATTCGTCACTGGAGGGGCCGGTGGCGTTGCCGCCGCAGGCGCATTTGCGTTGCAGGATCCCCGGCGCGCCGGCTGCCATCCGCTTCCGCACCAGGCGCGAAGCGGCCTGATTGCCGATGCCGCGCTGCAGCTCCATCCAGCGGTCAGGCTCGGAGCTCGGCTGGTCCGACGACCGTCGCATCCAGCCGGATTCAACTTTGCGCGTCGGCGCTGCCTTGGTCGCCTGATGCTGGTGCATCCGCGTCCTCGCTATCGCCCCGACCTCGGCGGCTTGCCGGACTTGGGAGCGGTCTTGGTCTCAGACTTGTTCTCGGGCTTGTGGTCAGCCTTGTTGTCAGTCTTGTTGTCGGTCTTGTTGTCGGTCTTGGCCGATGGCCCGGTCGGCCGGGGAGGCGTGTGCGCGGGCGGGCTATCCGCCCGAGGCTCAGATGCCGGCGTCGGTGTGGAGGGCGCCGTCTGCATCGCCGGTTGCAGCAGCGTTTCGAGATCCTTTTGCATCTGGGCGAGCCCGCCCTGCACCAGGGCCTGTCGGGCCTGGATGTCCTTGAGTGCGTTGTTCTGGGTTTCCGCAATCCTGGCGACCCGCTGCGCGAGGCCCGGGTCCCTGCCGGCCGCAGCTGCGAGCGAGGGATCCTTGGCGAGCTCGAGGACTGTGTTGATCGCCTGGGTCGCGTTCGCCGCAACTGCCGGGAGAGCCGTGATGAGGGCCGTAATCTGTTCGCCCGCTGATCGGATCGCCTCAGTCGCCGATCGGCTGGTCGGCCGCATGGCTTCACCGGAATTCGCTGCGAGGCCCGTGTCGGGAACGACGAGCACCGAGCCGACCGGAACATGCGCGAGATCGGCCAGCTGCGGATTGGCGTTGAGCAGCGCCTCAGCCGCCTGCTTGCGCGCCTCCGGCTCACCGCCCGCCTTGAACAGGCGTGAGGCGAGTTCGTCGAGATTCTTCTCGCCCTTGTAAATCACCATGCTGGGCATGTTGTTTCTCCTTAGCCGTGGACGTTCAAGGGAGCCCAGACTCCGGTAATGGCCGAACCGTTGACCAGGATCGGGTTGCTGGTCACGTTGCCGAGAATGGTAAACTTGTTGGCGGGTGCCGTGACCTGCAAGGAGGGGGCGCCGCCTGAGAGGATATTGTTGGCGACCGCGATCATCGGGGCTGCGAGCGTTGCCAGCGGGGACGGATTCGTGCCGCCAGGGGTCAGCAGAACGCATTGGTTGTCGGTGACGACCGCAGACCCGCTGACCTCGACCTGAACCAGTGCTCCTGCGGGCGCAAACGGGCCGGCCGATGCCGCCTCCATCAGGTTGCCGCGCACGGCCGTCACCTGCTCGCCGGTGATCGCTGCCATGATGGCGTTTTCGCTCACCAGAAGAAATTTGCCGGAGTCCGTCTGTACGATCTTGTGGCTGAAGCCGCTGGCGAACGGAACCAGCGGCCCGACGTACACCGCGCGCCACAGGATGAAGTTGGCGAGCGCCAGCGCGATCGGGTCGCTGCGCCGGACGATGTTCTGGGAAATCTCGGCGCGGTCGAAGGCCGGTCCCGATACGATGATGGCGCCAGCCGGAGCCGTCGGCAGGAATGTCGGCGACACCGGACCGAGATTGACGATCTGGTTGCCGGCCACGCGTGCCGTCCCGCAGGACAGCAGCGCGATGCCGACCCGCGGTATCTTGTCGGCGATGCCGGTGCCGAGATCGCGGATCAGGTTGCCCTCGATCTCGAGGGCCGCGACGAAATTCAGACTGATGGCGCCCGCAACCTGCAGCGTGCCGACCAGCGGATTGGTCGTGTCGGGAATGAGGCCAATGAGTTGATTGTTGGCGATGCTGAGGTGCTGGGCCGAGCTCGGCGCCGCGACATCGGTCATCAGGATGCCGCCGGCGCCGGTGTGCTGGATCGTGTTCTGCTTGATCATCGCCGATCCCAGCGCGGTATTGATCTGGATGCCGATGCCGGCGACGCCGGTGATGCGGTTGCCGAGAATCTGAATCCCGTCGAGCGTCGACGGCAACAGCGAAGGCGCGAGCAGGATGCCGTCCGCGGACGCTCCGAGCGGCAGGATGTCGTTGTCGCAGATGCGCGCGGCGCCGACGCCGCATATGATCCCGGTGCCGAACGTCGTGGTGCCCGGCGTCCAGCCACCCCCGCCGGTCGCGCTGGAGACGACGATCTCGTTGCCGGTGATCTCGACCCGTGAGGCCGGAGCCGGCACGCCGATGCCGGCGACCACGATACCCGCCACTGCCGCAGGTCCGATGAAATTGCGGGCGAGGCTGACCTGCCAGGCGTGATAGGACAGCGCATCGAGATTGATGCCGCTGGCGCCGCATTGCATGAAATTGTCTTCGACATAGAGGTC
>Ga0070712_100002565_pt1 | contig 11216 bp, 10 predicted proteins | sample LARL81metaG_FD_71396 | JGI IMG/M metagenome (GOLD analysis project Ga0070712, IMG submission 71396) | Corn, switchgrass and miscanthus rhizosphere microbial communities from Kellogg Biological Station, Michigan, USA - LAR L8-1 metaG | ecosystem: Host-associated > Plants > Roots > Rhizosphere ...
AGGCGGCGGCGGAACCGAGCCTCACCTTTGCAGTCGCGGACCATTACGTCCCGACCGGGGGATCACGCGCGAGCACCAGCAACCCGGAAATTGCGCGCATGGTACGCACGCTCGAGGAGAATTGCGCGAAGCACCACATCACGTTGTTCGGCCTCGGCGATCCGCGCCAGGGTATCGTCCATGTGGTTGGTCCCGAGCAGGGCCTGACCTTGCCGGGGCTGCTGATCGTGTGTGGCGACAGCCACACCTCCACTCACGGCGCCTTGGGGGCCTTGGCGTTCGGCATCGGAGCATCCGAAGTGGCACATGTGCTGATGACGCAAACGATCTGGCAGCGAAAACCGAAACGGATGCGGATCAGCGTGGCGGGCCGGCCTGGGCCTGGCGTCGCCGCCAAGGACGTCGTCCTGGCGCTGATTGCCCGCATAGGCGCGGACGGCGCAACCGGACATGCGATCGAGCTCGCCGGGCCCGCGATCCGCTCGCTCTCCATGGATGGACGTCTGACGCTCTGCAACATGGCGATCGAGGCGGGAGCGCGTTGCGGCATGGTCGCTCCCGATGAGACGACGTTTCGCTACCTCGAAGGCCGCCCGTATGCGCCGCAAGGCGCAGCGTTCGCGCGGGCAGTCGAGGACTGGTCGCGGCTCAAAACCGATGACGATGCAAGCTTCGACCGTGATGTTCAGCTCGATGCATCAGAGATCGTGCCGTTCGTGACCTGGGGCACGAGCCCGGAAGATGCCCTGCCCATCGATGGCTGTGTGCCTGATCCCACCTCCACAACAGACGAAACTCGGGCGAGCTACTTGCGCTCCGCGCTCGAATACATGGGGATTGTACCGGGCAAGCGACTGACCGAGATCGCCATCGACCGCGTGTTCATTGGCTCATGCACCAACGCGCGCATGGAGGATCTGCGCGCGGCGGCTGCGGTGCTTGCGGGCCGTGTCAGCAAGGTGCCCGGCCTTGTGTCACCGGGCTCGAGCCAAGTCAAGCGCCAGGCCGAGGACGAAGGTCTCGACCGCATCTTCCGTGCAGCGGGGCTTGAATGGGCCTCTTCCGGCTGCTCCATGTGCGCAGGGATGAACGGCGATGTGGTCGCAGCGCGAGAGCGCTGCGCCTCGACCACGAACCGGAATTTTCGCGGGCGCCAGGGACCGGGGGCACGGACCCACCTGATGTCGCCGGCAATGGTCGCCGCGGCGGCGGTGAGCGGACACCTTGCCGACGTGCGACTGCTTCTCGCCGGACGAACCCAGTAAAGCTGAGCCATGCAAAAATTCACCACGCTCACCGCAACGGCCTGCCCGATCGAGATTGTCAATCTCAATACGGATCAGCTGATTCCCGTACGCTTTCTCAAACTGCCGCGCTCGGCTGGATTGGGAAAATTCCTGCTGCATGATTTGCGCTACGATGCGCAAGGCCATGAACGGCCCGACTTTCCGCTCAACCGCCCGGCATGGCGCGAGGCCCGCATTCTTATTGGCGGGCGCAATTTCGCATGCGGCTCCTCGCGCGAAGCCGCCGTCTATGCCCTGGTGGACTGGGGTATCCACTGCGTCATCGCGCCATCGTTCGGCGACATCTTCGCCGGCAATGCAGTCCAGAACGGCTTGCCCACAGCCGTCGTTCGGGACGAGGAGGCTGCCGTGCTCATGGCGGCACTGAGCGCAGAACCATCTCTGCCCGTGACCGTCGATCTCACGGCACAGACGATCGCGTCTGGCCGCGACACTCTTCGTTTCTCGATCGATCCGGTCCACCGCCTGCGTTTGCTGAACGGATGGGAAGACATCGATCTGACCCGCAGCCGTGGCTCCGAGATTGCAGCGTTCAAAGCGATGGACCGCACCCGTCGACCCTGGGCCATCCCGCCCGGCGCGCCTGCCCCCGATCCGCAGCCGTAAAAAACCCATCAACACACGCAATGCGAACGGCAGGCGGCGTCAGGCGGTCCAAATACCGCCATACGAATGCGCTTTGGCTCGCGGCAGGGGAACTATGCGCACACACGTTCCACCACTGACCCGAGAGGCCTCCATGAAGCTGACCGCTGTTCTCGTCATCTCCGCTTTCGCTGCAATGCCGGTATTTGCTCAAGCGCAGCCGGCCGGTCCGCCGGCGAATGCGCCGAAGCCGACCAAGGCGGAGATCCAAAAGGTCGTCGCGACCGTCAGCGGAGACAAGACAAAAGCGCAGCAATATTGCGAGATCGGCAAGCTCAATCAGCAGATGGCCGAGGCCGACCAGAAAAACGATACCAAGACACTCGAGACTCTCGGCAAACAAGCCGACGATCTCGCGCACAAGATCGGCCCTGAGTTCGTCAAGTTCATGGATGCGCTCGATCAGGCTGATGACAGGTCGAGTGAAGGCAAGGAATTGATCGCTGCGGTCGAAACTCTCGACAAGCTCTGTCCCGCGAAATAGGAATCGAAAAGCGAGCGAGCGTTCGGAACAAAGGCGCGTTGCTGGGTCGATTCGGAGAGGTGATTGTCAATCTCCCTCGCTGCTCCACCGCCTGCGCGAGGTATGGCGGATATGAACGATCCACACCTCATTCCCGCGGATGCGATAGTAAACATAATAGGGATAACGCCTCACGCGTAATGCTCTAAACTCGGGCGAACGATCGAGCGCCACGCCGAGATAAGGCGAGAGTGCAAGGGCAGCAACCGAGCGTTCAATCTCACGCTTGACCCTAACTGCGGCAGTTGGATTGCGAGAATCGAGGTAGGAGAAGATTGCTTCCACATCGGCACGCGCCCGAGGCGTGTACCGAACCTTCATACACCATGGCGCTTGTAGAAAGCGGCCATATCCTCATCTTTCACGAATTCGCCACGCTCAGCCTGCGCGTTGCCTTCCTGGATCGCCGCCAATTCCTCATCGGTTACTTGCGCTTGGCTTTGGTTCTGGGCTTCAACCAGCATCAAAATTTCAGCGGCATAGGCCTGCCGTTCTTCCGGCCAAGTCCGTACCCGGTCAAGTACGGCTGCAATCTGCTCTTTGGTCATGCAAGATATATAGCCCATTGAAGGTCCCGGATGAAGAATGGTCCGGGCGGGGTCCACGGGCGAGCTGCGGGGGACTAGGTTTCGCTCACGCGTCGATGAAATTTTCTCCGCTACCGGGAGCGGGTCAGGTGCGCGGCCACGCGCTCGCCGAAGGCTTTGGTGCCGAGCGGCCCGCCGAGATCGGCGGTGCGCGCGGCCGGATCGGAAATCACGCTCTCCAACGCGTCGTCGATGGCGGCGGCCGCGCGGAGCAACGGCTCATGGCCTCTGCGCTCTCCGAGCCAGGCGAGCAGCATGCCCGCCGAGCCGATCAGCGAGGCGGGGTTGGCGCGGTCCTGGCCGGCGATATCCGGAGCGGAGCCATGCTGCGCCTGCGCGACGGCGTGGTCACTGCCGGCGTTGAGCGAAGCGGCAAGGCCGAGGCTGCCGGAGATCTCGCCGGCGAGATCGGAAAGAATGTCGCCGAACATGTTGGTGGTGAGCACCACGTCAAACGCGCTGGCGTCGCGCACGAGCAGCGCCGCCATGGCATCGACGATGCGCTCCTCGTACGCCACCCCTGGAAAGCGCGACGCCACGGCTCGCACGCTTTCGAGAAAGAGCCCGTCGGACACACGGAGCACATTCGCCTTGTGCACGGCGGTGACCTTGTTGCGGCGGCGAGGCGCGAGCGCAAAGGCGGCCTCCGCAATGCGCGTCGAACCCGATCGGGTGATCTTGCGTACGGACAGCGCGAGGTCGGGCGTCGGCATGAACTCCCCCATGCCGACGAACATCGAGCGGTCGGCATAAAAGCCTTCCGTGTTTTCGCGCACGATGACGAGATCGACCGCGGAGCCGCAGCGCGGCGCAAAACCGCCGCGGCTTCGCGCCGGACGGATGTTGGCGAACAGATCAAGACGCTTGCGCAGCTCGCCGGACGGGTTGATGCCGCCCTGTGAGATCGGGGGATATTCGTGGTGGGAAACCGGCCCGAGAATCACGCCATCGGCCCTGCTTGCCGCTTCGATCGCGCGCTCGGAAAGCGTCTTGCCCTCGCGGCGAAGGGCGGCGAGCCCGATTACAATCGGAGTGAAGGCCAGCGCCAATCCGAAAGCACGATCGGCTGCGTGAAGCACGCTCATGGTCGCGGCGGTGATCTCCGGCCCGATGCCATCGCCCTCCATGACGACAATGCTGACCGGAGCCGATGAGGAAGCCATCATGGGTATTCACCTCGCGCACCGTGACCGCATGAGTGCGGGCAAAATCGCCGATCAGCATCTCATCCAGCGGCACAGTCCTGTACAGCGATTTTTCCCACGCCCGCACGCGGATCTTGTGCATCCGGCGCTGGTTGACGAGTGCTTGCGGGGGTGGGCATATGCCGCATCACCGCTTGAAACCTCCCGACATCGGCCTCTCCCATGCAAGAACGCGCGTCCCTGCAGACTTCCACTCACGACACCCCCGCCAGCGCAAGCGATTTTCTCAATCTGCACGAGATCATCGCCAAGGCGCGGCAAAACCTCAACCAGAACGACTGGGACTATATCGTCGGCGGCGCGGAATCCGAGGCCACGCTGCGGCGCAACCGCATGGCGCTGGACTCGCTCGCATTCCGGCCGCGCGTGCTGCGCGACGTGAGCAAGGTGGACTGCTCGGTCACTCACTTCGGGCGCAAGCTTCGGCTCCCGGTCGTGCTCGCTCCGGTCGGCTCATTGGAGAGCTTTCATGCGCTTGGCGCCGAACCCGTCGTACGCGGGGTCAAGGAGTTCGGGGTGGCGCATATGCTCAGCTCCGTCTGCGATCCCGGCCTCGAGGACCTCGCGGCAGCGGCACCCGATGCGCTGCGGCTCTATCAGCTCTACGTGCGCGGCGATGTGGGGTGGGTGGACGATCACGTCGAGCGCGCCATTGGCCACGGCTATGCCGGCTTCTGCCTCACCGTTGACGTCGCGCACTACAGCCGGCGCGAACGCGACATCGCCAAGCGCTTCGTCACCGCCGGACGGCGTCGGGTGCAGGGCCGGGCGTTCCAGGCCGCGCTCGACTGGGCCACGGTGAAGCGGATCAAGCGACGCTTCAACATCCCGCTTGCGATCAAGGGCATTGCGACGGGGGAAGATGCCCGGGTCGCGGTGGACCATGGGGTGGAGTGGATCTACGTCTCCAATCATGGCGGCCGGCAGCTCGATCATGGCCGCGGCTCCATCGAGGTGCTGCCGGAAGTGGTCGATGCCGTGGCCGGGCGCGCGAAAATCATGATCGATGGCGCGTTCTGCCGCGGGACGGACATTGTCAAGGCGATTGCCGCGGGAGCCGACCTGGTCGGCATGGGGCGCATGCAGTGCTTTGCACTGGCGGCCGCCGGTCAGGCCGGAGTGGTGCGCATGCTCGAGCTCCTGGAAGACGAGGTCGAGCGCTGTCTCGGTTTGCTTGGCGTCGCCAGCCTCGCCGAGCTGGACCGCTCGTATCTACATGCCGCCGCCCCGACGACGATGCCGCACGTGCTCAGCTCGTTCCCCCTGCTCAAGCTCGACGAGTACCATTATTAAGTCACTGCTCTCTTACCGGGGAACCCGGATCTCAATCAACAGACATTAGAGCCTCGGCCCGCTGAGGTCATCGGGAAGCTCAATGGCGCGGTCAACGCATTCCCGCAGACGGGCGCATGCAAAAGAGACGTTCGGGCCCCTCGGGATCGAGCCGGCGGGTGGATCGCCGGAGGAGCTCAAGGACTTCATCGCCGCCGAGATCGCCAAATGGAGCGCCCATCGTGAAGGCAGCCAACATTGAATTCTGAAGCAAAGACACGCGTAGTAGTGCTAGAGGTTAGAACCTATCGACCCATCAATGAACCTCGTCCTGAGGAGCGCGCACGCGCAGACAAGTTTACGCAGTCTGCGCAAGCTTAACTGCGGTGCGCGCGTCTCGATGGACAGTCACGAGCGAGATAGCCGGCGCCCATCCTTCGAGCCGGGCGTCGCGCCTCCTTACCGTGAGGTCTTTGCCTCTTCTGGTTGCCGGGAGGCGTGGTCGCGCACGCCGTTTTTGCTTGCCAACAGCGCCACCCTGCGCTAGAACAAAACGAGAATACCACTGCTATCAGAGATGCCGGGCGATGAAGCGAGCGTTCGAAAGCATCTTCCAGAATCGGATCAGGGCCGCGGCGCTCGCCGTGCGAACGATTTCGGCCAAACGAACCCGAGGGGGTTGGCCGGGCACGTTCAGCACCTTGGATCATTCGCTCGCCCTTTGGTTGAAGAAATCCCTGTATTTTTCCTGTTGTTTACAGGGAGGTCTATTTTGCTACTCGCGGCAGTTGCATGCAGGCGCCGGGCGCGTCCGCTACTGAGCCTTGATGCCGGCGTCGCGAATGACCTTGCCCCACCTCACCATTTCCGTCTTGAGGAGGGCCGCACACTCTGCCGGGGTATTGACGACAGGCTCATAACCGAGCGTCGCGAGGCGCTCCTTCATGTCCGGCAGCTCCATCATCTTTGCGATCTCGCGATGGAGTAGCGCCACGATCTCCGCGGGCGCCCCGGCGGGCACGACGACCACGAACCACGATTCGCCTGCGACCTCGGGGTAACCGGCTTCCGCCATTGTGGGGACGTCAGGCAGCGCGTGCGATCGCGATTTCGTCGTGACTGCGAGGGCGCGGAGTGTGCCGTCCCTGACCAGCGGCACCGCAGGCGGCATCGAGCCGAACGAGATGGGCGTGTGCCCCGCGACAGCCGAGGCGACGGCCAGACCTCCGCCGTTGAAGGGCACGTGCACCAGATCGAGCCCGACGGAGAGCCGGAACAACTCGCCCACCAGATGGGGCGGCGTGCCAGTCCCGGGAGAGGCGTAGCTGTACTTGCCGGGATTTGCCTTGATGAGCGCGACCAGATCTTTGACCGTCTTGGCAGGAACCGACGGATGGACCGTGAGGATCGCCGGCGCGGTCACCGCTATCGTGACCGGGTCGAAGTCCTTGAGCGGATCGTAGGCGACGTGCGGATAGAGGGCGGGATTGACGACGAGATTCGCGCCATCGACCAGCAGTGTGTAGCCATCCGGTGCTGCCTGTGATGCCCGCGTCGCACCGATGTTGCCGCCGGCCCCGCCGATGTTCTCGATGTAGAACTGCGTTCCCGTTTGCTCCGAGAGCTTCTGCGCCATCAGCCGGGCGAACACGTCCGTCGGACCTCCCGGGCCAAATGGGACAATCACGCGCACGGGCCGCGCGGGATAGGCTTGCGCCCATGCGCAAGAGCCGATCGCCGCCGCAGCGGCGCTTCCTCCCAGCAGCAAAAACTCCCGGCGAAAGACTTTCATCAATCTCACATTGGGCAATGACGGAATCAGCCGACCGCGCGACTGCGCGGCTCTGCTGCCTGCGCAGTGCGCTCCGCAACCAGCTTTTCGACTGCCACGATATCGACCTTGCCGGAGCCTAGCAGGGGCAGCTTCTCGAGCACCCATACCTCGGACGGAATCATCAGCTCGGAACTGTGCTTTGATTTGGCAAAGCTCTGGAACTGAGCGCGAGTTGCTCCCGTTTGCTGGGTGGCCAGAACGAGGCGCTCGCCCTTGCGCGCATCCGGCTGAGCGACCACCGCAGACAGAGCGTCGGGCCACAGGTCCGCCGCGAGCGCCTCGACCGCGGCGAGCGAGATCATCTCGCCGCCGATCTTGGCAAAGCGGCGCGCACGTCCCTTGATGGTCACGAATCCCTGCTCGTCGATCGTGACGATATCGCCGGTGTCGTGCCAGCCCTCGGGCGGGGGCTGGAGCACGCCAGGAGCATCCGCCTTGAGATAGCCGAGCATCACGTTGGGTCCGCGCACATAAAGCCGGCCGCCCTCCTCGACCCCCTCCACCTTCTCCAGCTTCGCCTCCATTCCAGGGAGGATGCGGCCGACGGTGCCGAACTTGTTGAACATCGGCGTATTCAGCGCCAACGCCGGCGCGGTCTCGGTCACGCCATATCCTTCCAGAATGCGCAGCCCGAATTTTTCCATGTAGATCCGGCGGGTCGATTCCTTCACCGGCTCCGCGCCGGCGAGGATGTAACGCAGCGAGCGGAAATCGTAAGCATGCGCCACGCGCGCGTAACCGTTGAGGAAGGTGTCGGTGCCGAACATGATCGTCGCGTTCACCGTATAGATGAGCTCGGCGACGGTGCGGTAATGCAACGGCGAGGGATAGAGATAGATCGGCAACCCGGAGACGAGCGGCAGCGACACGCCGACCGTGAGCCCGAACGAGTGGAATATCGGCAGCACGTTGAAGACCTTGTCTTCGCGGCCAAAATCGATGCGGGCGGCCGCTTGCGCGGTGTTCGCCAGCATGTTGCGATTGGAGAGCACGACCCCCTTCGGCGTGCCCTCGGAACCCGACGTAAAGAGAATCGCCGCCCAGTCGTCCGGTTTGCGAGGGACCAGCGGCTTCTCCGCATTGAGGAGCCCGCGCAAACGGTCGGCAAATGTGACGCTGGCGCGAACATCTTCGAGGTAGACGATCCGCACCTCGCCCTCGATGGCCGCGACAAGCCGCGTCAACTTCCCTTTTTCGATGAAGGCGCGCGAAGAGAGAATGGTGTCGATCTGCGCCGCCCTGCACGCAACCAGGATGTTGGCTGCTCCGGCGGTGAAATTGATCATGGCCGGCACCCGGCCAGCCGACATCAGTGCAAGTATCGTGACCACCGCGCCGTTGGAGTTCGGGAGCATCACCCCGATGGCCCGCCGCTCCGGCGCGAGCGGCATCAGCTTGGCTCCGAGCACGGCAGCGGCCGCCAGCATCCGCCGATACGTCAAGGCCCCGCTCACGGGATCTTCGATGGCAACCCGCTTGCGGCCGTGAGTATCGGCCGCCGCGATCACCGCCTCGAGCACGGTGCGGTCAGTCGAAGTGGTGCGGAAGACAAGGTCGGACATGATGCCGTAGAGCGCAGCGCCGGCGGTCTGCCGGCGTTTGCGTCCCTTGAGATCGGGATCCACGACGAGCCTGACCGGCTCGAGGATGGTGACCTTCACCTTGGGAAACCAGCGCCGGCGCACTTGAGCCTTTGACATTCTGCTGAACGGGGTCTGTTCGAGGCCTTCGATGCGAACCGGCACGATCTCAGCATTGGATTTGTCCGCCACCATCGCGGCGCCGTCGTAGACTTTCATCAGGCTTCCGGTGACGGTGATGCGCCCCTCCGGAAATATGATGAGCGCGTTGCCGGCCCTCACCGCCTCGATCAAGGTGCGCAGCGCCATGGGCTTGAGCGGATCGAGCGGCACCGCTGGGCTCAGTCGCAGGAACGGGCGTACCCACCATCGCCGCGCGATGCCCGCATCAATCGCGAATACGGGCTTGCGGTCGCGCAGCGACATCGCCAGCCCGGCGTCGAGCAGGCTCACATGGTTGAGCGCGATGATGACATTGGGGCCCGCGTTGTTGAGGTTCTCGATCCCCCTCACCTCGATGCGAAACAGCGCGCGATAGATGATGGAGAGCGCGTCGCTCAGCGCGCTCGCCGGCATGGTGCGGCCGATCGCAACCGCAACGACGAGGCTCGCGAGACCAAGCGCCAGGAACAATTGCGAGCTGGTCATGCCCGCCTTCTGCAGCAGGGCGAAGAGGACCGTGCTCCCGGTCATGAAAGCGGCGTTGAGCACGTTGACGGCAGCGACGACACGCGCCCTCCGGTCGGCGCCGGCCCAGGCCTGCACTGCCGCGAACGTGGGCACGATGAAGAGGCCTCCCCCGATTGCCAGCACCGCAAGACCGAACGCAAAGCGGATCCCGCCGCCCGAGGCGAAGATGCCGAAATAGCCGGAGGTCTCAGCAGCGGCGGCCACGCCCCACGTCGACCAGCCGACATCGCTGGCGGCGAGGCCCAGGAGTACCGCGCCGATTACCGTCGGCAACAGGATGATTCGTCCGGCCGCAAGCCAGGAGGCCAGTCCGGAACCGGCGGCAATGGAGATGGTGAAGATCGCGAGGCAGGTCTTGACCACCTCCTCGTTGCCGCCGAGCGCGGTCTTGACCAGCGGCGGCATCAATGAGAGCGCGAGTATTCCGGCCAGCCAGAACCAGCTGGTGACCAGCGCGCCCCACCATAGCCGGGGATCCTCGCGCAGGAACCGGAGCAATCCGGCGGTGGAGACAAGCACATTGCGCTGCGGCACAAGATCCGGTGCGCCCCGGCCGGTCGCTGGGATGAGCAGGCTCGAGCCCCAGCACAGGAATGAGAACACGATGATCATGACCGAGAAGAGGGTGCTGTTGCCCCCGCCCGCGGCAATGGTGCCGAGCAGGATCGCGATGAATGTCGCGCCCTCGACCAGGGCGTTCCCGGCGGGAAGCTCGGAGCGGGCGAGATGATCAGGCAAGATGCCGTACTTGATTGGACCAAACAGCGCGGCAATCACCCCGAACAGAAACAGCACGAAGAACAGCAGTGCCACAGAATCGAGCGCAAAACCGAGCACGGCCAGGAGCGCAACACCGATCTCTGCAAACTTGAGCCGTTGCGCAACGCTTGCCTTGTCGTAGCGGTCGGCAAGCTCGCCGCCGAGCGCGGAGAGGAAAAAATAGGGCGCTATGAAAATGGCGCCGGCAAGGGTGATCAGCGACTCGGCGTTCGCCCCGCCGATATGGAACAGGATCAGGAAGACGAGGGAGTTCTTGACGAAATTATCGCTGAATGCCGAGAAGAACTGGCACCAGAACAAGGGCGCAAAGCGCCGCGTCATCAGGAGGGATGAGGACATGGGTTCCCCGGTAAACGGCCTTCCAGGCCGTGGCTGAGCCCCCTGTACAAACGACAATTTGGGCAAAAGGACAACATCCGGATGGCTACCCTCGCAGGATCCGGGGTGGACAAAGGCGCGCCCCGGCGAGCGCGCCATGCCCAGGCGTGCGCCATCCCAGACCGCGTGGGCAAAATCGCGATGATGGGCGTCGACGTCGCAACGCTCCTGATACGCGACCCCCGGTCGGAGCCGGGGACAGGTTTTGCCCACCCTACCGGCTGACCAACTCTGCTTTCAGCGCCGCGCGGCGGGCAGGATCATAGAGCTTGGGATAATCGTAGCGCAGCGGTTTTGAAGGCTCGACCCGCAAGGTGGCGAACACCGGACCTGCCTGCTTGATGACGTGGCCGGCCTGCTGCTCGAAGTTTTTCAGATCGGCAAAGTCATGCACATGCGCAAACCCTGCTGCGCG
>Ga0070712_100002566_pt1 | contig 11216 bp, 8 predicted proteins | sample LARL81metaG_FD_71396 | JGI IMG/M metagenome (GOLD analysis project Ga0070712, IMG submission 71396) | Corn, switchgrass and miscanthus rhizosphere microbial communities from Kellogg Biological Station, Michigan, USA - LAR L8-1 metaG | ecosystem: Host-associated > Plants > Roots > Rhizosphere ...
GTCTCAAGGCGCGCTCCCACCGTTGCACGATCATTCGCACCGAAATCCCTCTCACGGAGTTCGTGGAGAGGTCGGGCTGTGGCGCGCTCGAGGCTTGACACGGGACATAAGAGGATGAGTACGCCCTCCTTCAGGACGAGGTTGATTGATGCGTCGATATGTTTCGAACCTCGGAAACGCAGTGCTACGCCCGATTCGCCGTTACGGCGGGCGATTCCCGGAGCAGCTGCCAAACACGAGGAGGCGTCAGCGGTAGGCTGCGCACTTGCACGCCAAAGGAGGACAGAGCGGCAGAGACGGCATTGGCGATCGCTGCGGCGACGGCGACTATTCCGCCCTCGCCCGCGCCCTTGGCGCCGAGCGGATTTCCGGGAGCCGTTGCAAGCTCGAGGAACTTTCCCCGGATATTCGGAAAATCGCCAGCTGTCGGCAGGAGATAGTCCATCAGAGAAGCCGTGAGCAACTGCCCGTGCTCGTCGTATTGCAGATGCTCCAGGAACGCGCCTCCCAGTCCCTGCACAATAGCCCCCACCGCCTGGCCGCGTGCAATCAGTGGATTGAGGATCCGACCGATATCTTCGATTCCAACATAATCGAGCAGCAGGACCTGACCCGTGCGCGGGTCTACCGCAACGTGAGCGGCATGCGTGCCGTAGCTGAAAGGCTTGGCCCCCGTGTATTCAAAATGGCCAGGCACGTCGATGGTCTGATCTTTCTCGGCTGCAAAGCGCGCCAGTGCCGCCAGGGAGGCGCTCGCGTTTGTGTCGCTGCGGCAGAAGCAGCCGTCGCGGAACTCGAGGGTAACGTTTGGCTGCCCGAAATAGGCGAGCGCGATCGAGCGCAAGCGCTCCAGGAAAGCAAGGGCAGTGGTGCGCACCGCGTTTCCGGCCATCACGGCCGATCGGCTGTGCCAGGTTCCGAGACTGTCCTCCAACTCGTCGGTCGAGGCGCAGATGATGCGGATCCTGTCGAGAGGTATCTGCAGCTCATCGGCACAGACCTGGGCGAACACGGTTTCGTGCCCCTGACCGGAACTGGTTGCACCAACATAGACGTCCAGGGTGCCGTCAAGCAGAAGCTCGATCCGCGCATGCTCCTTCAGTCCGCCAGCGCCGCTTTCAACAAAAGAGGCAAAACCGATGCCGTGAAACCAGCCGCCGACCTGGCGCCCTTGGATGGACTGCTTTTCGCTCCAGCCGATCTCCCTCATGGCGTGATCAAAAACTGCGCTGAAATGCCCGGAGTCGAATGCGGCGGGCGGCTCGTAGGTGACCAGCCGACCGATGTTGAACGGCATCTCTGCCGGCGCAACAAAGTTGCGAAGTCGAATCGTCGCTGGATCGATACCGAGGTCGGCGGCCGCCATGTCGATCAGCCGTTCGCGAAAGAAGTTGGCCTCGACCCGGCCAGGCCCGCGATACGTCCCCGTGGGCGTCTTGTTCGAAACGTGGGCATTCACCCTGCAGGCGTAGCTCGGAATCCCGTAAGGCCCAGGGAGAAATTGCGCGCAGCGCGTCGGCGGGGTACCGCCGGTCCCGCGCGCGTAAGCGCCGATATCCACGGTAACCTCGCCGCGAATACCCAGGATGGTGCCGTCGCGATCGCAGGCAATCTCGAGATCGCAGGTCGTCTGCCTGGAATGATTCGTCGAGAGAAAATGCTCGCGCCGATCTTCGACCCATTTGACCGGAACCGCCAGCTTTCGCGCAATGCAGGGTATGAGAAAATCTTCCGGGTAAAACTCGCCCCGAACCCCGAAACCACCTCCGGCATCGCCGACCTTCATCACGAGCGAGCTCTCCGGAAGTCCGAGCATTTCTGCGAGCGTGGTCCGGTTGAAAAAGGGCACCTTGGTGATGCCGAATACGGTCATGCGCTCCTGTGCGGGATCCCAATCGGCAACGAGCCCCCTGGTCTCCAGGGGAACAGCCGTGTGGCGCTGCACGTTGAATGTTTCCCGTCGCACATAGTAGGCAGCTCGAAACGCCGCCTCGGCGTCGCCGCGGCCCACATCGACCTTCGAAAAATTTGTTCCAGCCAGCTCGTGAACAAGAATGTCGGATTTCCTCGCCGCTTCCCAATCCAGGATCGCGTCCAGCTCCTCGACCTCGGCGGAGATCAAAGACCCGGCGTCTTCGGCGAGGTATGGGCTTGTCGCGACTGCCACCGCCATCGGCTCGCCGACGTAACGAACCTTCTCCGTCGCGATCGGCAGCTGAAGAAATTTTTCGAAGCCCGGCATGGACGCAATCCGCGACCGGATCGGGCGAAGGAGGCCGGCAAAATCGGCTTGCGTGAATACCCCGATCACCCCGGGCAGCGCCGCGGCCGTTTCCGTGTGGATGCGCCGTACGCGCCCATGCGGCCAGGCACTTCGGAACACGGCCGCATACAGCATCCGGTCCAGATGAATATCGTCCACATAATTCCCATTGCCTTGCAGAAAGCGCGCATCTTCCAACCTGGGAATCGGATTGCCGACCTGCGCCATTTTCCATTCCGGTTTGAAACACTCAGCGGTCACGCGTTCACGAGCTTACGGCGTGCAACATTCGTTCTCTGGCCGTTATTGACGCGCTTGCGACAGATTGTAAGGGTATAGGCGAATAATCCGGGTGCCAGCAAAGGCACCCCTTTGCCAACATCATTCGGCGATGCAGAAGGCGCCACGTTGCAGACAGGGATGTTGCAAACAGGGGTGGCAAGCTCATCGAGGGGCGAATTTTCGCCGGACGAGCTAAAAACAGCGATTCGGTCGCTGCTGCCGCGCGTCAGGGCGCGCGCCGCGGAATGCGAGCGCGTGCGAAGTGTCCCGGCTGAGACCGTCGCCGAGCTTCGCGAGCTTGGTTTCTACAAGTTGGTGCAGCCCAGCGGCTATGGCGGCTACGAACAGGATTTTGCAATCCTCGCAGACCTGATGATGGAATTGGCCGGCGCGTGCGCCTCCACGGCATGGGTCTGCGGACTTCTCGCGGCGCATCAATGGATGGTGGGCACATTTCCTGCGCAGGCGCAACGCGATGTTTGGCGCACCAATCCCGACGCGACGTTCTGCGGCTCTTACGCTCCCGCGAATGAGGCGGTGCCGGATGCTGGCGGATTTCGGCTGAGCGGCCGTTGGGGCTTTGCAAGCGGCTGCGATAATTCTCAATGGGCGATATGTGGCGCAAGGCTGCCAGCCGCGGCGGATCGGCCTGGTCAGCCCGCATTCCTGCTGGTCCCTGCGTCGGACTACGCGATAGATGATACTTGGGATGTGATCGGCCTTGCCGGAACGGGCAGCAAAACGCTGGTGCTCAAGGACGTATTCGTCCCCGAATATCGCGTCTTGTTGTTTGCCGATGCGGCGTCGGGCCGAACTCCTGGAAGCCGGCTCTACTCCAACCGGCTTTACGCGGTGCCGGTCTATTGTCATGTCTCGGCCTGTTTGGCGGCGACGGCAGTCGGCGCTGCTGCCGGCGCGGTGGAGGACTTCATCGCTGCGACGGGCGACCGTGTGACGCGCGGTTCGGTCACCGGTGGAAACAATCAGATGGCCCAATTCCCGACCGTTCAGATCAAGTTGGCAGACGCTGCGGCTTCGGTCGACGCCGCCCGAACCATCCTGCTGCGCGATCTCGAAGCGATCGCCGCCGAAGTGCGCCAAAACGGCCATGGATCGGTCCAACAGCGCATCGTTAACCGCCGCGGGCAGTCCTTTGCGGTCAATCTCGCCGTCCGGGCGGTGGATATTCTCAACGCCGCGACCGGCGGCAACGGCCTTGCGATGTCGAACCCGGTTCAACGCGCCTGGCGCGATGTGAACGCGGTGGCCCGCCACGTCTCGCTCAACTGGGACAGCGTCGGCGCGATGTACGGTCAGATGGCGCTGGGGCTCGAGCCGCGCGGACAGTATTGAACGAGAGCTTGCTCACGGCTCGTCCGGGAGAATTGACATGATCATCCAGACCGCACCCAGCGACACGCCTCGTCTCGCGATCATGATGTACGAGCATACGGCGCTATGCCTGCAGCTTGCGCACGCGTTTGGAAACCAGCGCTTCGAGCCGCTCGCTCCGGCAGACCTGATGATCTACGTCGTTTCCAATCACGACGCGGGGTGGTTCGATTTCGACCGGAATCCGGCAGTTGATGAGAAAACCGGCCTTCCATACAATCTTGCAGAGACGGCCGCGGAATACATTACGACGACCAGCCGGCTATCGCCTGATTTCAACCAACGCCATCATCCGTATTGCGGTTTGATATCAAGCATGCACAGCTGGGGGCTGTACAATGGCCGCTACGGCCTTTCCAAACTGGTATTGCTCGATAAGATCGCCGCGACAGACCGCCCTGTAGTCGACAGGATGCTCAACGGGGAGATCGAGCGGCAAAAACGGCTGAAGGGCGAGCTTGCGAGCAATCCGCAAACGTCCGGCTGGCTGGACGAGCGCAAGATATTCCAGAACTACAAGCAGCTGCAGTTTATCGATACGCTGGCGCTTTATTTCAACCGCATTCACGCCAGCGAGCGCGGCGAGCAGGATTTCGAAAGCGTGCCTGTAAGCGCGCATGAGGATGTAACCGTGACGATACGACCCGACGGAGCGAACCGGTATTCGCTTTCGCCGTTCCCCTTTGCCGCCTCCGGCGCCCAGTTTGCCTTTCAAGGCCGGCCGGTCGAACCCAAGATGTCCGATGTGACCGGCGGCTGGCCTGCGGCACTCAAGCAATCTCCCACCGTATGGGAGCACTTTGAGCTCATCGCCGGGTGACAGTTGCAAAAATCAGCGCTGCTCGCGCACGCCGGTCATACGAACAAGCTCCGCCCAGCGCGGAATTTCGGCGCGGAAAAATGCATCGAAGCGATCAGCCTCCCAGCCGCGGGCATCGACACCGATCTTTTCCAGCTCATCCGACATGCTGAGAACCGCAGCTGAGAGAGCGTCCGAGAGAGTAGCGACAATTGCATCAGGAATTTTTGCCGGCGCGAAGACCCCAAACCAGGAGACGAGGTCGTAGTCCTTGCTGCCGAGAGCCTCCCCCAGGGTTGGCACGTCGGGCAACGACTTGATGCGATTTTGGGATGCTACCGCCAGCGGCCGAACAGCGCCTGACTCGAGATAAGGCTGCAAGCCGATAGCCGGATAACACATCATGTCGACCCGGCCGGCAAGCAGATCATTGAACGAATCGCCCACCTTGGCGGCCGGGACGTGCTGGAGAGGAACGTTCAAGCGCACCCGAATCAATTCGGGGAGGAGCTGCGTCGTCGTAGCCACTCCCCCTGAGACATACAGAGACACGCCTTTCTTTCGTGCATGATCAAAATATTCCGGCAGCGTCCTGGCCGGAACCGAGCTGTTCACGGCGATCAAATTCGCGCTTGTGACAAGCAGGACAACTGCTTTGAAGTCGGTCGCGAGATTATAAGGGAGCGGCTCGAGAGCGGCCGCAATTGCATGGCTCGCCACCGTGCCTAGACACAACGTATACCCATCAGGCTGTGCTTTCGCCACGACGTTTGCGCCAATTGATCCGCCGGCGCCGGGGCGGTTCTCAATCACAAAGGACTGTTTCAGCGTGACGCCTGCCTTGTCGCCGACTTTGCGCGCTACGATGTCGGCAATCGATCCAGCACCAAAGGGCACGACGAGCCGAATAGGCCGGGTCGGAAAGTTCTCGGCATCGGCCGACCGGCCGATGAAGGGAGTAGCCCCCAGACCGACCAAAACGGTGCGGCGATCAAGAACGTGGGTTGTGGCGAACTGCTTTTCTTTCACGTCGCCTCGATCCTAAAAAAACGGGTCTACATTCCCGCGAAATTCGGGACGCGGCGCTCGGCCATGGCCTTCACCCCTTCCTTGAAGTCCTGGGTGTTGCGCAGCGAAGTCTGCTCGCGCAGCTCGTGCTCCGTGGCCCTGGCAACGCGATCGGCGAGATCGGCGCGCAGCGTTGCCCGGGTTGCCTGAATGCCGAGCGGTGCGTTCTCGGCAATCTCCGCAGCGAGCTCGTGCGCGGTGGAGCGCACGCGGTCCTGAGCAACCAGCACCTGCGCCAGCCCCATACGGTACGCGTCCTCTCCGGTGAAGCGCCGGCTGGTGTAGAACATCAGGGCGGCATTGGTTTTGCCAATGGCGTCAGGCAGGGTGACGGTCAGCCCGAATCCGGGGTGAAAGCCCAGGCGGGTGAAATTTGCGCTGAAGCGCGCTTCCGGGCAGGTCACACGGAAATCGGCCACCATGGCGAGCCCGAGCCCGCCCCCAACCGCCGCACCGTGCACCGCCGCCACGATCGGCTTTCGCGTGCGAAAGAGCCGAACGGCTTCCACATAGAGGTGTGCGACCGGCTGAGCTTGCTCATCCGGGCGCCGCCCCTCCCGGTCTAACGTGCTGCCGTCCCCGTAATTGGCGCCGGCGCAGAAAGCTTTCCCCTGCGCGGCGAGCACGATCGCCCGGCAGCTGCGATCGCCGTCGAGTGCCTCGAACGCACCTGCGAGCTCGTGAATCAAAGCAATATCGAAGAAATTGTTGGGTGGCCGGCGGATCTCAACCACCGCGACAAAGTCCGATGTCTCCACGCCGATGTCCTTGAAGGCGCCCATGATCTCCTCTTCAACGCAAACCAAGACCGCGGGCGATGATACCGCGCAGGATCTCGGTGGTGCCGCCCTGGATGGTAAGCTTGGGCGCAATCATCGTGGCATATGCGATCTGCTCGTCCAACGTCGCGCGGTTTGCGATCTCGGGCTCCAGGAAAGCAGCCAGCTCGCGCACCCGCGCCGGCAGCTTCTGTTCCCACCGGGTTCCCAGGTCCTTGACCAGCGCACCTTCGGTCACCGGCTCTTCGCCTCTTTGCAGCACTCCGCTCACCGAGACCGACATGCGCCGCAAGGTGTGCAACTGCGCAACAAGACGCCCAAGTCCTTCCGCACTGCGCAGATCCGGCTTCGGCCCAAGGGCGCGAACGAAGCCGTTGAGGACGTAGAACGTTTCCAGGAACCGCTCGGGCCCGCTGCGCTCATAGGCGAGCTCGCTCGTGGCCTGTTTCCAGGCGCCGTCGAGCTCGCCCAGGACATGATCATCCGGCACGAAAGCGTCCTCGAACACGACCTCATTGAAGTCATGCTGACCGGTCATCTGATAGATGGGATTCACCCGTATGCCCGGCGTCCTCATGTCGACCAGAAACTGGGTGAGCCCGTGGCGGCGGTTCTCCTTCGTGGCGGGCGACGTGCGAAAGAGGCCGAGCATGTAGTGCGCGAGATGTGCATTGCTGGTCCAAACCTTGGTCCCGTTGATCAGCCAGCCACCCTTGGTCTTCGTCGCTCGGGTTTTGGCGGCGAACAGATCCGAGCCCGACCCAGGTTCGCTCATCCCGATCACGAAGCTGAGCTCGCCCCGGCAGATGCGAGGCAAGATGTCCGTCTTGATGTGCTCGGGCGCATATTTCAGAAGGATCGGGCCGCTCTGGCGATCGGCAACGAAATGCAGCCGTACCGGCGCGTTCGCCACCCTGAATTCCTCGGTGACCACGTAGCGCTCCAGAAAGCTTCGCTCATGGCCGCCGTATTTTTTCGGCCAAGTCATTCCGATCCAACCGCGCGCGCCTATGCGACGGCTCAGCTCGGGATTGTGCAAATCCCCATGTCTGGGATCACTCGGATCGAACGTGCCTGCCGCTACCTCCTGGGCAATGAACGCGCGCACTTCCTGCCGCAGCTCGTCGCATTGCGGCGGCAGCCGGATCTGGTCAAAGCGAAGCCGTGCGGTGTCGAGCGTCATCTCAGGTCGATATCATCGCGAGGCAAGGAGAGGCCAGAGCTCCTCGGCCCCGCCCACGGCAATCCTGTTGCCGAGCGTCGCTGCCCAATAGCTCTCATTTCCGAAATCGTCCCGCCAGGAAAGCAATCTCAGCGTATAACGGTGCAGGATATGCTCGCGGGTGAATCCCATCGCCCCATGTATCTGGTGAGCGATCGCAGCGGCCTGCTCGGCGGCCTCGGCGGAGCGGATCTTGGCGGAGGCGACCTCCAGGAAAACCACGTCATCGAATGTTCGCGCACCCGCGATGGTATCCGCCGCCGAGCCGGCTGCGGTCATTGCAGCCGCGACCTCCCCGGCAAGCCTTGCAAGATTGTGCTGTATCACTTGAAACCTGCCGATGGGCCGCTCGAACGCAATGCGCTCGTTTGCATAGGCCAAACTCAGATCGAGAATCGATTGCAGCGCACCCGCGCTCGCAACGCTGCGGATCGCCGCTCCCATGAGCATTGCCGAGGTCTGCTCGAAATCAGTCCCCGCCGAGGCAATGTGAATGGGCTTGACCCGATCGAAAATAACTGTGCTTCGAGGCTCGCCGGCGATGCTGCGGCCGCCCGGGATGGCACATGCGCCCGCCTCCACGAGAGCGACCGATCGGGCGCTAGCACCATGCACGCAAACCGCGAGGTGGCGAGCTTCCTGGGCGTAGGAAATGGCGCGCGCGCTCCCGCTCAAGCTACCGTCGGAGTTGAGGGTGATGCGGTCAGCCGGATGCATAGGTGCGACCGCCATCTCCCCCGCAGGCGACGAGATTTCGGCCTGAGAGAGGAGCCAGCCCGCAAATAGCGTCTCGGCAATCGGAACGGGGGCGGCGTATCGCCCCGCGGCGCTGATGATCGCAAAACCGTCTGCGAGACTCGCGCCCGCTCCACCCTGCTCCTCCGGTACCCAGGCCAGCGTCAGGCCCGTTTGCGCGAGAGCCCGCCACAGCCGCGGCTTCCAGTTGTCGTCTGCGCTGCTGTTGATGACCTGCGGATCCGCCAGATCCGCGAAGATTTTTGCTGCTGTCGCAGCAACGATATCGGCGCTCTCACTCACGATGGTTGCTCGCACGGACTCGTAGGGGCGAGCCGGGCGACGCAGTGCGTCGCCCCTACGAAGATCGATCGCCGCTCGCTATCCAAGCTCCATCTCCCGCCATCCTCGCGCAAGCCTTTTACATACGGTCACGAGTTCCGCCGGCGCGCCAATTTCGCGCATTGATCTGCGGTTGATCGCCGAAGTTACAAAGTCTAGCGTCATTGCGGCCGTTGTCCGGCACGGAGCGTAACGAAATCCGACGGGCAGCGATGCACCGGTGCCTTCCGAGCGGGGACACCGGCCATAACGAACAAAGGCCTCATGCCGCTCGCAATGCAGCGCGGGTGGGCAGTGAGAGGAACAGATGGGTTTGAGACTACTCGCCATCACGACTACGATGTTGACCGGCGCCATTCTTGCCGCCCAACCGGCATTGGCACAAAAGCACGGGGGCACCCTCAAATACTACCACCGCGATAATCCACCGACGACCTCCATTCACGAGGAGGCGACCATATCAACGGTGAACCCGTTCATGGCGGTGTTCAACAATTTGGTGCTGTTCGATCAGAGCAAACCGCGAGAAGGCCTCGACACGATCATTCCTGATCTGGCCGAGAGCTGGAACTGGAGCGAGGACGGAAAACGGATCACGTTCACGCTGCGCCAGGTGGTGAAGTGGCACGACGGCAAGCCGTTTACCTCCAAGGACGTCGGCTGCACCTTCGACCTGCTGCTCGGCAAAGCCAAGGACGGGCTGCGGCTCAATCCGCGCCAGGTCTGGTATCAGAACGTGGAGAACGTCAGGCTGGACGGAGATTTCGAGGTCACGCTCGAACTCAAGGAGCCGCAGCCATCCTTGCTCGCCATGCTGGCGTCCGGTTACTCCCCGATATATCCCTGCCACGTCTCCCCACGGGAAATGCGGACGAAGCCGATCGGGACAGGACCGTTCCGGTTCGTTGAATTCAGGCGCAACGAGGTGATCAGGCTCGCACGCAACCCGGACTACTGGAAAAGCGGTCGGCCCTATCTCGATGCGATCGAGGTCCGCATCATTCCGAGCCGTTCCACCCGCATCCTGGCATTCGTCGCCGGCGAATTCGACATGACCTATGACATCGACGTGACCATCCCGCTGATGAAGGACGTGCAGTCGCAGGCGCCGACGGCTGTCTGCCAGCTGCGTCCCACTGGAATCTACAGCAATCTGCTGGTGAACCGGGACGCTGCTCCGTTCGATGATCCGAAGCTGCGCCGCGCCATGGCGCTCGCAATCGACCGCAAGAGCTTCGACGACATCCTCGGTCAGGGCAAGCTCGGGCTGAGCGGTGCGATGCAGCCTTTGCCCGAGGGGTTCTGGGGCATGTCGCCCGAGGTGCTCAAGTCGTTGCCCGGGTACAGCGACGATATGCAAAGCAGGCTGGCGGAAGCGCAAGCCATCATGCACGAGCTGGGATACGGGCCGGACAAGCCGCTGCGAGTGAAGGTCTCCACCCGGGACATTGGAGATTACCGCGATCCCGCGGTCATCCTCATCGACCACCTCAAGAAAATCTATGTCGAAGGCGAGCTGGAGGTCGTTGACACGACGCTCTGGCACCGCAAGGTCACGCGCGGCGACTATTCGGTGGGAATGAACCTGACGGGGATCGGGGTGGACGATCCCGACGTCAATTTCGGCGAAAACTACACATGTCATTCCGAGAGAAACTACAACCATTACTGCAACCCCGAGGTCGACAATCTTATCGCCGCCCAATCCAGAGAGCCCGATCTCAACAAGCGAAAACAGGTGGTCTGGCAAATCGAGCGCAAGCTTGCGGAAGATGTCGCTCGCCCCGTCATTCACTTCCTGCGCGCAGCCAATTGCTGGTACCCCCACGTCAAGGGGCTCGTGCTGCACCAGAACAGCATCTACAACGATGCGCGATATGAAGACGTCTGGCTCGACAAGTGATGGGGAGTTACCTGATCCGCCGATTGCTGCTCATGGTAGTCACGCTGTTCGGCATTTCGGTAATCATCTTCGTTCTGCTGCGCATCGTTCCAGGCAACATCGCCGATATCCTGTTCGATGCCGCCGGGATGGTCAGCGCGGCGGAGAAGCACAAGCTTGAGGTCGAGCTTGGTCTCGACCAGCCCATCGCCATTCAATACATCCATTGGATCGGCAATCTCGCGCGCGGCGATTTTGGATATACCTACATATCCGAGCAGCCGGCGCTGCAAGAGATCCTGCCGCGCATTCCCGTCACAGCCAAGCTCGCCGGGCTGGCGCTGCTGTTCTCGATTCTGTTCGGAGTGCCGCTCGGGATCCTGAGCGCGGTACGCCAGAACTCCGCGCTCGACTACGTGCTGCGCGTGCTGAGCTTGAGCGGATTGTCGCTG
>Ga0070712_100002568_pt1 | contig 11215 bp, 8 predicted proteins | sample LARL81metaG_FD_71396 | JGI IMG/M metagenome (GOLD analysis project Ga0070712, IMG submission 71396) | Corn, switchgrass and miscanthus rhizosphere microbial communities from Kellogg Biological Station, Michigan, USA - LAR L8-1 metaG | ecosystem: Host-associated > Plants > Roots > Rhizosphere ...
GAACTCGTTGCCCTCGACGTCGGCTAGCGTGACGCGCTCAGGAGGAAAGTCGGCGAGCACCCGGGCGCCTAGATCCAGGAGCCGCTCGACGCCGCGGACATAGACGTCCAGATGCACCCGGTTCTTCACCGTCTTGGCTCGCGTCTGTGGGCGGAACTTCAACAGCGCGCGCTGCGCCGGCTCGCCCAGGGCGGCCGCCCAGAATCCCTCGACGGCCCGCGGCTCGACCGCGTCGACCACCAGCGGCCCCAGCGTGACGGTCACACCGAAGCCGTATCGCGCTCGCTGGGCAGCTTGAACGCCGAACGCGCCGCCACCGCCGCCAAGTGGCGCGTCATCAGCGCTTCTGGCACCAGGACGGTCGCCCGGCTCGCGAGGCCGCTGACGCACGCCGGCCGCAGGTTGACGATCTGTCCGATCAACTTCGATTCGCGCACCAGGGGACGCACCCGCGGGCGGCGAAACGCCGCGAACCGCGCGAATGCCGCGGCGGGATCGTCTCCGCGGTCGACGAACCGTGCCAGCACCGCCGCATCCTCGAGGCCCTGGCAGCCGCCCTGACCCAGATGCGGTCGCATCGGGTGCGCCGCGTCCCCGACCACGAGAACCCGACCGCGCGACCACTGCCGGGCCCGGTCGCGGTCGTAGAGGTCGTTGCGCAGGACGTCGTCGGGGTCGGTCGCGGCCAGCACCGCCGGGATCGGGTCGGTCCACGATCCAAACCGGGCTTTCAAATAGTCCAGTTCGCCCTGCGGCGCGGGATCTCCCTCCGGTGCCCGCCCGGTGGCGAACCAATACGTGCGGTCCGATCCGAGTGGAACATGGCCGAACTCGACGCCGGGGCCCAGCACTTCGCCGGCGACATCGGGGTCGATGGCGCAGTCGGCCACCCCCCGCCATGCCGTGTAGCCGACGTAGCGGTCGGCCAGTGCCCCGTTCAGATGGCGGGCGACCACCGAGCGGGTGCCGTCGGCGCCGATGACCGCGGATGCCTCTCGCGTCGTCGAGTCCGACATCGTGACCCGCACGCCGTCGGCCGTCGCGACCAGTTCCCGCGCCGACAGCCCGGTGTGCACGGCGCCGTCGGCGAGCGCATCGGCCAGAACTTTGGTCAAATCGGAGCGGCGGATCCCCACCAGCGGCTCTCCGAGGGCCTTGATTAACCGCTCCGGAGTGGGATGGCGCAGCCACGTGCCGTCGCGCCAGCGCAGCGCTCCCGCGGTCACCCTGCCCCCTGCCTCGCGTACGGCGTCCCCGAGGCCGATTTCGTCGAGTGCCGCAAGCGCGTTGGGCCAGATGCTGATGCCTGCGCCGGACGAGGCGTCGGTGCGCTCCTCGATGACGGCGACCTCGTGGCCGCGGCGCTGCAATGCCACGGCCGTCGCCAGCCCCGAGATGCCCGCTCCGATGACCAGCATCTGCTGCGCCATCCAAAGAACGTAGCGCGACGGCGACTCGCTACAGGTCGAAGATCAACAGGGTGCTGGTGGCCGTCGCGACCACGGTCCCGGCGGCATCGGTCACCACGCCCTCGGTGAAGCCGACGCGCGCGCCGGCCTTTACTACGGTGCCGGTTGCGGTGAGTAGCCCGCTGCTGAGCCGGACCGCCTTGAGGTAGTTCACCTTGATCTCGACCGACGTGTAGCCCTTGCCCTGCGGAAGCGTGGTGTGCACCGCGCATCCCGTCACCGAGTCCAACAGCGTGCAGATCAGGCCGCCGTGAATGGCGCCGATCGGGTTGTACGCGGATTCGTCTGGGACGCAAGTGAATACCGCTCGTCCCGGCTCGGCCTCGACGAAGTTGAACTGCATCAGCCCGGCGATCGGGGGTTGCGGAAGATCGCCGTCGACGATGGCGCGTAGGTAGTCAATGCCAGACATGGCGAGGCCCTTGGCGGCGCTGGGCCCCGGCGAGTGCCAGGTCACGGTGCGTGAGCGCGCCGGGCCCCAGTCGGCGTGGGTGTCGGTTTCTACCAGCTCGGCGGTCACGGTGTCCTCTCGGTTGGCTGCCAACGTTCCCCGTGGAAGGGCGGTCGGTCAGGGTCGTCTGCCTCGACGGCATGGTCCAAACCCCATGCCGTCAGCGCGTCCAGAACGGGAACCAGGTCCCGGCCCGACTCGGTCAGGTGGTAGTCGAACCGTGGCGGCGCCGACTGGTAGGCCGCCCGGCGGACCACCCCCACCTGTTCGAGCGCCTTGAGCCGCGCCGCGACGCGGTCGCGCGGCGCTCCGGTCTGCTTGACGATGCCGGAGAACCGACGGTTGCCCAGCGCCAGCTCGCGGATGATCAGCAGCGACCACCGCTCGCCGATCAGCTCGAGCGATGCCGCGATCGGGCACGCCCGTCCCGGCAGCTCGGCCAACACCACTGTGCTCATGCGGCCAGCATGACAGCAGTGAGTTTGAAAGCCAAACTTACACCGGAAACCGACTTGCGCGGTGTGCTACCAAATGGGCATGGTTACGACCCCCGTGCCGACTCCTTTTCAAGACCTCGACGAGTTCCTTGCGCTTCCACGCGCGTCCGGGTTGGCGGTGTCACCGGACGGGTCGCGGGTGGTCACGTCGATCGCCGAACTCAACGAAAAGCGCACGGAGTTCGTCAGCGCGATCTGGGAGCTGGACCCCGCAGGCAAGCAACCGGCGCGTCGCCTTACCCGTGGGGTCAAGGGAGAGTCATCGCCGGAATTCACCGCCGACGGCGACCTGCTGTTCGTCGCGGCGCGGCCGACCGAGGACGACGACAAGCCGCCCGCATCGTTGTGGCGGTTGCCCGCTGCGGGTGGGGAAGCCGTCGAGGAGCTGGCGCTGCCAGGTGGCATCGACGCGGTCCGCGCCGCGCGTGCGGCGGCGGCCATCGTGGTCGCCGCGAAACTAATGCGGTCGGCGGCGAGCGCCGACCAGGACAAGCGACTGCGAACGCTGCGGAAGGACAATAAGGTATCGGCGGTAATGCACTCTGGCTATCCGGTGCGGTACTGGGATCACGACCTCGGTCCCGACCGCCCGCACCTGCTGGATGTCGGCGGGCCGCGGGACTTGACGCCGCAACCGGGCGACGCGTTGGGCGAGGCCGACTTCGACGTGAGCTCCGATGGCACCTTCGTCGTCACGTCATGGCATGACCCCGCACCCGGAGCGTCCATCCGCGGCACCCTGGTGCGTATCGACCTGGCCACCGCCCAACGGGCCACAGTCGCCGACGACCCCGATGCCGACCTGGAACACCCGACGATCTCGCCCGACGGCACCGCGGTGGCCTTCATCCGCGAGACGCATTCCACACCCGATAAGGCGCCCCGGATCACGCTGTGCCACATGCGTTTCGGTGAACCATTCGTCGAATTGACCGCCGAATGGGATCGATGGCCGACGTCGGTTACCTGGTCTGTCGACGGCTCGGTGCTGATCGTCACCGCCGACGAGGGCGGACGCGGGCCGGTCTTCGCCGTTGCCCCGTCCAGCGGGGCGGTCACCCGGCTCACCGACGACGACTACACCTACTCCGATGTACGCACCGCGCCGGAGGACGTGATATTCGCGATGCGCAGTTCGTATGCACAGCCGCCACACCCCGTGCGGATCGACCCCGACGGCGCCGTCACTGCGTTGTCCTGTGCGGAACGGCCCGAACTGCCTGGGACGTTGACCGAGGTCACCACCGCTGCTGATGATGGCCAGCCCGTGCGGTCTTGGCTGGCGTTGCCGCCCGGCGACGCGCAGGCGCCGCTGGTGCTGTGGGTGCACGGCGGACCGCTGGCCAGCTGGAACGCCTGGCACTGGCGCTGGAACCCGTGGTTACTCGTCGCCAGGGGTTACGCCGTGCTGATGCCCGATCCGGCGCTGTCCACCGGCTACGGCCAGGACTTCATCCAGCGTGGCTGGGGCGCATGGGGTTTCGCGCCATACACCGACCTCATGGCGGCGACCGATGCGGCGTGCGCGCATCCCCGGGTGGACGGGACACGCACGGCCGCGATGGGTGGCTCGTTCGGCGGCTATATGGCCAACTGGATCGCGGGACACACCGACCGGTTCGACGCGATCGTCACACACGCCAGCTTGTGGGCACTCGACCAATTCGGGCCGACGACCGACGGCGCGTACTGGTGGGCGCGCGAGATGACGCCGGAGATGGCCGAACAGAACTCGCCGCACCGCTTCGTCGGCCAGATCCGCACCCCGCTGCTTGTCATCCACGGGGACAAGGACTATCGCGTGCCGATCGGCGAGGCGCTGCGGCTGTGGTTCGAGTTGCTGACCGAATCCGGTCTGCCCGCAGCGGTGGACGGCACCAGCCCGCACCGATTTCTCTACTTCCCGTCGGAGAACCACTGGGTGCTCAGCCCGCAGCACGCGAAGATCTGGTACCAGGTGGTGACCGCTTTCCTGGCTCGTCACGTGCTGGGCGAGGACGTCGAACTGCCGGAGACGCTCGGGTAGCGGCCTCTAGAACCGCACCGGAACGACGAGATTCGTCAGCCAGACCGCAACGAGCAGGATGGCGAAGGTCCCGACGATGATGGCCGCGGCGCGGCCGCTCGGTAGCTCGGTCATCGCATGGTCGGATTTCGGTGGTGCCGTGTCGACCGCACTCGTCGCGTGCTGCATCTGGGCGTGATCCATCATCATCGAAGGCTCCGGCGAGACAAGGCCGAGACCAGGCGCGGGCGCGTCCGAGCCGGGCAACGTCATGCAGCCGTGCTTGAGGCGGTTTGCGACCAGCCAGTGGTTGATCGGATAGGCGACGACGCCCCCGACGATGGTTGCGACGCTCATGCGGAACCAGAAAGACGGATTGTGCGGGTCCTCGGAGCCCGGCCAGCGCATGGCGAGGATCAGCATGACCGGGAGCATGCCGGTCATCACCATATTCATCGACACGGTCTCGGCGAAGAAGGTCTTTCGCACCGCCTTCCAGTAGTCGCCGTCATACATGCCGACCATCATCAGCGCCTGGAAGATGAACAGGCCGGAGACAAAGGCGGCGAGGTATTCGACGGTGGCATCCCACCCGTTGGTGAGGCCGAACACCGGCAGGATGGAGGCTGCCACCACGATGCCGGTGGCATCGCCCGCCAGGCAGTGCATCTCGCTGTTCAGCGCCTGCTTCCAGGTTGCCGATGTGAAGGCGTCGTGGGTGCCCGGCAGCGGCCTGCGGCAGGCCAGCAGATAGAAGAACAGGCCAACCGGCCCTGTGTAGGCGGTGACCAATATCCACGCGGTCCGTTGCACCCAGCTGGTAACGCCGTTGGAAACGGAATCGGCGACGACGAAGGCGACGCTGGCTGCCGTCAGCGCGAACCAGACGATCATGGCCCCGTCGAGCATGGCGTCATCCTTTCCCGACGCTGGGTTAGCGTAGGCGTCATGAGCGCAGCGCAGCGTGAATTCGACATCGTCCTGTACGGCGCGACCGGCTTCGTCGGCAAGCTGACTGCCGAGTACCTGGCCAAGGCGGGAGGCGACGCGCGTATCGCGCTGGCCGGCAGATCGCAGGACAAGTTGCTCGCGGTCCGTGAAACGCTGCCGGACAACGCGCAGTCGTGGCCGCTGCTCACCGCCGACGCATCCCAACCGTCCACCTTGGACGCAATGGCCGCGCGAACGCAGGTGGTGGTGACGACCGTCGGTCCGTATCTGCGGTACGGGTTGCCGTTGGTGGCTGCCTGCGCGGCGGCTGGGACCGACTACGCCGATCTGACCGGCGAGGCGATCTTCATCCGGGAAAGCATCGACCTCCATCACAAACGGGCGATCGACACCGGCGCGCGAATCGTGCATTCGTGCGGATTCGACTCCATCCCTTCGGATTTCACCGTCTACGCGCTCTACCGGCGCGCCGAGCAAGACCAGGCCGGTCAGCTCGGCGACACCAATCTCGTGGTGCGCTCATTTGCCGGCGGCGTGTCGGGCGGCACCGTCGCCTCGATGCTGGAGGTCATGCGCACGGCCTCCACCGATCCCGAGGCCAGGCGGTTGATGAACGATCCCTACACCCTGTCCCCCGACCGCGGCGCGGAGCCCGAACTCGGTGCGCAGCCGGATGTTCGATGGCGTCGCGGCGGCGAGATCGCGCCTGAACTCAAGGGCTACTGGGTCGGGGCGTTCCTGATGGCGGCCGCGAACACTCGAGTTGTCCGGCGCTCCAACGCCTTACTGGACTATGCCTATGGCAGGCGCTTCGAGTACGCCGAACAGATGAGCATGGGTCGCTCGTTCGCCGCGCCGGTGGCAGCAGCGATGGCCACCGGCGGCAACGCCGCGACGATGGCCCTCGGCAGTCGCTACTTCAACAGGCTGCCGAGCAAGCTCGTCGAGCGCATCGCCCCGAAGCCGGGCACGGGCCCGAGCGAACGCGCCCGCGAGAACGGCCACTACACCGTCGAGACATACACCACCACGACGACCGGTGCGCGCTACAAGGCCACCATGTCGCAGAAGGGCGACCCGGGCTACAAGGCGACGTCGGTGTTGCTGGGGGAGAGCGGATTGGCGCTCGCCCTGGACCGCGATCGGCTGTCGGATCTGCGCGGTGTGCTCACCCCGGCGGCAGCGATGGGCGACGCGTTAATCGCCCGATTCCCCGCTGCCGGTGTGTCATTGGAGACTTCCCGACTGAATTGATCGGCCCGTGCGGAACTCCTGTGCGCCAAGATCAAACCGACTAGTGTCATCACCGCGGTTGTGCATCATCCCAGCAACGAAGGTGGACATGTCATGCCTGGTCTCGACGATCTCTTCGCAGAGATCCCCGTACAGGACATTGCGAGCAAGATCGGCGCGGATGAAGGCGAGGTGAACAACGCGATCCGCACGCTGGTGCCGGCGCTGGTCGGCGGGCTTGCGGAGAATGTCCAGGCTGACGAGATCGACTCGAGCGAGCTCGAGTCCGCCGTCGCCCAGCAAGGCGCCAGCGGCCTGCTCGACGGCGGGGTCAGCGTCGACCAGGTCGATGCAAAGGAGGGCGACCAGTTCGTCGCGCGCATCTTCGGCGGCAACGACAGCAACGCGGTCGCCTCGGCGTTGGCGGGAACGGGCGCAGGTGGTGGTGATCTGATCAAGAAACTGCTGCCGATCCTGGCACCTATCGTGCTGGCGTACATCGGCAAGCAGCTCGCCCAGAGGGGCGCTGCACCCGCAGGTGGCGCGACGCAGGCGCAGGCAGCACCCGGCGGTGGCGGCCTCGGTGACATCTTGGGCAGCATCCTCGGTGGCGCCGGTGGAGGCGGCGGCGGGAACAACCCGCTCGGCAGCATCTTGGGCAGTGTTCTCGGCGGCGGCAGCGGCGGCCAGAGCAATCCGATCGGGGAGATTCTCGGCAGCCTGCTGGGCGGCAAGAAGTAGTACGGCCGCGCCGGCAAGATAGCCCTGAACACGGCGGTCGTCGCGGTTCATAGAATGGCGCGGTGACCCCCAGCGCTAGTCCTGATTCCGCCGGTCCGGCGGCTGCCCTGCCCAAGTCCTGGGATCCGGGCGCGGTGGAGGCGCAGCTGTACGAGGGGTGGGTCAAGGCCGGCTACTTCAAGGGCGACGCGTCCAGCGGCAATCCCCCCTACTCGATCGTGCTGCCGCCGCCAAACGTGACCGGCAACCTGCACATGGGCCATGCGCTGGACCACACCCTGATGGACGCGCTCACCCGGCGCAAGCGCATGCAGGGCTACGAAGTGCTGTGGCTGCCCGGCATGGACCACGCCGGCATCGCCACCCAGTCCGTGGTGGAGAAGCAACTCGCGGTCGACGGCAAGACCAAAGAGGACTTCGGCCGCGAGTTGTTCATCGACAAGGTTTGGGACTGGAAGCACGACTCGGGCGGCACCATCGCCGCACAGATGCGCCGGTTGGGCGACGGAGTGGACTGGAGTCGCGACCGGTTCACCATGGACGACGGCCTGTCGCGCGCCGTCCGCACTATCTTCAAGCGGCTCTTCGATGCCGGGTTGATCTACCAAGCCGAACGACTGGTGAACTGGTCGCCGGTGCTGGAGACCGCGATTTCTGACCTCGAGGTCAAGTACGAAGACGTCGAGGGCGAGCTGGTGTCGTTCCGGTACGGCTCGCTGCGCGACGACGAACCCCACATCGTGGTAGCCACCACCCGGGTGGAGACGATGCTCGGCGACACGGCGATCGCGGTGCATCCCGACGACGAACGCTACCGGCACTTGGTCGGTCATACGCTGCACCACCCGTTCATCGACCGGGAAATCGTGATCGTCGCCGACGACCACGTCGACCCCGAATTCGGAACGGGCGCAGTCAAAGTCACTCCCGCCCACGACCCGAACGACTTCGAGATCGGCCTGCGTCATCAGCTGCCGATGCCGTCGATGCTGGACACCAAGGCCCGGATCATCGACACCGGAACCGAATTCGACGGCCTGGACCGCTTCGAGGCACGGATCAAGGTTCGTGAGGCGCTTGCCGAGCAGGGCCGCATCGTCGAGGAAAAGCGCCCCTACCTGCACAGCGTCGGGCACTCTGAGCGCAGCGGTGAAGTCATTGAACCGCGGCTGTCGATGCAATGGTGGGTCAAGGTCGAGTCGCTGGCCAAGGCCGCGGGTGATGCGGTTCGCAACGGCGACACCGTGATTCACCCACCCAGCCTCGAGCCACGCTGGTTCGCCTGGGTGGACAACATGCACGACTGGTGCATCTCGCGTCAGCTGTGGTGGGGCCATCGCATCCCGATTTGGCACGGCCCCAAGGGCGAAACGGTTTGCGTCGGACCCGACGAGACGCCGCCGGAGGGTTGGGAGCAGGACTCCGACGTGCTCGACACGTGGTTCTCATCGGCGCTGTGGCCGTTCTCGACCCTGGGCTGGCCCGACCACACCGACGACCTGGCAAAGTTCTATCCGACCACGGTATTGGTGACCGGGTACGACATCCTGTTCTTCTGGGTGGCCCGAATGATGATGTTCGGTACGTTCGTCGCCGACGACCCCGCCATCACGCTCGACGGCAGGCGCGATCCGCAGGTGCCGTTCGAGAATGTGTTCCTGCACGGGCTGATTCGCGACGAGTTCGGCCGAAAGATGAGCAAGTCGCGCGGCAACGGTATCGACCCGCTGGACTGGGTCGAGCAGTTCGGCGCCGACGCACTACGCTTCACCCTGGCCCGCGGCGCCAGCCCGGGCGGCGACATGTCCATCGGCGAGGACCATGCCCGCGCGTCGCGGAACTTCGCCACCAAGCTGTTCAACGCCACCCGGTTCGCGCTCATGAACGGGACGGCGATGAGCCTCTCGGGCGGAGAGCAGAAAGCCCAGTCGGCCCTCCTCTCATCCGACGATCTGACCGACGCCGACCACTGGATTCTGGGTCGGCTGGAAGAGGTTCGCGCCGAGGTGGATTCGGCGTTCGACAGGTACGAGTTCAGCCGGGCATGTGAGGCGCTCTACCACTTCGCGTGGGACGAGTTCTGCGACTGGTACGTCGAGCTCGCCAAGGTTCAGTTGGCAGAAGGTGTGCAGCACACCACCGCGGTGCTGGCCGCCGTGCTGGACACACTGCTCAAGTTGCTGCACCCGGTGATGCCGTTTGTCACCGAGGTGTTGTGGAAGACCTTGACGGGCGAAGAATCCATCGTCGTCGCCGACTGGCCGCAGCCCTCGGGCTTCACGGTGGATCTCGTTGCCACGCAACGTGTTGCGGATATGCAGAAGCTGATCACCGAAGTCCGTCGGTTCCGCAGTGACCAGGGCCTAAACGATCGGCAGCGGGTGCCGGCTCGGCTGTCGCACATCGAGAACGCCGACATCGAAGCGCAGATCCCCGCCGTGCGGTCGCTGGCGTGGCTCACCGAGAGTGACGATTCGTTCAACCCGTCGGCCCACGTCGAGGTGCGGCTGTCGCGAGGAACGGTCGTTGTCGAGGTCGACACGTCGGGCACCGTCGACGTCGCCGCAGAGCGGCGCCGCCTCGAGAAGGATCTGGCCGCGGCGGAGAAGGAACTGGCAGGCACCGCAGGGAAGCTCGGCAACGACTCCTTCCTGGCCAAGGCGCCTGCGGATGTCATCGAGAAGATCCGCGCCCGCCAGCAGCTGGCCCACGAGGAGGTCGACCGCATCACCGCGAGGCTGGCCGGCCTGAGATGAGCAACCCGGAGCCGCGCGGCTGGCGGCATGCGGAAGAAGTCCCGACCCCGGACGAAATCGCCTCACTGCTACAGGTCGAGCACCTGCTCGATCAGCGTTGGCCTGAAACGAAACTGGAGCCGAGCACGGCCCGCATCTTGGCGCTGATGGAGCTGCTCGGCTCGCCGCAGCGGGGCTATCCATCGATCCACGTCGCTGGCACCAACGGCAAGACGTCGGTGGCCCGCATGGTCGACGCACTGCTGAGCGCATTCAATCGTCGCACCGGGCGCACAACCAGCCCGCACCTGCAGTCCGCCGTCGAGCGCATATCGATCGACGGCAGGCCGATGAGCCCGGCGCAGTACGTGGCGACCTACCGTGAGATCGAGCCGTTCGTGCAGCTTGTCGACCAGCAGTCGGAGGCCGGGCTTTTCGGGGGGGATGGACCGCGATTGAGCAAGTTCGAGGTGGTCACGGCGATGGCGTTCGCCGCGTTCGCCGACGCCCCTGTCGACGTGGCCGTCGTCGAAGTCGGCCTCGGTGGGCGCTGGGATGCCACCAATATCGTCAACGCGCCGGTCGCCGTGATCACGCCGATCGGCGTGGACCACGCCGACTATCTCGGCGACACCATCGCGGAGATCGCCGGCGAGAAGGCCGGCATCATCACCAGGCAGGAAGACGAGCCAGTGCCGTCAGGCACAGATCTCAGCACCGTCGCGGTCATCGGCCGCCAGGTGCCGGAGGCGATGGAAGTGCTTCTGGCGCAGGCGGTTCGCGCGGACGCCGCGGTGGCGCGCGAGGATTCCGAGTTCGCGGTGCTGGGTCGGCAGGTAGCCGTCGGTGGTCAGCTGCTTGAGCTGCAGGGTCTTGGCGGCGTGTACTCCGACATCTTCCTACCGCTGCACGGCGAGCATCAGGCGCACAACGCGGCGGTCGCGCTGGCGGCGGTCGAGGCGTTCTTCGGCGCAGGCGCGGATCGACAGCTCGACATCGACACGGTCCGGGCGGGTTTCGCCGCCGCCACCAGCCCCGGCCGGCTGGAACGGATGCGCACAGCGCCGACGGTCTTCCTCGACGCGGCCCACAACCCCGCAGGCGCCTCCGCGCTCGCGCAGGCCCTGCAGGAG
>Ga0070712_100002572_pt1 | contig 11208 bp, 10 predicted proteins | sample LARL81metaG_FD_71396 | JGI IMG/M metagenome (GOLD analysis project Ga0070712, IMG submission 71396) | Corn, switchgrass and miscanthus rhizosphere microbial communities from Kellogg Biological Station, Michigan, USA - LAR L8-1 metaG | ecosystem: Host-associated > Plants > Roots > Rhizosphere ...
CCCCCGGCGTCTTACGTTACGCCTCCTGTCTTGGCGTCGCCTAGTCGCTTTTCCGGCCAGGCCACAGAGAGCCTGCGCGGTCTCCGTGTTTGGCCCTCGATTGCTCTTTAGAACCGAGGTGTTTACGACAGACTCTCCGACCCGGTGACGGAACGCACTCGCGTCGTTGTCGACCATTTGCGCAGCCAGAGGTGAGGAGGCCGCAGCGCGCGCTGAAGCGGCTCTTGGCGCGTTGCTGGAGAAGCAATAGACTGGCGGCAGAACAGCGGGACGCAGCACAACAGGGAGGCAGGCAATGTTTCGCTTTGCGGCAGCGAACCACGTCACGAGGTCCCGGGGCTTTAGGTGCTACAGAGCGGGTGTTTTCGCCGTTGCCCTTCTCGGGCTCCTGACGCTCGGAAGCAGCCAGGCTCGCGCGAGTCACATCGACTGTGGCGCGACGCTGATGACGAGTGTGATCCTCGATGGGGACCTCACCGACTGTCCGGCCGACGGGCTCATCGTCGGCGCAGACAACATCACGATCGATCTCAACGGCCACACAATCGACGGTCCCGGAACAGACGACTTCCGCTGGGACGGCGTGGACAACGGCGCCGGCCATGACCGCGTCACCGTAAAGAACGGCACGATCCAAGACTTCGGAGGCGACGGCGTCTACATCGACAATGGGGGGATGGCCAACGGACTGGAGAACCTCGTTCTCGCGGACAACGGAATCGGTTCCGAGGTGATCGCATCCCAGACCAACTCGATCCAGGGCGCGACGATCGAGGAAAATCACGCCTTCGGCATCGTCGTAGGTGAATCGTCACATACTCGAATTCAGAATTCGGTGATCGCCCAAAACGAGGCGGATGGCATCCTCGCTCGCAATTCAAGCGAAAACGTCTTCGACAAGAACTACATAGACGCAGGCGCATTCGGTACCGGCATGCAGGTGCTCGGGGGTTCCGGGAACAAGATCACGCAAAACGTGATCACGACCTCCGCGCACTCGTTTGACGGGATCTTCTTCGCTTCGGACGCGGGCGTCATCTCCAAGAATGACGTTCACGGTTTCGTTGATGCGGCGGTCTTCATCAGCGGTGGCGAAGGCCAAGGAGGAACACGAATCGAGAAGAACTCCGTCCACGACAACGGACTCGGGGTCCTGGTCAGAGGAAATCCGTTCTTCTGTTGCCTGACCGGACTGGTCATCTCGAAGAATGTGGTTTTCGACAACGAGGTCGTCGGAATCGGTGTGCGCGACGTCGCGGAGGCAAGCGTCGACTCCAACTTCGTGCATGACAACGGACTCGGTGTTGGCGTGAAAAACTCGATTGGCGTCGAGGCGACAGGTTCGGAAGTCGTGGCCAACCGCTCGAATGGCAACGCGGACGACGGGATCCAAGTCCTCGTGCCAGGCACGACGATCACGGGCAACAGCGCGAACTTCAACGCGAACTACGGGATACAGGCCGTCGTGGGCGCTGTCGACGGAGGCCACAACATGGCCAGAGGGAACGGAAATCCGGCTCAATGCTTAAACGTCTCGTGCGGTCCGTGAAGGCGACGAGCAGCTCGACATCCTTGAGGGTCGCCTTCTCGTGTTCCAGCCAGCGGGCGGCGAAGCGGCCGTAGCGGTTGGGCTGCTTCCGCGCGACCAATGCCGTCAGCTCGAGCGCCTCGGCGATCGTCACGCGGCCGATCTCCCGCGCGGTTACCTCGGCGAGCACGAGGTTGTCGTGCTCCAGCGCCCGCCGAAAGATCGTTCGAGGGTGGCCCTGCGAGGTCGAAGCTTCTCCTTCCGGGGCCGAGCGGCGCGGTGAGTCTAGTGCGCTGTATTGGCGGCGGGAAGGCCTGGCCTTGGCAACCGGGCCTTCCCGCCCGCATGGTGCTCGCTAAGCGAGGGTCATTAGGCCGCGGACTGGCCCTGGATGCTCCTGGCGGTGTTGCCGCTGCTCACCGGAGCAGGCGCGTTGCGGTCCTCGAGGAGGCCGAAAAGTGAATCGTTCCCGCCAGGGTGAAACGAAATCCTTGCAAAGCGGGCGGTCGATGCGCCTGGCAGGAATCGAACCTGCGACCTCGCGCTCCGGAGGCGCGCGCTCTATCCCCTGAGCTACAGGCGCGGAACGGTCAAGTGTAGCCCGGGGCCGGCTTCGGCAAGGACTCGGCCCCGTCGGGCACGTCGCCGGCCGGCGAGCGAAGGACTCGGTCGGGCAACCGCCGTTCCAGCGCGAGGCAGCCGATGGCGGCGACGACGCTGATCGCCGCCGCGAGCGGCCAGACGGCGAGCGGGTGCCAGCCCAGGAGCGGACCGCCGATCGCCGGTCCAAGGATGCTGCCCGCGCTCCAAGACATCGAGCCGAGTGCGAAGTAGCGTCCGCGCAGGTGGTCCGGCGCGAGGTCCGCCACCAGCGGCGCCTGCGTTGGTCCCTGAAGCGTCTCGCCGACCCCGAAGACGAGGGTCGCGAAGACGAACACCAGCGCCGCCGCCGTGCCGGTGAACCAGATGCCGCCGCCGAGCACGATCAGCGCTGCCGCCGCGAAGAGGAGGCTCATGAGCGCCAGCGCGCGCATTCGCCGGCGTCCCTCCAGCGCCTTCGAGACCGGCAACTGGATCAGCACGATCAAGAGCGTGTTGGCGAGCCACATCGTCCCGACCCAGCGTTCGCTGACGCCGGCGTAGTTCTTCGCGAACGGCGGCAGCAGGGCGAAGACCTCGTAGCCGACCGCGACGAAAAGCACGTTCAGTCCCAGCAGCCAGACGAAGTTGCGATCGCGAAGGACGGCGCGGTAACCGAGCGTGCTTGCGTCCGCCTGCTTGGGCTCGCGGACCTGCGGCTCGTGGATGGTCGAAAGAATCGCGACGAAGACGAGGAAGGTCCCGGCGTCGAGCAGGAACAGGGTCGTGAAACTCCCCGGGTGGCTCGTGCTCGCGATCAGCCCGCCGATGACACCGCCCAGGCCGAGCCCGAGGTTCATGCTGATCCGCTGCAGCGCGAAGGCCGAGTGGGTGCGGGTCGGCGGGGTCAGGCGCGAGAGCAACGTCGACTGTCCCGGCCAAAAGCAGGCGGTGCCCGCTCCCTCGAGTGCGAGCAGCGCTCCGGCTTGCCAGGCCTCGCGAATCAGCGGGAAGAGCGCGAACGAGGCCGCTTGCAGGAGCAGGCCGAGGAGCAGCGTGTTCCGGCCCCCGAAGCGGTCGACGATCGTCCCGGCGCCAAAACCTGCCGCGAGCGCCGCAACCGCGCCCACCGAGAGCGCCAGGCCGGCCTCGGCGAACGAGATCCCGCGCACGTTGTGCAGGTAGATGACGATGAAGGGGAAAACGATCCCGTTCCCGAGTGAGTTCACGACGCCGCCGGCCTGGACGAGCCACACTTGCCGCGGCAGCATCGGGTCGAGACTGCGTAGATACGTGGCCGGCGGTTTCACGAAAAACGCCGACTACGCTATCCAGCGTGGAGCTCGAAGCCCGGACTGAGACCAACCGGCTCGCCGAGACGTTCGTGATCTCCCGCGACTCCTCGGACGAGAGCGAGTCGGTGATCGTCGAGCTCCGCCACGCCGGGCACACCGGCTACGGCGAGGGGGCTCCGATCGACCGCTACGACGAGGACGGCGCCGGCGCGGTGGAATTCCTGGACGGCTGCCGGGGCGCGCTCGGGGGCGACCCGTTCGCGCTCGACGAGATCCTCGACAGCCTGCCGCAGACGCCGCACACCCAGGCTGCCCGGGCAGCGCTCGACAACGCCCTATACGACCTCTGCGGCAAGCTGACCGGGTTGCCGGTCTGGCGTCTGCTCGGGCTCCGCCGGGAAGGCCCGCCCACCTGCTGGACGGTCTGGCTCGGCGATCCGGACGACATGGCCCGGCGGGCCGAGAAAGCCGCGCCGCGCTTTCGACGGCTGAAGCTGAAGCTCGGCGGCGGGGACGGTCTCGACCTCGAGCGGGTCGGCGCCGTGCGCGCCGTCACCGACCTGCCATTGCAAGTCGATGTGAACGAGTACTGGTCGGTCGACGAGGCGCTCGAAGCGCTGCCGCAGCTGGCCGCGCTCGGCGTCGAGTACTGTGAACAACCGCTGCCCGAAGGCGATCCCGGCGGAGGAAAAGTCAAGGCCGCCTCGCCGATCCCGATCTACGTCGACGAAGATTGCCACACGCTCGCCGACGTCGCCGCCTGCGCCGAGCGCGCGCACGGGATCAACATCAAGCTTTCGAAGTCGGGCGGTATTCGCGAGGCGATCCGGATGGCGCATGCCGCCCGCGCGCTCGGACTCGGGGTCATGCTCGGCTGCATGACCGAGGCGGGGCTGGGCATCTCGGCCGGCGCGCAGCTCGGGAGCCTGTGCGACTTCGTCGACCTCGACGGCAATCTGCTCTTGCTCGAAGATCCGTGGCCGGGCGTCGAGTTCCGAGACGGCGTCCAATTGCCTCCGGACAAACCAGGCCTCGGTGTGAACGCTCCCGTTTCGATCGCTGCCGAACGAAGCGATGGCAGAAACTAGCCCCGCGGAAAATGCGGAGCATTTTTCGCGGTGAACAAGCGGTATCTGATCCTCGCTGAGGGCAAGTCCGACGACCCGCACTACGGGAAGACAGCCCGTGGAGTGCTCCGCTACTCGCCGCACCCAACCGTGGCAATCCTGGATTCGACCAGAGCGGGGGAGACGCAGGACGGACTCCCGGTGGTCGGCAGCGTCGACGACGCCCTCGGCTTCGACCCGACGACGGCCCTCGTCGGCGTCGCGACGCAAGGCGGGCGCTTCCCGCCCGCCTGGCGGGAGCTGATTCGGTCGTGCGTCGCCAACGGCCTCGACGTCGAGAACGGCCTGCACGAGTTCCTGACCGAAGATTTCGAGCTCGTCGAGCTCGCCCGACTGAACGAGGTCGAGCTACGAGACTTACGCAAGCCGCCGGCCGGTCTCAACGTGCCGACCGGCGAGAACCTGGAGCTGGATGCGCGGATCGTGCTCACGGTCGGCTCCGACTGCGCGATCGGAAAGATGACGGTGTCGCTCGAGCTCGACCGCGAGGCACAGAAGCGAGGCCTGCGTTCGGTCTTCGTCCCGACCGGACAGACCGGGATAGCGATTGCAGGCTGGGGGATCTCCGTCGACGCGGTCGTCTCCGACTTCCTCGCCGGGGCGTCGGAGCGGCTTGTGATCGAGGGGGCCGAGCGCGGCGACCTGCTCTGGGTCGAAGGCCAGGGCGCTCTGCTGCATCCGGCGTATTCGGGCGTGACGCTCGGGTTGATGCACGGCAGCGCGCCGCACGCCTTTGTCCTCTGCCATCTCGCGGGCTCGACTGCGATCGAGGGCTATCCCGATGACCCGATTCCTCCGCTGAGCGAGCTCGTCGAGCTGCACGAGCGCGCCTCTCTCCCCGCCCGGCCGGCAAGCGTCGCTTGCATCGCTCTGAACACGCGCGACCTGAGCGAAGACGAAGCCCGCGCGGCTGTCGCCGCGGCGGAGGAGGAAACCGGGTTGCCCGCCGACGATCCGGTCCGATTCGGCGCTGCCCGGCTCCTCGATGCGGTCCTGCTAAGGACTGGGACCGTCGGCGCCGAAAAATAGGCGTCAAGACCTATGCACGCCGCCGTGCCGCGTGGCAACCTACGCGGCCGAGGAAGAAAGGGACCGCCGGTGAGAAAGAGTCTGCTCGTCGCTTGTTGCGCTTGCGCCGCGCTCGCTTTGTGTGGGCGGGCAGCCGCGAATGTCACCTTTGGGATCACCGAGGACACCGGCGCCCTGGGCGATCCGGCGATGTTCTACTCGACCCTCAACGACCTCGGCGCAACCGAGAACCGAATCGCGATCAACTGGGACCCCGCCCAGCCGACGACGATTCCCAACCAGCCGGGCCTCGATTACTGGCTCCCGCAGGCGACGATCCACGCCATCCGCGTCCTCTTCGCGGTCGCGCCGGCGCATCCGGGCGACATCACCTCGTCTCCCGCCCGGATCGCCCAGTTCGCGGCCTTCCTCCAGCAGCTCGCGCGTACGTATCCGTTCGTGAAGGACTACGTGATCGGCAACGAGCCAAACCAGCCGCGCTTCTGGCAGCCGCAGTTCAGCTCCACCGGGGCCGATCTGTCGGGGGCCGCCTACGAGCCGCTGCTCGCGGCGTCCTACGACGCACTGAAGGCGGTCAATCCCTCGATCAACGTGATCGGCGTCGGCCTTTCGCCGCGCGGGAACGACAACCCGTTCGCGAAGGACAACGTCTCGACCTCGCCCGTTCGCTTCCTGCACGACGTCGGCGTCGCCTACCGCGCCAGCAAACGGAGCAAGCCGCTGATGGACGAGCTCGGCTTCCACCCCTACCCGAACCAGAACAACGATCCGCCGCTGAAAGGCTATCCGTGGCCGAAGGCCGGCATTCCGAACCTCGACCGGATCAAGCAGGCGGTCTGGGACGCGTTCAACGGCACGGCGCAGCCGCTGTTCGCCGAACGCGGCAAGCCCGCGCCGGCGAACGCGCTCAAGCTCGACCTCGACGAGACGGGCTGGCAGGTCGCGATCCCGGCGGCGCTGCAGAGCCTCTACACGGGCAAGGAGAACGTGGTCACGATCGACGAGGGGACACAGGCGCAGTACTACTCGGACATCATCCACTTCGTCAGCTGCGACCCCGACGTCCGCTCGCTCAGCTTCTTCCACCTGATCGACGAGCAGCCGCTCGACCGTTGGCAGAGCGGCCTGCTCCGGCTCGACGACTCGAAGCGTCCGTCTTTCACCTCCGTCAAGACCGCGATCGCCCAGACCCAGGGGAAGTGCGCGCTGACGCCGCCAGGCTGGAAGCACACAACCACGGTCAACGGCGCCACCGTCGCTTTCGGCTACCTCGGCAGTGCCAAGGGATGGAACAACAGGCTCTGGCGCTTCCGGACCTCGGTGCAGGAGGACGCGAGCTACAAAGCCGCCGTCTTCAAGCTCGGATCGCGGAAGCTGACCGGGAGGGCGCGGAAGGCGGTGCTGAAGGCGCTGACGAATCCACGCAGCAAGCCCCTGCTCGCGGCGAAAGGGATCGCGCTCGCCTACAAGTCGAAGCTCGTCGCCCTGCCGAAACAGCGGCTGAAGCGAGCAGGCTGGTACGTCTACGGGATCCGGCTCGCGGCCACGATGAATCCGCAGCGCACGTTCGTCTCGCTCAGCCGGCCGTTTCTGGTCAAGGCCCGCCCCGGGGCACGCAGATAGAGGGTCGGCTATTCTAGCCGCCCCGTAGTGAGAGACCCGCGCTATGACGCCTTGGCCGAGCTCGTGCTCGACCATTCGCTGCGCCTGCAGGCGGGGGACGTACTGCGGATCGAAGGGGAAGCGGTAGCGGCGGCGCCGCTGATCGTCCCGCTACACCGCGAGGCGATCAAGCGCGGAGCGCACTGCTACACGGCTCTCGACCTGAACGGGCTGAAGGAGATCCTCGTTGCCGAAGGCTCGGACGAGCAGCTCGAGTTCGTGTCGCCGATCGAGCTTCGCGAGCTCGACGTCATCGATGCCTCGATCACGATCTGGTCGGAGCTGAACACCCACTCGTTCACGCATGCGGACACGGATCGCAGGCAACGCCAGCTGGCCGCGCAGCGGCAGTTCGCCATCCGCCGGCGCGACCTGATCGCGAGCGGCAAGCATCGCTGGTGTGGGACGCTCTCGCCGACGGAGGGTCATGCCCAGGACGCCTCCATGTCGCTCGAGGACTACGAGGATTTCGTCTTCCGCGCCTGCCATGTGCTGGACGCCGACCCGGTCGAACATTGGCGCCAGGTAGGCGAGCGGCTCCAGGCCCGGGCCGACGAGCTTGGTTCGGTGCGCGAGTTGCGCATCCTCGGCGAGGACACCGACCTGAACGTCGTCGTCGAAGGCCGCGCTTGGCGCGCCGCCTACGGCCGCCAGAACGTCCCGGACGGCGAGGTCTACACGAGCCCGGTCGAGACCGGGGTCAACGGGACGATCCGCTTCGGTTTTCCCGCCGTCTACGGCGGCAGCGAGATCGACGATGCCCGGCTGGTGCTCGAGGACGGGCGGGTCGTCGCCGCGGAGGCTGCGGGAGGCCAGGAGTACCTGCAGTCGTTGCTCGAGCTCGACGAAGGCGCGCGGGGCGTGGGTGAGATCGCGTTCGGGCTCAACTACGAGATCGACCGCTTCACCCGCAACATCCTCTTCGACGAGAAGATCGGTGGAACGATGCACATGGCCCTCGGCATGGGCTTCGGGGCTCTGGGCGGCCAGAATCGCTCGGCCCTCCACCTCGATCTGATCTGCGATCTCCGGCGAGAGGGCGAGGTCTACGCCGACGGGGAGCTCGTCTGGCGCAACGGCGAGTTCCTGCACGATCCCCAGCCTGCCCGGCCGGCCGAGCATGTCGGATAGCCGGCACGAACGAATGGCCGACGTGCTCGTCGGCTTCTGCGCCTCCGTTCAGGAGGGCGATCTCGTCACCCTCGAGTCGTCGACCCTGGCCGCGCCGCTGTTGCGCGAGCTCTACCGGCAGGTGCTCGAGGCCGGGGCACAACCGCTGCCGCGGATAGCGATCGAGGGTCTGACCGAGAACGTGCTCAAGTTCGGGAACGACGACCAGCTCGACTGGGTCAACCCCGCGCGAGCCGACGACATCGAGAGCGTCGACGTCCGGATCAATCTTGCAGCGCCGGCAAACACGAAGCGGCTCTCAAACATCGATCCCGCGCGGCAGGCACGCTTCGACCGTTCGGCCGAGCCGTTGCGGAACCGCTATCTCGCGCGGGCGGCCGCCGGCGAGCTCCGGTGGGTGTTGAGCGCCTATCCGACCGAGGCCGCGGCGCAGGACGCTTCGATGTCGCTCGCCGAGTACGAGGACTTCGTCTTTGGCGCCGGCTTCCTGGACGACCCCGACCCGGTTGCGCGCTGGCACGAGTTCGGCGAGCGGCTCGACCGCGTCGCCGAGTTTCTGGCGACGAGGCGAGAGTTTCGAATCGTCGCCGAGGGCACCGACCTGCGGGTCGGAACCGAGGGCAGGACCTGGATTTCGTCCAAGGGGCAGGAGAACTTCCCCGACGGAGAGATCTTCACGGGGCCCGTCGAGGACAGCGTCGAGGGCGAGATTGGATTCACGTATCCCGGGGTGTTCAACGCGCGCGAGGTCGAAGGCGTGCGGCTTCGCTTCGAGGCCGGCGAAGTTGTCGAGGCCACGGCGACGAGAGGCCAGGAGTTCCTGCGGGAGATGATCGCGATGGACGACGGCGCCCGGCGCGTCGGCGAGTTCGCCTTCGGCATGAACGAGGCGATCACCATGTTCACGCGCAATACCCTCTACGACGAGAAGATCGGCGGGACGATGCACCTCGCGCTCGGAACCGCGTATCCGGAGACCGGCGGGCTCAACCGCTCGGCGCTCCATTGGGACCTCGTCTGCGACCTTCGCTCGGGGAGCGAGGTCTACGCGGACGGCGAGCTCGTCTATCGCGACGGGCGGTTTCTGAACATTTCAGGTTAGGCCGTCGGTTTCTGGCGCATCCCGCATCTGTCGATGCGATGGGCGAGAACCGCGAGCCGGACGATCGAGAGAAAGCCCTCAGCGCCGAGGAGCGCAAGACCGCCGCGCTTCGCCGACGGCGCGAGATCTACGACGCCCTGATGAAAGCCCTTCGCGGCGGTTGAACTTGACACGAACACGTGTTCGGTCTACAGTGGCGAACATATGTTCGTCAAGTTCATCGGCGTGCTGTTCGCAGGCCTCGTCATCTGGGCAGTCGCAGCTCACTCGTCCGACGGCGCCGGCCGGCCTCAGGTGTACACCGTGAAGCGCTACGACACGCTCTGGTCGATCGCAAGCTCCCACTACGGCGGCGACCCGCGGGGAGCGATCTACCGGCTTGAGGAGCGCAACGGCCTGACGGGCACGGTCGTCCAGCCAGGTCAGAAGCTCGTTTTGCCCTAGAGGGCCAGGCCGGAGACGTGGATGCGCTCCCCTGCGAATAGCCGCTTGTCGGCCTGCCAGGGGAAGAAGATGACGACGGTGAACTCGAGCCGCTGCCCGCTCGCCGGGACCTCCAGCCAGTCGCGGGCGTGCGTCGCGGTGACGAGAGCCTCCTCGCAGACGCCTTGCGGGCCGATCACGATCTCCGTCAAGGCGAAGTGGATGTCCGGAAAGGCGGTCAGCAGGCCGTTGTAGAACTCGGCCGCGCCGGCGTGGCCTTCCCAGCGCCGGTTCCAAGCCGGGATCTCGTAGACGCAGTCCTCGGTCAGGGTCGAGAGCAAGCCGTGGAGGTCGCGGTGCTCCTCGGCCATCGAGTGACGCTTCCAGAGGTCGCGGATCTCACCGTAGGCCTGCGGATCCAGTTGCCGGCCGAGCTGCTCCCGCGCCCGCTCACTGGCGGCGGCCGGAGGAGTATCGAGGTCTCGCACGGAGCGAGCCTACACTTGCGCTCGTGGACCTCGACCTCGTCTTCTTCGGCACCTCCGGGTCGGTGCCGACCGCGCGCCGGGCCCCGTCGGCGCTGCTTGTTCGCCGCGGCAGCGAGCGACTGCTCTTCGACTGCGCCGAGGGGACGCAGCGGCAGATGCTCCGCTCGACTGTCGGCCTCGTCGAGCTGCGGGAGGTCTTCCTCACGCACTACCACGCCGACCACTATCTCGGCCTACCGGGGATGCTCAAGACCTTCGCTTTGCGGGGCCGGGAGATCGACTTGACCGTCTACGGTCCGCCCGGGCTCCACGATCTGTTCGCGGCGCTGAAACGGATCTTCGGGAAGCTGACGTACAGCCTTCGCCTCGAGGAGCTCGAGGCCGGCGACGTGCTCGAGCGGTCGGGCTACAACCTCGTCACGTTTGCGCCGGCGCACGGCGTCTCGGCGATCGGCTACGCGCTCGTCGAAGAGCCGCGGCCGGGGCGCTTCGATGTCGAGGCCGCGGACACGCTCGGCGTCGATCCGCCTCAACGGGGCCTGCTGCAGCGCGGGGAGTCGATCGAGCTGGAGGACGGCCGGGTCGTGACGCCGGACGCAGTGCTCGGGCCGGCGCGCCCCGGGCGAAGGGTGGTGCTGGCGGGCGACACGGCTCCTTCGGCCATCGTGATGGAAGCCGCCCGCGAGGCGGAAGTGCTCGTGCACGAGGCGACGTTCCTGGACGAGGAGCGGGAGCGCGCGCGGGAGACAGCGCACTCGACGGCACTCGAGGCGGCCGAGATCGCCCGCGACGCAGAGGTGTCGCTGCTGGCGCTGACGCACCTTTCCAACCGCTACTTCGGGCC
>Ga0070712_100002573_pt1 | contig 11206 bp, 9 predicted proteins | sample LARL81metaG_FD_71396 | JGI IMG/M metagenome (GOLD analysis project Ga0070712, IMG submission 71396) | Corn, switchgrass and miscanthus rhizosphere microbial communities from Kellogg Biological Station, Michigan, USA - LAR L8-1 metaG | ecosystem: Host-associated > Plants > Roots > Rhizosphere ...
GCGCTCGACATGGTCGGCCTGGCGCAACGCGCCGCGCATGTGCCCGACGAGCTGTCGGGCGGTCAGCGCCAACGCGTGACGATCGCTCGCGCGCTCGTCAACGACCCGGCCATCGTCTGGGCCGACGAGCCAACCGGCGACCTCGACAGCGAGAACGCTGAGGAGATCGTCGCGCTGATGCGGGCGCTCAACCGCGACCGCGGGCTGACGTTCCTGATCGTCACCCACGACATCTCGGTGGGCCGCGCGACCGATCGCATCGTTCGCATGGTCGACGGTCGGATCGTCGACGAAGAGTTCCTGGAGGTGGACTGACATGGTCGCACGAGTCACACTCGCGGAGGTTGACGTCGTCCGCACGAACCTCGACGACCTCATCGAGTTCTACAAGCACGCGGTGATGCCCGCCCAGCACGAGCAGGACGGGTATGAGGGCGGCTACGTTCTCACGACGCCGGACGGCAAGGCGCTGGTAATCGCGTTCTGGCGCGACGAGGCGGCTGCTGAGGCCGGCGTGGCCAGCGGCTTCTACGGCGAGCAGGTCCAGAAGTTCGTGACCGTCTTCAAGGCTCCGCCAGGCCGCGAGATGTACGACGTCGCCGTCGCGGACGTCCCCGCCGTCGTCGGCTGAGGGGAGGCGAGCCGCCATGACCAAGCTGTTCGGAATGCCCGTCGGGACACTCGCCGTCGTCCTCAGCATCACGCTCGTGGTGGTGCTGGGCGCCGTGGCGATCCTCGCCCTGCGCAACCCCGTGCTCGTACGCCTGGGCGTACGCAATGTCCGGCGCCGTCCCGCGCGCAGCGCGCTGATCGTGGTCGGGTCGATGCTCGGCACGGTGATCATCGCTGCCGCGCTGTCCACTGGCGACAGCATGAGCCAGACGATCCGTTCGTCGGCGACCGCCGCGCTCGGCCGCACCGACGAAGTGGTCGCCGCTCGCGGGTCCTCGGAGTTCGACGTCGGCGCCATCACCGCCGACGCCGCGCGCGACACCGGCTCCCGGTACTTCCCCCAGGCGTACGCCAACCGCATCGCCAGCGCGGTCCGCCCCTCCGGCCTGGTCGCCGGCGTTACACCGGTGATCATCGAGGACGTCGCCGTCCAGGACATCAGCGCCCGTCAGACCGAGCCCCGCGTGACGCTGTTCGCGGGCGACCCGGCACGCATGGCCGCCTTCGGAGCGATGCGATCCGGGGGCGCCACCGTGTCGCTCGCGCAGCTACGCCCGGGCGAGATCTACCTGAATGCCAAGGCCGCCCACAAGCTCGACGCGCACGCCGGCGACACGCTGCGCGTCCTCGCCGGAACGTCGCTGACGACCGTCCGCGTCCGCGCAATCGTCCACTACCAGGGCGGCGGCACCGACCAGGCCGGGATGCTCGTCGGTCTGGGTCCTGCCCAGCGACTGCTCGGACGGGCCGGCCAGGTCAAAGCCATCTTCGTCGCCAATCGCCACGGCGTCGGCGACACCGCGCGCGTCACCGCGCTGCTTGACCGGGCGTCGGCGCCGCTGCAGCTGACGGCCTACAAGACCAAGCAGGAGGCGATCAAGGTCGCCGACCAGCAGGGCACCGCCTTCATGTCGATGTTCACGACGTTCGGATCGTTCTCAATCGCCGCGGGCATCCTGCTGATCTTCCTGATCTTCGTGATGCTCGCGGCCGAACGCCGCGGCGAACTGGGTATCGCGCGCGCTGTCGGCACGCGCCGGCGCCACCTCATCCAGATCTTCGTCTACGAGGGCGTCGCCTACGATCTGATCGCGGCCATGGTCGGCGCGCTGATCGGCGTCGGGGTCGCGTTTCTGATGGTGCTCGCGATGTCCAGCGCGTTCAGCACCCAGGACTCGAGCGCGACGATCACGTTCGCGGCACGCCCGGCGAGCATCGCGATCGCTTACGGGATCGGCGTGCTGCTGACGCTAGTCGTCGTCATCGTCAGCGCGCGCAAGGTCAGCCGCATGAACATCGTCACAGCGATCCGCAACCTGCCCGAGCCGCCGGTGCAACACAGCCGCAAGCGCCGCTGGGCGCTCGGCGTGGCCGGCCTCGCCGTGGGCACGATGCTCGCGGTGTCCGGCGTCTCGGCCAAGGACGCCGTCGGCCTGGGCTTCGGCGTCCTCGTGATCGTGATCAGTCTGATGCCGATCCTGCGCGCCGTCGGCGTCCCGCAGCGCCTGGCCTACACGCTCGCCGGCGCCGCGCTGATCCTATGGTTCACGCTTCCGGTCAGCCGCTGGCTGTTCGGCGAAATGAAGGTCAACTTCTCGATCTTCATCCTGGGGGGTCTCGCGATCGTGATCGGAGCGAGCTGGCTGATCGTCTTCAACGCCGATCTGCTCCTCGGCGGGCTGGCGTCGACGCTCGGACGGGCGCGACGCCTCGCGCCCGTTCTGAAGATTGCGATGGCCTATCCATTGCGAAATGTCTTCCGCACGGGCGTGATGCTCGCCATGTTCACGCTCGTCGTCTTCACGCTGGTCGTCGGTGCGATCACCACCGGCTCGTTCGTGCAGTCGGCCAATGACCTGCATGCCTTCGGCGGCGGCTTCGACGTCCGCGCGACCGCATCGCCGGCCGCTCCGGTCCGGGACATGCGCGCAGCGTTGGCCGGCGCCCCAGGGCTGCATCCTGCCGACTTCCGGGTCGTCGCTTCGGAGTCGACGCTGGCCGTGAAGGCACGCCAACTCGGGACTACGGCGAAGGCCGAGACCTACGCAGTCCACGGCGTCGACGCACCGTTCATGCAGAACACGACCTATCAGTTCTCGGCCAAGGCCAGCGGCTACGCAACCTCCGCGGCGGTCTGGCACGCGCTGCGCACGCATCCCGGGCTGGCCGTCGTTGACCCGTTCGTCGCACCGCGCAAGTCGAACTACACCTTCGCCGCGCCGCCGAAGTTCCACCTCCGCGGCTTCTACGTGGAAGACAAGACGTTCGCGCCGATCCCGGTCCGGGTCCGCGATCCACAGAGCGGCCGCGAGGTCACGCTGAAGGTGATCGGCGTGCTCTCGGACAACGTGCCGCTGTCGATGACCGGCATCTGGGCATCCCAGCGCACTCTCAGCGCGACATTCGGAGCGCGTGTCCAGCCGACGACCTATCTATACGCACTGCGCGCGGGCGTGGACCCGAAAGCGACCGCCAAACACCTGGAGTCCGCGTTCTTGGCAAACGGCATGCAGGCCGACGCGCTCAAGGACCTCCTGCGCGACGCGGTGTCGGCCAGCCTGACCTTCGACCGTCTGATCATGGGCTTCATGGGACTCGGTCTGATCGTCGGCGTCGCCGCCCTCGGCGTGATTAGCGCTCGCTCGGTCGTCGAGCGTCGCCAGCAGATCGGGGTGCTGCGCTCGATCGGGTTCCGTCGCCACATGGTCGAGGCGATCTTCCTGCTCGAGTCTGCGTTCGTGGCGTTGACCTCGATCCTCGTTGGGACGGGCCTCGGCGTCATCGTCGGCCACAACGTCATCGCTGACTCCCAGCGCCAAGGCACGTTCGCCAACCTCGCGATGCACGTGCCGTGGGGCACGCTCGCGGTCATCTTCGCAACCGTGTTCGCGATCGCGATGGCGACGACACTTGTCCCGGCACGTCGCGCCGCGCGCGTCTACCCCGCCGAAGCGCTCCGGTATCAGTAAGCGACTGCTCAGCGGTCGGATGGCACGATTCATCTGCGGCTATGGGCTGGCACTGTGAAGGCCTACTTTTTTGAAGGGTCAGCGGTAAGCCTCTAGGATTGCGGCTGCACATCGACTTCTGAGGCCCAGTGGGATGAGTTCAAGCGGCGAAGGGGAAACGTTCACGATCGGTGGTCACGTTGACGCCACCGACGGGCGTTGCGGGAGCCTGGTCCGTGTGATCGTCGATCCAACAACCGAGTCGCTCACGCATCTTGCCGTTCAGCCCGGGCACCACGCGGAGCGTACGCGACTCGTGCCGGCCGAGCTCGTGGCGGGAGTCGAGGACGGAGTGGTCCGGCTCAGCTGCACCATGAAGCAGTTCGAGCAGCTCGATGCCGCCGAGGACATCGAGCTTCTTTCCTCGGCCGAGTTGATCTCGACGCAGCAGGGCATCGGGCTCGCCCTGCCAACCGGCCACCACTCTAAGCCGAGGCTCAGCGATGTTGTGCCGACCGGCGAGGTTGCGGTACGTCGGGGCGATGCCGTGCATGCCAAGGATGGCTGGATCGGTGCGGTGGACGGCCTCGTGATCGACCCGGCCAGCGATCAAGTCACACATGTGATCCTGCAGGAGGGCCACGTGTGGGGCCGCAAGCATGTCGCCATCCCGATCGGGGCCGCCAATCGTGTGGAGGACGAGATCCGGGTGGACCTCAGCAAGGAAGAGATCGAAGCGCTTCCCCCGGTGAGTCACCGCTCTGGCCCCTGACGCCCCAAGCGCGCTGATCCTTACCGTCTACCCGACCGCGGTGCCAAGCGGTCGCGCCCCACGCGCCGATTTACTGCGTTGACGCCATTCCTGGGGCTAGGCGGAGTCGATCGGTTGCCCGAGCATGAACCGGTGACCGTCTGGCGACCGAAGCCCGAGCTCCCGCCTGCCCCACGGCTCGTCTCGTGGTGGTTTCAGAACCTCGGCACCGGCAGCGACGGCTCGTCGGTGGAAGTCGTCAACGTCCTCGACGCGGAGGTAGGCCACGTAGCTGTGATCGCCAAGCTCGCGGGCGGCGGGCACGTCTGGGCATCGACCCAACATGAACGTGACGTTGCCCGCCCGGCAGAAGCGCCAGTTGCCCGGATCGACGTCCACGAGGTCGCACCCGAGAACGTCGCGGTACCAAACAGCCGACACGTCCAGGTCGTGAACCGCGAGAACCGGATCCGAGCCGATTATGTGCACGACAGCATTGTGCCCATCCGGAGGATGTCTATGGCCCCGGCTCCACTCGGCGACATCGCTGCCGCGGCCAGCCCTGACCGGCGGGCGACCGCTGTGCCACGAACGGGGGTGTGGAGCCAGGGCTCGTATTCGCTGAGCTCCGAATCCGCTGTGTCAGTTCGCCGTCAGCTGCTCACGCGCGCCAAGGCCACGGCCTCCAGCCTCGAGTGAACTCCGAGGTTGCGCAGCACGTGGCGGACGTGGTTGCGCACTGTCTCCGGGCTCAGGTGCAGCTCCTCAGCGATCTGCTGCGTCGAGCGGCCATGCTCCAGCAGCCGCAAGACTTCGGACTGGCGGGGCGTGAGGCGCGGATGCGGTGGGAGCGTGGGGGCCTCCCGCTCGCGCGTGACCTGGCCGAAGACACCAACCACACGTCCTCCGCGAACAAGCGGAACCGAGCTGACCTCGACGGCTACGCGATTGCCGTCAACGTCGACGACGACGAACTCGCCGTCGGTGACGGATGCGCCCCCGATCACCTTCCGGGTGAACACCTCACGAGACCGATGTTGTTCCTCGGGAGCCACCACCGACGTGAACGGATGGCCACGGACGTCGCCGACCCGCTGGAGGGCGGCTGGATTGATCCAGCGGACGACGCCCGTCGTGTCGAGGACGTAGCTGGGTACGTTGACCATTTCCAGCGCACGCTCGATCTCGTCGCCGAATGGCGCCAGGCCGGTCATGTGACCAAGTGTGTGCCCGCGAGAGCACCACGTCAACAGCATTCATCGCAACTGAAAGAACCGAATACCGGTTCAGGGGCGGGAATACCCGTTCAGCGGAAGCCGCCGGACCGGGCCCCGCTTGCGAACTGACGCTGGGCCGGAGACGAGCCGTCGATTGTCCAGTCCGTCTCCTTGTGGAGGTTGAACCAGATCATGGACTTCACGTCGGGGTGGCGAGCGAGGAACCCGAACATCCCGGCAATCCAGGCTGCTCTGTCGCCACCGGCGTCGGCACTTGCGACTTCGGATAGCTCTATGGGCAGGCCCGGAGCGAGGGCATGGAGCCGGTTGACGGAGTTGCCGCAGATGGCCGCGAAGCTCCTCCATCCCGCGCGGAATGCGCTTGGTCCGCCGTTGAGGCATGTGACGCCGAGCACGTCGACCTCCCCGGCTCCCGGGAACACGGCCCGGGGCGCTCCCGACACTGGACTCCAGACCCACTGCACATTGGTGGCCCCCGCCAGGTCGAAGATGTGGTGCACGTGTCGCCACGCCAGGACGAACCCGCCGCGATGGTTGCCGTTTGTCGCCTCCGACCACGGAAACCAGTTGCCGTTCATCTCTTGTGCAAAGCGAAGGCGTACCGGCTTGCCCCACGCTGCGAGACCGTCGGCCCAGCTGCGGATGTACGGGTCGAACTTGCCGTCGATGATGTTCCGCAGGGTGTAGTGAGGCTGGCGCTTCCAGAGTCCCTTGCTCGCGTCCCATGGCTCCCAGGTGATCTCGGGCACGCTCCCGCGGCGGGCGACGGCGTCCAGCTGGGCGGTTGACAGGCTGCCGTGCTCCCAGTCGGCATACCACATCACCACGCTTGCGTGCTGGTGCGCCGCCTGCTCGAACTTGTTGACGGTCTGGAGGTCGCGCGGTTGCCAGGGCCGCCACCAGTTGCGGGCCAGCGGGTCGGTGGTGACGCCGAGGTCGACCGTCGAGGACCGGCTCGCCGGCACCGCCCAGGAGGAATAGCTGGCCGGGGCGTAGCGCAAGATCAGGTGAACCTGCTGGGCAACCAGGGCCAGCAGCGCGACCAGCAGCGCGACCGGTACGAGCGCCCGCAGTACGCGCCGACCACTGCTTGGGGGTCGCCAGGTACCGGGCGCCGACGGCACCGGCGGAAGGCCTTCAGGCGAAAACTTCATGTGATCACCCGGGTCATCGGCTCCCAGACGGTCAGCGCTGAGATTGTGAGGAATGCCAGCAGCGCAAACGCCGCGGCGATCACGCCGGCTCTGTGTCTTGCGGCGCGTAGCAGGCCTATCTTGGCGCCGATGTGCCGCACGTCGAGAGCAACCGTGATCGCAACGACGGCAAGCCCCATCGCCGCGTTTGCCAACGCCAGCCCGAAGTAGCCGCTCATGCCACCCCCTACCGAGGTGGCGTGAAACGCCCAGATCGCGGCCAGTGGCAACAGTGTCAGTGCGAGACCGGGTCCGAACAGGGTCAGCGCTCTGGGGCCGCCGACGGCGACACCCTTCGGGGTGATCATGTACGGCCGCTTGACGCGGAGCGTGACGTTGACCAGTGCCCACAGGATCACCGGCCACCGAGCGATTCCGAGGATGATCCCGCGCCAGGACAGCCTCACGTTGCTCGGCTGGAACCACCGTCGCGTCTCGCACCACATCAGGCTCGACGCCAGCATCACCGGCAGGAAATAGAGGAGGAAGTCGCCCAGCTTGACCGACGCGATTGGCCGGTGGATCAGCAGTGCCACGCTCGGGAGCGCCCAGAGAAGCGCGAGGGACACCGACCACAGCGTGTACCAGCTCTGGCAGAACAGGAACTGGTAAGCCTGCCGGGGTGAGTAGCGCCGGACCAGCCGCGGTGTGCGCGTGAGGAAGATCTGGATCATCGAATAGGCCCAGGCGAACTGCTGGCGCAGGTACGTGGCGAAGTTGTCTGGGCCTTCGCCGATCGCGATCAGATCGGGAACAAACACGCCCTTGTACCCGTGCGCGGCGAGCACGATCGTGTCGAGGTGGTCCTCGGCTCGCGTCGGCTGAAAGCCGCCGATCTCGCGGACGGCGGCCGTCCGATAGGAGGTGTGTGACCCGATGATGAACGGCGTACCCGTGGACCCGTAGAACGCCATCTGGAGCGGACCATGGAACACCAGGTCCTGCTCCATCAAGCCCCGAGCGGCCCAGCTGTCGACGTTGTCGTACACGCTGGGGGCCTGTACCCATGCGACCTCGGAGTCGCGGAAGTACCCGAGCGTCCGGTCGAGGTAGTCCGCGCGGGGGCGATGATCTACGTCGAACTGCACGAACACCTCGTAGTCGATCCCGAGCGACGCCACGTGATCGAGCCACGCGTTCACGTTCCCCGCCTTCGTCTTGGCCTGGAACGGCGGCGCCGGCTGGTTCCAGAATTCCATGCCACGCCGGGTGAAGTAGTTGACTTCCCGCTCCTCCGCCAGAGCACGCACGTCCGCCGACCCGCCCTCGTCGAGGATCCAGCTGTCGTGCGGGTAGGTGACCGCCTGGAGCGCATCCAACTGCTTGCGGATCACGACCAATGACTCATGCGCAGGCACGCAGAGCGTGATCAGCGCGACGCGTGCGCCTTCCGGGGGCGCGACCTCTATCGGTCGCTTCATCTTCCTCACGAAGCTCCAGTACACCGTCGGCAGCAACGTCGTCTGGTAGAAGAGCATCGAGGTCTGAAGCCAGTACAACCATGAGCTTCCGACGCCGCGCGCGCCAAGCCACCACGCCCAGAAGGTCGTCGTCACGACCGCCCACAGCAGCGCCAACGCCCAGTAACGCGCTCGCCTGCTCCTCGACAGGGCGCCGACGCTGCGATGGCGGAAGCCGTGCTGGACGATTGACCGCGGCGGCGCTGCCGGCGAAGCGTCCTGAAGGTCGTGCGGAATCGAGAGCTGCGGTTCCGGGCCCGGTTGAAGGCCGAGTCCATTCCGCGTTGGGACTTCAAGCGGCGAGGTCGGGCTTACCGGTGCGTTCAGGTCCACATAGGTTCTGTCGACCGGTGGACCGGGTACTAGATGACCCAGTCAGGTCATTCACGGCACTGAATGACCCAATCGGGTCAGATTCCGCGCCGCGGCGAGATCTGGGTCAGCCTTGGCGCCGGCGGGAACGTCGAGCGCGGGTTTCGCTCAGGCTCGTGACGAGATCTCGGTAGACGGCGAATGCGGCCTTGGGCGAGTAGTCGTCGTTCAGCAATCCGTAGCGGCTCTCGAAGCTGTCGCTGGTGGAGTCAGCGTCCCGCAGGTCAAACCAGCGGTAGTCGGTGACGTTGTAGCGCGCGCGCTCGGATTCGATCGCTGCGATCGCCGCTTTCATGGCGGCCACTTGCATGGCTTCGGTGCGCCCTGGGCCGGTTGGGTATCCGTTCTCGGATATGTGCAGCGGGACACTCGCCGGGATTCCCGCAAGTGGGATATAGCGGTGGCGCACGATCCTCAGCGCTGACTCGACCGCCACCGAGGTTCCCCCGGACAGGTCACTGGGGTCTCGAGGCGGGCTCCAGGTCCCCGGGTAGAGGTCGAGACCCACCCAATCGACTGCGGCTGCGAACGCGGGGCCGCCGTGCCGACCAAGGTATCGCCAGAAGTCACTCTCGCGGTTGTCCGTGGAGTACGCCCAGTTGAATCCGACCTTGATCCGGTGCAACGCGGTCGCGCGGACCTGTTCCTTGGCCGCGATTACGCCCTTGATCAGCGCGTCCTTTGCGCCGGCGTAGAAGCCATCCGATGCGTTTGGAGCCCCGCCGACGTTGGCCTCGTTGGTCACCTGCAGGGACACGAACTGGCGGTTTGATCCGAGTGATCGCACGGTGTCGCGCGCGAAAGCTGCAAAGCCCGCCACATCCGAGGTCGATCCCCCGTCCGCGGGACGATAGGTCAGCACCAGCTCGACCTGCAACCTGGCTGCGCTGTACTGGGCGACGTCCCGTCCAACCTGGTCCGCAGCCGACGAGCCGTCCGGTCCCGAGTAGGAGGCGTAGAGGTGAACCACGAACGGGCGGCCCGGAGGTCTCAGCTCCTTGAGTGCCGCCAACGCTTTGCCGAGGTCGTCTGGAACCAGCCAGCCACTCGGACCGACGGTCCCGGCGGCACCGCCAGGATAGATTCCGAACACCAACGGACGCATCCGGGCGGTCGAAGCCGCACTCACGCGCGAGACGTTATACCCCTTGCCGTCGGGATCCCGAGCGGTGCGGCCAGCGTCGGCCCGGGCGCCCGGCAACACGGTCGCGGCGATCACGGCAAGCCCGAGCATTGCCACGATCTGAGCGGCTCGCACGGGCAGCGTCCGTCTCCCGCGCGGGCACGTCCTGCCCTGCCACGGAGGCCACGCGGGGGGCTCACCTGCTGATCGATTGATTCGCACGGACATCGCTGCATCTCCTCGGACAACGAGCATCCCACGTTGATCACGTCAGCCAGAAGTCGGCACTTGGCCAGAAATGGAGCTTCGAGGCTAGAGCTGCGCAATTTCCGGGAGTTCTCCGTCGCGCGCTGACGATGCCCGGACCGTCCCTCCGGCGCGTCCGCGCGATCGCGTTGAGGCTTTCGCCTCCGACCGGTTCACGCGATCGACTGGATTGAGATCATCGCTCGCACTCCAGCACGCGTCTCGGATCAACTGAACAACACCACCGATTAGGAGAGATCGATGTCCGACGTCCTGCTCTGCGAACGCATCGACGACCAGGTGCACGTACTCACGCTGAACCGTCCTGAGCAGCTCAACGCAATGACCGCCGAACTCTGCACGGCGCTTCACGCTGAGCTCGACCGCGTCGCGGCCGATCGTTCGTGCCGCGCAATCATCGTGACCGGTGCCGGCCGTGGGTTTTGCGCCGGCGTTGATCTACGTGGCTACGGTCAGGCGCCGGGCAACAACGGGGCCGATCCCGCACGGGATCACTTCGGAAACCAGGAGCACATGTCACGTCTAATCCACAAGCTCCGGTTGACACCGCAGCCGGTGATCGCCGCGGTCAATGGGCCTGCTGCGGGGATCGGATTGGCGCTCGCGTTGGGCGCCGACATCCGTTTTGCCGCAAGCTCTGCGGTTTTCCGGTGTGCTTTCGTCAACATCGGAGTCTCCAACTGCGACATGGCGACGAGCTGGCTGTTGCCGCGGTTGATCGGCGCGTCGCGCGCTCACGAGTTGATGCTCACTGCGCGACGAGTGAGCGCTGAGGAAGCAATCGGGATCGGGCTCGTCGCCGATGTGGTCGAGGACGGCGTGGTCGTCGACCGAGCGCTCGAGTGTGCCCGACAGATCGCTCAGTGGGCACCTTGGGGGATCAGGCTCACCAAGCAGGGCATGTGGACGGCGCTCGAGATCCCCTCGCAACAGGCTGTTATCGAGTACGAGGATCGCCAGCAGATCATGGCGTTGCACGGGCAAGCTCCGCCCGAAGCGGTTTCCGCTTTCCTCGAGAAGCGGTCCGCCGCGTTCGCTGACTAGACCCCTTTCCTGCCGAGACCGAGGCGGCTCATGTCAGGTCGGCGTCGGTATGTTGATCTGGGTGCGGGTTGCACTGATCTCCCGTGTCGACCGGGCCGTCGCTGGTCTTGCGGGCATGCTCCGCGCGGTCGGTCACGA
>Ga0070712_100002574_pt1 | contig 11205 bp, 14 predicted proteins | sample LARL81metaG_FD_71396 | JGI IMG/M metagenome (GOLD analysis project Ga0070712, IMG submission 71396) | Corn, switchgrass and miscanthus rhizosphere microbial communities from Kellogg Biological Station, Michigan, USA - LAR L8-1 metaG | ecosystem: Host-associated > Plants > Roots > Rhizosphere ...
TGATCCTGAACGACCTGCAGCGACTCAAGCTCGTCGACGAGTTCAACGAGCCGATCAAGCGAAAGGTGGGTACCGAGTGACGACGGAACGGCAGACGATCTTCGTGAAGCACAACGCGGAGATCGCACACCGGCTATCCCTGCTCCCGGGCAAGTGTCAACAGATCCACGGACACTCGCTGCAGATTCAGGTCGAGATGGTGGTCCAGATCGGACCGGAAGGCATAGCGCTGAGTGGCGTGCTCGAGACTCTGGACTTCGGCTTCGTGAAGCGGAAGGTGCGCGAGTACATCGACTCGCAGTTCGACCACCACTTGCTCCTGAACGTGGAGGACGAGCTGTTCGACCTGGTCGGTGTCCCGGGAGCGGCGGAGACGTACTTCCCCGGACTGATGACGATGCCGGGTGACCCGACAATCGAGAACATCGCTCGGTGGATCGGTGAGTGGTGTCGCGACGAGTTCTCGCCGAAGGGGATCGGGGTCAGGATCGACGAGACGAACACGAACGGGGCGTCGTGGGCGAGCCTGTAGCCGGGGAACCCGAGAAGGGTCTCCTCGTGAACGAGCTGTTCGGGCCGGTCTGGCAAGGAGAGGGCAGACTGACCGGACAGCTCGCTGCGTTCCTTCGACTGGGAGGATGCAACCTCGCATGCAGCTGGTGCGACACGCCGCACGCCGTCTTCTTCGACGAGCGAAAGGCGAAACTGCACAGGGAGGGCAAGGCTTACGATCCTCAGGTGGAGCTGGTCCGCTTGTCGGTCGGCGAGGTGCTCCAGAAACTGGACGGGTTCTTGCCTCGTGGTGGGTTGCTCGTCGTCAGCGGCGGGGAACCGATGCTGCAACGGGACCGTCTGGAGCTCCTGGTGACCGCGGCACTTGCTGGCGGACTGGATGTAGCCTTCGAGACGGCGGGAACGATCCATCCTGGTGTCCTGGCGGACAAGCAGATCCACTGGACTGTCAGTCCGAAGTTGAGCGGGAGTGGTAACCCGCTCGATCGACGGTTCAAGGCGGAGCCACTCCACAAGTTCGTCGAGCTGGGTGCGGACTTCAAGTTCGTGGTGACGAACAGTCAGGACATGCTCGAGGTTCGGGATGCGGTCGTTGCGCTCGCCATCCCACGCAGAAACGTCTGGGTTATGCCTGAGGGTGTCGAACCGATGGGTCTGCTCCAGAACGCGAAGCGCTCAGCTGACTTCGCACTGGCCAACGGGTACAACTTCACGCTCCGTCAGCACGTGCTGCTGTACGGCAACGAAAGGGGTCGCTGATGCACCACACCGACGATGCGCTCGCTGTACCGGGACAGGACGAGCACCGCCTCGACACCCAGACGGACTTCTCGCTCACGCCGGCGCAGCTTGAGGAAGCGGTCTCGAACCACGTGTTTGAGATCCTCGCGCTGCTGGGGTATGACACCAGTGATCAGCACTTCGCACGTACGCCATGGCGTGCCGCGAAGGTTCTGTTGGAGTTCGCGAGCCGGCCGCTGACCAACGATGCGGTCGCAGACCTCCTCGAGGTGTCCTTCAGCGACGCGTACGACTCACTCGTTCAGGTCGGTCCGATCTCCGTGCGGTCGATGTGTGCCCACCACATGTTGCCGGTCTACGGCCACGCATGGGTTGGCTACCTGCCGGACGAGCGCGTCTGCGGGCTCTCGAAGCTCGCGCGGGTGACGGAGTACTTCGCCCAGCAGTTCACGGTTCAGGAGCGTGTCACGGATCTCATCGCGGACGCGCTCGCGCACCACCTCAAGCCGAAGGGAGTGATGGTCGTCATCAAGGCGGTTCACGGATGCATGGCGCACCGCGGGGTCCGAGAGCCGCAGGCTCTCACGGCGACCAGTTCGGTGCGTGGAGTGTTCCGCAACGAGGCGGACGCGCGAGCGGAGTTCCTCTCGCTCATGCAACCTCCACAGCACTAGCACGAGAGGCACGACTTTGAGACTGTACCACATCCCGCCAGCACGACTGGCGACACAGGCCATTCCCGAGGAAGAGAACGGCCACCTGTGCGTTGCCGACGTCGTACTGTCGCACAGGGAGTACGCAGCGTACTACCGCTCCCGAAGCGACCGCGGCGACTGGCTCACGCTGGATACCGCAGCCTTCGAGGGAAAGGTTACCAACATACCTGACCTCTTCGAGGCAGCTCAGATGGTGCAACCCAAGGAGATCGTCCTTCCGGACCTGTACCGGGACGCCAACGGGACGATCGAGACGTCGCTCGCAGCCGCGAAGGAGCTGCGGAGTCTCGGGTACGACGGGCAGTTCATGGTGGTTCCACACGGTCTCACGTGGAACGAGTACCTGTACTGCTGCGAGTACCTCATCGAGGAGCTCGGCGAAGAGACCTGCATCGGTATCATCGAGGAGACCGACGACCTGTACAACATCACCCGACCGATCGCCGTGGAGATCCTGGACGGGATCTTCCCGGAGTCACCGTTCCACTTCAACGGCGTCACGGAGCACCTCGGTGAGTGCTTCGACCCGGACATCCTGCAACGGGTACGAAGCGTCGACACCTCGAAGTTCGTCGTTTGGGGTCTCAACGGCGTGAACGTGGACCCGACGAAGATCCTCGCTGGTGTGCAGACTGTGCCACCGTACCCCGGACGCAAGTCTCTCGGCGGCCGGACCGGGTTCTTCGACCGCGTTCACGCCAGCGACGAGGCACTGCAGATCACGAGGACGAACATCAACCGCTGGAGGCGATTCCTCAAGTGACTACCATCAACGAGTACCAGGCCGAGATCGGTCCCTGGGCGGACCACAACTTCCCCAACGATCAGCGTCACGATGTCGCACTCGGTCTCGTGGAGGAGGTCGGTGAGCTCTGCCGCGCGACACTGAAGCAGGCACAGAACGTCCGTGGGAGCTACTCGCAGTGGGAGGATGAGATCAAGCACGAGTTGGGTGACGTGTTCATCAAGCTGTGCCACGTTGCGTCCGTGTACGGTTACGACCTCGACACCCTGGTCCGGCTTCGCTGGGACATCGTTCAGCTGCGGGAGAGCGGCAGCACGGAGGAGCGCAACCGTGTGTAGCATCGTCGGTGGGTTCACGGAACCCTCGAACCTGGAGGAGCTGAAGGAGCTCTTCGAGGTCAGTAAGGAGCGTGGCAACGACGCGTGGGGTCTGTGGGCGCAGGTACGTGGCGTACCGGACCCCTACGACGAACGGAACACCGGTCACGGCATCAACTTCAGCGAACCGAACTGGCAGGAGCTGTCGTTCGGGGAGAGCACCTTCCTCGGGTGCCTGCGTGGTGAACCGACCACGGAGTGGGAGGGCAGCACCACACACGAAGACATCCAGCCGTTCACGGTCGGTGAGTGGACCGTCGTCCACAACGGCACCATCGCCAACGACAAGGAACTGTGGGAGCAGCTCCTCTCGGACGGGTTCGCACCGCAGCGGAAGACAACGAACGTCGACACCTGGATCATCCCTGCGGTGTTCCAGTTCTACGGGTTCGTAGAGGGTCTCCGCAAGCTGCAGGGTTCCTTCGCACTCCTCGCCGTCCACGGTAGCGTACCGGACACCATCTACTACGCGGCGAACTACAAGCCGCTGTGGGTGCTCGGTGACGCGGACAGCCGGACGGTCCTCTTCGCGTCGCAGGAAGCGTACCTGAAGCGACTCGCAGGTGACCCTCTCCACGGTCCGTCGCCGCAGCAGATCAAGCCGTACACGTACGGGATGGTGACTCGCGAAGGCGTCATGGACGAGTTCGGCTCACTCTACCCTGTGCGAAGCCCACACATGCGACGGCGAGCACTGATCGTGTGCAGCGGTGGTCTGGACAGCTCCGTTGTGGCTTGGCACCACGCGGTCGCTCTCGGTGACGACGTCACGTTGCTGCACCTCAAGTACCAGGCGAAGGCGGAGATCAACGAAGAGGCTGCAATCCGCTCTCTGGCCGGGAAGATCAACCAGCGTCTCGGCTACCCACCGGACAACGGGATCGGAGTCACGTTCCTCACGACGGACTTCTTCCAGCAGCACGCTGTCAGTCCGCTGACGGATCCGTTCCAGGAGATCACTCAGGGTGTAGCTGGTGCAGAGTTCGCTCACGAGTGGGTACCCGCTCGCAACACGGTCATGATGGCTCTGGCGATGGCGTACGCGGAAGCTCACGAATTCGACGTGATCGCGATCGGGTCCAATCAGGAGGAGAGCTGCGGCGGGTACCCGGACAACGAGCAGGAGTTCGTCAACCGGCTGCGTGACCTCGCTCCGATGGCGGTCAAGCCGTACCACCAGCTCGAGTTCAGTGACCCGTTGGGTGGTCGCATGAAGCACGAGATCGTGCAGATGGGAACGGCAGAGGGTGTGCCGTTCGAGGTCACGTGGTCGTGCTACAGTCACAACTACGACGGGAAGCACTGCGGGAACTGCGGTCCCTGCATCATGCGCCAGCGTGCGTTCCAGATGGCTGGCGTGAAAGACCCTACGCTCTACGCTTGATGTTCCCCGCTGGGCTATCATATAATTAAGGTAGCCCACTAACAGGAGGTTACTGTGGCATTCAACGCCTACCAGGCGAAGCTGGTCGAAGCACTGACGGAGATCGCGGACGAGGGTACGTTCGAGGTCGTCGGTGGCGGTCAGGAGACCGACGACAACATCAACATCAACCTGCACCACAACGGCGACCACATCGCCGTGTTCTCGCACATCATCCCGTAGGAGGAAAACCCAATGACCACTCCGAACCCGGAGCACGTCACGTTCCAGACCGTGAAGGCGCAGATCGAGGATGCTGCACGCTCAGCAGCGAACAACCTCGACGCCAACTTCGAGGTCCTCGCCGACGAGAACACGAACTGGGTCGCCGGGTTCACCGTCGACGGCGTCCCGTTCTCGCTGACGTTGAACGTCACCCCGTAGTTCGAGTTGCCGGCGGCCACTCTTCGGAGTGGCCGTTTGGCGTCAACACCCCTACGCACAGGGAGGCACCGTGACCGACTGGTTCCAGGAGGCGGAGAAGCGTATCGACGCGACTCAGCTGCAGAAGGGGCAGGACTACCAGCTCGATACCGACCCGTTCTCGAACTTCCGACGCTCCGGAGCGCACTTTGGCCTTGCCACGTACGAGGCTGCTGAGTTCAACATCGTCCAGAAGCTCGAGCGTCTGAAGGCGTTGCGGGTGAACGGGCGCAATCCGGAGAACGAAGCGGTGGAGGACACTTACAAGGACCTGGCGGTCTACGCAACCCTCGCGTATGCCATGTACCTGGCAGAGATGGCGGAAAAGGCAACCGCTAAATCGACGGATACGGACGGATCCGAACCGGGTCAACATGATAATGCTGCCCAAGTTTCGGGTGCCAAAGGAGAAGTCCCCGAACGCGTGACGAAGGCGCAGCAGACCTGCCCTGACTGCGGTCACTTCGTGACCATCCACGTGTTGGAGGTGCGTCCGCACCCGCAGTTCGTCGCGGGAGAGACTCGCAAGGTGATCTGCAACGCACCCAACTGCGAGGACAACTGCGCGACGTGGAACCTCCAGCTGATGACGGAGGTTGCTGTAATCAAGGAGACGGTCACTGCGACCATCGGGAAGGACACTGGACCGATGATGGTCGGTCAACCGACGAAGCCGGGTCGTACCGATCTCGTCGTCGGTGCGTTCGACAAGGAGACCAAATGACGAAGCGCGTGACGATCGAGTTCGACGACGACCGCGCGGCCGACTTCCTCATCGATGCGATGAAGCTGGGTAGACCGTTCGACTTCAACCCCGTTGGTCGACACAACGACCAAGACGAGTGGGTGGACGGCTACCGTATCCACGAAGTGCTGGTCGCCAAGCCAGGGACCTCGACCATCTGGGAGAAGCAGCGTGACGTGTGAAGGCTGTCCTCTATCGGGACCGCAGTGTAAGGGCAGCGGTCCCGAGCAAGCGGATCTCGTCATCGTCGGTGAGGCTCCGGGCAGGCAGGAGGTCCAGAACGGTAAACCGTTCGTCGGTCCGTCCGGGAAACTGCTCGACGCGACCCTCAACGAGATGGGGATCAGTCGCGCGGAGGTGTACGTCACCAACTCGGTGATGTGTCGACCGACCACTCAAGGAGGGCAGGACACCGCTCCCACGAAGGCGATGCTGACGGCGTGCTCCCCGCGGCTGGTGGAGGAGGTCCGAGCACGAAAGCCGAAGCTGGTGCTGGCGGTAGGAGGTACCGCAGCCCAGCGACTGCTCCACACAGAAGACGGGATCACCAAGACCCAAGGGTCGATGAAGTGGAGCGAAGAGCTCGGGTGTTGGGTGATCGCGACCTACCACCCTGCAGCAGTACTCCACGGCAACACCGGCTACTTCGACGACATCTACGACACCGTCAAGCGTGCCAGCAACCTCCTCAACGGCAAGATCCCGTGGCCGGAGAAGGAGGTCAAGCTCGACTGGGAGTTCATCGCCGACCCGGTGAAGGCGGTACAGGTGCTCCAGCATCTGTACGCAGGAGCGACGAAGATCGCGTTCGACACCGAGTCGCAGACGGTCCAGGAGAGTGGTCCTCGACCGCTCGAGGACACGTGGCTGATGTCGCAGTTCTACGCAGGTGGCTCGCAGGCGTGGGCGTTCAACATGCCGGTGTTGCTCATGGACCAGATGTTCCGAGTTTGGCTCGAGAAGCTGTTCCGCAAGCGCGGTATGATCTGGCGGATGCACAACAGCAGCTACGACCGTCAGGTGGTCCGAGCGAACGGGTTCACCGACCCCAAGGACGTCCGCGACTCGATGGTTCTGGGCCTGGGTCTCCACGAACGCGGTGAGCAGGTCGGGCTGAAGGCACTGTCCCGGATGTACTGCAACGCGTCCTACTACGAGGACGAGTTGGCGGGGTACAGCTGGAAGATCGGCCCGCGCGACCACAAGGACTGGTTGGCGTTGGCCAAGTACGGGTGCCTGGACGTGTACTACACGTTCCAGCTGTGTGAGGTGCTACCCGCACTGGTTGAAGCGGAAGGCACCATGCCCCTGTGCAAAGGCCTCCTGTCCCAAGCCGCTGACGCGTTCACGGACGTCGAGTTCCGCGGTGCGATGATCGACAAGCCCTACGCGGACGGGCTCGAGGAGGAGTGGCTTCCGATCATCGAGGAAGCCGAGAAGAAGATGCAGGGTTGGGCTGCATCAAAGGGGTTCCCACTCGACCAGAAGCAGGTCGGAGCGCAAACGAGAGGCATGGCTTGTCCCGTCTGCTGCAGCGACGTCATGTTCAAGGATCCGGACCGGAAGAACTGGCGCAAGGAGTTCGAGACGACGTTCGGGCACGATCCGAGCTGCACTCGGTGCATGAAGCGACGGTTTGTGCTGGTTCCGGACGAGCGACTCAACGTTCGCAGCTACCCGCAGCTGCAGCACCTTGCGTTTGACATCCTCAGGATGCGCCATCCGGAGGGAAAGCGCAGCACTGAGGAAGCGTTCCTCGCGTACAACGAGCAGTCAGACTTCACGAAGCACCTCAGAGCGTTCCGGGAGCGTGACGGACTGCTGCGGACGTACATCCGCGGTATCGGCGACGACATCGGTCCGGATGGACGTGTCCACCCCGACTTCCTCTTGTTCGGGACGGTCACCGGTCGGCTCTCGATCCGCAACCCGCCACTGCAGACGATCCCCAAGTGGGGTGTCGACCCGAAGATGGCGAAGCTGGTTCGGAAGATGTTCCGCGCGAAGCCCGGGTACGTGATCGTCGACGTCGACTACAAGAACCTCGAGCTGTTCATCGCCTGGCACTACAGCAAGGACGAGAACCTCGGGAAGGCGCTAGTCGAGCAGGACTTCCACACGACCACGGCGAGTGCCATCTTCAACACGCCATACGATGAGGTAACAGGCGACCAGCGGTTCAACAGCAAGTTCGTCACCTTCGGGATCGCCTACGGACGACAGGCGTACTCACTCGCACAGGGTGAGTTGAAGGCCCTGACCGGTGGCAACGAGCGCCAAGCACAAGCGTACATCGATCGGTTCTGGGGACTGTACCCGGACTACCATCGGGTGTACAAGCAGTTCCAGCACGACGCGATCAACCTGGGAGAGCTGCGCACGCCGATGGGTCGAGTGCGCCGGTGGAAGCTGATCACACCGGACAAGCTGAACCACATCCGGAACCAGGCAGTGAACTTCCCGCTGCAGTCGTTGGCCTCGGACACGTGCCTGAGTGCACTGATCCGGCTCAACAAGCGACTGCCACGTGAGGACCTCGGTGACGTCCTCTTCACCTGTCACGACTCGCTGGTATTCGAGATTCGCGAGGACAGGCTCCACGAGGCGGTCGCGGTCATCAAGGAAGAGATGACCGCGCCGCCGTACGACACGCACATCAAGTTGTTCGTGGATGTCGAGTACGGACCGAGCCTCGGTGAGGTTCAGCCGTACAAGGAACCGATCGCTGCCTAGCGTACTTCCTGGACGGGTGACGGCTGCGGACTCTGGACCGGAGCCGTCACCTGAGTCCTCACGAACAGAGCCACCGCCGTCGTGATGAACGCCATCCACTGCGACTGCACCGTCGCGGGCACGTCAGCACCGAACGCAAGCATCAACGCGAACACGGCCTGTACCAGCCCGAGCAACGCCGGCAGGATCTTGTCCCGCCAGTCCGGCAGGTGAGCGGCCGTCCACAGACCGAACAGCGCGACGATGACCGCGTTGACGACACCCTGCGTGTCCGCACTCCAGTGGATGAGGTACGAGGACAGCAGCTGCAGGACCACCGCGAGCAGTGCGATCCACGCGGCGGGTTCTCGTCCGAAGACCTTCATGTGTTCTCCTAGGTGATGATGAGCAGGTTCGGTGCTGACCGAACTGGCTGCTCTGGGTTGGCGGTTACCTTCCACCACGGCCTCCAACGACCGGGTGCAAGCACTAACGCGTTTGCTCCAACGAGGAGCTTGGCGTAAGGGATGCTGTCGAGCACATCCCAAGCTGCAGCATGCAGGTCCGTTGGTCGGTCGACGGAACCATCCAGCGTGAACGCGATTTGCACAGGGTAGGCTGTAGGGTCGACACCACTCGACGTCAGTACCGGGATGTATACCAGCTCTGTCGACTCCCGTGGCAGTCGGATGTCTTCAGCGATCAACGACAACACCTCCACTCCACCAGGCGAGCGACGAGTTGTCGCACTCCCAACGCAGCATGGCTGGACCGGCTGTCCAGAGAGCTTGTATGGGTCCCGGTTCCACTTCGAGGTCGACCTGCAACCCCGTTACGACTACTTGGGCTGTGTCCGTTTCCACGGCACGGCCGAGAACTACCGGTGGCTTGAGTGATCCCAGCGAGGTCGCCAGATCTGACTCCAACACGCTCCCGATAGTTACCGATTTACGTCGAGAAAGTGACTGGGCTGACATAGTAGTACTGGCACGAATCAGACCCAAACTCTTTGCTCGGGAGAGACCGGAGCTCGTGTCCGTTTCTGCCGCACGGCCAAGTAGTGCAGCTTTCACGCGACCGAGCACCGCCGCGGTTTCAACCTCACTTGCTCGTCCAAGACTTGCAGCCTTGGTACGGGTCACACCCTGTGCGGTAGCGGTCTCTGCAGAACGGTTGAGCGAGACGGACTTGGACCGCGCCAACCCATTCGCCGTATCCGTCTCGCTCGCCCGTCCGACCTGGGTTTGCTTCTTGCGTGTCAGAGCTTGCCCAGTGTCAGTCTCTGTTGCACGGCCTAGCGTGAGGGACTTCGTTCGTCCGAGTGCTGTCGCGGTGTCCGTCTCGCTAGCGGCGACTAGCGTAACACCGGACGCACCCGATGGTGTGTTCATCCATGTGGTGATGTTCGCGGACTCGTCCGTGTTGAAGTACCGCACGTCGTCGACAACCACGTTCGTACCAAACGCCGCCGAAGTGTTTGCTCCCGCAACGTAGAACGTGGTCGAGTGAGCAACGGAGCCGGTATTCGAGACGGTGTTCACCAACGACCCGCCAACGTACAGCTTGATGTTCGTGCCGTCGAAGGTCACAGCAACGTGGTACCACGTACCGACGGTGAGTGCACTACCCGCGATCTGCAACAACCCGCCACCAATGCGGATGTCGCACTGTAACACGTTAGCAGTGCCAAACGACCCGCGCTGGGTGAAGATGGCGAGGTCCGTACCACCACCGGACTGCACGACACCACATGCGAAGTTCGTTCCGCTAGCCGGTAGCGCGAGTGGCTTCACCCAACACATCAGTGTACACGTCGAGCCGGAGACAGCGGGAACGGTAGAGGACCCACCAATGTTGTTCGACGCGGTGTTGGTGAGCCCTGCGCCGGTGTGGCCACTTGCTGTCCAACTGGCGTTGGAGATCGTCAGCGTGTGACCATTCCCACTATCGTCCGCTGCTGTAGCTCCAGACCCGGCGCTGAAACCGTACGCACAGACTGGAGTCACCACGTTACGCCGCTCGAGCGAAGCCTGGTGACGGGATGGTGATGGTCTGGTCCGTACCGTCTGTCGTGAATGAACAGTCGTGGAACGAGACCGGGATGATGTTCGTGTCCGTCCCCGCAGTGGTGTCGTTGTCGTAACCGATGATCAGCTTACCGATGGTGTTGTTGGTAGCACCACCAGCAGCCGTGTACGTGAAGTTCGCCGCGGTGATGTCGACCCAGTCGTTGGTGTAGTCAACGGTTGCGGCAACACTGACCAACGTCTTCCGAGCGTAGTTCGTGAACGCTGCTTCGGTGTTGCCAGCCAAGACCGCGGCCAGGGTCTGATAGTCGCGCATGGTCGCATCCGAGACCAGACCCGTGGACTGCAACAGTACCACCACGAGAGCGTCGTTCGTCAAGGGCAGAGATGCGTAGTACGCGATCTGACCCTTCGCGACGTTGAAGATGCCGTTTGCCACAACCGGCTCCTTTCAGTTACGCAGCCGGAGGCTTCAGGGCCTTAACCGCGTCCGTGACGTCCGAGAGGCCTGAGATGACCTCGTCCATCTGTCCCTGCAGGCCCAACAGCGAACCGGTCTGCTGCGCGGCCTCGTCGCCGAAGTTGCGTCCATCCGCGAAGCGGATCTCGAACAGCACCTCCCGCAGAGCGTCGACCATTGCCTGCTTCACTTCTTCCTGCGTTGCCATGTCCATCCAATCCACTGGGTTGTTGTCGACGCCCGGCCAGAAGTCCGCGACCGAGCTGAGGTCGTAGCCGGGGGCTACGTTTCCCTTGTACTGCTTCGCGACCACACCGGATTCG
>Ga0070712_100002576_pt1 | contig 11202 bp, 12 predicted proteins | sample LARL81metaG_FD_71396 | JGI IMG/M metagenome (GOLD analysis project Ga0070712, IMG submission 71396) | Corn, switchgrass and miscanthus rhizosphere microbial communities from Kellogg Biological Station, Michigan, USA - LAR L8-1 metaG | ecosystem: Host-associated > Plants > Roots > Rhizosphere ...
CGCAATCTCGTCGTCACCACCACGCATCTACCGGCCAAGGTCGAACGCGGTGCGCTCGGGCGTGGTGACATTCATGCCCGCCACCGACTGGTGTTCTTCGGGCAACAACCGGTCCCGGCGAGTGACTATCCCCGAGGCGCACGGGCATTCGTCCAGATGACTTCGACAGGAGCGTCGTCCGGGATCCATCGTGCTCAGTGCATCGCAGAGGCCGCCGAACCCGCGATCACACCCTGCCTGCGCGTCCACAGCCATGCCGCCGCGGTCCGCTGCGCCGGTGTCGGTGTCGCACCCATCGGCAAGTAGAAGTCGGGATAGAGCGCGCGGAACCGTTTGCGCAGTTGGGTTTGTTGGCGACGACGCCGTCGCGCAGGGCCTCGCTGCCGATGAATGCCTCGTCCACACCGGCATTCTCACGCAACAAGCCGACGCTGCCACGCCGTCGGCGGTCGTCGCGGACGCGGCCTGTGGATGAAATGAAAAAGCCCGGCACCGTAGTGCCGGGCTTTTTCGTAGGGTTGTCAGTTCCTGTTCAACATGCTGAGCAGGTTCAGGATCTCGATGTAGAGCCAGACCAGCGTCACGGTCAGGCCGAGCGCGATGCCCCACGCCGCCTTCTCCGGAACACCGGCGCGGATCATCTGATCGGCCGCGTCGAAGTCGATGAGGAACGAGAACGCCGCAATGCCGATGCAGACCAACGAGAAGATGATGGCAATCGGACCGCCGCTGCGCAGGCCGAGGCCTTCACCGCCGCCGACACCGAACAGCGCGAGCACGAAGTTGCCGAGCATCAAGGCCAACACGCCGAACATGGCGGCGACGATGAAGCGGGTGAACTTCGGCGTCACGCGGATGGCACCGGTCTTGTAGACCACGAGCATGCCGGCGAACACGCCGATGGTGCCGAGAACCGCCTGCCCGATCAATGCGCCTGCGCTGGCGCCCGACACATAAAGGTTGGCGAGAAGGAACGATAGCGCGCCCAGGAACAAACCCTCGAGTGCCGCATAGCTCAGCACGATCGCGGGGTTGTCCTGCTTACGGCCGAACGTCGCGATCAGCACCAGCGCCAGGCCGCCGAGGCCGCCAACCATGGCGAACGGCGCGGCCAGCGCGAGGTTCTGCGCGACCAGGAAGTAGGACACGACCGAGACCGCCGTCAGTACGGCCAGCGTGATGCCGGTCTTGGTAACGACGTCGTCGATGGTCAGCGGCCGGGAAACCCCGGTCTGCCGCTGGTCGGGATACTGCGTCACATAGGGGTCGGCATGTACCGCCTGCGCACCGTAGCCGCCGGCTCCGGTGCCGAATTGCGCATAACCGCCCTGCGTCTTAGGCAGGGATCGAAATACCGGGTTGCTGGTCTCCCGCACCGTCGGTTCCTCTCCTGTGCTGTGGTTCGACAAGTTGGCGAACACACTCTCAACGATCGACGTCCTGGTATCAGTTCCCGACGGAACCTCCCAGCTTTCTCACAGAAAACCCTACCCGGCGCTGCCCTTCTTCGGGCAACGATCTAGATTGCATACTCGTGGCGGAAAACGAGGATGTCCTAGTAACTGTCGAGAACGGCGTCGGCCTGATCACCCTCAACCGCCCCAAGTCAATCAATTCGCTCACCCACAGGATGGTCACCGACATGTCGAAGGTGATCACAGACTGGGCGCACGACGACGACATCCGCGCGGTCGTGGTGGCCGGCGCCGGTGAGCGCGGCCTCTGCGCCGGCGGCGACATCGTGGTGATCTATCACAGTGCCCGTGCCGACGGGTCCGAGGCACGACAGTTCTGGTACGACGAGTATCTGCTCAACGCGCAGATCGGTCGCTTCAGCAAGCCCTATGTGGCGCTGATGGACGGCATCGTGATGGGCGGCGGTGTCGGGATCGGCGCCCACGGCAGCGTCCGCGTCGTCACCGAAACCACCAAAATGGCGATGCCCGAAGTGGGTATCGGCTTCATACCCGACGTCGGTGGCACCTTCATCTTGTCGCGCGCGCCCGGATTGCTCGGTCATCACGCCGCGCTGACGGGCGCACCGTTCGACGGCGCCGACGCGATGACGCTGGGCTTCGCCGACCATTTCGTACCCCACGACAAACTCCACGACTTCAAAGCAGCGGTCATCGCCGACGGCAACGACGCGGCACTGGCCGCGCACGCGACAGACCCTCCCCCGAGCCAGCTACTGGCGCAGCGGCACTGGATCGATGAGTGCTTCGCCGGCGAGACCGTTGAGGACATCATCGCCGCGCTGCGCGGACACGACGCGGGTCCCGCCAACGACGCCGCCAACCTGATCGCCAGCCGCTCCCCCATCTCGGTGTCTGTCGCGCTGGAAGCCATCCGCCGCGCTGCCAAGCTCGACACACTGGAAGACGTGCTGCGCCAGGAGTATCGAACGTCTGTCGGCGCGCTGCGTTCGCATGATCTGGTGGAGGGTATCCGCGCCCAGGTCATCGATAAGGACCGCAACCCGAAATGGTCGCCTGCGTCGCTGGCGGCCGTCACCACCGCCGACGTCGAGGCCTATTTCGCGCCGGCCGATCGCGAACTGGAGCTGCCGTGACTTCTACGAACTACGAGACCATCCTCGTCACACGTGACGACCGCGTCGGCACCATCACATTGAACCGGCCGAAGGCACTCAACGCGCTCAACAGTCAGGTGATGAACGAAGTCACTATGGCTGCAGCCGAATTAGACAGCGACCCAGGTATCGGAGCGATCGTCGTCACCGGCAACGGGAAGGCTTTCGCGGCGGGTGCGGACATCAAGGAGATGGCGGAGCTGTCATTCGCCGACGTGTTCGCCGCCGACTTCTTCGCCCAATGGTCCAAGTTCGCCGCCACCCGGACTCCGACGATCGCCGCGGTCGCAGGCTACGCGCTGGGCGGCGGCTGCGAGCTGGCGATGATGTGCGATTTGCTCATCGCCGCCGACACCGCGAAGTTCGGCCAGCCCGAGATCAAACTCGGCGTGCTGCCCGGCATGGGCGGCTCGCAGCGGCTGACCCGCGCGATCGGCAAGGCCAAGGCCATGGACCTGATCCTGACCGGGCGCAACATGGACGCCGAGGAGGCCGAACGCGCCGGGCTGGTGTCGCGCGTGGTGCCCGCCGACAAGCTGCTCGACGAGGCGAACGCCGTCGCGAAGACCATCGCCGGCATGTCACTGTCCGCGTCGCGCATGGCCAAGGAGGCCGTCAACCGCGCCTTCGAAAGCACACTGGCCGAGGGACTCCTCTACGAACGCCGACTGTTCCACTCGGCGTTCGCCACTGACGACCAGACCGAAGGCATGAACGCGTTCACCGAGAAGCGCCCCCCGAACTTCACGCACCGATAATCTGCGGTGGTGTCCGACACCGGGGAGATTGAAGCGGCGACTTCGCCGGCACCACCGCGGGAGGAAACGGCCAAGCGGCCGTGGTGGCTTCGCCACTACACCTTCACCGGAACAGCGGTCGGCCTGGTGTTCCTCTGGTTCTCGATGACGCCGTCGCTGCTTCCGCGCGGACCGCTGTTTCAGGGCCTCGTCAGTGGCGCCGCAGGCGCAACCGGATACGGCCTCGGCGTGTTCGCCGTGTGGCTGGTTCGCTACATGCAGTCGAAGGACACCAGCCCGCCGGCCCCGCGGTGGGCGTGGATCGCTCTGGTGGTGGTCGGCATCATCGGACAGATCCTGATGATCATCTGGTTCCACGTATGGCAGGACGACGTCCGCGACTTGATGGGCGTGCCGCGGCTGAGGTTCTGGGATCATCCGCTCGCCGCCATTCTGTCGATCGTCACGTTGTTCGTCTTCGTCGAAATCGGCCAGCTGATCGGCAGATTGGTGCGATTCCTCGTCCGTCAGCTCAATCGCTTTGCGCCACCACGCGTTTCGGCTGTCGTTGTGGTGGTCTTGTTGCTCGCGCTGACCGTTGCCCTGCTCAACGGCGTCGTGGCCCGGTTCGCGATGAGCACGATCAACAAGACGTTCTCCGCGGTGAACGACGAGACCGATCCCGAGTTCCCTGCGCCGACATCGAAGCTGCGCTCGGGCGGCCCACAATCGCTGGACAGTTGGGAGTCACTCGGCCATCAGGGCCGGGTGTTCGTATCGGCGGGGCCGACGGTCGAGAAACTCACCAAGTTCAACGGAAAGCCCGCAATCGAGCCGATCCGCGCCTACGCCGGCCTGCATTCCGCTCCGGGCATCAAGGCGACCGCCCAACTGGCCGCCGAAGAACTGCGCCGCACCGGCGGATTGGATCGCGCGGTGGTCGCCGTCGCCACCACCACCGGCACCGGCTGGATCAACGAAGCCGAAGCCTCCGCGCTGGAGTACATGTACAACGGCAACACCGCGATCGTGAGCATGCAGTACTCGTTCCTACCCAGCTGGCTGTCATTCCTGGTGGACAAGGAGAACGCGCGCCAGGCTGGCCAGGCGCTCTTCGAGGCCGTCGACGCGATGGTCAAGGAGCGGCCCGAGGGGAAGCGCCCGAAGCTCGTGGTGTTCGGCGAAAGCCTGGGCTCGTTCGGCGGAGAAGCGCCTTTCCTCGCTCTGAACAACCTCGTCGCCCGCACCGACGGCGCGCTGTTCAGTGGGCCTACATTCAACAACACGATCTGGGAAGACCTCACCCGCAACCGCGACAAGGGCTCCCCGATGTGGCTGCCCATCTACGACAAGGGCGAGAACGTCCGCTTCGCCGCGCGGGCCGACAACCTCGGCAGGCCGGCGGACCCGTGGGGTCCACCACGTGCGGTGTATCTGCAGCACGCGTCCGACCCGATCGCGTGGTGGAACGTCGATCTCCTGTTCTCAAAACCGGATTGGCTGCGCGAACCCCGCGGCTACGACGTCTCACCGCGGATGGAATGGATCCCGATCGTGACGTTCCTACAGGTGTCCGCCGACATGGCGGTCGCAGTCGACGTGCCCGACGGACACGGCCACGTCTACGTCAGGGACGTCGCCAATGCATGGGCCGCCATCCTGCAGCCGCCCGGCTGGACACCCGAGAAGACCGAGAAGTTGCGCCCGCTGCTGTCAAACGACGAAAACGCCTAAACCAGAACGCCTTCGGCCTTCAACGCGTGGTACCCACCGACAACGTCGGTGGCGCGGTGCAGGCCGAGATCGAGCAGCGACGCCGCGGCCAGGCTCGAGGTATAGCCCTCCGAGCACAACACCACCCATTCCACGTTGTCGTCGACGGCCTGCGGCAGCCGCGCGTCGCTCGTTGGGTCGCAGCGCCACTCGAGCACGTTGCGCTCGATCACCAGCGCCGCGGGCACGCCGCCCTCGCGCTCACGCTGGGCCTGCGGCCGGATGTCAACCAGCAGGGCACCGCGCTCGAGTACTGCCGGCACGTCGCGCGCCGAGAGCCTGGTCAGCCGTGAGCGGGCCTCCTCGAGCACCCGATCGATTCGACTCATTACCGCCCTTCCGGTACATCAGTGAGTTCGGTGCGCTTTCGGCGCAGCGTCTTTCGCTCGGTCACCTCGTAGTACGACATCGCCGTCAACGGCGGCGAGTACGCGTGCACGCTCATCGTCGGAGCCGCGTAGCCGGCGACGGAAAACCCCGGGGTGACGGGAGCCGACAGATCCCGTTCGGGGGTCCACACGACGTCGTGCACCCAGCCCAATGGGAATCCGGCCTGATCGCCGGCCCGAAGGCGTCGACGACGCAACGCCTCTCCGTCCCAACGCGTTTCCCGCAGCGCGCCGGATACCACGGTCAACGCACCCAATGAGCCGCCGTGGTCGTGCAGTTCGGTCGAGCGATCCGGTACCCAGCTGATCAGCCAGACGTCGAGTTCATCGTCGCCATGCAGCCGCGCGAACCAGCGATCGGCGGTCGGCGGTCCGCCGACCGGCAGCAGGTGGTCGTAGCAGCCCGACAGCACATCGTCGGCGTAGCGGTCCGTCGCCTGCAGCAGGTCGGGCAGGCGCAGGCGGGTCGGGGCAGATACGGCAGGGACGGCAGACGGCAACACAGCAGACTGTGCGAAAACCATGTGGAACTCCAGAAATGACGAAGACGGATCGGGGGTCGGCGCTAGGTCCGACAACACTCCGCCGTGCTCACGGACAGGCCCCATTCCTTGCTCGCGGGTGTGTAGCCCCACACGAGAAATCCGGTCCTCACGGTCAACAGTCTTGCACCGGAAGGGACTACCGGGTCGGGCTGGCCCGTCCCATACCTGCGTCTTCCCTGCTCAGAGTCCGATTGGGCGCGAATCGGCCTAGATTCACGATGAGCCGAACTATCCCGCCCCTCGGGACAACCGGCTGGCCCGTGGGGGCAGGCTCCCCTAACCGGCGCCGACGCGTTGCATAGATTGGGCGGCATGCGCAGGTACCGCCGACGTGTCGCCTTATTCACCGCACTGCTGATGCTCACAGTCGTCGGCTGCTCGTCGAACGAGCAGAAGCCGTCGACATCAATCTCGCCGCCGGCGTCCACCAGTGAGCTGCTGCCCCTGCCGGCTGAACCGGCCCGGCCCGGCGCCGTCGGGGTCTCTCCCGGTGGCGTCACCACAAGGGTGGACGTGCCGGCCGACGCCACGGAATCGCAATACGGCCAGGCCTGCCATGCCGCCAAGGTGTGGATGGACAGCCAGCAGGCCGATCCGAAGACGCTCGTGGAGCCATACCTGAAAATGGTCCAGGAAGCCCACTTCACCGGCCCAGGAAACTTCAACACGCCGTGGGCCAACCTGACACCAGCCCAGCAGGCGGGCGTCATCATGGCGGTCACCGGCGCCGCCAACGGCAAGTGCGAGTAGTGCTGGGCTCTGAATCTCGCTGCGCGAAGTTGAGCCAGTGACACCGGGAGACCTTGTCCGTGCCTATGCATTCGCGGCGCAAAATGGCGGTATGGCCGGCAACCGTGTCGCGCTCGCTCTCGGCAGCGGCGGGGCGCGCGGATACGCACATATCGGTGTGATCGACGAACTACGCCACCGCGGCTATGAGATCGTCGGGATCGCCGGGTCGTCGATGGGTGCGCTCGTCGGTGGCCTGCAGGCGGCCGGCAGGCTCGACGAGTTCGCGGACTGGGCCAAATCATTGACACAGCGCGCCGTGCTGCGCCTGCTGGACCCGTCCATCAGTGCTGCGGGGGTGCTGCGGGCGGAGAAGATCCTGGACGCGGTCCGCGACATTCTCGGTGAGGTGACGATTGAGGAACTTCCGATCCCCTACACCGCCGTCTCCACCGACCTGCTCTCGGGGAAATCCGTTTGGCTGCAACGCGGTCCGGTCGACGCGGCGATCCGGGCGTCGATCGCGATACCGGGCGTGATCACTCCGCACGTGTTCGGCGGGCGCCTGCTCGCCGACGGCGGCATCCTCGACCCGTTGCCGATGGCGCCGATCGCCGCGGTCAACGCGGACCTCACCATCGCGGTCAGCCTCGCGGGCAGCGAGGCAGGCGGCCGTTACGAACCGACCGATACCGAGCCGCGGGCAACGACGGAATGGTTGAGCCGGATGTGGCGCAGCACCACCGCGTTGTTCGAGTCCAACCGCCCCGTCGCACCTCCAGATGAGACTGCCAGCACCGACGAGCTCGTCGAACCCTCCAAAGAGGAGGCGGTGGTGCCCAGGTTGGGCAGCTTCGAGGTGATGAACCGCACCATCGATATCGCGCAGGCGGCGCTGGCCAGGCACACCTTGGCCGCTTATCCCCCCGACGTGTTGGTCGAGGTGCCGCGCAGCGCTTGCCGCAGCCTGGAATTCTACCGCGCAGCCGAGGTCATCGACGTCGGGCGCGAGCTGGCCGCTACGGTGCTCGACGAGCTGGAAAAGTCAACGCCGGAAAGCTGATTCAGGCACCGAGGAAGTCGGCGATCGCCGCGGCGACCCCACGGCCTTGCGCACGGCCGGCCAGTGCGGACGGCTTCCGGCACGCGGGGTCGAGTGGGTTGCTGCCGAACGCGGCGAGCGACTCGTCGTCGGCGAACACACCGAACGTCGACCCTCCGAACGCGTCGACTTCCTCGGCCTCGCCGCCGCCGAACGGTGACGGTACCGAGCGGCCCGACGGAACCAGCACCACCGCGACATCGCAGTCGTTCGCCAGGACCATGTTGACGATGCTGCCCACGCCGCCGTCCATGTAGCGGCGATCGCCGATCGTCACCGCCGGCCAGACACCCGGCACCGCGCAGCTCGCGGCGACGGCGTCAACCAGGCCGACGCCCGAGTTCCTGTCGAATACGACGAGCTCGCCCGTGACGGTGTCGATCGCCGAGATCCGCAGCACCCGGTCCGGCCAGTCGTGGGACGGCAGCCGCTGCGCGATCACGTCACGGCGCACCGCTTCGGTGACCGTCGCCGTCGAGAGGGCGACCGCGCCGATCTTCTGCAGCCTCTCCGCCTTCGTCGTGTTCGGCGTCAACATCGCGGTGACGAACAGCTCGGTTATCTCGTCGACGCCGGCGTTCGGGTTGAGCTCGGTCGACGACTCGGTGGTCTGGCGGTCGAACAGCGCGTCGAGTCCCAACCCGCTGCCGAGTTGGGCGGCGACCGTCGAGCCGGCCGACGTGCCCACCAGCACGTCGGCGTCCAGCATGGCCTTGGCGGTCCCTGGCGACTCGTCGGCGATGCCCCGCAGAACGCCCGTCTCCCATGCGATGCCAGCCAGCCCCCCACCGGCAAGTACCAACGCTCGTTTCGGTGCCACGGCAGCGAGTGTGCCAGGCCGCCGTTACGGTTCATTCATGCGTACTCCTGTGGCGCTCGCCGCCGCTGTTGCCTGCGCGCTGATCGGGTTCGCGCCCGCCGCGCTCGCCGAGCCACCCGCACCACCGGCGCCGATCATCCCGCCGCCGGTGCAGCCCGCCAACATCGGCGATCTGAAATTCACGGCGATCGACTATTACAACAGCGGCGCGTATCTGACAGACCTGCAACTGGCCGCCGCCCCGGCGATCGCGTGGATCAGCGACGAGGCGCCGCGGGTAGACCGACCTGCGGTGGTGTTCGACATCGACGAAACCGCGCTGTCGAACTGGGAAGCCATCAAGGCCAACGACTTTGGTCGCGTGATCGACGGAGCGTGCGACAGACTGCCGGACGGCCCGTGTGGTTGGCGCGCCTGGGACCTGCGCGCGCAGTCGACGGTGATCCAGCCGACGATGGACGTCTACAACGCAGCCAAGGACCGCGGCACGGCGATCTTCTTCATCACCGGCCGCGACGAGACCCAACGCGCGGCCACCGTACGCAACCTGCAGGCCGTCGGCTACACCGGCTACACGCAGTTGATCATGGAACCGCCTGGCGCCCATTACGTTTCGGCTGCCGACTTCAAGGCGCCGCAACGGGAACAGATCCAGCAGCAGGGCTACACCATCATCGCCAACATCGGTGACCAACCGTCGGACCTCGACCGCGGCTTCTCCGAGCAGACCTATCTGCTGCCCAATCCGTTCTATCGCATTCCCTGATCACGTCACCGAGGCGTGCTGGGACGCCGCGGCCTGCGTTGTCAAGTCTTCGTGGCGCAGTTGATGTTTGGGCGGTTCAGGGAAGGCTACGCGACGGTCGATCTGCAGATTCGCGTCGACATGCACCAACTCGCCCGGCGCAAGCAGCTGCCAGTCGTCGTCGTCCATCGGCTCGCTCGCGAACAACACCGAGGCATCGGAGGTCAGTTGCTCGGAGTGCGCGGTGATGCGATCACTGCGCATCCGCAGCCGCCGGTCGTCCACATAGCGGCGGTCGAGCAGATACAGCTCGTGGGTTTCGGGATAGCGCAGCGCCCACATGTCGGTCGCGGTGCTGAGCAGCATGTTGACCGCGAAGATCGGAACGGTCTCGGCGAGCCAGCCGATCGCGTCGGCGATGCCCGCGCCGACGTCACCGTCGCGTCGCCGGATGCAGGCGGTGATCAACGCGAAGATCCGTTCGGAATCCGTCTCGCCCTGCACCAAATCGCCGACGCCGAGCTCGCGTAGCCGCGCGTCGACCACGTCGAGAGCATCGACAACACCGTTGTGCGCGAACACCCGGTCGTCCTGGAGAAACGGGTGAGTGTTGCGCACTTCCAAAGCAGCACCGGACGAGTAACGGACATGTGCGATGAATGTCGTCCCGGTCAGCTCGCGTGCTTCGGTCGCGAACTGGCTGTCCTGCCAAGCGGCCATCGGTTGCTTTGCGAGCACGGGCTTACCATCGGCCTCGAACACCCCGAGGCCGGTGCCGTCGGGATTGCTTTTGCTCTGCTCGGCGAGGTTGTCGGGCGCCGCGAGCAACCAGAAGGTCGCGGTCACCACCCGTTTATCGGCGTGCAACCCGAACAGCCGGCACATGGTTCGATGCTAACGTGGCCGCGAAGGGAGCGAAATAGTTGACACGATGCGGGCCGAGCGTTTCTAAACCGACTCCAAAACAATTGCGGTGGAGGATATTCCGATACCCCAGCCCCGCCCAGGCGACATCCTCCAAGATCGCGTTCTGCGGGATCTGCCATTCTGACCTCAGCCTCATCAACGGTACCTTCTCGCCGCAGCTGCCGGTGGTGACGCAGGGCCACGAGGCATCCGGGACGATAGCCAGGCTGGGCGCAGGCGTCACCGGCTGGGCCGAGGGTGACCGGGTGATCGTGGCCGCCGACCGGCCCTGCATGACGTGCCCCAATTGCAGATGCAACAACATGACGAACTGTCATCGCGTGCAGTTGATGGCGTTCGCACATGACGGCGCATGGGCCGAGTACACCGTCGCGCAGGCCGTTGGGCTGACCAGGGTGCCCGACAACGTCCCGCTCGAACAGGCCGCCATCCTGGCCGATGCGGTGTCGATGCCGTTCGGCGCGGTGGTGCGCACCGGGCGGGTGGGCATCGGGGAGTCCGTCGGTGTCTGGGGCGTCGGCGGGTCAGCACGCACATCGCGCGGTTGGTCGGCGCGGTGCCGGTGATCGCGATCGACATCAAGCCCGCCGTATTGGACCGGGCGCTCGAGCTCGCCGCCGACCACGCGGTGGACGCACGCACCCCGGGCTACGGGACAATATCGCCGAGATCACCGGTGGCCAGATGCTCGATGTGGCGTTCGACGCGGTCGGGCTCAAGTCGACGTTCGAGCAGGGACTCGATTGCGTCGCAGTTGGCGGGCGCCTCGTGAGTGTTGGGATGAGTGCCGAGTCTCCGAGCGTTGGTGAAACCAGTATGTTCGGACTCACGCAGAAGCACGT
>Ga0070712_100002577_pt1 | contig 11199 bp, 9 predicted proteins | sample LARL81metaG_FD_71396 | JGI IMG/M metagenome (GOLD analysis project Ga0070712, IMG submission 71396) | Corn, switchgrass and miscanthus rhizosphere microbial communities from Kellogg Biological Station, Michigan, USA - LAR L8-1 metaG | ecosystem: Host-associated > Plants > Roots > Rhizosphere ...
CATCGCCGGTCTTGATGGTGGCCGCGCGTTCGGCGATCTTGGCGACCAGGTCATCGGCGATGGGTCCGACCGCCACACAGGCGCTGATGGCCATGCAGCGTTCCCCGGCCGAGCCGAAGCCCGCGTTGATCATCGCATCGGCGGCCAGGTCCAGGTCGGCGTCGGGCAGGATGACGGCGTGGTTCTTGGCCCCGCCCAGGGCTTGTACGCGCTTTCCGTGCGCGGTGCCGGTTCGATAGACGTATTGGGCGATCGGGGTCGAGCCGACGAAGGACACCGACTTGATCTTGGGGTTGGTCAGCAGTTCGTCGACGGCCGTCTTGTCGCCTTGGAGCACATTGAACACCCCAGGCGGCAGGCCGGCCTCGGCCCACAACCGGGCCAGCCACAGCGACGCCGAGGGATCCTTCTCCGACGGCTTCAAGACGACGGTGTTGCCTGCAGCGATGGCGATGGGGAAGAACCACATCGGCACCATGGCAGGGAAGTTGAACGGGCTGACGATACCGACCGGTCCCAGCGGTTGGCGGATGGAGTAGACGTCGACCTTGGTCGAGGCGTTCTCGGTGAACCCGCCCTTGAGCAGATGCGGGATACCGCAGGCGAACTCGACGACCTCCTGGCCGCGGCTGACCTCGCCGAGCGCGTCGGAGACGACCTTGCCGTGCTCGCTGGTGATGATCTCGGCCAACTCGCCCTTGCGGGCGTTGAGCAGTTCGCGGAAGTTGAACAGGATGGCGGTGCGCTTGGCCAGCGAGGTATCCCGCCAGGCCGGGAACGCCGCGGCAGCCGCGTCGATCACCGCGCGCGCATCCTCGACGGTGGCCAGCGCCACCTGCCCGGTGACCTGACCGGTCGCCGGATTGGTTACCGGCTGCGAGCCGCCGCTGCCCGCGACGGCCTCGTTGTTCGTCCAATGGGTAATGGTGTCCGCCATATGCCTCAGTGTGGGGTCGGGGAGCGCCACTGACTATGTGCAAAGTGTTAATGAAACTCCTCTGTTCCTTACACTATGTAAATGCCTCTTACGGTGGCTCAAGTGATCGATCTGCCCGTCCTCCAGGCCGGGCGTCCCGAGGTACTCAGCGCGCGCCGATGGGACGAACAGATCCGCTGGGTCCATGTCAGTGACGTCGCGGATCTGTCGGCCCTGTTGCAGGGCGGCGAGTTGGTCTTTACCACCGGCGCGGCGCTGCGCAAGTCGCCCGAAAGGTACCTGGGCGGCCTCGCCGCCGCCGGTGCGCTCGGGGTCGTGGTCGAACTGGCAGCCGGGGTGCCATTGGCGCAGTCTGTGAAGCGGCTCGCCGAGCAACTTGATCTTGCGCTTGTGGCGCTGCGCCGCGAGATCAAATTCGTCGAAGTGACCGAGGAGGTGCATCGACGGATCGTGTCCGAGCAGTTCGAGGAGGTCGCCTTCGATCGCCGCGTGCACGAGACGTTCACCGACCTCAGCATGAAACGGGTCTCGGCCATCGGAATTGTCGAGGCGACCGCCCGGATGCTCGACGAGCCGGTGGTGTTGGAAGACCTTGCGCATCAGGCTGTCGCAATAGCGCCGGGTCCGGATACGACGGCGGCACTTCTCGACGACTGGGAGCGACGCTCCCGGCGCGCCTCAGCCGCACAAGGTGCTGAGGGCTGGGCCACGACGGCGGTGGGACCCCGCGGTGAGGAATGGGGGAGACTCATCGTGCCGCGCGTCCCGGCGGATACCGCCCGCGCCAAGATGGTGCTCGAACGGGCCGCGGCCGCACTCGCGCTAAACCGGATGATCGAGCGCGACCGGTCCGGTCTACATCAACAGGCTCAGAGCGGCCTTATCGACGATGTACTCCGCAACAGGGCGAGCGACGAGCGCGAAATCTCCGCTCGCGCACATGCATTGGGGCTGCGTAAGACGGCGCGGTATTTCCCGGTGGTCGTGCGCACCCGCAACCCGTCCAGGGGATCCGATCCGGTGGTTGGTCAGCGCCACAACGTCCAACTCCTCGACGCGGTGGCACACACCGTGAATGCGTTGGGCCACACCGGATTGTTCACGATCCGTGGCGACGGCGAGATCGGCGCGGTGGTGGCACTGGGCGCGGCTCGTGCCGCGGCGTCAGAGAAGGCGTGGAATTCGTTGGGCACGGGTTTGGCTCGCGAGGTGGCGCGCGTCGACAGTGGGCAACGCTCGGTGCTCGCGCTTGGCGAGCCCTCCGAGCTCGTCACCGACGCTATCCACGGTCTCGGCAACGCGGCTCACATCGCGGAGGTAGCCCTGGCCATGCGCGGACAGCCGCGGCTGTTCTACCGCGCATCCGACGTACGGCTACGCGGGTTGATCTTCCTGCTTCAGAACGATCCTCGCGTCCAGGCCTTTGCCGAGACCGAGCTCAAGGGCTTGCTGAGCGTCGAGAGTGCAGGAGCATCAACGGATTTGGCGGTCCTTCGCGAGTACCTCCGGCTGGCGGGAAACAAGGCCGCGCTGGCTCAACGCCTGCACATCAGCAGACCGGCGCTATACAAACGACTGTCCGCGATCGAGCGGAACCTCGGGGTCGATCTTGCCGATGCCGAATCGATGGTGTCGCTGCACGTGGCGATGTTAGTGCTGGAGGTCCGCCGCGGCGGCGACGTCGGCGAGCCGGCCGGTTAGCGCTCACACCGTCTTCGGTAGCTTCGCATCCGTGGCCAACTCCGCGTCCGTGATCCTCTGATTTCGTATGCCGGAAGTTTAGTATCGCCGGCCGGGTTCGGTTTTTCCGCTGTCCAGATATTGTCTCCACGATACGAAAACAATGAGTCCAGCGGGGTGGTGGCAATGACCGACGGCAGCGACGCACTCGCGGACGAGCTCGACGCGCGGCTTGCCGATGCGGACGCAGCCCTCGCGGCGAGATACCCCGGGGACCGCGGCCGCCGCCAACCGGTGCATACGGTCTATGTGCCCGCTGACTGCTACGACTCCGGAACGATCCGAGGGTGGGCCGAGGAGGCCAGGCACGCGCTGGATATCCACGGCGGGTCGGAGACGGAGCTGGCCGATGCGCTGGACCTGCAGCCCAGCGTTGCAGCAGAGATCTACCAGCGAATGGTGCGTAAGCTGGCCGCCGAGCCGATCGAGGATCTGCGCATCGACTTCGAGGACGGATACGGCATCCGGCCAGACGAAGACGAGGATGCGGCGACGATCGCCGCCGCGCAGGCACTCGCGGCCTCGATCGCTGCAGGCGACGCCGCGCCATTCCATGGAATCAGGGTGAAGAGTCTCGAGGTACCCACACGCAGACGCGGGGTCCGCACTTTGCGGCTGTTCGTGCGCACGTTGGTCGAGGCGGGCGGACTGACCGACGGCTTCGTCATTACGCTCCCGAAGGTGACCTCGGCCGAGCAGGTCGACGCATTCGTGTTCGCCCTTGGGAGGCTGGAGAAGACATGCTCACTCGAGCCCGGCGCGCTGCATTTCGAGATCCAGGTGGAGACTCCCCAGGCCATCCTGGCCGCCGACGGTACTGCTCTCATCGCACGCATGATCCACGCCGGCGGCGAACGGGTCACCGGGGTCCACTACGGCACCTACGACTACTCCGCGTCGCTGGGCGTCGCGGCCCAATTCCAAAGCCTCGAGCATCCGGTCGCCGACCACGCCAAAGCGGTTATGCAGGTCGCGGCCGCGGGCACGGGCGTTTTCGTTTCTGACGGCTCGACCAATGTGCTGCCCGTGGGTGACCGCGACCAAGTGCGGGCTGCGTGGCGCCTTCACGTCCGCTTGGTCCGCCGGTCCCTCGAGTGGGGCATCTACCAGGGCTGGGACATGCACCCGGGCCACTTACCCAGTCGTTATGTCGCGACGTACTCCTTCTTCAGGGAGGGGCTGCCCGGTGCGGCCGAGCGGCTCCGCGCATATGTGCACGGCGGGCAATCGAGATTCCTCGACGAGCCTGCCACGGCGGCGGCGATGGCCGGATTCTTGCTTCGCGGCCTCGAGTGTGGCGCCCTCGATGCGGCTGAGCTCGACACGCTCGTCGGGGTCGAACCGGACACCCTGGCCTCCCTCGCCAGACGGCGCCCGAAAGCCTGACCTTTGCTCTTATCCGGCCGGTGCCGTCTTCGGACGGCACCGGTCATTCTTTTCGGTTTATCTTCTTGACAGCTGGAGTGATGGCGGCCACACTGTCGTAAAGTGGAAATAAAAGTCCATAATACGGAAAATGTGGTCAGTGGTTTGAGGAGAGCGGTTCGTGAAGATCCTCGTCGTCAATGTCAACACCACCGCGAGCATGACCGACGCGATCGCCGCGTCGGCCCGCTCCGTTGCTTCGCCCGGGACCGAAATCATCGGTCTTACGCCGGCCTTCGGTGCCGAATCGGTCGAGGGTAACTTCGAGAGCTACCTCGCCGCTGTCGGCGTCATGGACGTCGTTACCCGTTATGAAGGCGAGTACGACGCGGTGGTGCAGGCCGGCTTCGGCGAACACGGGCGTGAGGGCCTGCAGGAGCTGTGCGACGTCCCCGTCGTCGATATCACCGAGGCCGCAGGCCATGTTGCGTCGCTGCTTGGGCACAAATACTCCGTCGTCACGACACTCGACCGCACGGTCCCGCTCATCGAGGACCGGCTCAAGCTCGCCGGTCTGGACGCCAGGTGCGCATCGGTGCGGTCCAGTGGCATGTCCGTTCTCGAGCTGGAAGAACGACCGGAGGACGCCGTGAAGGCCATAGTCGCCGAGGCTAAGCTCGCGGTCACCGAGGACGGCGCCGAGGTCATCTGCCTCGGCTGCGGGGGCATGGCCGGTCTCGACGAGGCCGTCGCAGCCGCCACTTCAGTACCCGTCGTTGACGGCGTCACCGCGGCCGTCAAACTCGCCGAGGCCCTCGTCGGGCTCGGCCTGACCACCAGCAAGACAAGGACTTTCGCCGCTCCGCGTCAAAAGCGCGTCAGCGGCTGGCCCATGTCGCCCGGCACCGACCGGTGATTTCATCTCTTCACGATTCGGAGAAACACGATGCCAATCCAAGAGTTCGACCCCGTTGCCCTGGCGGCTCAGGATCCTGAAGGGCGTCTCTACAACAAAGACCTCAAGCCCGCCGAACCGCACGAGCGCCGGTGGTCGACCTACAGCCTGTTCTCGCTGTGGATGAACGACGCGCACAACGCCGGCAACTACACCTTCGCCGCAGGCCTGTTCCTGATCGGCCTCAGCCCGATTCAGGTGACCCTCGGAATCCTCGGCGGCGCTCTCATCATCTTCGCCGGCTGCTGCATGTCCGGGTTCATGGGCCATGACACCGGCGCGCCGTACCCGGTCGTATCGCGGATGTCGTGGGGCATCTGGGGCGCCAACATCCCGGCACTCGTGCGTGGCGCGGTGGCGATCGCGTGGTACGGCATCCAGACGTTCCTCGCCTCCATCGCATTGAAAGTCCTTCTGCTGCATTTCTTTCCGGGGCTTCAAGGACTGGCAGAGACCAGGTTGTTCGGGCTCGACCTGCTCGGCTGGATCGCGTTCCTGATCCTGTGGGGCATCCAGATGGTGATCGTCGCCAAGGGCATGGAGGCCGTCAGGCACTTCCAGGGCTGGGCGGGCCCGGCGATCTGGGTGGTGATGATCGCGCTCGCGATCTGGATGCTGTCACAGGCGAACTGGAACATTTCCTGGACGCAGGGCGGTGGGGACGCCAACCTGTCGACCGGCGAGCAGATCTACCACACCATCGCAGCCGTCGGCCTGACCGTCGGCGTGCTCGCCACCCTGATGCTCAATTTCTCTGACTTCGCGCGCTTCTCCCCGTCCCGAGCTGACGTCGTGAAGGGCAACGCATGGGGCCTGCCGGTCAACTGGACGGCTTTCGCGCTGACCTCCGTCATCGTGTCAGCCGCATCCGTGTCCGTGTACGGCGAGGCCGTGCTCGATCCGGCAGAGCTGCTCGAGAAGGTCGACAACGACATCATCATGTTGCTGGGCAGCGCCGTCTTCGTGCTGGCCACCATCGGCGTGAACATCGTCGCGAACTTCGTCTCGGCCGCCTACGACATCTCCAACGTCAACCCGAAGCGGATCAGCTTCCGCAAGGGCGGCATCATCACGTCGATCCTGGCCCTCGTCTCGATGCCGTGGAACCTCTACAACAGCCCAGAAGTGATCGCCTACTTCCTGGGCGGACTCGGCGCACTGCTCGGCCCGTTCTTCGGAATCCTGGCACTGGACTACTTCTGGTATCGCAAGGGCCGCTTCAGTATTCCGGATCTGTACCTGCCGACGCCGGAGTCGAAGTATTACTACCGCAACGGCGTCAACCCGCAGGCCGTCATTGCGTTCGTGCCATCCGCCGCGATCGCACTGATCCTGGCGCTGGTGCCGACGTTCGAAAAGGTCGCGCCGTTCGGGTGGTTCATCGGCGCAGCCCTCGGCGCCATCGCCTACTACATCGTCACCCGCGGTAAGCCACTCGTCGAAGGGCCGTTCGAGGAGACGGTCGCGCGCCCCGACCAGCAGCCCGTCGAGTGACGGTCGGCTAGCGCAGCCGATCACCGCCGACGCAGACCCATGGTTGCGGGGCAAGAAGATTGACATCAACGACGAGCCGCAAGGCCGGCTCCTGAGTAGAGGTGCAGCATGAGTACCCGAAGGCGAGCGCGAGTGAGGATCGCAGCGAAGCGAGGACCGGAGCGAGTGGGAGCCGAGGCATGAGTAACGACGCGCCACGGTATTACGCGCCGACCGGTGGACACCCACCGCAGACCCAGTTGACCACGGACCGCGCGGTGTTCACAGAGGCGTATGCCGTGCTCCCGCGCGGGACCATGCGTGACATCGTCACCAGCAACCTGCCGTTCTGGGACAACACCCGGCTGTGGGTGATCGCGCGCCCGCTGTCCGGGTTCGCGGAAACGTTCTCGCAGTACATCGTTGAGGTGTCGCCGGGAGGCGGCAGCGACCGGCCGGAACTCGATCCCGGCGCCGAGGGTGTGTTGTTCGTCGTCGAGGGCGGATTCACGCTCGTCGTCGGTGGCGACAAGCACGACCTGACGCCGGGTGGGTATGCGTTCCTGCCGCCGGGCTGCGACTGGACGCTGCGCAACAACACCGCCGAGACGGCGCGCTTCCACTGGATCCGTAAGGCGTACGAGCGCGTCGACGGGCTGGACTTACCGGAACCGTTCGTCACGAACGAAATTCACGTCGAGGGGGCGGAGATGCCGGGGACCGAGGGCCGGTGGACCACGCAGCGGTTCGCCGATCCGTCCGACGTCCGCCACGACATGCACGTCAACATCGTCAATTTCGAACCCGGCGGCGTCATCCCGTTCCCGGAGACCCACGTGATGGAGCACGGCCTTTATGTCCTCGAGGGCAAGGCGGTGTATCTGCTCAACAAAGACTGGGTCGAGGTGCAAGAGGGCGACTTCATGTGGTTGCGCGCCTTCTGCCCGCAGGCCTGTTACGCGGGTGGCCCAGGCCGGTTCCGGTACCTGCTTTACAAGGACGTCAACCGGCACGCCAAGATGAGCCGACAGTTTCTCTGACGTTCGCCGACCCTTTGACGAGCCGATGGCGGCGGTGCCGGAGTTCGGCGCGATAACCGTGGCACGGTCGCTGAGGAGCGGCGTTGGAACACCGCCAGCGCCTGCTGTCAGCTCTCGTCGGCGCGTCGCGCGCGTCGTTTGCCCTCGTGCGTGGCGGTGACCCGAGCGACGGGAATGGTGCGACCTTGTTCGATCAGATCGCTGGGCACCCGTTGGGGCGCGGGCATCGAGTCCGCCCACGAAACGCGCCTGTCGAGTGCGTCAAGTGCGGTGTGCACTGTGAAGTCGGGGGGGAGATGCGGGTCGAGATCGGACCAGTCAAGTGGAAAGGACACCGGTGTATCCGGGCGTAGTCGTGGGCTGTACGCCGCGGCGACGGTCGCTCCACCTGTTCGGGTGGAATCGACGAACACCTTGCCGCCGCGGTCAGCCACGATGAACGCAGTGGTCGCAATGCTTGGATCGAGAGCCTCGGCGCGCGCGGCGAGCGCACGGGTCGCCGCCGCCACGTCGTCGACCGGCGCGTCGTCGATCGGGACGAAAACGTGAAGGCCCTTCGCGCCGCTGGTCTTGACCGCACCTGCCAGTCCGCTGTCGCTCAACGCTTGTTGAACTAGATGTGCGACGGCGACGACAGCGGAGAAGTCGTCATCGTCGGGAGGATCCAGATCGAGAATCAAATACGTTGGCCGATAGATACTTTCGGCCAGACACCATGTCGGGTGGTATTCGATGGCGCGTTGGTTCGCGAACCACAGCAGGTCCTTCGGTTGTCACAGACCGCGTAGCGGACCTCGCGCTTGGGCGCCCTCCGCCCAGATGCGGACTGTTTGGACCCGGTCCGGGGTGTACTTGGGAACGTTCTTCTGCATGAACGGCGCTCGCCTGCGCAGCACTCGCAACACGGTGAGTGGCCGCCCGACGAGTCCGGGAGCATCCGGTCGGCGACCGCCTCGAGGTAGTCGACCAGGTCGCGCTTTGTGGCTGGTCCTAACGGCTGGTCGAGGTTGGTGAGGTCGACACCGTCTCGCTGTTCGCTGATGCTCACCGGTGGCATGCTGCCTCTCGTGGCCACCGTCCTGATACCCATTCCGGACACCGATTTCGACCCGACCGAGGTCGCCGTCAGCTGGCAGGTGCTGACTGCGCGAGGGCACCTCGTCGTGTTCAGCACCGAAAGCGGCGTGCAGGCGGTCGCCGACGACATCATGCTCACCGGCCGCGGGCTCGACTTCTGGTCGAAGGTACCCGGTCTGAGCCGGGTGATCGTTGTCGGTCGGATCCTGCGCGCGAGCCGCGATGCACGCGCTGCGTACGGGCGAATGCTGGCGTCACCGGAGTACCGGCAGCCGGCCGCTTGGGCTGATACTGATCTGGAGGATGTGGGCGGCTTGTTGCTTCCCGGCGGGCACCGTGCGCGGGGGATGCGCAGCTATATCGAGAGCGACGTGTTACAGCGTCTCGTCTCCGAAGCTTTCCGCCGAAAAATGGTCGTCGCCGCCATCTGTCACGGCGTGCTGCTCGCCGCCCGAACCGTGGATCCGGCGACGGGTCGCTCGGTGCTCTACGGCCGTAAGACCACGGCGCTGACATGGGAATTGGAGCGTCGCGCCTGGCGCATATCCCGGGTGACGAGGTTCTGGGACCCCGACTACTACCGCACCTACGTCGAGAAGCCGGGTGACCCGATCGGCTACATGTCCGTGCAGGCAGAGGTGACTCGTGCGCTGCAGAATCCCGCCGACTTCCGTGATGTCGCAGTGGGTTCCACGGACTGGCGTCTGAAGAAGTCGGGAATGATGCGAGACTCCGCGTCGAACGCGCGGCCTGCATTCGTCGTCGATGACGGCGGCTACGTGTCGGCACGCTGGCCCGGCGACACGCACACGTTTGCCGCAACCGTGTCGGCGAAACTGCTCGGCGCGACGGGCTAGTTCGAGGTACCGGTGGCGGTTGTCGCGATGCCGCCATCGACCGGGATGATCGTCCCGGTGAGGTAGGAGCCCGCGCGGCTGGCAAGGAACACTGCGATGCCCGCCATGTCGTCGTCGCGTCCGATACGACCAAGTGGAGACGAGGCCGCGATCGCGTCGCCGAAGGCATCGAGCGTGGCCGCCATCATCTTTGAGCGGAACGGTCCCGGCGCTACCGCGTTCACGGTGATGTGCTGCGGCCCCAGCTCGCGCGCAAGCACCCGAGTCAGTTGGTGTAGCGCCGCCTTGCTGCTGGCGTAGGAGTACACGGGCAGTTGGCTGACGTGGATGGCGTCGATGCTGCCGACGTTGATGATCCGTGACGGGTCGTCGGCCGTGGCCACCTGCCGAAGCGCGGGCAGCAGGGCCTGAACGAGCCAAAAGGGCGACTTGAGATTGAGGTCGAGCACCTTGTCCCACGCCGAGTCCGGGAAGCTCGCCAGCGGCTCGCCCCACGTAGCGCCGGCGTTGTTGACGAGGATGTGGAGTCCGTCGGCGTCGGAGGTGACGAGGTCAGCGAGGCGCCGGCATTCGTCGTGCCGGGAAAGGTCTGCGGGAATGGCTCGTACGTCGCCGAACCTGGACAAGTGATCCTGGGCCTGCGCGCACGCATCGGCCTTGCGGGAGCTGATGACGACGCGCGCGCCTGCCTGCAGCAGACCGCGGGTCATCATCATGCCGATACCGCTTGTGCCGCCGGTGACGAGGGCGGATTTGCCGGTCAGGTCGAAAAGTTCCGCGTGCGTCGTGGTTTGGCCGTCCGTCATTGGTTTGCCTTCCATCGTCGGTTGGAGTGCAGCTGCGCTCGAGTTCACCACGAGACCGGCAGCCAGCCTAAGTGGGAAGCTGGAAACCACCTGGCGGTGTTGATGCCAGCAGAGCTTTCGGCGACCCTCCGGCTGGGACGCGCATCTACTCCGCTGCGCGCGCGGCGCGTAACGCCACGCAGTGGCTCCGGCGGTTTCGCCACGGTGAGCTCGCGACCGTCGAGGTGACCGAGGAGGCGACCCGGTTTATCGACGAGGTCAGTGACGCATGCGTGCCGAACAACTTGGGTTGCCTCGCCACGGCTGTGAACTTTTCCTCGGCGACCGCCTCTGCCGCGTCATCGGAGGTCGCCGTCAGGAAGTACTGTTCGAACCACAAGATCTACACGCCACCAGGGAAGGCAGACAGAGCGTGGCGGTCGTGGACGCTGGTCCGCAGCAGATCAGCCGTTCCGTGCAGGTGCAGGCCCCTGCGGCCGAGTTGTTCGCCCCGAGGCCGTTTTCGAGGGAAAAGTCAGCGATTTTGTGATTAGGCACACATATCGTATGATGTTTGCTGACTATCAGCAGCGCAAATATGATTGGCCATCATTAATGTTGAGAATACTTATGATTCATCGACTAACTGCCGGTGTGGCGGTATACGGTGCGATTGCTGGTAGGAGGGTGTTGTGACCCCGGCGCGGCCGGCGCCGCGAGCTCGCTTCGGCTCCCGCATCGGCTGGGTGTTGCAGGCGCGGTGTCGCTTCACCAATCCCGACGATCTGTTCGTCCGCGGAGCGGCGCAGAGGGACGCTGCGACGATTTGCCGGCCGTGTCTGGTGGCCACCGAGTGCCTCGCCGACGCGCTTGACAACCAAATGGAGTTCGGTGTGTGGGGCGGCATGACCGAACGCCAACGGCGAGCGTTGCTCAGGCAGCATCCCGAAGTGAATTCCTGGTCGGAGTT
>Ga0070712_100002579_pt1 | contig 11193 bp, 7 predicted proteins | sample LARL81metaG_FD_71396 | JGI IMG/M metagenome (GOLD analysis project Ga0070712, IMG submission 71396) | Corn, switchgrass and miscanthus rhizosphere microbial communities from Kellogg Biological Station, Michigan, USA - LAR L8-1 metaG | ecosystem: Host-associated > Plants > Roots > Rhizosphere ...
AGCTCAAACAATACCATTTCTTCTGAAATCCAACCAAGCTCAAACAATACCATTTCTTCTGAAATCCAACCAAGCTCAAACAATACCATTTCTTCTGAAATCCAACCAAGCTCAAACAATTCCCAAATTTCACAAACTCCATTTCAATCAAAAAACCCCGTATTGGATGAAGTCTTTTCTTGGAGATTGTATGACTTTAGTCCTGATCAGCTAAGTTTTGTAAACACAACAAGAATTATGGAAGGCCCTACAGGTCATTCATTATTTCTTGATGGCAATTCAAGTCGTATGCGAATTGACAATAATATATTAAATAACACTAATCATATTATTTTTTCTGCAAAGATAAAACCTCGGTATACTGGAGCAAGTCATTACACTATTTTGAGTAGTGCTGGGTTTGAATTTGGATTGAAAAATATTGATCAAAAATATTATGCTGAACTTTCAATTTACGATGGGAAAGACTGGCGCACTATACAATCTACAAAACCAATACTAGAAGAATGGTCCTATGTTTTTGGGTTTTATGATGGAAAAACTATGCTGGTTGATACCAATGGAGAAATTAGAGAAATCCCGATTTTTATTCAAAGTTTCCCAGATATACTTGCAATTACTGGGGAGAACTTTACTTCTAATTTTGACAAGGATGAACAATCTAAACTACATTTTGATATTGGCGCAAGTCTTTCACATCCAGGATATTCTGATTACTTCTCAGGTCAAATTGATGATCTGTTGGTTTATCCAACTAATGTGCCAAATCTCGCTCAACTAGTCCCGGAATTTGCTTTTACTAATGCCACCACACCTGCAAACGTTACTGCTGTCATACCTACTAATGCCACCACACCTGCAAACGTTACTGCTGTCATACCTACTAATGCCACCACACCTGCAAACGTTACTGCTGTCATACCTACTAATATGACAGCAAACCAAATTCTAAAAAACGCAACAACATATCTGAATTTTTCCAAAAATTCAATCCAAGGACTAGGAAGTGATGGTATTGTACAATTAAAAGAAGGATTGAATGGTACCGCGTTAGAACTACGAGGTAGTGGACTAGTAACTGCTAGCATGAATGAGACCATGCGTTATCTGGTCTTACAGTGTCTGCATGGGTAAAACCAAACTATGAAGAAGGTTCTAATGTATTTACAGTTGCGTCTAAAGAACGTTCGTTCCTACTTCAAATCAATAATAAAATTTCTCCTCAAAGAGTGGCCACATTCTCCATTTTTGATGGCATTCAATGGCATACGGTAGAATCAACATCTACAATTGGTACCGATTGGACTTATGTTGTTGGTACATTTGATGGCAAGGAAATCGGCATATATGTAAATGGTCAGAAAGAAACATCCTTGCCTGTTTCTGGCATAGGGATATCATTATCTGGCCATCTTCAAGTAAAAAATGTCACCAGTCTTCAATCTCCAGCCGACGTATTGCTCGGAGCTGAAGAAACACAACATGGAAGTGAAATATCTGTAAAGAATCTATTTTCTGGCTCTATTGACGAATTTTCTATTTATAAATATAAATTAAAAGATGATGAGATTGTTGCACTGTTTGAACAAGGAGCTGCATCAAAAGAACAATTGGATATATCTGCTTTACCTGTTGTACCAAGTATTCAATTTGTTAAAACAAACTATTTGATTACAGAAAAACCGCAGTTTGAATTTCAGTATTATAGTGACACTTTACTCAAAACAGTAGTAAAAAAGATCAAGCCATCTCTTGATGCTGTTCAAAATGGGGGATGGAAAAAAGGCAATGAAATTGTAAATGTGGATGTAATGGGACCAGATGGGGAAAAGATTCCAACCCAATCCGAATTTAAAAAACTACGGGAGGGCAAGTTTGATATACAATTTGATTCAGAGCGAGCAGCAAAACCAGGAATGTACAAATTAAAAATTGCCTTGATAAAAGATGGAAAAACCTACACAAGCGAAAGTCAATTTACTTGGGGTCTAGTATCTCTTAATACACAAAAAAGTATCTACAGGCCCGGAGAAACTGCTAATTTTGTTATAGTAGTGCTAAACAGTGAAGGAAACGCTGTATGTAATTCAAACATCAACATGAATATCATAGACCCAAACTCTCACATAACTACACTGTCAACTGGAAATGGAATTTTACCTGACTCTCAATGTGGTATGTATCATGCAAACTATACAACTACTTTTGAAGGCAATTATACAGTAAATGTAACGGCACAAACTTCAACCGGCAGTCCAGTCTTCTCTACCTATTTTCTAACACAACAAAGCCCAGCCTATGATATATTGAGAACTGCTGATAGTAAGATAAATCCAGTAGATTTGGTCAATCTTTTTAATGTAAAACTTGATGTTAAATCATTTGTTGGCAATGGGCCTGTAACTATAAGGGAGTATGTCCCAAATGTCTTCAATGTAACAACTGACGGAAATGTGGAGACTATTGGTGATACCAAAGTTATCACGTGGCAGAAAAACTTGGATTCTGATAACAAAACGAGTGTTTCATATCAATACTCTGTACCACTAGTTTATCCAATGTTGTATGCTCTAGGAAAGGCAGAGATTGTTCAACAAGGTGTTCCAAATTTTACAGAATCTAGGAATTGGTTTGTTGCAGTGGACCCAGCAACATGGAATGGTCCTGCCGGTGTTACTACTATTGCAACATGTCCTTCAAAATCTCCTCTTGCAACTCTGAGTGAACCACACGCTAGTGGAGGGGATAATCTCCTAATTGGAACCGTGCTAACTCAAGCTACTACTACCACTCTTACACCAGTTACCGTTGACATTACAGACGGTACTACTATTCTAGCACAAAACACATTCACTTTAGATACTGGTCTTGTTAACGCAGCCACAAACTCGTATGCCGTACTGGCAAAAGATCCCGATCCTAGTTCTGCCAAGACGTATACTCTAGAAGCGTGCAGAGGTGCAGCAGGAGGAGCCGAAAACGCTGCAGGAAAATTAGTGTCAATCCATGGAATGAATAACAATGCATATGTTGATAGTAATACAAATAATCCGACAGGTGTATCGCTAACAGCTGGTGGTACAAAAGAAATAATTTCTACTGGCCCGACATCACTTCCGGCAGGAACTAATGTAATTCTTGCTTCTGTTTCAATACAAAATGCTGCTACTAGTGGAACGGTTACTATTACTCCTGGAAATATCTATGTGACAGGTGCCTCTAGTAAAATATTCAATAATAGGATGTCGTTTTCTTTGCTAGGCACTGCCGGTCCCACAAAAGATGAATCTATTTTATTATTGGATGTGGACACTGGTGTGGCAGGTGAGTCATATGGTGTTAGTGTAACTTCACCTGCAGGTTCTAATTTGCTTGGCGCTGCCAAGATAATGGTTATTCAACCAAAAGATGTTCCCGTTAACGGAAGCACTAGTGGATCAACAGCAGTGACTATTGCTGCAACTCCTACAATTACTACATTTTTCTCTCCTATTGCAACAACATTCCAAACTTCAGATAATGTTGTTGCAATAGCAAGTGAAGAGTTTACTACTAGTAATACTGGTAGAACTCTTCCTCTAGGTACGGATAAATTGACCGGCCCAACAACTTATGCAAATAACACTTATGCTGTAAAGGGAGGAATGCTTATCACTGCACCATATAGATATGAATCAGTCTGGGCAGGTTTTCCTTCCGGAAACAATGCAGCCCTAGGCCTTCAAACGACCGCATCAAACACAGGTATTACAGGTTTTGGTTCTGCGGTTGAATTCAAAACAACATCGCTATATGTGAAAAATCTATCCGAATCACTTGGCCTATCTGATACAATTGTAACCACCACTGCAAGACCTGTTCAATCTCTATCCGAATCACTTGGATTATCTGATACTCTCTCTACAACTAAATTATTCACCACTGTACTCACAGAATCACTTGGCCTATCTGATACAATTACAACCACCGGCTCATTCCAAAAATCACTACAAGACTCACTTGGCCTATCTGATACAATTGCAACTACGAAATCATTTACCACTGTACTCTCCGACTCACTTGGCCTATCTGATACAGTCACTAGAGTCAAATCATTCCCAGCATCTCTATCCGAATCACTTGGCCTATCTGATACTATGACAAAGCACCTAGTACCAGGTCCAGCACCTGTAAGGTCAGTCTCTATCGTACCACAAAGCTTAGGCGGCGGTTATGGCACAGGAGTTTCCATTTCTGGTGCATTGGGCGTAGGAGGTCTTCCGGGAATAGTTTCTACTAACCTCAAATTATACCAAGTATCATATGATGCATGTAACCAAAATGTTGCCAAGATAGTGGTTGGTACAACATCACAAACTTTGCCTGTAGTAACAGTTAGAACTGCAACTGGTATATCTTCAGCCAAATTATCTACAGATCAGCCTTACATACAGTCATACCAAATGTCTCAAAATTACATTACTGTCTTTGACGTGCCAATTAAATTCAAAGACAAATACATGAATGTGCTTGTTGCACAATCTGATGGTTCCTCTTACATATTGTCTAATGTCGATGTGAAAAGCTGTGTAAAGACTGTCAAATTTGCAGAGATACCTGTTGTATCAGGACAAGTAAATCCACGTACTCCATCATTACATGATCTGGAAACACAAATAGATAATGGAACCAAGATGGCATCTGAAAAGGCAGTGGATCAATATGTTACCAATCAGTCACTCACCATATCTGGTACAGTCACAAGTGCATCGCCATTGGACCGTGCAGAATTACGATTTGTACAGATGGGTGGAAATGTAACACAGTATACTGCAGTAAAGATGAATGTCACTGCAACTAATGAGACACAGACATACAATGTTACTGCCACTATTCCGTGGGACCGATTGATTTCACCTGCAATACAGTATTGGCTTTGGATTGAAAACCAAGATCAATTGACCCGTCACTCTGAAAATTATACCATTGGTGTAACTCCATCATATGCAATGAATACTACGATGGGATTGGAGATGCCCAAAGTGATCGTGGAAGGCACATCATTTAGTCCAACGATTTATCTTCAAAACAATGCAAATGGAACAGCATATGGAACAATCTCGTTGATGCTATACAATGTCACGACTGCCACATTTGCAGGCAATGTGTATGGTCCTGGTATGCATGTGGCAACGTTAGAGTGGGATTCTGGAGTACATGGACATCTGATGAGTTACCCTGTTCAGGTAAAATCTGACTTTTATGGAAAGTCCTTTGTAACAAACGAAACTATGCTGTATACTGTACCGAGTACCTTGTCTTTACCATTATCAAATATGTCCGAAATCAAATCGTTTGTAGATGAAAATGGTACTACTCTTGCCAGTGCACATACTTTGTACTCGTCATTTAGAAGTGTAGATGATACTATCTATTCTGTGATATTTCCAGATGGTACCTGTATGATAGGAGACTCAAATAATTGCCTGATACAAAATTCCACGCTAGATCAAACAAATCATACCAAGACAATCACTCTAAACGGTCAAGAGTTTACAGTTCAATATTCTGGAAGTGACAACCCATTACAGAGGTTTACTATTACTTCATCAGAACCTATTGTTGGACATTGGAAGATATTGCTTGAGAAAAATGGTCAAGAACAAATACAATCCGAGAACAGAACACTATTGAAGATAAAATATGTTCCAGACGACTCATTGCTTGTTTCTACATTGAAATGATTTGTACAAACTTTGAGACAGGTGTTCGATATGGAACAATTTTAGAATATTTCTTTAACAATCATGATGTGTTTTGTACCATATGAACAACCATGATGTTGTATCATTTTTATATGAAATACAAACAATGCCAACAAAAATGAAAGTTATGTTTTTGTTGGTTATATTAATTGCATACATCTCCCTTGTGGTAAATTATGCTTGGGCAGATGATTACACATCTGTTCCATCTTGGACAAAAAAACTTTCAGATTGGTGGTCTCAAGGAAATATATCTGATAGGGAATCAGTAAACGCATTTCGATATCTAATTGATAATAAAATCATCCATATCTCAGGTCTGAGTTTTAATCATACTGTGTCATTTGATAAACAGGTTCAACAAACAAGAATGTTTTCCTCTTTTCTTTGGAATGAATCTAACATACCAATGGATTTGAAATCAAATGCCAGTATAATTCATAATTCAAGGTTGCATTACATGTTTGTCCAGTCTGCACCTGCATGGGCTCCTTATGCAAATGATCTAGTTCCAAATGCAACAAATTATTGGGAAAATACAACTAATGCAAAATTTGTTTATTCTTCTGATTCTACCAAGGCGTCAATTACAGTAAGATGGTTAAAAGAACCTGATTCCAAGTATGCTGGTTATATCGTTGGTGGGCTAACAGAAGTTGCTCTTGGGGATAGTAGATGCGATGGAACATGGCATGCGTATGATGTAGATTTTGTCATTGCTATTCTGAGACATGAATTGGGCCATGCATTGGGATTTGGCCATAGTGAGAACATGGGGGATGTCATGTATCCAATTATTCCGGGTGAAAAATATGCGCCAATCAAACAAACATTTACTCTTGGACCAGGTGGATCTGTATTTGTTCACGTGTGTACCTTTAGTCGTACAAGCACGTTTCATTATGTAGTAAAATCTGATGATGCAAAAAACTCTCTAAACATATTCTTTGTGCCATCTAAAATGGAGTATGACCAGTTTGTTAATGGAAAAAAATTTGACTACTATAAAGATGATGGATGTTTTGGAACATCAAGCATTTCTTATGATGATAAGTGCTTTAATGTCTCAAATGAAAGCGGATTGATAATATCTACATCAAATGATCTTCAACCGCAACAAAACGTGACACTGATCATGGACGAAGAATGAATTTGATATGAATCAAATTTATAGGTTATCGCATTAAATTATATTTCTGAGTAATGCTTCATCTCCTATTATAGAGCCATCAAGTGTTACAACCTTTGCAGAGTGACTATCTTTGATTCTATCAAGTATTGGGGAGATTGATTTTTTGTGGTATCGCTTGTATCTGGCGTAAAAATACTTGTTAAAAGACGGTACTATGATTATTTCAAGTTCACCATTGCTTGATGGGAAAATATTTTTCTTGGCAGTTTTGATTGATACCCATAATCTTTGTCCATCAAGTACAGAACCTTCCTGAAAATAAACTGGGTGTAGATGACCCATTACTATTCTATCTACCTGGGAAAAATTTTCAGATGGCATGACATGGCCATGTGTTAATAACGTATCACCTATGATTAGGCCTGATGGGCCTGTCATGGTGATGTAATCTGGAACCAAGCGAGACAAGTTTCCATCATGGTTTCCAGGAACAACTATCGTGTTGATTCGTTTGCCAACCTCAAAAAACATTGGCACCATCTGCCATTCTATCTTTGAGATTGAATCTATGCCAGATTTGACATCTCCTAGTATGACCAAGTTGTCAGGTTTTTCAGTTTTGATCAGGGTGTCTAGAGTTAAATGAATTTCTTCAACCATATCCTCTGGTTGGACATTGATGTCATTTGAGATCATGCCAATCTCAAATCCTATGTGCAAATCTGTGATAACCAGAAATCTCTGACCATCTTCTAAAATTAATGCTGGTTGTGAAGGAATGATCCGTGTCTTTACCATCAAAGATATACCTGTCTTTTTTCAATTAAATTCTTATGAAAGAGACAGGAAATGTCGAATCTGTTGTATCATCAAATGGCGTAAAACTGCACTTGTTTGAGCCAAGTAGCAGAAAAATATGGACTGTGGTTGGCAAAGAAAATGAACACTGGCTTGATTTGGATTTGGGATATTGTTCATGTGAAGATTATTACTATAATGCAATGGAAAAGGGTAGGGAATGCTATCATCTGCAAGCAGTTCAAGCTGCAATGAAACAAGACAAAGTTGAGACAATAAAATTTCAAGACTCTGAGTTTGAAAGTTTCATCTCTGCTCTAGTGCAAGATATAGTATGATGTTAAAATATCTTGGACTGGAGATAAAACAAATCTGTTGGTGTGTAAATAGTATGTGATTTATTTTAGAGGTATTGTAAAAAGGTCTTCTTTTGAGACACCTTTCCAGAGTCCAACCATTCCTTCTGGCTTGACTGCCTCGACCTTTGTTATCTTTTGGATCTTTATGTGATCAGGAGTCGGTGGCATCCAAAGCATTGCCATGTAATCGCCTACGTTTCCTACTACATCTGCCTTGGCAGCGAGTATCTTTTCTTTTGCAAAACCGTTTGCAACAAGCGCATTTGTTGCACTTGCCTCCAAGTCTCTTCTACCATGTGTGAAAAGATAAATTGATTTTGTTGCATCTACTTGGTTCAATAAAGTACATCTAGTTGATGCTTTAATGAATATTTCTAAAACCAATCTTGGATTATATACCTCATGATTCAAGCCGAAAGCATTGGTCAACGTTTTGGTTGTGGGCTCTGGAGGACGAGAGCACGCATTAGGCTGGAAACTTGCACAAAGCCCACAAGTGGGTAAAATCTACCATGCACCTGGAAATGGTGGAACTCTAAACAACGTCAATATTTCTTCTGATGATATTGAAGGCCTTGCCAAATTTGCAAAAGATAACAACTGTGTGACAGTAGTGGGCCCTGAAATTCCGCTGTCAAATGGCATAGTTGATGAGTTTGCAAAAAAAGGACTACGTATTTTTGGTCCTACCAAGAGTGCAGCACAGCTTGAATCAAGCAAGATATGGGCAAAAAACTTTATGAAAAGAAATGGAATCCTGACAGCAAGATTTGAAGTGTTCGATGATCCGAAAAAGGCGATAGATTTTGTCAAATCTGTAGATTATCCATTAGTTGTAAAAGCAGACGGTCTTGCTGCTGGAAAAGGCGTGATTGTCTGTAGTAATCATGCTGAAGCAATTGATGCAATAAACAAGATGCTAGTACAGAAAAATTTTGGAAGTGCTGGCTCAAAGATTATCTTGGAAGAAAGAATAGATGGAGTGGAAGCCTCTTTTATTGCACTTTCTGATGGGAATACTGCATATCCTATGGCAACAAGCCAAGACCACAAGAGAATTTATGATAACGACAAGGGTCCCAACACTGGCGGAATGGGTACATACTCTCCAACTCCTGTAATTGATGATTCTACTGCAAACGAAATTCAAAAAAATGTTATTGAAAAAACAATCATATCGATGAAAAAAGAAGGTATCACATTCAAGGGATTCTTGTATGCTGGAATAATGCTAAAAGATGGCAAACCATATGTTCTGGAATTTAATGCCCGAATGGGTGACCCGGAATGTCAGCCTATAATGATGCGTATGGATTCTGACTTGTTTGTATATATTCAAGCAAGTATTGACGGTACATTGTCTTCACTGCCTCCAATGTCCTGGAAAAAACAAAGTGCGGTATGTGTAATACTTGCATCAAAAGGATATCCAGAAACATATCCAAAAGATGAGGAGATAACGGGTCTTGATGACATCGTTTCTAATTCACAGGTATTTCATTCTGGAACAAGAAAAGAAAATGGCAAAACCTTGACTAGTGGTGGAAGAGTGCTTGGAGTAACTGCTGTTGGAGATACTTTAGAATCTGCAATTGCAAATGCATACCTACGAGTGGCAAAAATACGCTGGCCTTCTAAATATTGTAGAACCGATATTGGCAAAAAAGGTCTTGCCTGGTGTAAATAAAAAATAGTAAGCTTCTCCCTTAGGCACAAAAATTGAAGATGTCTAGATAATTACGTAAGTTATGATTTGTTGGAAAGATCTTAATAATTACAAAATGTATGAGTGTATACATTGTCAATCTTTTCTGGAAATAATAAAACGCGAAAAAGGCTTACACGTCCTACAAAAATACAAGTTGCACGAAGTCAAAATTTTATGTGCTACGGTTGTAAACTACAGATAGAAAGTGATGATGCATTTGACATTCATCACAAAGACGGAGATCCTTCAAACAATAACATTACAAATCTAAAGGTGATGCATGTTAAATGTCACAGAGGAATCAATAATAAAAAGACAAAGAAAAAATAGACAAAGGATTTCACATTCCAAAGATACCAAAGGTAGATTTGGGTAATTTTAAAATTTGACGCTAAAAGGAAAACAAAATCATTATAACGTCAAATTCCTCAAGGGCTACGGTTTCTCAATTAATGTAAAAAATTCTAAAATTGTTCTCAAAAATACTGCTGTTCCTTTCAAAGAGCCTGAAGTCGAAGAATGGGTTGTCAACAACATGTACAAATTTGTCAGTTAAACAAACACAAATGTAAGAGAGATTTAATAGTCTTCTAACAATATGATGATATTAGTTATGAAAAACTATTTTGTAATATTTGCATTGATACTTTTAGTATCTGGAATGGCATCAAATCATGCTTTTGCAGCTGGAACGGCGCCAAGTCTTGGAACAGCTAGTACTTTTGGTGTACTAGCTTCATCAGCAATAACTGCTGCAAGTGCATCCACCGTTAATGGTGATCTTGGCATTAGTCCTGGCGTTGCAATAACTGGTCCAATTACCGTAAGCGGAGCAAAACATGTTGCTGACGCAACAGCAGATACTGCTCACACTGATGCAACTACAACATACAATGCTTTGCGAAGCGAGACATGTGATACTGTCACTTCTAATCTAGGTGGAAACATACTGACACCAGGAGTATATTGCAGTGGATCCTCGATGAGTCTAATCGGAACACTTACCCTTAACGGTGCGGGAGTCTATATCTTCCAGATTGGAAGTACACTTACTACTGCTACCGACAGTAAGATTATTCTGACTGGAGGTGCAACTGCAGATAATGTATTTTGGCAGGTTGGCAGTTCCGCAACTCTTGGAACCGCAACTTCATTTGCAGGAACTATAATTGCTCAAGCATCAATTACATCGTCTTCTAATACTCAAACGACAGGCAGGTTGATTGCATTGTCTGGCGGAGTTTCATTAAGCGGTGCATCGCCAACTACAGTTACAGTCCCAAGTGCATCCTTGACTCAAACTAGTATGACCCCTACTCCAACTCAGCCTACTCCAACTCAGCCTACTCCAACTCAGCCTACTCCAACTCAGCCTACTATAACTCCAACCCCGCCTGTTTATGAGCAATCTACATCTGCAATAACTGGTTTGATACAGCAAAATTGCTATAC
>Ga0070712_100002580_pt1 | contig 11192 bp, 11 predicted proteins | sample LARL81metaG_FD_71396 | JGI IMG/M metagenome (GOLD analysis project Ga0070712, IMG submission 71396) | Corn, switchgrass and miscanthus rhizosphere microbial communities from Kellogg Biological Station, Michigan, USA - LAR L8-1 metaG | ecosystem: Host-associated > Plants > Roots > Rhizosphere ...
GCCGACGCCAACGTCAACGTCGACGTGATCATCCAGAACGAGCCGGTGGGCGACGACAAGCTCGCCGACCTCTCCTTCACCGTCGACCGCGCCGACCTGACGATGGCGAAGGACACGATCGCCTCCCTCGGTGACGTCTCGCTCGAAGTCCTGACCGACGAGCAGATCGGCAAGGTCTCGATCGTCGGCGCCGGCATGCGCTCGCACCCGGGCGTCGCCGCGAAGGTCTTCCAGGTCCTCGGCGAGGAGCGGATCAACATCGAGATGATCTCCACCTCCCCGATCAAGATCTCGTGCGTCATCGCCGCCGATCGCGTCGCCGACGCGGTCAACGTCCTCCACAAGGCCTTCGAGCTCGGCGAGGACGCCGTCCAGCCCGAGGACCCGACCGGCCCCGGCCACCGGCCGACGGTCGCCGGCTGAGCCCGCGGAAGCGCTGATGGGCGACGGCTACAAAGTCGGTGTCTTGGGCGCGACCGGCGCGGTCGGCTCGACGATCCTCGAGGTGCTCGCCGAACGGCAGTTTCCGAGCGCCGAGGTGATCCCCTTCGCCTCCGAGCGTTCCGCCGGCAGGAAGCTGGAGTGGCTTGGGGGCGAACTCGAGGTGCGGCCGCTGAACGACGAGACGATCCAGGGCCTCGACGTCGTCCTCTCCTCCGCCGGCGGGGCCGTCAGCTCCGAGTGGGCGCCGCGCTTCGTCGAGGCCGGCGCCGTCGTCGTCGACAACACCAGCTACTGGCGGATGCACGAGGACGTGCCGCTGGTCGTCGCCGGGGTCAACCCCGACGCCGCCGCCGGTCACAAGGGGATCGTCGCCAACCCCAACTGCACGACGATGGTGATGATGATGGGGCTGGCGCCGATTCACCATGCGGTGGGGCTCGAGCGCCTGGTCGTCTCCACCTACCAGGCGGTCTCCGGGACCGGCCAGCGGGCGATCGAAGAGCTGCGCGACCAGTCCCACGCTGTCCTGCACGGTCAGGAGCCGCCGGCGCCGCAGATCTACCCGCACCAGATCGCCTTCAACGTCCTGCCCCAGGTCGAGGTCTTCAAGGACGGCGACGACTACACCACCGAGGAGCGCAAGGTGATGGCGGAGACGCGCAAGATCCTCGGCTTCGGCGAGGAGGTCGGGATCTCGGTCACCTGCGCCCGGGTGCCGGTGATCGCCGGCCACTCCGAGTCGGTCAACGTTCGCACCCGCGAGGACCTCTCGCCGGAGGAGTGCCGGGAGCTGCTTGCCGAGGCGACGGGGGTCCAGGTCGTCGACGACCCCGGCAACGGCGGCTACCCGACTGCGCTCGACGCCGCCGGCAACGACGACGTCTTCGTCGGCCGCATCCGCCGCGACCCCAGCCAGGAGCGCACGCTCAACCTCTGGATCGTCGGCGACAACCTCCGCAAGGGCGCCGCCACCAACGCCGTCCAGGTGGCGGAGCTGCTGGCCGAGCGCGGTCTCCTCGGCGACCAGGGCTAGCGTGGGCATCAGCTTCGCCGAGGCCCTGCTGCTGTTCGGGGGCCTGCTCGCCGTCGTCGCCGCCCTCTCGGGGGTGATGAAGGGAACCGTGCTCTCGGCCTCGGTGCTCTCGGTTGCGCTCGGCTTCGGCCTTGCCGCCGCCGGCGTCGTCGACGTAGAAGCGACCGACGAAGCCGTCGTCGAGCTGATCGAGCTGGCGCTGATCCTCACCCTCTTCAGCGACGGGATGTTCGTCGAGCGCGAGCTGCTGCGTAGCCACTGGGGGCCGACGGCGCGGGCGCTGGCGATCGCGATGCCGATCACGATGGGCCTGCTGGCGCTGGCGGCGAAAGTGCTCTTCCCCGACCTCAGCTGGGCCGAGGCCTTCCTGCTGGGGGCCGTGCTCTCGCCCACCGATCCGGTCGTCACCTCGGCTGTCGTCACCTCGCGCCTGGTTCCGAGCAAAGTCCGCCACACGCTCAACCTCGAGTCCGGCCTCAACGACGGCCTGGCGCTGCCCTTCGTCCTCTTCTTCCTCGTCCTCGCCTCTCCGGGTGGCGACGCCGCGGCCGAAGCGGCAAAGCTGGCGGGCGAGGCGGCGGTCGGAGCCGCGATCGGGGCCGCCCTGGGGATCGCCGCGGGCCGGCTGCACTTCGCCCTCCCGGGCGGGGGGATCACCCAGCGCTACGAGGGGATCTACGCGATCGGCTTCGCCCTCTTCGCCTTCGGGCTCGCCGAAGTGACGATCGGCAACGGCCTCATCGCCGCCTTCGTCTGCGGGATCGCGATGGGGGCGAGCGAGCGGGAAGTGCCGCAGGGCTTCGTCGAGTTCGCCGAGAACGCCAGCGCGATCCTCCAGGTTCTGACCTTCTTCGTCTTCGGCGGCCTCATCTTCGCCACCGGTTTCCACCACGACGTGCCGCCGCTCGTCGTCTTCGTCATCTTCGCCCTCCTCGTCGCCAGGCCGGTGGCGGTGATGCTCTCCTTCCTGCGGACCGGAATCCCGCATTCGGAGAAGCTGTTCATGGCCTGGTTCGGCCCCAAGGGCGTCGCCTCGATGCTTTTTGCCCTCTTCGTCTTCAAGTCCGACGTCGCCGCCAGGAGCCTGATCTTCGACGTTGCCGCGATCGCGATCATCGCCTCGATCGTCGCCCACGGCCTCACCGATACGCTCGGCGCCCAGTGGCTGGCCCGGCGAGTCGGGTTGACGAAACGCGCCTAGACAACCTCATCGTCACACAATCTCTACGAAGTGGCGCGGCAATTCTTTGATTCTGCGCGCCTCTCGTTACAGCTAAAACATTACGGTATGCTCATGGCGGTGATGATGCCGAGAGAGAAGTGGACCGACGAGCGTCTCGACGACCTCAACAAGAAGGTCGATGAGGGTTTCGCACGCCTCGACGCCGACATCCGAGAACTGCGCAGAGACCTCAACGCCTTGACTACCGAGATGAATGCCCGCTTCGACGCCATGAACCGAAACATGCTGGCTGGATTCTTGATGGTGATCGCCACCATCATTGGCAGCAACGCCTTTTAGCGGGCCCTAAGCAGCGACAGCGGAAAGGCGCTCTTCGACCCAGCGGGTCGAGGCGATGTGCTTGGCCATCCCCAGCTCCTTCGGCTCGACGCCGAGGGCGAGGCCGACCAGCTGCGGCAGGTGGAGGACGGCGAGGCCGAGGTCGCGGTTGACGACCTTGGCCGCCTCCGGCTGTTGCATGTCGAGGTTGAGGTGGCAGAGCGGGCAGGGGGTGACGAGGCAGTCGGCGCCGGCGTCGATCGCGTCGCCGACGTGGGTGCCGGCCTGGCGCAGCGAGGTCTCGCGGGCCATCGCGATCACCGGGAAGCCGCAGCACTTGCGGGCACCGTCGTACTCGACGACCTGGCCGCCCAGCGCCTCGATCACCTTCTCGAGGTAGACGTCGCGATCGGGGTGCTTGCCGTAGCCGAGCCGTTCCTTCGGGCGCACGATGTAGCAGCCGTAGAAGGGGCCGACGCGGAGGCCGCTGAGCGGGCGCACGACCTGCTCCTTGAGGCGGTCGAGGCCGTAATCCTCGACCAGCAGCCAGAGGAAGTTCTTGTTGGTGAAGCCGCCCTTGTCCTTCTCGTAGGAGAGGCCCTGGCCGGAGAGCACCTCGTTGATGTGGGCGCGGTAGGCGGAGTCGGCGTCGAGGCGCTGCTGGCACTCGGACTGTGCGCCCTGGCAGGTCGAGCAGATGTTCATCATCGAGAGCCCGGTCTGCTGGGCGAGCGCGAAGGTGCGGGCGTTGAGGGTGTCGGCGAGCTCCTGGTTGTGCTCGGCGATGACGCCGGCGCCGCAGCAGTTGGCGCGGTCAAGTTCGACCAACTCCCAGCCGAGCTTCTCCGCGACCAGCGCCATCGAGCCGTGCAGCTCGGGAGTGAAGCCGCGGGAGACGCAGCCGGGCCAGTACGCGACCTTGATGTTCTCAGCCATTTTTGACCTCCTGGGGGGTGTCCGGGTCGGTCGAGCGCTCGATGCCCTTCTCGACGTCGTCCTCGGCGAGCTCACCCTCCTCGCCCTTGATGTAGAGGTTGAATTCCTCGCTGTGCTCCTCGGCGTGGGCGAAGATCGTCTTCACGTCGTCCTGATCCGGGAGCTTCGGGTGGACGCCGGGGATCAGCTTGTGCAGCGAGCGCATCTTCCCGGTTTTGATCCCGCGGATCGCCGTCGGGATCGAGCCGAGCATTTCCCGGATCGCGCGCTTGTTCGGTTTCAGCTTGCCCTTGATGCCGGGGGCGAAGGACTCCTGCAGGAGCAGCGACTCGTCCAGGGTCCCCTTCTTCTCGATGATCTTGACGAAGGCGATCTCGTGGTCGTGACCGCTGTTGGGGTCTTCGATCCCCACTTCGCCGGCCTTGCGGCGCAGGCGCATGATCTGGTCCATCGGCGCCACGCCCTTCGGGCAGGCGTCGATGCAGCTGAAGCAGTGGGTGCAGTCGTAGATCCCGTGCGGGTCGTCGGCGAGGTCGTGCAGGCGCTCGTGGGTCTCGGCGTCGCGCGGGTCGCCGACGAAGCGGTAGGCCTTGGCCAGCGCCGCCGGGCCGATGAACTCGTGGTCGGCTTCCATCGAGAGGCAGGAGGAGACGCAGGCGCCGCACTGGATGCAGGCCATCGACTGGGTGATGTCGATCATCGACTCCGGCTCGACGATGTACTCGCGCTCGGGCGGCTCGCCGTGCGGCAGCAGCCAGGGGGTGACGCGGCGGATCTTGGTCCAGTGGGTCGACTCCATGTCGGTGACCAGGTCCTTGATCACGGGCATGTTCCCCATCGGCTCGATCACGATCGAGTTGCCCTCGCCGCCCTTGCCGGTCGCGCTCGCCTGCTTGTCCGCCAGCTCCTGGGCCTCTCCGATCTGGGTCTTGCAGCCGAGTCCGGACTGACCGTTGATCTTCATCCCGCAGGAGCCGCAGATCGCCGCCCGGCAGGAGCAGCGGACGGCCAGCGATCCGTCCTCGCGGTCCTTGGCTTGCAGCAGCCCGTCGAGGACCGAGAGCGAGGGGTCGAGGTCGACGTTGAATTCCTCCCAGTAGGGACCCTCGCCGCTCTCGGGCTGGAACCGCCGGACTTTGATCGTGTAATCGGCCATTAGTAGGTCCTCTCTTGCGGTTCCCACTGGGTGATCGTGACCTCGGAGTAGGAGATCTCGGGACCGTCGTCGGTCCGCTCGAGGTCGATGTGTTTGAGCCAGTCCTCGTCGTTGCGCTCGGGGAAGTCGGTGCGGTACTGGGCACCCCGGCTCTCCTTGCGCTCCAGCGCGGCGACGCAGGTGCACTCGGCGTTATCGAGCATGTACCCAAGCTCGATCGCGGCAATCAGATCCTGGTTGAAGACCGACCCGTGGTCGTCGATGTAGGCGGTCTTTGCCTCCTCCTTGAGGCGGCGGACCGTCTCCAGGGCTTCGGTGATCCCGGCCTCGTCGCGGAAGACCGCGACCTTGGCGTCCATCGTCTGACCCAGCTCGAGCTTGATCTCGGAGATGCGCCGGCCCGAGCCCTTCTCGCGGGCGACGATGTCGGCGATCATCGCCTCCTCGTCCTCCAAGACCTGCTTCGAGGTGTGGGCGTAGTCGATCCGCTTGGCGCGGGCGGCGGCGTCGCGGCCGGAGCGCTTGCCGAAGATCAGCGTGTCGAGCAGGGAGTTGGCGCCGAGGCGGTTGCCGCCGTGGACCGAGACGCAGGCGGTCTCGCCGGCGCTGTAGAGGCCGGGGATGTCGGTGCGGCCGTCGACGTCGGTCTTGACCCCGCCCATCGTGTAGTGGTTGCCCGGCTTGATGTGGATCGGTTCGCGGGTGATGTCGACGCCGGCGAAGTCGCGGCCGACGAGGACGATCTCCCGCAGCGCCTCGTGCACGCGCTTCTTCGGCACCACGGTGATGTCGAGGGCGACGGTGCCGTCGGGGAAGCCGCGGCCCTCGTTGATCTCGGTCTGCTCGGCGCGGGAGACGACGTCGCGCGAGGCCAGCTCCATCTTGTTCGGCGCGTACTTCTCCATGAAGCGCTCGCCCTTGGCGTTGAGCAGGTGGGCGCCCTCGCCGCGGGCGCCCTCGGTGATCAGGAAGCCCTTGCCCGCCAGCGTCGTCGGGTGGTACTGGATCATCTCCATGTCCATCAGCTTCGCTCCGGCCCGGTAGGCCATCGCGATCCCGTCGCCGGTGCAGATCAGGGCGTTGGTCGACGGCTTCCAGACCATCCCGTTGCCGCCGGTGCAGAGGATCACCGACTTCGCCTGGAAGAGCTCCATCGAGCCGTCGGCGACGTTGCGGGTGACGACGCCGCAGCACTCGCCGCTCTCCTCGATCGCCAGGCTGCTGCAGAACCACTCCTCGTAGCGGGCGATCTGCTCGGAGTACTTCATCAGCTGCTCGTAGAGCACGTGCATGATCGCCTGGCCGGTGATGTCGGCGACGTAGTAGGTGCGGGCGGCGGAGGCGCCGCCGAAGGCGCGGGTGCCCAGTTTCCCTTCCTCGTTGCGGTGGAAGGTGACGCCGAGGTGCTCGAGGTGGAGGATTTCCTCCGGCGCCTCGCGGGTCATGATTTCGATCGCGTCCTGGTCGCCGAGGTAGTCGGAGCCCTTGATCGTGTCGAACGCGTGCGACTCCCAGGAGTCGCCGGGGTTCAGCGCCGCGTTGATGCCGCCCTGGGCGGCGTTGGAATGGGAGCGGACGGGGTGAACCTTGCTGATGATCCCGACCGACACGCCTTCCTCGGCGGCGGCGAGAGCGGCCCGCTGGCCGGCGAGCCCGGCCCCGATTACGAGAACGTCATGGGATGGCACGGGCGCGGATGCTATAGCGGAGAATCCCGATTGCGTAGTCGGGATTCGTCACTTTGTAATTCGTCACTTTGAGTTGGGCGGGGAGGCGAGGGTGCCCCTCCCCGGGCAACAGCGGGGAGGGCCCGGGGAGGGGCACCCTCGCCTCCCGCGCGTGCCGCTCTTGTGGCTACAGCCAGCGGTCTCCGAGGCGACGGACGATCGCCTCGGAGAGAGTTATCCCTCTTTGGAGGGTGGTGAAGTCGACGTTGGCGGCGGTGTCGTTGGGCCAGTGGTAGCGGCCCGGTTGCTTGTGGTCGGTGCAGATGCAGAGAGCGACGGTTTCGTAGCCGGCGACGCGGGACTCGAGGCCGTCGGTGCCGTTGTAGGTGCGGAGGTTGGGGTAGAGCCAGATGCCGAGCTCGCCGGCGATTCGCTCGACGAAGGCGAGGGCGCGCGGTGGGTAGTCGCGCATTTTCAGGAAGCCCTCGCCCTGGAGGGCGAGCAGGTGAGTGGCGCCGAGCGTCTCCAGGCAGAGGAAGAAGGTGCTCTCGCGCGGCAGCTGTGGGAAGTGGCGCTCTCCGAACGCTTTCATCCCCTCGCTGAAGGACTCCTCGGAGCCGGTGGAGAGGAGGATCACGCGGATCCCCTCGGGCGGGTCGGCGAGGAAGCGGCGGGCGAGCTCGAGCTCGGCGACGACGGCGGTGCCGTTGTCGTTCGCCGCCGGGACCGACTTGCGCAGGCCGATGTCGGCCATCGCCGCGACCGAGCCGAGGCCGAGGAGGAGGCCAAGCTTGGCGAGGAGCCGGCGGCCGGTCACCGCCCCGAGCGCCGCCAGGATCGGCCCGGCGATGACCGGCGCCATCAGCGGCGGGCTGGTGTCGGTCTTCTCGGTCAGCCCGTGGCGGGCGGCGAGTGCGGGAATCGCCGGGTGGAAGACGAGCCCCGAGTGGGCGGCGTCGTGATGGGAGATCAAGACGACGGTCCGCTCGGCCTCGCGCTCGCCGAGCTCGCAGACGACGTTGTAGGTGGTGCGCCTGGGCAGGACCCGGCGCAGCCGCCGTTGCCCAGGCGGAAAATCGTCGGCCATGCCGGCGGCACCGGCCGTGCCGAGCAGCGCGCCGAGCAGGCGCCGGCCGCGCAGCGCCGCGACGCCTCCGAGGGCCCCCAGCGCGGCGCCGATCCCGAGCGGCCACCAGTAGGTCCCATGGGCGTCCTCGGCCTCGATCCGCGCTTCGGCGCCGAGCTCGGCGAGCTGACCGACGAGCCACTCGGCCGCCTGCCGCTCGCCGTCGGAGGCGGACGGACGCTCGATTCGCTCCAGTTCCTCGAGTCGCTCCCGCAGCCAATGAGCCTCGTCTTGCATCGGGGAAGAAGCTAGCCGCTTACCATTGGCGGATGCTCGGCGGTGGGTCGATCACGCTCTTCCATTTCCGCGGGATCAAGGTCACGGTCGACTGGTCCTGGTTCATCGTCCTCTTCCTGGTCATCCTCTACATGACCAACTTCTTCGAAGATCTGCTGGGTGAAGGGGGAAGCGGACCCTTCCTGCTGGCGCTGCTGAGCGCCGTGGGCTTCTTCGGCTCGATCCTCCTGCACGAGTTCGGGCACGCGATCGTCGCGATGCGCAACGGGATCGGCATCTCCAGCATCCAGCTCTGGATCTTCGGCGGCATGGCGCGGATGGACCGCGAAGCCGACTCGCCGGGCACCGAGCTGAAGGTCGCCCTGGCGGGCCCGGCGGTGACCGCTCTGATCATGATCGTGCTCGGCCTCGTCGGGATCGCCGCGGCCGGCTGGTCCGGCTTTCACGAGGCTGTCTTCCTCGAAACCCGCTCCGACGTCTCCGGGCCGATGGCGCTGGTCGCCTGGCTGGTGACGATCAACGCCCTCGTGCTCGTCTTCAATCTCCTGCCCGCCTACCCGATGGACGGCGGCCGGGTGGCGCGGGCGATCGCCTGGCACCGCTCCGGCAACCGCAACTCGGCGACCCGTTTCGCCGCCAACCTCGGCCGCGTCTTCGGCTACCTCTTCATCGCCGGCGGCATCGCCCTCGCTTTCGCGGGCTACCTCTTCAGCGGCGTTTGGCTGGCCCTGATCGGGATGGTGATCAACGGCTCCGCCCGCGGCGCCGCGATGCAGACGGCGCTGACTGACCGCATCGGCGACGTCCGCGTCGCCGACGTGATGGACCGCGAGCCGGTGACGATCCCGGGCGACCTCAGCGTCGAGCAGGCACTCGACGAATACTTCCTTCGCTACCGCTGGCCCTGGTTCCCGGTCGTCGACGCCGGGCGCCGCTTCCTCGGCCTGATCGACCGCGACCGCGCCGACGAGGTCCCGGAGCTCTCCCGTGCCAGCTCCCACGTCGCCGATTTCGTCGACCACGACATCGGCCTCTTCGTCCGCGACGACACCCCCCTCGATTCCCTGCTCGCCAACCAGAACCTCCGCCGCCTCGGCGCCCTGATGGCCGTCGACGCCGAAGGCCGCCTCAGCGGCGTCGTCACCATCGAGCAGGTAGGCCGCGCGTTGCGGGACGCCAGTCACAACCCCGCATAGTCCGCGCTACTTCCCTTCGCAGGGGGGAGACAAACGTTGCGGCAGAGCTTTTCCCTCTCATGGATGGAAAACCTCTGCCGCGAGGGCAGGCGTTGGCGGCGTTGGCCCGGAGGCAGCATGGGGTGGTCTCGATTCGGCAGCTTCGGCGGCTTGGGTATTCCCACTCGTCGGTTGAAAAGGCGGTTGCTGGGGGGCGTCTGCATCGACTTCACCAAGGTGTCTTTGCCGTGGGACATACGAACCTCTCTCTGGAAGGGAGATGTCTGGCAGCGGTGCTGGCGTCGGGGCCTCGCGCTCTGTTGAGTCACTACTCGGCTGGTTGGCTGCTCGGTCTCGTCTCCACCAGGCCGGTGCCGGTGCATGTGACCGCACCGCTTCCACGGAGACAGCGGGAGGCCATTCGTATCCATCACTCGCGGACTCTCATCGACTGCGATCGGCTGTTGGAACGAGGGATTCCGGTGACCTCGGTCGCTCGCACCTCTCTCGATCTTGCGGCGGGAGTGAGGTTCCGAACCCTGCGCCGGCTGGTTCGGCGTTCAGAGGAGCTGGAGGTATTCGACCTCGCCGATTTCCAATCCGTCCTCGCGCGTAACCGAGGGCATCGCGGCAGGGCTCCCCTTGAACGCGCCATCGCCGTCTACGAGCCGCCGCGCTTCACCCGCTCGGAGCTTGAGCGGGAGTTCCTGCGGCGCCTCGAGGCGAGCGGACAGCCGCAGCCCGTGACCGGCTTCAACGTTGCCGGCTACGAGCTCGACGTCTACTGGCCGGAGCTGCGGTTCGCGGTCGAACTCGACGTCTACGCGACGCATGGTGGACACGAGCCGTTCGAGGAGGATCGCCGCCGCGACGAAGACCTGAAGCTCGCCGGCGTCGAGCTGACGCGGGTGACTGGGCACCGATTCGAACGAGAACCGCGTCAGGTCATGAAGCGTGTCGCCCTGCTCCTGGACCAGCGAAGAAGCCAGCTCAGAACCTGGTGAGCTAGATGGCAGCGCGGTGCCGGTCGATGATCCGACCGAAGTCGAGGCCCGCCGGCAGCGTGCCAAAGGCCTGGCCCCAGTCGCCGGCGAGGCGGGAGACGCAGAAGGCGTCGGCTACCGCTTCGTCGCCGTAGCGGACGAGGAGGGAGGCCTGGAGGGCGAGGGCCATGCGCTCGACGATGCTGCGGGCGCGGGACTCGATCGTCTCCAGGTCGCCGGGGAGCTCGTCGCGCAGGGAGGCGGTGAAGGACTGGAGGCGAGGCTCGGCGACAGCGCCCTCCTCGACCTCGGCGAAGAAGGCCTCGGTTGAGGCCGGGCTCTTCACCATCGCCCGCAGGACGTCGAGGCACTGGACATTGCCCGACCCCTCCCAGATCGAGTTGAGCGGGCTCTCGCGGAAGAGGCGCGGCATCCCCGACTCCTCGACGTAGCCGTTGCCGCCGAGGCACTCGAGCGCCTCGCCGGCGTGGACGACGGCGCGCTTGCAGATCCAGTACTTGAGGACGGCGTTGGCGATCCGCTTCAGGTTCTGGGCCTCGGCGTCGCCGGCGATCGCTTCGTCGTAGGCGCGGGCCAGGCGCAGCGCCGAGATCGTCGCCGCCTCCGACTCGATCGCGAGGTCGGCGAGGACGTTCCGCATCAGCGGCTGCTCGACCAGCTCGCGGCCGAAGACCGAGCGGTGCCTGGCGTGGTGGATCGCCTGGGCGACGCCGGCCCGCATCCCGGTGGCGCCGCCGAGGACGCAGTCGAGCCGGGTGTGGTTGACCATCTCGATGATCGTCCGCACCCCGGCGCCCTCCTCGCCGACGAGCCAGGCGCTCGCGGCGTCGAACTCGATCTCGCTGGACGCGTTTGAGCGGTTGCCGAGCTTGTCCTTCAGCCGCTGCAGGCGGAAGCGGTTGCGCTCGCCGTC
>Ga0070712_100002581_pt1 | contig 11190 bp, 8 predicted proteins | sample LARL81metaG_FD_71396 | JGI IMG/M metagenome (GOLD analysis project Ga0070712, IMG submission 71396) | Corn, switchgrass and miscanthus rhizosphere microbial communities from Kellogg Biological Station, Michigan, USA - LAR L8-1 metaG | ecosystem: Host-associated > Plants > Roots > Rhizosphere ...
CGCGCTGGTGCTCGGCCAGCCAGCGGACGCCGCGATCGATCGCCTCGCCGCCCGCCCCGGCGGCCTCCAGCGCCAGCAGCGCCCACGCGGTCTGCGAGGCTGTCGAGTCGCCGCGCGCACGCCAGGCGGGATCGGTGTAGGAGCGCAGGTCCTCGCCCCAGCCGCCGTCCTCGTTCTGGGTCTGCGCGAGGAAGCGCACCGCTCGCCTGACTGCCGGGTGGTCGGCGCCGACGCCGGCTGCCCGCAGCGCCGGCAGGGCGGCGCCCGTGCCGTACACCAGGTTGGCGCCCCAGCGGCCGAACCAGCTCCCGTCCGGCTCCTGGTTCGCCAGCAGGTGGCTAACACCCCGGGCCACCGCCTCGCCGCCGTCGCCGGTCGCGGCCAGGAGCTCGACCACGTGCGCCGTGACGTCGACGCTCGGCGGGTCGATCACCTCGCCGAAGTCGCAGAAGGGTGGACGCCGGCAGAGACCGTGCGTGTTCTCGGCGTCGAATGCGCCCCAGCCGCCGTCGGCAGACTCCATCCCGGCGATCCAGGCGGCGCCGCGTCGGACGGCCGCCCGTGTCCGGCTGCTCCCGGCGGGGGCCACGCGATGCAGGGCCAGCGCCACCACGGCCGAGTCGTCGATGTCCGGGTAGTGGTCGTTGGCGAACTCGAACGCCCATCCCGACGGCCGCAGGGCGGGCCGGCGCACGGCCCAGTCGCCGGCGATCCCGACCTCCTCGCCGACCAGCCACTCACGCACCGACTCGAGTGCCGGGTGGCTCGCCGGCAGGCCGGCATCGCAGAGCGCGATGGCGGCCAGCGCCGAGTCCCAGACCGGCGACTGGCAGGCTTCGAGGCGACGGTAGCCGTCCTCCTCGACCGTGAACCCGTCCAGCCCCTCCAGGCCCTTGCGCATGACCGGGTGGTCGGGCGCGAAGCCGCAGACGTCCAGCGCCATCAGCGAATAGACCCAGGGCGGCTGGATGCCGCCCCACGACCCGTCCGCCTCCTGGCGCTCGACGATCCAGCGGACGGCGGCGGCGATGGCGCGCCGGCGGAGGCCGCGATGCGGCCGCCGTTGGTAGCGGGCAAGCGCGGCGTCGAGCGCCGTGAACGCGCGCTCCCAGCCGTCGGCCGGCGGCGGCATCGGCGAGCCGCCGGCACGCAGCTCGGGGACTGCGAACCCGATCGGCCGCACCGGGCGGTGGGCCGAGAGGATGCACAGGGGCACGATCGTCTGACGCGCCCAGCAGGCGAAGTCGTAGATGTTGAGCGGCGCCCAGGACGGCAGGAAGATCATCTCCGGCGGCAGTACGGGGACGTGCTGCCAGTCCCACAGCCCGAGCAGCGAGAACCAGATCTTGGTGAACACGCGTGCCCGCTCGAGGCCGCCCAGCTCGTGGATGACCGCCCGCGCCGCCCGCATGTGGGGCAGCCCCGGGTCGTCTCCGGCCAGGCGCAGCGCGGCGTAGGCCTCGGTCGTGGTCGAGAGGTCGGCAGGGCCGGCGTGGAAGTTCGCCCAGCTGCCGTCGTCGCGCTGGCGGTGGCGGATCCAGCGCGCGCTGGCCTGCACCTGCTGTGGCGCGAGCACGCCCAGGAAGCTGCGCAGAAACAGGTCCTCGGCGTCGATGGTGACGTTGGTCTCCAGCTCGCCCTTCCACCAGCCTGCGGGTGTCTGCAAGGCAAGCAGCCGCTCCACTGCGGCGTCCAGCGTGCGCTCCAGATGCTGCCGGCTGGGGGCGGCCTGAACGCTCATCGCACGCCCTCCAGGACCGGCTCGGCCGAGTGCGTCAGATCCGCGAACAGGCGGGCGGCGGCGGCGCGGCCGCTTCGCACGGCTCCCTCCATGGTGTCGGGCCAGCCGGTGGACGTCCAGGCCCCGGCCAGGGAGAGGCCGCGGATCGAGGTGCGCGCCGGTGGCCGCAGCGCGCCGGTCCCCGGCGCCGGGCGGAAGGTTGCCGCCCGGTCGCGGGTGACCATGAACTGCTCCAGCGACGCGGCGGCCGCCTCCGGGAAGAGCTCGGACAGCGCCGGGACGAACGTCCGCCGAAGCTCGACCGCCGGCCAGCCGACGAAACGGTCGGCCGCCGACAGGGACACCGCCAGGTACTGCCCGTCGGCGAGGCCGGCGGAGCGAGTGCGGTCGAATACCCACTGCACGGGGCCGACGGTGGCGGCGGCAAGCGGCAGCCTGGTAACCGGCCGGTCGTAGACGACGTGGACGTTGACGATCGGCGAGCGCGACAGCCTGCCCACCGCAGCGGCGTCGACCGCATCCGGCGGCAGCACTGCCAGCGCCGCGTCGGGCGGCAGGCAGACCGCCACCGACCGGGCCGACAGACGGCGATCGTCGGCGGACACCGTGAAGCCCGACCCGTCGGCCGTCACGCCGCGCACCCGGACGCACGTCTCGACGCGGACCCCGGCGTCCTCGAGCGCCACCAGCGCGGCGACGTGGTGCAGCTCGCGCAGCGGCGCCGCTGCCCAGCCGATGTCGCCGGCCGCCGCATCCTCGAGAAGGCCGGTGCGGAACACCTTGGCCGCCATCGCCAGCGAGGCGTCTTGGGAGCGGAGGTTGAGGGTCGGCCGCACGATCAGGTCCCACATTCGGTTCACAGCCACCGGCGACTGGTCGTGACCGGCCAGCCAGTCGCCCATGCTGTAGGCGTCGTGAGCCGGATCGGCCGGATCCACCCGCCGCAGCGCGAGCACGGCAGCGGCTGCGCGCACACGGTCGGCGGCCGACAGGCCGGGCAGGCGGAGCAACACCGGCGCCAGGTGCAGCGGCGAGGGCAGGCCGGCCCGGCGCAGCGTGCGCACCGCCCCGCCGGGTTCCACCAGCGGAATCTCCAGCCGCGTCTGGAGGCGCGTCAGCGCGGTTGCCGAAAGACGTTCGAGCAGCCCTCGGTAGTGCGTGCAGCAGCGCAGGAAGACATGCTGCCCGTTGTCGATCCAGAGCCCGCCCCGCTGCATCGAGTAGGTCGCCCCGCCCAGCCACGGCCGGCGTTCGACGAGCACCGTCTCCAGGCCCCGGTCGGCGCACTCCAGCGCTGCCGCGATCCCGGCCAGCCCGCCGCCGACGACCAGGACGTCAGGCCGGCTCATTGCGGCCTCCCGGCCAGCGCGCGGCCGGCGATCATCAGCTTCGCCCAGACCGGGACGCTCACCCGGCGCTCCAGGACGACCCGCGGCTGGCACTCGATCTGGCGCAGCAGCTGCTCGTAGATCCCGGCCATCGCGCCCACGCAGGCGGCGCCGGAGCGGTCGAGCAGCGGCAGCAGCCGGCGGCCGGCGCTGTACCACTGATGGGCGCGGCGCGCCTCCAGCCGGATCACCCCATCCATGGCCGGGGTCGGCCATGAGCCCGCATCGGCGCAGGCGAACGACTCGAGATCCTCGACCGGCAGGTAGACGCGGCCGGCGGCCATGTCCTCGCGCAGGTCGCGAAGGATGTTCGTGAGCTGCATGGCGACGCCCAGGTCGTCGGCGCGCAGCGAGGCGTCCGCCGCCGGCTCGCCGAGCACGCCCAGGGACAGGCGCCCGATCGATCCCGCCACCCGGCGGCAGTAGACGATCAACTCGTCGTAGGTCTGGTAGCGGGTGCCGAGCACGTCCATCCGCGCGCCCTCGATGAGATCGTCGAAGGCGGTCAACGGCACCGGGTAGCGGCCGGCGGTGTCCTCGAGGGCGATCAGCACCTGGTCGGAGGTCGGCCGGCCCAACCCGCGCAGGTCGGCCCGGGCATCGTCGAGCGCCGCCAGCCGGGCCTCGGCGCGGGCCGGGCCGTCGGCGATATCGTCGACCCGGCGGGCGAACGCGTAGATGGCGCACATCGCCGACCGGCGCGGCGCCGGCAGCAGGCGGATGCCGTAGTAGAAGTTGCGGGCGCGCTCACGGGTGACCGCCTCGCAGTGACGATAGGCGGCGGTGGCGCTCACCGGGCGCTCCCGCGCAGAGCGATCCGGGCAGTCGTCCAGGCGCGCGAGCCGCGGCCGGCGCGAGGCGTGCCGCCGAGCACGTCCCAGCCGGCCGCCTCGAGAGCGGCGATCGCGGCCAGACCGCCGCCGACGTAGCCGGCGACGGCCGCCCGCCGCCAGCCGCGCAGCATGCCGGCCAGGCGCGAGCCGAGGCGGAGCATCCGCTCGGCCCGGGCAGCCTCGAGGGCGACCACCCGGCGAAGCGCCGGCGTGGCCGCGGGCCGCACGAGCTCGGCCTCGGCGACTCCTGCCGCGGCGAGGTCGTCCGCGGGAAGGTAGACGCGTCCGCGGCGGGCGTCCTCGCCGACGTCCTGCAGGTGCTCGACGACCTGGAGCCCCGAGCAGACCGCGTCCGACCGGCGCTCGGCCACCGGATCGTCGACGCCCATCACCCACAGCACCAGCCGCCCCACCGGATCGGCGGACAGCCGGCAGTAGCCGAGCAGACAGGCGAACGTGGCGTAGGAGTGCACGTGCTGGTCGGCGACGTTGGCGGCGATCAGGTCGAGCATCGGCCCGGGCGGCGCTCCCGCCCGCAGGAGCAGCTCCAGAGGCCCGACGAGCTCCGGCACACGGGCCGGCTGCGACGGGCGGTCGCGGACGTCGGCGGCCACGGCGTCCAGCCGGTCGAGTGCGTCGGCGGCGCCGCCGTCGCCGATCTCATCCACGAAACGGGCGTACGCGTACACCGCCAGCAGCAGCTGCCGCTCGCGGCGAGGAATCCAGGCTGCGGCCACCGAGAAGTTCTCGCCATGCCGACGGCGCAGGACGTCGTCGATCCCCAACCTGGCCGGGGACGCCGGGATGGCCCGGACGGTCATTCGCCGATGACCTGGATGAACACCTTTCGCGGTCGCGCTCTGTCGAGCTCGCAGAAGAAGATCCGCTGCCAGCGGCCCAGCCGCAGGTCGCCCTCGACCACGGGGATCGTCTGGGACGTGCTCATGAGCGCTGCCCGGCAATGCGCGTGCCCATTCGGGGTCTCGTGCGGATCGCCGTCCAGCCCCTCCGTGCGGATCGTCAGATCGTCGTGGCGGTAGTAGCGTCCGTCGCGCGGCGCAACCTGCTCGAGCAGTTCCCGCAGATCCTCCATGAACCCTGACTCGCGCTCGTTGATCACGACCACCGAGGTGGTGTGCGGGGAGTACACCAGGGCCATGCCGTTCTCGATCTCACTGCCTGCGACGACATCGCGCACCTCGTCAGTGACGTCGATGAACTCATCACCCCTCTCCGTCTGGAGATCGTGATTGGCAAAGACGTGGGTCATCGCTGCCCCTTTCTGGCGATCAGTTGCTCGCTCGACCTGTCCGGCTCCTACCCGACCCCCGCGTTGTCCAAACACGATTCGCGGGATGGCCCGGCGACCGCATGAACACTGGTGTTTGCGCCCGTTTACAGATCTGCCGGCGGGTCGGTTGAGAGGACAACCGCAGGGGTACCGGAGAGGCGTGGAGAGGGTCGAATGGATGCCGGGGAGCAGGCGCTGAGATCGTCCGGCGAGACCGTCGCCGCAGCCCACCGGCGGCTGTGGAGAGGCCGCTCGCGGACGATCCTGATCATCGTCGGCTCGATCGTCGTCACGATCGGCGTCATCGGTCTGATCGCCCACGCCGCCAACTTCCACGAGCTGCTCGTGACCTGGCGCAGGGCCGACCGCCGCTGGTTCGTCCTGATGGTCGTCGGGGAGGCCTGCGCCTACCTCGGCTACATCCTCGCCTACCGGTCGGTGGCGGCAGTCTTCGGCGGCCCGCGCCTGGGCTTCGTGCTGACAGCGCGAATCGTGGCCGCCGGGTTCGGCGCCATGGTCGCCGCCACGTCCGCGGGTGGCCTGGCGGTCGACTACTGGGCGCTCCGCCGGGCCGGCGCCGACCGCCACTCGTCGATCGCCCGCGTGCTCGCCCTGAACACGCTCGAATGGGCGGTGCTGTCTGCGATGACCGTGGTCGCGGCGGTCGCCGTCGGCGTCCGCGGCGGTTCGAAGACGGTCTGGCTCGAGGTCGGTTGGGCCTGTGTGGTCGCCGCCTGCTACGCCACCGCCGCCTTCATGAGCTCGCCGGCCCGGATCACCCGCTATCTCCATCCGAGCTCGCCGAACAAGGCGCGGCAGCTGCTGGCGGACGCCATCGGCGGCGTTGCCATCTGCCGGGAGGTGATCAGGCATCCCCTGCGTCATCCGGCGGCCGTAGGTGGAACCTTCATCTACTGGGCCGGCAACCTGCTCTGCCTCTGGGGGGCGCTGCGGGCGGTCGGGGTCACGCTCCCGCCGGACAAGCTGATCCTGGGATACGCGACCGGGTACCTGGCGACGATGGTCCCGCTGCCGCTGGCCGGAGCGGGCAGCGTCGATGCGGCGATGGTCTTCGGCCTGACCCTGGTGCGGGTTCCGCTGGCGGCGGCGCTGCTGGCGGTGGCCGGGCTGCGCCTGGTCACCTTCTGGTTGCCGCTGATCCCGGCCGTGATCGCGGCCGCGGGCATGGATGGCATCCGCCGCGAGCTGCCGGAGGTGGTACACCCGCGGGCCGAGGCGGAACGGCGGGCACGGGAGCAGGAGAAGCCGGCCCCATGACCATCCCCCGCCGCGCGCTCGAGTCGGCTGGACGCGCGGTGCACGGGCACCTGGACAGCGCGCTCGGCGGCCCGCAGCGGATGCGGGTGGTGGTGGTGCTGGCCTGCGTCCTCGGCCTGAGCGGCGCCGACACGGCGACGGTCGGCGCGGCGGCGTCCGAGCTGCGGTCGGCGTTTCACATCTCGAACACCCAGATCGGCCTGCTGATCGCATCGACGTCGCTGGTGGGAGCGGTGGCCAGCGTGCCCTTCGGCCAACTGGCCGACCATGTACGGCGGACGTGGACGCTGGGCGGCGTGATCCTCCTCTGGGGCGCGGTGATGATCTGGTGCGCGACCGCCGGATCGTTCGGCCAGCTGCTGCTGGCGCGGGTCGGCCTGGGCGTCGTGACGGCAGCCGCCGGCCCGCTCGTCGCGTCGCTGGTCGGTGACTACTTCGAGGCCGGCGAGCGCGGGCGCATCTACGGCTACATCCTGGCCGGTGAGCTGGTCGGAGTCGGGTTCGGCTTTCTGGTCACCGGCGACCTGGCGTCCTTCTCATGGCAGGCCGCGTTCGTCGCCCTGGCCATCCCCGCCCTCGTCCTCGCCTGGGTCGTGCTGCGGCTGCCGGAGCCGGCACGGGGAGGGATCGCGCCGCTTCAGGTAGAGGGGCCGAACGCCGCCGCAGCAGAGAACTCGACCGAGGACGTGCGGGAGCTCGCCCTGGAGGCAGTGCCCGCCGGGGAGCGCCCGGAGCCGCCGCCCGAACGCGCCCGCGGCGGCGGGCTGATCGCCGCCACCCGGCACGTGGTGCACGTGCGCACCAACGTCTACCTGATCCTGTCCAGTGCCGCCGGCTACTACTTCCTGGCCGGGGGTGAGACGTTCGGCCTGGAGTTCGTCAAGGAGCAGTACGGGATCAACCAGGCGACGACCAACGTGCTCCTGATCGTGCTCGGGGTGAGCGCGATCGCCGGGGTGCTGATCGGTGGGTGGGCCGGCGACGCGCTGGTCGGGCGCCGCCACGTCTCCGGCCGGGTGATCGTCGCCGCCGTCTCGGCCGGGCTGGCAGCAGTGCTCTTTGCTCCCGCCATCCTGGCCCGCGAGGCGCTCTCGGGCACGCCCTACCTGGCTGCGGCCGTCTTCCTGCTGGCGGCCCAGAACCCGCCCCTGGACGCCGCCCGGCTGGACATCATGCCGTCCCGCCTCTGGGGCCGGGCGGAGGCCGTGCGAACGGTGCTCCGCGCGGCCGGGCAGGCCGCCGCGCCGGTGCTCTTCGGGCTGGTCGCCGACCACGTCGCCGGCGGGGGCAGGGCCGGCCTGGAGTGGGCGTTCATGCTGATGGTCGTACCGGTGGTGGCAAGCTGCGTCCTGCTCGTGGCGGCGGTCCGCACCTACCCGGGAGACGTCGCCGCCGCGGCCACCCTGGAGTGGCAGGATTGACGACCCTTGGGGGACGCGGATGACGTCCGCATCATCTAGGCTTCCGGAAAGGATGGCAGTCGCCCGAGAAGCCGCGCCGGTCGAATCCGCAGAAGAGGTGAGGGAGGCAGATCTCGACCGCGAGGATCTGATCCAGATCTACCGCCACATGCTGATCACCCGCGGCATCGAGGAGCGGGGGCACATCCTCTACCGCCAGGGCAAGATCCCCGGCAGCTTCTACACCGGCCGCGGCAACGAGGGCGCGGCCGTCGGAGTCGCCACCGCCATGCGGGTGGACGACGTGGGGACGCCGATCCAGCGCGACATGGGCGTCCACGTCGCCCGCGGCACCGAGCCGTGGCGGATCTTCGCCCAGTACATGGGGCGCAGCGGCGGCCCGGCCGCCGGCAAGGACGGCAACGTGCACATGGCGGACATCCGTCTGGGGCTGATCGCCATGGTCAGCCACCTGCCGGCGATGCTGCCGGTGGCGACCGGCTGCGCGCTGGCCTTCAAGATGCGGGGCGAGCACCGGGTGGCGGTCGGCTGGTGCGGCGACGGCGCCGCCGCCCGCGGCGACGCCCACGAGGCGATGAACCTGGCCGGCGTCCGCCACCTGCCGATCGTGTTCATCATCGACAACAACCAGTACGCCTACTCGACCCCGAACCGGCTCGAGTACGGCGTCGACCACCTGGCCGACCGTGCCGAGGCGTACGGCTTCGAGGGCGTCGTCGTCGACGGCACCGACGTTCTGACCGTCTACCGCGAGGCGCACCGGGCGATCGAGAAGGCGCGCGAGGGCGGCGGCCCGACGCTCCTGGAGCTGGTCACCCTGCGCATGGAGGGCCACGCCGTCCACGACGATGCGTTCTACGTCCCGCGCGAGCTGCTCGAGGCGTACGGGCGCAAGGACCCGATCGAGCGCTACCGGCGCTGGCTGAAGGAGCAGTCGATACTCGACGAGGTGGCCGAGGACGCGATCTCGGCCGACGTCAAGAAGCTCCTGAACGACGCCGTCCGGCAGGCCGAGGAGAGCCCGGTGCCGGAGCCGGCCGCGCTGGGCGAGGGCGTCTACGCCGACCCCGAAGAGCTGGACACCCCCCACCACCGATGACGAGGCGGATTTGACGACGACCACCACCACCAAGACCTACCTGCAGGCGATCTCCGACGGGCTGCGCGAGGAGATGCGCCGGGACGGCCGCGTCTTTCTGATCGGCGAGGACATCGGCGTCTACGGCGGCGCCTTCAAGGTCACCCAGGGCTTCCTGCAGGAGTTCGGCGAGGACCGGGTGATCGACTCGCCGCTCTCCGAGACGGCGATCGTCGGGTCGTGCACCGGAGCGGCGCTGATGGGCATGCGCCCGGTCTGCGAGATGCAGTTCTCGGACTTCGTCTCGTGCGCGTTCGACCAACTGGTCACCGTCGCCGCCAAGCAGCACTACCGGGTCGGCACGCCGGTGCCGATCGTCGTCCGCCTGCCGTCCGGGGGCGGGTTCTCGGGCGGCCCGTTCCACTCCCAGAACCCGGAGGGCTTCTTCGCCCACTGCCCGGGATTGAAGATTGCCTGCCCGGCCACCCCGGCCGATGCAAAGGGCCTCATCGTCCAGGCCATCCGCGATCCCAACCCGGTGCTCTTCTTCGAGCACAAGCACCTCTACCGGCGCATCAAGGGCGAGGTTCCCGACGGCGAGCACAGCGTCGAGCTGGGCCAGGCGCGGCTGCACCGGGAGGGCTCGGATATCTCGATCATCACCTACGGCGCCATGGTGTACACCGCCGAGGAGGCGGCTCAGCAGGCCGAGGAGCGGGACGGCACGTCGGTCGAGATCGTCGACCTTCGCACCGTCACGCCCTGGGACAGGCAGGCGGTCCTGGAGTCGGCGGCGAAGACCAGCAAGGTGATCGTGCTGCACGAGGACACCCACACCTCCGGCTTCGGCGCCGAGATCGCGGCGACCATCGCCGAGGAGGCCTTCGAGGACCTGGACGGGCCCGTGCTGCGGGTGACCGCCCCGGATACCCCGGTGCCGTTCTCGCCGCCGCTCGAGAAGGCGTTCCTGCCGCAGACCGAGGACGTGCTGGCCGCCATCGACAAGCTCGCAAGTTACTGATGACCGACGGGAAGGAATCATGAGCACTGGCACACTCGTGGACGTCGTCATGCCGCAGATGGGAGTGAGCGTGTCCGAGGGCACGATCACGCGCTGGGCGAAGGCGGTGGGCGACAGCATCGAGGCCGACGAGACGATCGTCGAGATCTCGACCGACAAGGTCGACACCGAGGTGCCGTCGCCGGCGTCGGGCATCATCCGCGAGCTCCTCGCCGAGGAGGGCGAGACGGTGCCCGTGAACACGCGGATCGCGGTCATCGCAACCGGTGACGCGGCCTCCGAGCCCGCCCCGGCGCCCGCCGACGAGCCGGCCGCGCAGGCGACCCAGCCGGCGAGCCCCGAGGACACCGAGACGGCGCCCGCGCCGGAGGCTCCCGCCGCCGGCCAGCCGGGCGAGCCCCCCGCCCCCGAGGCACCAGGGCCGGGGCCGAGCGCGCAGGCGCAGACCCAGGCGCCGGCCAACGGCGACGCCGAGGGCCGGGCGTTCGTGAGCCCGGTGGTCGCCCGGATGCTGGCGGAGCACAAGCTGGACATCAACCGCATCCCGGGCACCGGCCGCGGCGGCCGGGTGACCAAGAAGGACGTGCAGGCGTTCATCGACTCCGGCGGCCAGGCAGCCGCCGCCCCCGCACCGCCTCCGCCGCCCGAGGTGCACGACGTCCCGCACTTCGCGCCCCCGGCCGAGCCGGCTCCGCAGCCGCCGGCTGCGCCGGCGCAGCCGGCCGCTCCCGCGGCCGCGCCGGCCCCCGCTCCGGTGGTTGCCGACGGCGAGCAGGAGATCTACCAGTTCAACACGATCCGCAAGGTGATCGCTCGCCACATGCGGCACTCCCTGGACACCGCCGCCCACGTGACGACGGTGATCGAGGTCGACATGACCGGCGTCGTCAACCTGCGCCGCCGCTGGAAGCCGGAGTACCAGCGCCGCTACGGCGTCAACCTGACCTATATCCCGTTCGTCGCCAGGGCGACCATCGATGCCATCGGCCGCTGGCCGTGGGTGAACGCCGAGGTGCAGGGCGAGTCGGCAGTGATCAAGAAGTACGTCAACCTCGGCATGGCGGTCGCCGTCGACGACGCCAAGGGGCTGATGGTGCCGGTGATCCACCGGGCCGAGGAGAAGAACCTGGTCGGCCTGT
>Ga0070712_100002583_pt1 | contig 11188 bp, 10 predicted proteins | sample LARL81metaG_FD_71396 | JGI IMG/M metagenome (GOLD analysis project Ga0070712, IMG submission 71396) | Corn, switchgrass and miscanthus rhizosphere microbial communities from Kellogg Biological Station, Michigan, USA - LAR L8-1 metaG | ecosystem: Host-associated > Plants > Roots > Rhizosphere ...
GGTTGCGGGAAGGAGTGGTTGCGGCCACAACAGCAGCGCCATGAACGTCGCCCGCCCTGCCCCGCGCACCGCGAGCCCGCCGCCGGAAATTGCCGGCCTGCGCAGCGCAGCCGCCGTGCGCGAGCGCGCCAGCACGGTCGCGCGCTGGGTCGCGGACGGCCATTCGCCCTATTTCACGCTCGACGAAAGCCGCCTGGATGCGGTGGCGGCCTACGTCGCCGAGGTGACGCGCGAGGCGTATCCCGATCTCGCTATTCCCTATCATAGCCGCTGGCGGCATTTTTGCGCGGACGGTATCGATCGCTGGAAGGAGCTTTCGGAGAGCATGCGCGTCCATCCGCTCGAGCGCGCGCGCATGGCCGTCGATCTCGTCACGGTGAGCGTGCTGCTCGATGCCGGCGCAGGGGACGCGTGGCACTATCGCGAAGCGCGCAACGCAAGTGTCTTCGCGCGCTCGGAGGGGTTGGCAGTTGCAAGCCTGGACATGTTTCGCGCCGGCGCTTTTTCCTCGGATGGCGATCGCATCTATCGCGTCGATGATGCCGCGCTCGCGGGCGTCGATCCGGCGATCTTGGCGCGGCATTTTCAAGTCGATGCCGCCAATCCTCTGATCGGCGTGGAGGCACGCAGCGCGCTTCTGCAGCGTCTGGCGAGGGCGATCTCGGAGCGCGGCGATCTGTTCGGATCAAAGCCTGCGCGTCCCGGCAATCTCATCGATCACTTCCTCAATGCGGCCCGCAAAGGGAGTGTCTCCGCAGCGTCTGTGCTGGCCACATTGCTTGATGCTCTGGCCTCGATCTGGCCCTCCGCACTCATGCTCGACGGCATTCCGATCGGCGATGCCGGACGCCATGGCGCCGTACGTACGTCCGATAGCACCGACCGGATCGTTCCATTCCACAAGCTCTCGCAGTGGCTCACCTATTCGCTGATCGAGCCGCTCGCGTGGGCCGGCATTGCGGTCGAGCGGATCAACGAGCTCACGGCATTGCCTGAATATCGCAATGGCGGCCTTCTGATCGATCTCGGCGCAATCCGCCTGCGGCCAGGGATCGATCCGCAGACGCCGCACGAGGTGCAGTCCGAGCTCGTGGTGGAATGGCGCGCGCTTACAGTCGCGCTGATGGACCACCTGCTCGAGCGCGTGCGAGCAAAGCTCGGGCTGAGCTCCGGCTTCACCCTGCCGCAGATGCTGCAAGGCGGTACCTGGAGCGCAGGACGCAAGATTGCCCGCACCTTGCGCCCGCCCGACGGCCCACCGCCGATTTTGGTCACTGCGGATGGCACGGTGTTTTGAAACGGCCGTGCTCAAAAAGTAATCAGATCGGCACGTTCACGGGCGCGCTTCGCCGGGCTAGACTTCAGCGGCATGCGGCTGCGCATGTGCAAGACGAATGAGGTTTTCATGCTCGCCATCCTCCTGCGACCGGCCAGGCTCGCCATGCTCGTTGTCCTCGCAGCGATGTCTATTGCGTGGGCGCAGCAGGCAGCTGCAGAAGACAAGGTACTGAAGGTCGGAACGCTGAAGCTCATTCATGGCATCTCCGCCTATTTCTATGAAAAGTTCGTCCCGGCGGGCTACACGGTCGAGGTCTATCCATTCGAGAGTCCGACCGACGGCAAGAATGCGGTGCTCACCGGCACGGTCGATACCTGCATCCACGGGATCGCCGCGTTTCTGCTTGGAGCCGCCGCCGGCGAGCCGATCGCGATCGTCGCCAATGCCAACAACCGCGGGATGGCGGTGATGGCCGGCGCCAACACAGACATCAAGTCGATCAAGGATCTCAGGGGCAAGCGGGTTGCGATCTGGCCGGGATCGACGCAGGAGGCCGTCATCCTCGAACGGCTGCGGATGGAGGGCATGTCCATCAAGGACATCCAGCCGATCCGGCTGCAGTTCTCCGATCACCCCGCGGCACTCGCGCGCGGCGATATCGACGCCTATGTCGGCGCGGAGCCGGCACCCGGCATCAGCCTGGCGAACGGGACCGGCCGGCTGGTCGAATATCCCTATTCCACGTCCATCGGCTCCCTCAACATGATCCTGTCCGCCGGCGAGAAAGCGGTGAAAGATAACCCGCAACACGTCCAGATGATCGTTGACATGCACAGGAAAGCCGTCGACTACGCGATGGCACATCCCGAGCAGATCGTCGAGGTCGCGATGCAGAAGCTCGGGCAGCAGAAAAAATCGATCGAGCTCGCGGTGCCCAATGTGGAGCTCGCGTGGAAGATCGATGACGTATTCATGCAGCGCGCCAACGCCTATACCCAGCTGATGTTCGAGAACAAGCAGATCCGCCAGATGCCCGATCTCAGTCGCTACATCACCAAACAGTTCATGTAGCGCAGGCTGACCCGGGCATCGTCTTGAGCGAGCAGGTCACGATCCTTCCGGAAGCGGCACGGCCGTCGATCGATCAAACGCCCGCAGCGGTTCGCCGCCGCGGGCGTTTGCTTGAAAGACTACGCACGGCCGCCCTCGGGGTCGGTTTTCCCCTGCTGCTCATCGCCTTGTGGGACCGCGCGGTCGCAATTACCGGCACGCGACTGGTGCCGAGCCCACGCGACGTCGGCGTGATGATGTACGACTTCTCCTTCGGCGGCATCTATGACGATGCGTTCAGCGGCACCATCCTCACCCACGTGTGGAAGTCGATGACGCGGGTCTACGGCGGTTTCTTTCTCGCGGCGCTGATCGGCATTCCACTCGGGCTCATGATCGGACGTATCAGGATCCTGCGGCAGCTGCTGGATCCGACTATCAACCTGCTGCGGCCGATTCCCGTCACCGCCTGGCTGCCGCTGTCGATGATCTTCTTCGGCCTCGGGCCGAATGCGGCGATATTCCTGGTGTTTCTCGGCGCGTTCTACCCGATCCTGCTCAACACCATCTTCGGGGTGCGCTCGGTCGATGTGCGCCTGTTCGAGGCCGCCGCCATGCTCGGCTGCTCGGGCTCGGGCATGTTTCGCCAGGTGGTGTTCCCGGCCTCGCTGCCGGCGATATTCAGCGGCCTCCGCATCGCCCATGGATTTGCCTGGATGCTGATCGTGGTCGGCGAAATGACCGGGGTCCCGACCGGCCTCGGGTCGGTGATCATGGACGGCCGCACGCTCTCGCGCACCGACCTGGTCGTGACTGGGATGATCGTGATCGGACTGTGCGGGTTCGTAACCGATCGCCTCATCGTCATCATCAGCAACCGCGTGCTGAAATGGAGCCCACAGCACCATGCATGAGCGCGACCAACTCCACATCGCGATCCGCGGCGTAAGCAAGCGATTTGCGATAGGCGACGGTGAAGTCGAAGCGCTCGGGCGCATCGATGCGAACATCGAACGCGGCCAGTTCGTCTGCCTGATCGGCGCCTCCGGCTGCGGCAAGACGACCATGTTACGCATCATCGCTGGGTTTGAGGAGCCGAGCACCGGGGAAGTCCTGGTGGACGGCAAGCAGATCACTGCTCCGGGCAGCGACCGCGGCATGGTGTTCCAGGATTATGCGCTGTTCCCCTGGATGACAGTGCGCCAGAACATCGGCTTCGGCCCGCGCCAGCGCCGGCTGGCGCGAAGCGACGTCGATGCAATCACTGACGAGCTCGTCAGGCTGGTTGGACTCGAGCACGCGGCCCGCCGTTATCCGAGCCAACTCTCAGGCGGCATGAAACAACGCGTCGCCATTGCGCGCGTGCTGGCGAACAATGCCAATGTTCTGCTCATGGACGAGCCATTCGGGGCGCTGGACGCGCTCACCCGCGAGCAGCTCCAGCGCGAGTTGCTGCAGATCTGGGCGCGCACCCGCGTGACCGTCATCTTCGTCACCCATTCCGTAGAGGAGGCGGCGCTGCTCGCCGACCGCGTCCTGGTCATGAGCGCCGGACCGGGCCACATCGAGACCGACATCGCGCTCGAGCTGCCGCGGCCGCGCGACGTATCCTCGCCCGAGTTCAACGCGGTGCGCCGCGACCTCGCGCGGCGGCTTACGAGCCACATGACGCGCAGACGCGATCCGGCAGCGGCGGACGCTGCCTGATGGCGCAAGCTCAGCCCAGCGCTGCAAAGGCAGTTTACCGCGGCATGGACCGAGCGTCGCTCGATGCCGCCTACAACAACAGCGTCGCCGTCACCGATAGCCCGCAATGGCTTATGCGCTGGCGCGAGCGTAGCGCGCAGCTGCGGGGTGGGGAGGCAGCGCAAGGGTCCCTGCTCGATATTCCCTATGGCAAGGGCCCGCGCGCGCGGCTTGATTATTTCCGGGCAAGCAAGACGAAATCGCCGTTGTTCGTGTTCATCCATGGCGGCTACTGGCAGCGCAACGACAAGGAGATGTTTGCCTTCGTGGCCGACGGACCACGCGCCCACGGGATCGATGTCGCCGTGGTCGGCTACACGCTTGCGCCGGATGCGCGGCTCGCGCAGATCGTGGAAGAAATAAACCAGTCGCTGACCTTTCTGGCGGAGCGCGCAGGCGATTTCAGATTTGATCGCGATCGGCTGTTCGTCGGGGGCTGGTCGGCCGGAGGACATCTCACGGCGATGGCAGCGCGGCATCCTGCCTGTCGCGGCGGCCTGCCGATCAGCGGCATCTTCGACCTGGAGCCGATTGCGCTCAATTATCTCAACGAGAAGCTCAAGCTCGATACCGCAGAAATCGCGACCTTGAGCCCGCTCAGCATCCTGCCCGACCGCATGCCTGCCTCGATCTGTCCCTTGCGCATGTTTGTCGGCGGCGAGGAGTTGCCCGAGCTCAAACGGCAATCCATCGCCTATTCCGATGCGGCGCGCGAACACGGACTGGCCGTCGAGCTCACCGTGCTGCCTGGGCACCATCATTTCTCCATTCTCGACGAGCTCCGGGCGCCCGATGGAGCCATCACCCGCGCGCTCTGCGAGCTGATAGCCAAGATCAGTCCACCGAAACTCCGCTCGCCTTGATCGGTGCGCGCCAGCGCTCGATTTCGCTTGCAACAAACTTGGCGAAATATTCCGGGCTCCTGCGCTCGGGCGCCGCGATTTGCTCACCCAGTGTATCGAAACGTTCGCGCACCGACGGCAAGCCGAGCACGCTGCCCAAGGCGCTGTTGAGACGGCGCACGATCGGCTCGGGCGTGCCTTTGGGCAGGAAGAGGCCCTGCCATGTGTTCACTTCGAAATCGAGCCCTTGCTCGCGTGCAGTTGGCAGATCGGGAAGGACGGCGACGCGCTTGGCACCGGTATTGGCGATCGCCTTGACGAAACGACCCTCGATCTGAGACAGCGACGTCGAAACCGAATCGCACATGTAATCGATGCGGCCGGCAATCAGATCCTGCATGGCCGGCCCAAGCCCCCGATACGGTATCATCGCGACATCAACGCCGAGCACGCTATTGAACAAAATGCAGCTGACATGCGAAGCGGAGCCGGACCCGGCAGAGCCCCATTTCATGCCGCCCGCGTTCGCCTTCACATAGGCGATGAACTCGGGCAGTGAATTGGCGGGAAAATCCTTCGGCGTGATGATGACGCGAGGCGCCTCTACGGTGAGACCCAGTGGAGTAAAATCGGTGAGCGTGTTGTAGGGAGGCCTCTTGTAGAGCGACTGGCTCCAGGCATGTGTCCCGCTGTTCCCGAGCACGAATTGGGAGCCGTCTGGGGGCGCCTTCGCGACTCGGCTCGAGCCCACTGTACCGCCCGCACCGCTTGGGTTCTCGACCACCACCTGCTGCCCAAGCACTTCGCTTAGTCCCTGCGCCAGGATGCGGCCGGCGACGTCGCTTGGTCCACCGGCAGCAAACGGCACGACCAGATTGAGCGCCCGGTTGGGCAGGCTCTGCGCCGCTGCCGTCGCGCCGAGCATCGACACCAGGAGAGCGGCTGCAAGCGGCATATGAATCCATCCTGTGTGCCGGCAGGCGTAGCCCGGATGAGTGCAGCGATGTCCGAGGGACAAGCGCCCGCATGTCGCTGCGCTCACGCGGGCTACAGTGAATCGATCAGCGCACCTGGAAGACGAGCTTGCCCCGGAAATGCCGCGACTGGCTCACGCGGTGAGCCTCGGCAGCCTGGGAGAGCCGGTAAAGCTTGATCTCGGGAGGCCGAACCGCGCCTGCGGTGAACAACTCGGCGATGCGCTCGAGCGGACGGCGTGCACGCCCCACCGGCGGCCGCAGCGCGGTGACATCGTTGCGGTCTGGCTTGGGCGCCTGCGCGCCGGACGCGATGAAGGCAGCGCGGCCGCCCGGCTTGAGCACCGCGAACGACTGCCGCGCCACGTCACCGCCCACGGTGTCGAACACGGCGTCGCAGTTGGACACGCGTTTGGTAAAATCGTCGGCGTTGTAGTCGATGACCTCATCGGCCCCGAGGCTGCGCACATAATCCATGTTTGCGGCGCTCGTGGTGGTGATCACGCGCGCACCGATGTGCTTGGCGAGCTGGATGGCAAAACTCGCAACGCCGCCCGCGCCGCCCTGAATGAGGATCGTCTCGCCGCGTTTGAGCTGCAATGTCTCCTCGACCGCGCTCAATGCGGTGAGGCCGATGAGCGCGAGGGCTGCGGCATCGATGTGCGGCATGCTGCTCGGCTTTGCCGCAATTATTGCCGCCTTGACCGCGATCTTCTCGGCATAGGCGCCCTCCTGGCCGGCCTCGCACACGCCGAACACCGCATCCCCCACCTGAAAATCCTGCACGCCCGGGCCGAGCGCGCTGACCAGCCCGGAGAAGTCGCGCCCCAGCACATAGGGAAATTTTGCCTCTTTGTATTCGCCGACCCGCACCTTCCAATCGGCGCCATTGACGCTCGCCGCGTAGATATCGATCAGCACCTCGCCCGGTCCGGCAACGGGATCCGGCAGGTCCCCGTATTGCAAGACCTCCGGCCCGCCGTGTCGCCCAATGAAAGCTGCCTTCATCGTTGCCTGCCTTGTAGTAGGCTGGATTAGCAAAGCGGTACTGCCAAAGGCAGCACCGCGCAGCGCAATCCGCCGAGGCGCGGCAGATCTCCGCAATCAGTAGTTCTGCCATAGCCAATGGGCGCACGCCATCAGCTGCGCGTCCTCATCGGCACGGCCGATGATCTGCAGGCCGAGCGGCATGCGCTCGTCTTGCAGGAACGGCAGCGAGATCGCGGGAACGCCAAGGAGCGAGGCCGGTACGTTGAAGGCGGGATCGCCGGTCCAGGTGAGCCCGACAGGCGCCGCCCCGGTCGCAGCCAAGGTGACAAATCCGTCGAACCGTCCGCTCGCGTCGGCGTAGCGCTTGCGAATCTCCTCCCGGCGGCGAAGCGCGGCGCGATAATCGTCGAGGGTCATCTGTTGCGCGGAGGCAAGGCGCCGGCGCATGCCTTCGCTCAAGCCGTTGCGCTTCGCATAATTTCCCAAAGGCCAGCGAAACTCCCAGTCGAATATCGCAAAGGTCACCGCGACCGCATCGGAAATTGCCTCCTCCACGGCGGCGATGCTTGGATCGCTGCGACGGTCCCCGATCTCGGCACCAAGCTCGGCGAGGCGCCCGCGCGCCTGCCCGAATGCTGCCTGTGCACCAGCGCTCGCCTTCGGCCACGCGGCTGTCTCGAGCATCGCCAGCCGGCGCGGTAGTGACGCCGGCGCAATCTCGCTCGGCCCACGCAGCCCGGGATTTCCGGGATCGCCCCCGACGCGCGCCACGATCGCGCTCGCCACGCTCCAGGCATCCTCCGGGGTGGCGGCCAGGATCCCGAGGCAACTCTGGCTGAGGTGATCGAACGATCCGCTGCGGTTGAGCGCGCCGAAGGTGGGCTTGAATCCCACGCAGCCGCAATAGCTCGCCGGCCGCAGGGTCGAGCCGACGACCTGCGTCCCGAGCGCCGCCGGCAGGATGCCGGCGCCTACCGCCGCGGCCGACCCGCTGCTCGATCCCCCCGCCGTGTGCGCAGGATCGTGCGGGTTGCGTACCGGCATGAGGGGCTCGGTCGCGGCAAACTCCGTGGTCGTCGTCTTGCCGAGAATGATCGCGCCCGCCTCGCGCAGGGCCTGAACGCAGGCCGCATCGCGGCGGGTATGAAATCCCTCCCACATGGGAGAGCCCTGGCCGGTCGGCATGTCCTCGGTCTCGATGATGTCCTTGACGCCGATGGCCATGCCGTCGATGGGAGAGAAAGCCGCGTTCGAGCGCCAACGTCGTTCGGACTCCTCGGCCCCGGAAAGCGCAGTCTCGCGCGCGACATGCACGAACGCATTGAGCTTGGGCGCGAGCGCATCGAGCCGGGCAAGACAGGCGCGCACCTCCGCCACCGGCGAGCGCTCACCCGAGACAAAGCACGGCGCGAGGGATGCATAGGCGCTGGGACGCATGGATGATCCGAGCTAAGACGCAGATGTCAGACTTAATATGCTGCACGACGCACTGCAAACGGAGGGGATAGTGAAATTCCGGGTGGAGCTGGTGTGGAAGGAGGGTGATGAAAACGCGGCATCATCGATATTTCTGACATCCGATGGGCGCGTCATTCTGCAGGGCCGCGCCATTTCGGATGGGGAGCGCCGGGCGCTGGCGCTCCCCACAAAGGGCGACATGATCAGCGTCGACCGCAATCTCATCCACGCCATCAAAGAAATGCTCTGAGCGATGCGGCCACAAGCGATGCGGTCGCATTTGAAACTTGCGGACGCGGCGCTTAGACTGGTTGCACCGCCCCGGTGGAGCAGCACACTGCGCTCGCCGCGGCACGCAAGAAAGCGGCACAGAAGAGAAAGGAGCATCCGATGTTCCTGCGGAATTATTGGTATGTCGCGGGCTACGACCACGAGATCGGCGGGCGACCCTTCCGCCGCGTCATCATGGGCGAGCCCATCGTCTTTTATCGCCTGGAGGACGGAACGCCGGTCGCGCTCCAGGATCGCTGCGCGCACCGCCACCTGCCGCTTTCCATGGGCAAGCTCGTCGGCGACACGCTGCAGTGCCACTATCACGGGCTGCGTTATGATCGCACCGGCACTTGCGTGCGCGTGCCGGGGCAGGACGCCATTCCTCGCTCGGCGCGGGTGAAGAGCTACCCGGTGAGCGAGCGGTATCGCTGGCTCTGGATCTGGATGGGCGAGCCTGCACTCGCCGATCCCGACAAGATCCCGGATTACCACTGGTTCGACGATCCGGAATGGGGGGCGAAAAGCGAGTACCTGCACGTCAAGTCCAACTGGCAGCTCATCGTCGACAACCTGCTCGACCTCACCCATCTTGCCTTCGTGCATGAGACCACAATCGGTAACTCGGCACTGGTGGATCAGGCCACGGTGAGGGTGCAGCGCTCGGACGACAACGTCACTGTCACGCGCTGGATCATCGACGCGCCGGCGCCTCCCACCTTCGTGAAAGCCGGCGGCTTCACCGCAAACGTGGACCGCTGGCAGATCATCAATTTTGCTCCCCCCGCGTATTTGCGTCTCGATGTCGGAGCGACGCCGACCGGCACCGGCGCCCCGCAGGGAAAGCGCGTCGGCGGCATCGGCATGTGGAATCTCAACGCGATCACGCCGGAGACCGAAGCGACCAGCCATTACTTCTGGGGACAGGCGCATAATTTCGATGTCGGCAACGCCAAGACCACGGACATGCTCATCGAGCAGATCCGCACCGCCTTTCTCCAGGACGTCGAGGTGTTCGAGGCGCAGCAGCGCAATCTGGAGGTGATCCCCAACCCGCCGCAGACGGATATCAATGCCGATGCGGGTGTCATCCAGGCGCGCCGCATTCTCGACCGGCTGCATCGCGACGAGGAGGCAACCTCGGCCAGGATGGTGGCGGCGGAGTAGCAAGTACGCTGTTGTCATTCCGGGGCGTCGCCAAGTCGGCGTGCCGACTTGGCGACGAGCCCGGAAACCATAACCCCAGTACTCGCCATTAAAGCACCGCCTGTGGTTATGGATTCCGGGCGCGCGCGCAAGCGCGCGCCCCGGAATGACGGATCGATGGATTGAACATTGGAGATCCATCAGATCACGCTCATTTAGGGCCCGATCTACAACGCCGTGGGCAACCATATCCCGACGCCCTTTTCCAGGGCGCGGCGATAGAGGAAATGGGCGAGCGCCACATCCTGCGAAACAAGACCGGTGGTGTGGATGAGAATACGCTCGTCCGCGCGCTCGCGGCCTTTCTTTGCGCCCGAGACCAGCTCGTGGATTTCGGCGTAGAGCGCCTCGCGCGAAAACTGGCCCGCTTCGACCATGCGCTTGAACTCGCGCTGGAGCATGTTGAATTCCCAGCTGTCAATGACAACCTTGTCCATCTTCGCCCAGCCGGCAGGATCGAGCTCGCGACGCGCGAGCGAGATGAAGGTGCAGCCCGGCGCGAGCCAAGGCTCGCGAGTCACAATGTCGTCCGACGTGGTGCCGCCGACCGCGATGTCGGCGCCGCGCACGACCTCCTCAATCGAGCCCTTGGGAACAACGGCAATGCCGAGCTCCTTAGACCATTTTTCCGCAAAGGCCTCTCGCGTTTCCGGCCGACGCGAAGTGCAGCGGATCTCCTCGAACTTGTACATGGTGCGCAGACATCGCAGTGCATTCGTGCCCATCGTGCCGATGCCCACGAGCCCGAGGACCTTGGGACGGGCAGGCCCCACCCACTTGCAGGCGAGCGTCGCCGCCGCGGTGCTGCGAATGGCATAGCTCCAATGCTCGTCGACAATGGCAAGGGGGGCGCCGCTGTGCGCATCCGCGAGGACTATGTAACGCGTGCAGTCGAGCGCCCCGACCGTGTTGCGCAGGCCATCGTCGTAATAATTGTAGACGCGCACGCCTGTCGTGGGCACCTCCTTGAGGAAAACCGATTTGACATGCCAGTGATTGTGGAACCCATCAGCCACGTCCAGCTTGAAGCTGGGTGGATTCGACAACACCACGCTGCCACGCGCGTGCATCATGTAGACCTGCTCGCAAACCGCGAGCGCATCGTCCACGCTCAGGAGGTCGAGTGTCTCGCGGTACGGGACAAAGAGGACGCCGTGCGGGTCCGCCATGCTCAAACCGTGCAGGGGGAACGCATGCGCCGCCCCTCTACCAATCGCGCTGATGGGACGAGAGGGCGAGGCATGCGGGTGCCCGTCTCGCCCCTACTCATCTGAGACAAAATCGAAATGCCGCCCCGCAGGGGCATAGATCTCGAAGATCTCGAACGCGCCGGCGCTGCGATTGCAAAGTGAATGCTTCATTCCCGCGGGGAT
>Ga0070712_100002585_pt1 | contig 11186 bp, 11 predicted proteins | sample LARL81metaG_FD_71396 | JGI IMG/M metagenome (GOLD analysis project Ga0070712, IMG submission 71396) | Corn, switchgrass and miscanthus rhizosphere microbial communities from Kellogg Biological Station, Michigan, USA - LAR L8-1 metaG | ecosystem: Host-associated > Plants > Roots > Rhizosphere ...
CTGGGACTGGAGCTGATACACGAAGACGTCGTGGTAGCCGATGTCGTTGGCGATCGCGGTGAGCACCTCGACGTTCGCGGCCAGGCTCAGCACCTGCGGGGCGAGATCGGTGCCGGTGCGGATGCCCTTCAGATGGTCGCACTGCATGTGGTTCGCGATGGACGCGGAACCGCCGTTGCCGCAGGAGAACATCCTCCCGCCACGGGCGTAGGCCGCGACAAGGAGGTTCCCCGCCTGCTCCATCGCCGCGGGATCGATCGTCTCGCTGGCGCGCGCCAGCTCCTTGGCGTACTCGGCGAAGTACGCCCCGGCGCCGGCATACCACGCGTCGGGGAACTTCGCCGTGGCGGCCGCGGCCGCCAGGGAGCCGGCCTCCTGCGGGTCGTAGCTGCCGCTCATGCCACACCCTGTTCCAAAGTGCGGGCCGAGAGCTGCCGCAGGATGAACGGCGCCGCGGCCGCGAGGCTCGGGAACAGCCAGACACCGGGGCCTGAGCTGGCGCCGGAGCTCAGGTAGGCGGCGGACGCCCCGATGGATTTCGCGAGGCCGACGTCTTCCGGCCGGTCGCCTACGACCCAGGAGCGGCTCAGGTCGAGGCCGAGGGCGGCCGCCGCGGCCGTGGCCATCCCCGGCCTGGGCTTGCGGTCCTCGCTTGTGCGGCTGAACGCCTCCACCACGCCGTCTGGGTGGTAAGGGCAGTAGGCGAACAGGTCGATGCGTGCGCCGTAACCGGCGAGATGCCCCGTGATGTACGCGTGCACCCGGGCAACGTCGTCCAGCCCGTACAGCCCCCGCGCCACCCCGGACTGGTTGGTCACCACGGCGACGGGAACGCCGGCTTCGTTGAAGCTGGCGATCGCCTCGGCCGCCCCGTCGATGAACTCGACGCGGTCGACCGACCCTACGTACCCGTGGTCCACGATGATCGTGCCATCGCGGTCGAGCAGGATGCCCGGACGCCCCGCGGTCATCAGCGCACCGTCCTGGCGTGCATGCGGACACGGTGCCAGGCGGTCAACCCGGCCGTGGCAACTCCCATCCACCCACCCCATTTGGCTTCGCGACTGCACGACTTCGCGTGCGCGACTGCTGACGACGCTCCTATACGAGCACGCCGTCGGCTGCCCTGATACGAGGCGCGGTGACCTTATGCGGAGTCAGGCGCGGAGCCGCACGGGCGGTCAGCCCGGCGTATCCGCCGGGGTGTCCCGTGACCCCCTGGTCTTGAAGGCGGCGACCGTGACGCGCAGCTCCACCAGGGCCGGCGCGATGTCGCGCCGGTCGACGTTGTCGTAGTAGCGGGTCCTGGCGAACTCGGTGGCGAACAGGCACAGGCCGCGGGCCTTGGAGACCGTATCGGGGCGCCCCGCCAGCTGGTGGTTCTGGCGCAGCCAGCGCAGGTCGCCGTGCAGCCACCGGGTCCTGACGCCGGTGCGGTAGCCCGTGACACCCCGCACGGGCTGGCCCGTCGCCCAGTTCCAGATCATCAGCGGGAAGTCGACGCCGGAGCGAACGGCGTTCTCGATCGTTCCCGCCAGCCGGGGATTGATCTCCATCAGCAGCGGACGGCCCGCCTTGGTCCTGCGGAACTCCACTTCGCAGGCGCCCTCGAGGCCGATCTCCGTCGCCAGGGCGATCGCGGACTTCAGGATGTCCGCCGGCGGCTCGATGGATTCCCGCAAGATCGAGACGCCGCCGAGCGGCGGGCTGGTGCGATGGGCCACGTGCCCGACAGCCGCGAGGACCTCGCCGCCGACGATGAACAGCGATACCCCCTCGCGGCGCCCTGCCGCCCACTCCTGGGCGAGCACGTCGGCTCCCGCGTCGAGGGCGCCCGCGGCGGCCTCGACGGCCTCGGCCTCGTTGACGACCAGAGTGGCCATCAGGCGGCTGTCCGCCGTGCCGGTCCACGAGAGCGTGGGCTTGACCACGAAGGGGAAGCCGAGTTCGGCGTAGGCATCGGGCAGCTCCGCGAGGCTGCGGACCAGGATCGACTGCGGCACGGGGATGTCGAGCTTGCGCGCGACTTCCAGCGTGCGGTCCTTGTCGCAGGCGATCTCCAGCGTGGCGTCCGACGCGAGCGCGAGCACGCAGCCGAGGTCGGCCAGGGCCTGGCGGTAGGGTGCTATCGCCGCGATGTTCCCGTCTCCCGTCGGCAGCACCACGCGCGTGCCGTGAGCCCGCACGAAGTCGACCACCGCGTTCCCGTAGGCCACGGGATCTTCGCCGTAGTTCGGCATCTCCACGGGAAGGTGGCAGTACCTGGAACTGAACGCGGGGACGGGTTCGCCTCGCCGGTGCTCGGCGTAGCTCTCGGCGAGCGCCACCCGGAGCCCGGCACGCCCGAGGCTCCGGGCGCTGGCCAGGCTCTGCTTATGGGTGGCGTCGAGCACAAGCACGTCGTAGCGGTCGGCCGCGGTTGACTCTGCCTTCTCCGGCATCCTTTGCCTCCTTGCCAGGCCCCCCTGGGCGCCAGACCCGCGGGCATGGCCACCGTTCGCAGCGACGCGAGTCGCGGTGAATAGGAGATGACAGAGCGCGTTCCTGATACACCAGCTCAGCTAGGCCGACGGTCGTCCCCGAGCGCGTCAGCGGCGACCCAGCGACCGCCGGCCGCCTCGACTTCCGGGTAGGCGTCGCGGACCTCGCTCATCAGGTCTTCGACGAAGACAAGCACTGCGTCTGGCGGCCGCGCGGCCAGCAGCGCCGGGCTGACGACAGGGATGTCGGTGCCCGGCATCCGCAGTCCCTGCTTGGCTGGGGACGCGTCCGCTACCGCCGGGAGCAGACCGCGGTCCGCTTGTGCCTGGCGGAGTAGCGAAACGGCCCGCGAAGCGGCTCCGTAGCCCACGACCGCGTGCCCGGCGGCCCGGGATGCGGCCAGCCAGTCACGCAGGCCGTCCGCGCGGGCCCGCACCTCACGCTGCAGGTCACCGAACGCCGCGGGATCGCGCACGCCGGCCCGCGACTCGGCGGCGAGCGTCGATCGCACGCTCTCGTCCGGCTCACCCGCGCCGTCGGCGTCGCGGCACGCGGCGAGCAGGACGGTGCCACCGTAAAGGTCGAAGGGCCACGCGGTGCGCGGGGTGAAACCGCGGTCGGCCAGCATCGCGGTGAGCGCGGCAGCCGAATAGTACGCGTAATGGCCGTGCCGCAGCGCGTTCCACTGCCCGTGGCTGAGGATCGTGCCAAGCGAGTGGTACTGCAGCAGCAGCACGCCGCCTGGCGCGACCCGGGCCGTGCGCTCGGCGAGCGCGGCGGCCTGGTCGGCGGCGTGCATCAGGCCGAAGCAGTCGAGCACCACGTCGGCGGTGCCCGCCCCGGGCACGGCGGTGAGCCCCTGCCCCGTCAGCAGGCCAAGCCAGGAGCCGCCGTGCGGGCTGCCGTACTCCGCGACCGTGCCCCGCGCGGGCAGGTAACCCGCGGCGGCGACACGTGCCACGGCCTCGCGCGCCTGGGCGGCGAGCGCGGCGGGTTCCGCGCCCTTCGGCTCCTCGGGCACCGTGGGGTCGGTCAGCAGCTGAGCGAGGCCGCACGACGCGCAGAGCCACATTTGCAGCGGGTAGACAGGATCGGGCCCGGGATCGTCGCAGCGCGGGAAGTAGTCGCAGGCAGGCTGCTCGCCGAGGTCCAGCACTAGCTGGCCGGCCTGCCCGCGGCAAGCCCGGCACGCGTGCTCGTGCACATGTCCTCCGAGGGATCGGATTCGTCCAGATTCGACAGTTAAGCGATGGTAAGGTCGGCCGGGACCACGAAGGAAATTAGGGGTACATGACATCGCATGTGTGCCGCCTGTGCGGTGCGGACCTTACCGAAACGTTCGTCGACTTGGGGATGTCCCCGCTCTGCGAGAGCTATGTCGCGGCCGATCAGACCGACGCGCCGGAGGTCTTTTACCCGCTGCACGTCCGGCTGTGCGCGCAGTGCCTGCTCGTGCAGTTGCCCGCTTACGTCTCCGGCGAGCACATCTTCTCCGACTACGCGTATTTTTCCTCGTACTCCGATTCGTGGGTGGCGCACGCGAAGCGGTACGCCGATGAGATGACCGAGCGGCTCGGCCTCTCCGGCGACAGCCTGGTGACCGAGGTCGCGAGCAACGACGGCTACCTGCTGCAGCACTTCGTGGCCGCGGGCATCCCTGTCCTCGGGGTGGAGCCCGCCGCCAACGTGGCGGAGGCGGCCATCGCCAAGGGCATCCCGACGGAAGTGCGGTTCCTCGGCGCCGGCACCGGCCAGGAGATCGCCCGCAAGCATGGCCGGGCCGATCTCGTCGCCGCCAACAACGTGTTCGCGCACGTCCCCGACATCCGGGACTTCGCGGCCGGGCTGCGCGCCCTGGTCAAGGACACCGGGGTCGTGACTCTGGAGTTCCCGCACCTGCTCAGGCTCATCGAGGGGCGCCAGTTCGACACCATCTACCACGAGCACTACCAGTACCTGTCGCTGCGCACGTCGAGCCGCGCGCTCGAGACCGCCGGGCTGCGGGTGGTCGATGTGGCGGAGCTCACCACGCACGGCGGCTCCCTCCGGGTCTACGCGCGCCCGGCGGACAGCGCCGCGGAACCCTCGAGCCAGGTGAAATCCGTGCTGGCGGCGGAGGAAGCGGCAGGCCTGCACACCTTCGCCGGGCACCTGGGGTTCGCGAGAGACGTGCTGCGCATCAAGAGCGAACTGCTCGAGTTCCTGCTCGGCGCGGCCAGCCAAGGCAAGTCCGTCGCCGGCTACGGCGCCCCGGGCAAGGGCAACACGCTGCTCAACCACTGCGGCATCCGGTCCGACCTGGTCGCCTACACCGTGGACCGCAGCCCGGTGAAGCAAGGCAAGTTCCTGCCGGGGACGCACATTCCCATCTACGCGCCGGAACGCCTCGCGCAGACCAGGCCCGACTACATCCTCGTCCTCCCGTGGAACCTTCGGGACGAGATCAGCAGGCAATTGGAGTACGTGCGCTCGTGGGGCGGGCGGCTCGTCTTCCCGATCCCGGAGCTCGAAGTCATCTAAAAGGAATCGATCATGAAAGTTGTGCTTTTCTGCGGGGGCCTTGGCATGCGCATGCGCGACGGGCAGTCAAACGCCCCGAAGCCCATGGCCATGATCGGCGAACGCCCGATGCTCTGGCACGTGATGCGCTATTACGCGCACTACGGGCACACCGATTTCGTGCTCTGCCTCGGCTATGGCGCGGCTGCGGTGAAGGATTTCTTCCTGAATTACGACGAGACGCGATCCAATGACTTCGTGCTGGAGAGCGGCGCGCAGAGAATCGAGCTCTTCAAGACCGACATCGCCGAATGGCGCATTACGTTCGTCGACACCGGCCTGCACTCGCCGATCGGCGAGCGGCTGCGCCGGGTACGGAAGTTCGTCGAAGACGAGCCGGCCTTCCTCGCCAACTACGCGGACGTCTTCACCGACGCGCCGCTGCCGGACATGATCGAGCGGTTCACGGCGACGGACGCCGTGGCCAGCCTGCTCGCCGTGCCGCCGCAGTCGTCGCACCACGTGGTGGACGTCGGGGAGAACGGCCTGATCACCTCGGTCACCCCGGTGCGCGACCTGCGCCAGTGGGAGAACGGCGGTTACTTCGTGATCCGCCCGGAGATCTTCAGCTACCTCCGTGAGGGCGAGGACCTAGTCGAGGACGTGCTGGTGCGGCTGGTGCCGCAGGGGCGGGTTCTCGCGTACCCCTACAAGGGCTACTGGACCCCGGCCGACACGGTGAAGGAGCGCGCCCAGCTTGAGGAGATGTACCAGCGGGGCTACTGTCCGTGGATGATCTGGGATCCGGAGCGGTCGGCCGTGCCCAGGCAGGCCAGCCCGGCGGCCGGGTGACGCGAGCGTGCTGCCACTGCGCCTGCCCGCACCGGGAGGCCGAGCGCTGTCCGTGCTCGCCATCGGCGCGCATCCCGACGATATCGAGATCGGCGGCGGCGGGCTGCTGCTCGGCCTTGCCGAAAGCCAGCCGGGGCTGACCGTGCGCTATGTCGTGCTGACCGGAACCCCTGGCCGGCAGGCCGAGGCGCGGCACGCGGCCAGCGCGTTCCTGCCGGGTGCCGAGCTGACCGTCGAGCTGCACGACCTGCCGGAGGGCAGGCTCCCCGCCGCGTGGGGCGCGGCGAAGGAGCTCCTCGAGGAGGTGGCCAGGTCGGGCACGCCCGATCTCATCCTCGCGCCGTCGGCAGCCGACGCGCACCAGGACCACCGGACGATCGCCGAGCTGGTGCCGACCGTCTTCCGCGACCAGCTCTGCCTCGGGTACGAGATCCCGAAGTGGGATGGCGACATCGGCCGCCCGGCGATGTACTTCCCGATGACCGAAGACGCCGGCCGGCGCAAGGCCGAACTGCTGCACAAGTGCTTCCCGTCGCAGCGGGGCCGCGACTGGTGGGACGACGAGGTGTTCCTCGGGCTGGCCCGGCTGCGCGGCATGGAATGCCGGGCGCGTTACGCCGAAGCCTTCTACTGCGCGAAATCGGTGATCGTCCCGTGCGAGTGACGCAGGTCCCGCGCATCAGCGGCGCGCTGCTGTTCCAGCCCCAGCCGCACGCGGACGAGCGCGGGTTCTTCTCCCGCACCTTCGACGCGGAGATAGCCCGCCAGGCCGGGCTCGATCCGGCCGGGTTCGTCCAGGACAGCCTCTCCCGCTCGGCGCGTGGCGTGATCCGCGGCATGCACATCCGCGGCGGTGACGGCGAGGCGAAGCTCGTGCGCTGCTCCTACGGCGCCGTTTTCGACGTCATCGTCGACCTCCGTCCCGCCTCTCCCACCTACCGCAACTGGGAGAGCTTCGAGCTGCGGGACACCGATCAGGTCTCGCTCTACGTCCCGGCCGGCTGCGCCCACGGCTTCCAGGCGCTCACCGACCCGGCGGACGTCGCCTACCGGATCGACCGCGCGCACGACCCGTCGCACGACGTGTCGTTCGCGTTCGACGATCCGGGACTGGCGATCCCGTGGCCGCTTCCCGTCACGGTCACGTCCCGGCGGGACAGGGAAGCGCCGTTTCTCGACGCCGCGATCAAGCTGCTGCAGGCCGATCCACCCGGAGGGGGTTAGCAATGAAGGTTCTCGTCTCTGGTGAGCGCGGGTACATCGGCGCGGTGCTCGTGCCGCTGCTGCGGGCCGCCGGTCACGAGGTCGACGGGCTCGATAACGGGCTGTACGAGGGCTGCGACCTCGGTCCGGCGCTCGCCGGAGCCGGCACCTGGACGCCCCGCGACATGCGCGACGCCACCCCCGGCGAGCTCTCCGGCTACGACGCGGTGCTCTGTCTCGCGGCGCTCTCCAACGACCCGCTCGGCGACCTGAACCCGGCGGCGACTTACTCGGTCAACCTCGACGGGACGATGCGGCTCGCCGCCGCCGCCAAGCAGGCGGGCGTGCCCCGGTTCCTGTTCTCCTCGTCGTGCAGCCTCTACGGCGCCGCGGGTTCCGCCGCGGTGGCCGAGGACGGGGACATGTTTCCCGTCACGCCGTACGGCGAGAGCAAGGTCGCCGCGGAACGAGAGCTCTCGCTGCTCGCCGACGACAACTTCAGCCCCACCTACCTGCGCAACGCCACCGCGTACGGCGCCTCGACGCGGCTCCGCCTGGACATCGTGGTGAACAACCTCACCGCGGTGGCGATCACCACCGGTCAGGTCCGCTTGGAGAGCGACGGGACGCCGTGGCGGCCGCTCGTGCACATCGAGGACATCAGCCGCGCGTTCCTCGCCATGCTCGAGGCGCCCCGCGAGCTCGTGCACGACCAGGCGTTCAACGTGGGCAGGCAGGAAGACAACGTGCAGATCCGCGACGTCGCGGAGATGGTGCGCGAGGCGGTGCCAGAGTCGAAGCTGACGTTCGCCGAGGGCGCCGGGCCCGACCTGCGCAACTACCGCGTCGACTTCGCCAAGCTCACCGACACGTTCCCCGGCCTCGGGCTGCGGTGGAGCGTGCGGCAGGGGATCGACGAGCTGGCCGCCGCGTACCTCAAGTACGGCCTCAGCTACGAGGACTTCACGTCGTCGCGGTTCGTCCGGCTGCGCCGGATCCGCGAGCTGACCGAGGCGGGCATCGTCGACGACATGCTCCGCCGCAGGCAGTAAGGGCAGGCGGTAACGCGGCGCAGCAGGTCACGCCGTGCGCAGGCCGCTGTGGGTGACGCTGCGGCCGACCACGGGCAACGCCCGGCCAGCCATCCAGCGGGCGAGCAGCTGGTAGCACTCGAGGCGGTCCCGCGCCGACAGCGGCGCGTGCTGGATGGCGGACACGTATCCCCAGATGTACTCGGCGTAGAGCCGGATGACCGGGTTCCGCAGCCGGCTGGCCCGCCGCGGGTCCATGTACGAGCAGCGGCCGCGGACACTGGAGCGCTTGCCGCCCTGCCCGGGGTGGCGGCGCCGGTAGTACAGGTGCTCGGGCACGATGTGGAACGGCCCGTGCAGGGCCAGCTCGACCGTGAACGTGCGGTCCGCGAAGTGATAGCTGCCGTGCAGCGCGGTGCGGCGCAGCACCTCGAGCCGCGTCACCCCGCCGTCGTCGTCACCCCAGCCGTCGAAGAGCATGCTGCGGAACCGCTCGGGCGCCCGCGGCGAGAAGGTATGCACCGGGTAGTCGACGGTCTCCTCGACGTCGCCAGCGGCGTTGATCACCGCCGACCACGAATGGGCGAGCACTGCGTCCGGGTTGTCGTCGAGCGCCGCCACGCAGTACTTCAACAGGTCGGGGTGATACAGGTCGTCATGGGACGCCGCCTTGAACAGCTCGCCCCTGGCCTCGCGGATAAGGAAGTTGTGGTTTGGCGCCCCGCCGATGTTACGCGGCTGGCGGATGTACCGGATCCGCGAGTCTTCCTTCGCGAACCGGCGGCAGATGTCCGCGGTGCCGTCCGTCGAGGCATTGTCGGAGATGACCAGCTCGAAGTCCGGATAGCTCTGACTGAGCAGCGCCTCTATGGACTTCTCAAGGTACTTCTCGCCGTTGTACACCGGAAGGCCGACCGTCAGCCTGGGTACAGCGTTCACAGCAGCCCTCCAGATGTCACCCTCGAATCGGAGCGCGGCGCCAGGCCGCCGGCCTACACAGCTATAAGTGAGCGGTGACTGTCTGCTCCTGATACCTCCCGCGTGGACACATCTCCTAAGATCTTTCCAAGGTCCCTCCCGGGGATTCCCTACGCGGAGCGCCGGCGTGCCGCCCGCAACTGACCCGGGCCTCCTCTATTAGGCTCGATACCGCAAACTATGGCGATTACAGGCAAGGAGCCCGACGGTGGCGTCCATTGAAGCGGTGCATGCCAGGCAGATCCTGGACTCGCGGGGAAACCCGACCGTAGAGGTTGAGGTCGTCCTCGACGACGGTTCAGCCGGCCGGGCAGGCGTCCCGAGTGGCGCCTCTACTGGCGCATTCGAGGCCGTCGAGCTCCGCGACGGCGGCGCCGAGTACGGAGGCAAGGGGGTCACGCGGGCGGTGGACGGCGTCGTCGACGAGATCCAGCCCGAGCTGCTCGGCCACGAGGCCGACGACCAGCGGCTCGTGGACCAGGCGCTGATCGACCTGGACCGCACGCCGGACAAGTCACGGCTGGGCGCCAACGCGATTGTCGGGGTATCGATGGCGGTGGCCCGCGCCGCCGCGGAGTCGGCGGGCCTGCAGCTGTTCCGCTACCTCGGCGGCCCGAACGCGCACGTGCTGCCGGTGCCGATGATGAACATCCTCAACGGCGGGGCGCACGCGGACTCGAACGTCGATATCCAGGAGTTCATGATCGCGCCGATCGGTGCGCCGACGTTCGCCGAGGCGGTGCGCTGGGGCGCGGAGACCTACCACGCGCTCAAGTCGGTGCTCAAGCAGCACGGCCTGAACACCGGTGTTGGTGACGAGGGCGGATTCGCGCCCGACCTGGAGCACAACAGGGCCGCGCTCGACCTGATCGTCGAGGCGATCGGCAAGGCCGGCTACGCACCCGGCCGGGACATCGCGCTCGCGATCGACGCCGCGGCGACGGAGTTCTACCACGGCGGTGCCTACCAGTTCGAGGGCAAGCCGCAGAGCTCAGCGGAGATGACCGCGATCTACCTCGACTGGCTGGCCAACTACCCGCTGGTGTCGGTGGAGGACCCGCTGGCCGAAGAGGACTGGGCAGGCTGGCAGGCCTTCACCGCCGCGGCAGGCGACCGGGTCCAGGTGGTCGGCGACGACATTTTCGTGACGAACCCGGAGCGGATCCGCCGCGGCATCGCCGAGAAGTCCGCCAACAGCCTGCTGGTGAAGGTCAACCAGATCGGCACCGTGACCGAGACCCTCGACGCGGTGAGCCTCGCGCAGCGCGCCGGGTTCACCTGCATGATCAGCCACCGTTCCGGCGAGACCGACGACACGTTCATCGCCGACCTCGCGGTCGCGACGAACGCCGGCCAGATCAAGACCGGTGCCCCGGCGCGCGGTGAGCGGGTGGCGAAGTACAACCAGCTGCTGCGCATCGAAGAACTGCTCGCCGACGCGGCGAGTTATGCGGGCGCCGCCGCGTTCCCGAGGTTCAGCGCCGCTTGATGTCACAGCCGGCAGCGGAGTCCTCGTCACCCGCGCAGGCCGCCGCGGTGGCGGCGGCCGCGCGGTCGACGCGGCTGACCGGGCGCGCCGCGGTGCTGGCCGTGGTGATCTGCGCGATCGCGCTGAGCCTTGCCTACCCCGTCAGGGAGTACATCGCGCAGCGGCAGCAGATCGACCAGCTGCTCGCGCAGCAGCAGACCCTGTCGGCGCAGGTGCAGGCGCTGCAGCAGCAGGACACGAAGCTGACCCAGACCTGGTACATCGAGCAGCAGGCCCGCGCCCAGCTGCACATGTGCTTCCCCGACGAGCAGTGCTACGAGGTAATCTCCGGGCAGCCGCCGCGGCAGCCGTCCAGCAGCAAGCAGTCGGCATCCGACCCGTGGTACGACAAGGTGCTGCAGTCGGTCAAGCGGGCGGACGCCCAGCCAGGCAAATCACAGCCAGCCAAATGACACAGTCAGAGCACATGACACAGCAAAGCCGATGATCAGCCCCAAGGACGCGGCGGCCGTCGCCGCCCAGCTCGGGCGTGTCCCGCGCGGCCTGCGATCGGTTGCCCACCGCTGCCCGTGCGGGCTGCCCGACGTGGTGGAGACGGCGCCCCGGCTGCCGGACGGCACCCCGTTCCCGACGCTGTACTACCTGACCTGCCC
>Ga0070712_100002590_pt1 | contig 11178 bp, 9 predicted proteins | sample LARL81metaG_FD_71396 | JGI IMG/M metagenome (GOLD analysis project Ga0070712, IMG submission 71396) | Corn, switchgrass and miscanthus rhizosphere microbial communities from Kellogg Biological Station, Michigan, USA - LAR L8-1 metaG | ecosystem: Host-associated > Plants > Roots > Rhizosphere ...
TAGGGCTGGCGGCTGCCGGCCTTGGCGATCCCGCGGCTGATCATGTAACCGACAGTCAGAACTGTCACGTACAGCCATACGCGGTCGGCGCGGAACGGATCATGGTTGGCGCCGTAACTGCTCGCCTTCGTGATCGCGCCGGCGATCAGGATTCCGGCGAGAACAACGACGTAAGCGATGAACTCCGTCGTCTTGAACGCCGACTTCGTCTCAGTTGACAGACGACGACCGTGGTCGACGACGTCGTGACGTACCGCTCCGGACTGACGATTGGTGGGCTGGTCGAGCCCGCGGCCCGTTGGGGCGCTGGTAGCACTCATGTGAAACTCCTAGATAGGGATGAGTCGAATTGGCGACTAGATGCGGTCTCGCCGGCGACCATCACCATCGAGACCGTCCCTACCCGATGCTGCGGGGAGCGCGCGGAAGGTCTTTCTCGCGCCCCGGATACATGTACCCCGCACAGACCAGTCGGTCACATGAATTGAGGCACAAGTCGAAACTGGTCCTCCCGACCGCGATGGCCGCGTTTACTACGCTCGTCCTGGTCCTAGCCCGCGCGTTACTACGCCGTATCCGCCTGGTCGCCGCAAGCACCAAAACACACAAACTCGATTCTGTCTGATGGTGTTACTAAACGACGCTAGTGAGGTAGCTGTTATTGCGACCCTCCTTATTTGTCCCCGAGGGCGCTCATTCTTCTCAAGGGTCGGCAGCTTGCTCTTGAGACACCCTGATCCTGATTGGATGCCGTATGGAAGCTTCAAAGCAGAAGGTTTTGCAGTACCTCAACGAGGCTCACGCCAGTGAGTCCGCCCTCGTCCGTGTGTTGCAGTCGCAGATCGCGATGACCCCCCGGGGGAGCTACCGCACCGGACTGGAGACGCACCTGACCGAGACGCGTAACCACGCCACTCGCGTCAACCGGCGCCTGAAGGCGCTCGATCAGGGTTCTAACCCGTTCACGGCGTTCGTCGGCCTGTGGGAGGACCTCGTCGGCCAGACGCTCGCGCTGGGCAAGACACCGTTTGATCTGCTGCGCGGGTCCGGCGGCGGGGAAAGGGTGCTGAAGAACGCCAAGGACGCGTGCGCGACCGAGGCGCTCGAGATCGCGACCTACACGGCGATCGAGCGGCTCGCCACCGCGGTCGGCGATCACGACACCGCCAAGATGGCGGCGTCGATTCGTGCCGATGAGGAAAAGATGCTGCAGCGGATTCTGCGCGAGATCCCCAAGCTCGCCGACGCCGTCGTCGGCGCCGACGTCAAGGGCAACCCGTCCTATGACGTCACGACCACGGGCGCGGCTGACGCCGTCCGCGACGCTGCCAAGACGGCCAAGACAGCAGCGCGCAAGACGACCACGGCCACCAAGCGCACCGCCCGTCAAGCCCGCAAGGTTCCGGGCGTCGCACAGGCCGAGGGCCAGGTCAAGGGTACCCTGGCCGCAGAAGGCGATCTAGCGATCGCGCGCTACGACAGCCTCACCGCTGACGAGATCGCCGCCAAGCTGACCGACCTGTCGCAGATCGATCTGGCCAAGATCGACTCCTACGAGCGCAAGAACCAGAACCGCACCACAGTCCTGAGCCGCATCACCTCACTGCGCGGCAACGAGCCGTGGGCGGGATACGACGAGCTCACCGCAGCCGACGTGCAGTCCGTCCTGGCCGAGGGCGACGACGAACGCATCAAGCAGACCCTGTCCTACGAGCGGTCTCACAAGAATCGCGCCGGCGTCATCAAGACCGCCGAGCGCGAGCGCACCACCGCTTAGTCCCGGATCAGTCCGGACACAGATTCAGAACCGAGAGGGGAGGCAAGCGTTTCTGCGTGCCTCCCCTTTCGGCGTCCTGGTTAAGCCGCAGCCCTGTCGCCGAGACAGCCGCGGTGCGACTCGCGCACGAACACCCCGCGACGGCTTCCTTCGTCGCTCATGGCTTGTCACCGCACGCAAGCCCATCGGCCTCGAACTTTGTTCTATGTGCCACGGCCCGGCGGCTTCGCTGGCTCGAGAGACCTGGCCTACGCGCCACTCCCACGCGGGCATCGCGACCCGCTCGCTCTGCAGGACTGTTGGTGCCCTTCGCACACCGGCCGTGAACGCCGGTAATGCGCCAGGTTTTCACTCGTAACGAAGGGATCCCCGGGTCGAGTCCGGCGTCAGCCCGGCAACAGTCCTCGGGCCAAGAAGCCTGGCCCGGGGAGCCGCCGTCGACGATCGAGGGTCCGCGGGTCGTGGGCCTACGACCTCGAACAGGAGGGCCACACGCTGCCGGCGCCGGCGACGATCAGCCGGATCCTAACGCAGGCCGGGCTGATCAACCGGCAGCCGCGCAAGCGCCCGAGATCGTCCTACACGCGATTCGAGATGGCGCAGCCCAACGAGATGTGGCAGTCGGACTTCATCCACTGGCAGCTGGCGGACGGGACCGATGTGGAGGTCCTGAACTGGCTTGATGACCACTCCCGATACCTCCTCTCCTCCACCGCCCATGCGCCCTTGACGGGCGATGACGTGGTCGCCACATTCCTTGCCGTCATCGACGATCACGGCGCTTCACAGAGCACGCTGACCGACAACGGGCGGGTCTACACCGCCCGGTTCGGCGGCGGCCGCAACGCCTTCGAATACCTCCTCCCGATCCTCGGTATCCGCCAGAAGAACGGCTCGCCCGGACACCCTCAGACCCAGGGCAAGACCGAACGGTTCCACCAGACCCTGCAGCGCTGGCTCAGAGCCAGGCCGCCCGCCCGCACCATTACCGAGCTCCAACGACAGCTCGACGAGTTCCGCCAGCATTACAACGAGCGCCGCCCTCACCGCGCGCTGCATCGCAGAACCCCCGGCGACGCCTACCGCGCCACCCCCAAAGCCACACCGGCCACCAACGGACACGCCCCCGGCCACTACCGGCTGCGCTACGACCGGCTCGACACCACCGGCAAGATCAGCCTCCGCCGAGCCGGACGCATGCATCACCTCGGCGTCGGCCGCGCACACGCCGGCAAACGCGTCCTCGCGTTCGCCGACGACCACCACATCACCGTCGCCGAACTCACCACCGGCGAAGTCCTCTCAACCCACCAGATCGACCCCACCCGCGCCTACTGGCGCAACCAAAACCGAGAGCCCGGCCGCTGGCCGAGCTCCCAAAAATGAGACCTATGTGCCGAGACACCTGAGACCTATGTCCCGAGACATCACAAAGCGGAGAGGGAGGGATTCGAACCCTCGATGGACGAAACCGCCCATACCGGTTTTCGAGACCGGGCTGCTGCGATTTGAAAGGTGGCGATTTGCAGGAGGTTCCGGTTTATCGTGTCGCTGTGGGGAAGCGCGTGGGGAAGTGATGACGCTTGATCTGTACGCACAGATGGCGTACACTTGCTTTGTGATGGCTGAGACGAAGGACCAGCGTGTGCATCTCCGCGTCGCGGCCAGCGACGACGAGCTGTTCCGAAGCGCGGCCGGTGCTGTGAACGAGTCGCTGTCGGAGTTCTTGGTGGAGAGCGGCCGCGAGCGCGCCGAGCGGCTGCTGGCGGACCGGACACGGTTCGTGCTCACGCCGACACAGTGGCGGAGGTTCACGGCCGCGCTTGACCGACCACCGCGAGAGACCCCCGAGCTGGTCGAGCTGTTCCGCCGTCCGCGGCCCGAGTAGTGCCGCGATTCACCGAGCCCGAGCCGCTCGGACCGGATCACGTCGTCGAAGGCTTCGATTGCGGTCAAACGTCGCTGAACATTTGGTTGATGCGGCATGCCCGTCAGGCCGCGGCCGTCGGGTCTGCACGGACGTACGTAGTTGTCGACGCACACCAGGGGCGCGTCGTTGGCTACCACGCGCTGGCGGCTGCCGCGCTCGAACGCGAGGCGGCAACCGCCAGGATCGTCAAGGGGATGCCGCAATATCCGATCCCGGTGGTGCTGCTGGCTCGGCTTGCGGTGGATCTCTCCGTGGCTGGTCGTGGGCTCGGCGCATGGTTGCTCGGTGACGCGATGACGCGCACGCTGGCCGCCGCAGAAACAATCGGCGTGCGGGCGATGCTCGTTCACGCCATCGATCAGGACACCGCGGCGTTCTACCTCCGGCACGGTCTCGAGGCATCGCCAACCGACCGGCGACACCTCATGATCCTCATCAAAGACATCGCCGCCTCCCTGAACGCGGCGAGTCAGGATCGATAGCGAGCGCGCCCGCGAGACTTGAGGGCGCGCGCACCACATTCCGGGCCAACCAGGACGCGTGGTGTCACCAGCGGGATGCGCGTGCGGATCACGCAGGCGGGAATGCGAGTGCTCGACCGTCGCGGGCGCCTACTCCGCCAGCCGAAGCAGCGACGCTGGCGGCTCGCGCGACGCTACCGGTCTTCCAGGGAAGCAGCCACCATTTCGAGGTGGCCACCGCGGACGGCGGCTGCTGCTCCCGGACACGAGCGCGCGCTGGCGCTCGTGGTTCCGCATGGCCCTTATCGTGGCGAAGCGATCACGTCCCCGGCTGTCCTCGGCGCGACCCCTCTTGATCGATTCGATCGCGGCGGTTCGTGCGCCTGACGCTCAAAGGTGACATGAGCGGCCAGGCGGTGGCGTTGCGGTGACCTGGCGGTAGGTGGCCGGTCTTCTGCGTCGACGGCATGGTTTGTAGCCCGAGAACGCGCCGATCGCGCTGCTGCTGCTGCTGCGGCCGGGGACCTAGCCGAGCCGGCGCTCTTGGAGCACGGATTGGCGCTAGTTGCGGGATCCGGCCGCGCGCCACCGCCGCTCGCGGTCTACCGTGCGAGGCTTGAGTGGCGGCACACGACGACGCGGGTCCGGCGGCCATCCGGCTCGGGTGGCGCAGCGCCACGAGCGCGAGCAGGCGCGACACGGGCCCGTCCCCGAGGAGGTCCGTGTCGCGCGGATGATCGCGCGGTCGGCGGCAGAGGTCGATTCGGCGCTCGATGCCGAGGCGTGGGCGTCGCACTTGCTCGGCACCTTCCGCGAGCAGCGGCGTGGACTGCCGTTCCCGGATGCCGTCGAGGTCGATCCCGCGCTGCTGTTCGGCAAGCCGCTAGTCACCCGGCTGGCAACCCTCGACGACCCGGCCGCCACGGTCGCGCTGGCGTCGATCGCGAAGCTCGACGACGGCAAGCTGGGCGCCTTGGCGGCGGAGTTGCTCGCGGACTCGATGCCGGCGGCCGGCGTCCCGCGGTGGATCGAGCAGATCGGCGAGTCGGAGATCGTCGGCGCTGCGGTGGTGAGCGAGGCGGTGTTTGACGACGCCCGCACGGTCTTGCTCGAGAGCCGCCATCCCGATGGCGAGACGATGGCGGTCGGCGTGCTGATTGACCGCAACCTCGGCGGGCTGGCCAAGGACGTCCTGCTGGCCGAGTCGATCGAGCAGGTCGCGGGCGCGATGGGCCGCGACTCGACTGGCGACGAGGCCGAGCTGGAGCTCGAGCAGATCGACCCCGGCATCGCTGCCGGGCTGATCCGGGCAGCGATTGCCCGGACGGACATAACCTGGGATCCACCGGTCGACGACGACTTCTGGCCCGGGCGAGCGCTGACGCTCCTGCGCGCCGACCAAACGCCGGGCGCCGTGGAGCCGCCCGAGCCCGCCGAGCTGTCGAGCGAGGAGCGCGACAGGCTGCGCGACGAGTTCCTCGCCTCGCCCGAAGGGCGGGAGTTCGCGCCCGACGGCGACGAAGCCTGGGTAGCGTCGCTGGCGATCGACTTCTGCGCCGGCTACACCGACGGCGATCCGCTGCGCTGGAGCCCGGTGGTCGTCGAGCTGTTCATGACCGACTGGATCCCGCGCAAGGTCCTCGCGACGCCCGAGCTGCTCGACCGCCTGCCTGCCGCGCTCGACGCCTGGGTGCGCTTCGCCGCCCGTCGGCGCGGGATCCCGGACTGGGCCGCCAACGAGACCCGAGGATCGATCGGGAAATGGGTGAATGAGATGGTTGAGGCCGCACTCGACCCCTCGGTCGGCGGGCCGTCCAAGCAGTTCCTGCTGGCGGCGAAGGCGGCCGGCGTCGACCTCGAGGACGAGCAGGCGCTGGGCACCTTCATCAAGGGCTGGAACGCGCGCAGCGAGCTGGACCTCGCCGACCTCGAGGTGCCGCAGGCGATCGAGCCCGACGAGATCCTCCAGCTGAAGATCACGCTGAAGCGGATCAGCAAGCCGCCGGTCTGGCGCCGCGTCCAGGTCCGCGCCGACACCACCTTCGCGATGCTCCACCAGATCATCCAGGCGGCGTTCGGCTGGACCGACACGCACCTGCACAGCTTCGAGTACGAGGGCGAGCAGATCGGCGTCCCGGACCCCGAGTGGGACAACGATTGCGCCGACGAGGCCGAGACAACGCTCGACGAGGTGCTGCTCGGCCCAAAGGATCGCGTCCGCTATACCTACGACTTCGGCGACAACTGGGAGCACGACATAGTGCTCGAGAATGTGACGGAGCCGGACGCCGGCGACGGGCGACCAGTGCTTCTCACCGGCAAAGGCGCCCGCCCACCCGAGGACTGCGGCGGCCCCTGGGGCTACGCCGAGCTGAAGGACGCCGGCGGCTTCGACCCGGCGTCGTTCGACCTAGAGCCGGCCCAGCAGAGGGTCCAGGCAACCTGCCGCTGAACGCTGGCGTTCGCCAACACAAGACGTAGTCAGGGCTACCGGACCACCATCGGCGTCGTCTTCCGGTTCGCGCTCATTCAGGACAGCGCACCGGCGACCAGGTGCTGCTTGCGCTTCGCCGGACCTCACCAGTGCTCTTCCACGAACGGAGTCGCGCGCACAAGGACGTCAGCGGCTCGAAGCGCGCCCCGCCGACGGACACAACCAACCATGCGCTCCTGCCGCCGTGCGGAAGTGAAGAGGCGTCTTCAGCACGCGCGTCGGCGCGCACCTCCCATTCGCCCCAAAAGCGCGGCCTGGCTGCATCCCCACGCGGCAGGGTCAGTCTGAGCTCCGCGCTCCCCGCGCACATTGGCGCTCATGCGACGCCGGAATCCGCGTGTTGCGAGCGGCCCCGGGGACGGATGCGATCACGAAGCGGGCGCGGCCGCCGCTCAGCGAGGAGAGAATGACGTTGGCGTCAGCGACGAGGGCGGGATGCGGCGATCTTCCTGAAGCATCTCTCGCTCGGTAAGAACCTGTGCGTTGAGCTGCGCGCCAATTTGTTCGGACAGGCGTAGGAATCCCTCGCGGCAACCTTCGACGGGCAACTCGGGCGTGTCTCGCGGTGCGCCGGTATTGGGGACTGGTTCGTTGCGCGTGACGAGCCAGTACGTCACGCACATGGAGGAGCTGGGGGCAGCTGTGGGGAAGTGAGCCCCCCAACACCCTCGCGGCGCCTGGCCGGCGCTCGTGCGCATGTGGAGACTTCCAGTAATGACCGGGGTATTTCGTCGTCGTCGCGATCGGATGATGACGCGATGCGCCGGTCTTAAAACCGGCGCAGTGATCGCGGCCAGGCCGTGCCCGACCCGGGATGGACAATGGGGCGGCCGTGGGGAAGTCGCGGGGAAGTGGGACCGTGAAACGCCAGTGCCGGCGGGCGATCCTCAGGTAGGCCGTGGGGAAGAAGTGTCCGGATTTGACGGCTAACGGAGAGGGAGGGATTCGAACCCTCGATGGACGAAACCGCCCATACCGGTTTTCGAGACCGGCGCATTCAACCGCTCTGCCACCTCTCCGGTTGGCCGCACAAGTTAGTGCAACCGGCGCGCCAGGGGGCCCGTGCGCGGCAAACGTCCCCGGGCGGCTCGAGTGGGACGTTGTCCGCACGACGCGGGCTGTTGCCAGGGCAGCGACAATTTGTGTGCGAGGCACAACTCGTGGTCGGGGCGGTCAGGCGCTGAAGGCTCTGAGAGGGACGTGGGATGCGAAACGTCGCCCACAGCGTGGGTTTCACGTCCAACGTCGACCCGGACGACCGGCGCCTGTGTCCGGGACACAAACACGCCGCTGCCCGCCGGGCTCACGCGAGGCGACAGGCCGGCGGCGCCTACCCCCGCCGCGGCGCAAAGAATGACCGCAAGAGATCGGCTGACTCCTCGGCCAGCAGCCCCGCCGCCACCTGGGGGCGATGGTTGAGCCGCGGCTCGGCGAGGATGTCGAACACGCTGCCCGCCGCGCCGGCCTTGGGATCGGTCGCCGCGAACACGACGCGGGGGACCCGCGCCAACACGATCGCCCCGGCGCACATCGCGCAGGGCTCGAGCGTGACGTAGAGCACGGCGTCCAGCACGCGCCAGCTGCCGATCGCCCGCGCGGCCTCGCGCAGCGCGATCATCTCGGCGTGAGCGGTGGGATCGGCGCGAACCTCGCGCTCGTTATGGCCGGAGCCGATGACCTCGCCGTCGCGCACCACGAGCGCACCGATCGGAACGTCGTCGTGTTCGAGCGCCCGCGCGGCCTCTCGAAGCGCGAGCCTCATGAAGTACTCATCGCGAGGAAAAAAGTGCGTTGCGCTCATCTGCCAGGGGACGGTAGCGTCGGCTCCCTTGACCGGCGCGTTTGGCCCTATGTCCAAAATTTTCCCTGGCATCACAGGAGCCGGTTACGCTTGATATATGAAGTATGAGATGCCTTCTGCGCGGAACGGAAGGACGTCAGGGGGCACCTGCATCGCGGTCCGGCGCGTCAGTCGCTGGTTCGGCGACAACCACGTTCTGGACGAGCTCGACCTCGAAGTCGACCTGCATGGCCGCCTCGGGATCGTCGGCGCCAGCGGCGGCGGCAAGTCGACGCTGCTGTCGCTGATCTGCGGACTCGACGAGCCCGACTCGGGCGAGGTCGTCGTGCAGGGCCAGAGCACCGCCGCGGGCCGCCTGGACTGCTGCGCGCTGATGCCGCAACGCGACCTGCTCATGCCGTGGCGCCTGGCGATCGACAACGCCGGGCTCGCGCTTGAGAACAAGGGTGTGTCGCGGCGCAAGGCGCGCGAGCGCGTCGCCCCGCTGTTCGAGCGCTTCGGGCTCGCAGGCGCCGATTACCTACGACCGGCCGAGTTGTCGGGCGGCATGCGCCAGCGAGTCGCATTTCTGCGGACGCTGGTCTCCGACAAGGAGGTGCTACTGCTCGACGAGCCGTTCGGCGCGCTTGACTCGATCACCCGGGCAAGCATGCAGGCGTGGCTGAGCTCGGCGCTCGACGCCGAGCCCCGCACGGTCGTGCTCGTCACCCACGACGTGGAAGAAGCGCTGCTCGTGTGCAACGAGGTCGTGGTCATGTCCGCTCGGCCCGGTCGCGTGGTCGATCGGATCACGGTGTCGGTCCCCAAGCGGGGAAGCCGGCGCGAGATTGTCGCCGAGCCGGAGTTCGTCAGCCTCCGCGAGCGGGCCATGGAGGCGCTGGAGGCGTGACGTCGAGCTCGCTGGGCACCCCCCCGCAGCTACGCCCCGCAAAGCCGGCCGCGCGCAAGCGGCGTGTATCGGTCGGGCGACTGATCGCCACCTACGGCCTGTCGCTCCTGGTGTTCCTCCTGCTGCTGGGGATCTGGGAGTTCATCAGCCGCGACGGCTTGGTCGCCGTGTATGTCCTGCCCGCTCCCGACCAGGTGATCACCGAGCTGTGGAACGACTGGGGCAGCGTGCTGCGCAGCGCCACGTGGGTGACCTTTCAGGAGATGTTCCTGGGCTTCCTGATCGCGGTGGTCTTGGGCATCGGCATCGCGGTGCTCTTGCATTGGTCGAAGGTGATCCGCCGCGCCCTGTACCCGCTGCTGATCGCGTCGCAGGCGATTCCGGTCGTCGTGCTGGCTCCGATCCTGGTGATCATCATCGGCTACAACATCAGCTCGAAGCTCGTCATCGTGGCGTTGTTGTGCTTCTTCCCGATCGCGATCAACACGCTCGACGGCTTCCGCGGCGTGGACGCGGAGTACGTGCGGATGATGCGCACGCTGCATGGAACCCGGTGGCTGACGTTCCGGCGCATCGAGCTGCCATCGGCGATGCCGTCGTTGTTTTCGGGCATGCGTGTGGCCGCCGCGTTTGCCCCCGTTGGGGCCGTGTTCGGGGAGTTCTCCGGCTCCAACGACGGACTTGGATACGTGATGTTGCAGGCGGGACCGGAGCTGCAGACCGCGCGCGTGCTGGCCGCGGTGCTCCTGCTCACAGTGATGGCCGTCCTGCTGGTACTCGCCGTGACGCTGTGCGAGCGGCTGACCGCGCCGTGGGCGCATGAACCTAGGAGGAACACATGAAGCGACGGACCCTGATCGGGCTTCTGGCGGCGATGGCCGTAGCCCTGGTGGGGATCACCGCGTGCGGGAGCAGCAGCAGTAGCAGCTCGTCTGCCGCATCCGGCTCGAGCAGCTCTTCGGCGAGTAGCGCCCCCAAGCAGACCCAGAACGTCACGGTGATGCTCGACTGGGTACCGAACCCTGATCACCTCGGCCTCTACACCACCCTGGCGCACGGCTATTTCAAGAACAACGGGCTCAACGTCAAGCTCCAGCCTCCGTCCAACGTCACCGACGTCGCCAAGCTGGTCGCCACCGGCAACGTCCCGATCGGCATCTCCTACGAGCCCGACACGATCATCGCCGGAGCCTCCAATCTCCCGATCGTCGCCGTCGGTGCACTCGTGCCTGTCGCGCTGAACTCGATCATCGCTCCGGGCAAGACGGGCATCACGACGGCGGCGGCGCTGAAGGGCAAGTCCGTCGGCGTGTCCGGGCTGGAATCCGACGACGCGTTCCTGAAGGCGATCACACAGCACGCGGGGATACCGCTTGACTCGATCAAGAAGGTCAACGTCGGCGCGAACCTGCTGCCGTCGGTCGTCTCCGGCAAGGTCGACTCGATTCTGGGCGGCTACCGCAACGTCGAAGCCGTTCAGGTCCGCGACCAAGGACTCAACCCGACGGTGATTCCGGTCACGCAGGCCGGGGTTCCCCCGTACGACGAGCTCGTGATCATCGCCAACGCCGACAAGCTCAAGAGCGATCCGTCCTACCAACAGCTCGTCCGCAACTTCCTCGCAGGCCTGGCGAAGGGCAACGCCCTGGCAGTCGCTCAGCCCGCAGTCGGAGTCGCCTCGATGAAGGACGTGATCAAGGGCTACCCGGCCAACCAGGTCAAGCAGATGGTCGACATCACGGCGCCTCTGCTGAACAACCCAGCCGGCTTCGGGCAGATGAGCGAGAAGTCGTGGCAGAGCTTCGCCAACTGGATGCTCGCCAACA
>Ga0070712_100002592_pt1 | contig 11172 bp, 10 predicted proteins | sample LARL81metaG_FD_71396 | JGI IMG/M metagenome (GOLD analysis project Ga0070712, IMG submission 71396) | Corn, switchgrass and miscanthus rhizosphere microbial communities from Kellogg Biological Station, Michigan, USA - LAR L8-1 metaG | ecosystem: Host-associated > Plants > Roots > Rhizosphere ...
AGGTGATGAAGATGGCTGTCCCTGCTTTGGGGGAAAGCGTTGCCGCCAGACCGGACGCGACGGTCAACGAGGGCACGCTACCAGTAGTCATTCAATCAGCCATGCATCAAGATCTGGAAATGTCGCCAGGGCAACGGAATGAGATTTTACAGCGCGTCCGCTCGATCCGGACGCGCGAGCAAGCCAGGCAGTACCTAGCACAGGTACAAACCAAGGTCCGCAGCTATCGAGCTGTCAGGAGCGGAGGACTGAATCTGGAGTAACTCTTCTGTGCCACTTTGCAGGTTTTCGAGCTCGCACTTTTCATTTTGGGCTTCTATGAGTCGAAACCGTGGAACGTCTAACCTTTGGACGAGCGAGGCTCTTCGGCTTCCCACCTCTCGATGCAGCCGAAGCCGTACCCGGTGCACCCGCCTTTAAGACGCGAGAAAGCGCAGTACCGTCAGGTGAGCCAAGTCCGCTAGCAGCGTCCCATCCCGGCCCCGCATCATAGCCAATGTTCTTGAATTGCTGGAAACTGACGCGATTGTTGCCCATGGAAACATCGTGAAATGCACCCGAGCCGGTGGGCAGCGCATAAAGCTGGGGATTCACGAATCCAACGCGTCCTTTCAGCTTCTGGTTGATAAGGGGCATACATTTGATGAAATTGCTGCGAAGCTCGGTCTAACCCGAGGGAATGTCAAGCACCACTACTTCCGTGGATTGGACAAGCTGAGAAAAGAGCTTTTCGGCAGTAAATTACCGGGTAAGCGAGCCATATGATGAAAAGGTCCTTTCCAACCCAGGGTCCCGCAAGATCAAGGTTCCTGCGGCGCGAATGCCACGGAATTTTGAGCTAGAATCGAGAAACATATCAGCCAGTCCTTCCCAAGAGAAGGGGGTCACGATGGTCACGAAGCTATTTACTCTTTTATGCGCGGCTGTAATTGTGTTCTCGCTGACAGCGCCGGCGAAGGCTCCCGCTCAAGAGAAGATACGCAAGACGTCGAACGAAGACCGCTGGGAGGGAAATGTCGTCAGGAGCAACCCGGATAAGTCCACCTTGGTAGTTCGGAGAGCGGGTTCAAACGTTGAGAAGACCGTTCACTATGACGGAGCGACTCGGTGGGTCAGTCAGGAGCATGGTAGCAACAAGGTCAACGAGATTGACCCGACTCAGGTCAAGGACAACGATCGAGTGATCGCCAGAGGCATTTGGGACAAAGGAGTACTTTACGCCACTCTAATCTCCAAGCGACTCTCACACTCGAACTGAGTTCAAACGGCCGGAATGATCGGGTCGCATGCTCAATCGGGCTCGCGGACTACTTCACGTTCCAACCTTATCGCGATTGTGCTTCTTCTCGGGACTTAGGACTGAGTAGGGCCCTCACCGTCCCGAGTAGTTGGGCTCCGGCTTGCCCTGCTTCGCGGCTGGAGAAGTCATTCTCCAGTTCAACAATGGGAAAACACATGGCGGCTTTTCTGAATCTTTCCCAGATCTGCCCTGAATGGTCCGATGGTGGGTTAGGACCAAGAATCACCAGTTTTGGTCGTGCTGCCTTGAGCAGGATTAGTGAATCGGAAATGTTGTTGTTGGTTAGCGGGTTGTAGCCTGCACGAAGGAGCAATTCCCGCAGATAAGCTAGGACATCGGTGGATTTGTCCACGCACAAGATCTGAACCTCGGACGGGGTCACCCTGGTGCTAGACGTTGTACGCTGATAGAAGGCCGAAATTGCTTCTAGCTGGGTTTCATGGGTATCAAACAACGTAATCAAATTTGTAATCTTTAAGGTGTGATGGATTTCCCGAGGAACATTGCAAAGTTTGAGATCGCCCCCAGCGGCCCGAGTGCTGGCAAGAAGACGCACTAAGATCCCCAAGCCACTGCTATCGATAAAAGTCACCTCACCTAAATCCAAGACGATGTCCCTGCTCTCCGGAAGAAGGCTCTTGATTTGATCGCGAAGAGACTCTGATTGGGGGCCGGCGACTACGCGGCCACTGCAGGCGACCAAGACAACATCGCCAATTCTTCGGATTTCGGGGTTCAGCTGCACAAAATCCCCACCCTTCGATTCAGAACGTGTTCCAGGTTGGCCGAGCGGGAGGCCAGTCGCCAAACATTCTGCCGCCGCCTTGATTCAGGAGTGGGATTCACGATTGGCCCGGCTCTGCTCATCGGGGCAGATTCTGTCCTTATCCGAGTGATAAGTCAAGATCATCCGTATCGCAGAGGGGACCGGGAAGTACAGCCGAAAATCAAGAGCCACCGTGTGCAACGGGTGGCCAACCTGGCCACTGTGAAGGCCCTGCCTCGCAGAGTCTTGTGCTGGACGGGTCTGCCCCCGATGATTCTCAGCTGGCTCTCCTCGGCATCAGCGGTTATGAGATCTGCGTATTCAGGGGACTGCTACTTTAGTAGATGTCGTGCGGCTGGGCATACACGAATTAGATGCCAGATCGCCCAAAATCTCGGTAGTACGTACTCTTGAAGGCGGCCTACATTCGTGCCCGGATGTCACATTTCCAGCCCGGCGGACGTTTTAACAGATGTAGTCATGGTGGGCGGGGGTTATCGTGGGTACTGCGCAACTATTAAGTCGCTCCATGTCCCAGACACTCGAAAGCGCCAATAGTTGGCCAGAAACCGACTTTCGGGCGGTGTTTCTCGAATATTACCCCAGGATTGTGGGCGTATTGGCGCGCATGGTGGGCGACCGCACACGTGCGGAAGAGTTGGCTAACGATGTCTTCTGGAGACTCTACCGTGAGCCTGCTCTCCGGGCAGACGGCAACCTGGGTGGATGGCTTTACCGGACCGCAACCAATTTGGGAATCGACACTCTTCGCTCTTTATCACGCCGCCGGCATTACGAGGAAGCCGCCGGACGGCTGACTCCCGGAGGGACTGCCGGCGGCAACGGGCCCCTAGAGGATGTCCTTCGCGACGAGAAATGCCGCCGCGTTCGCACCGTGTTGGCATCAATCAAACCGGCTCAGGCCCAGCTCCTCCTCCTGCGCGCCAGCGGATTCTCCTATAAGCAGTTGGCCGATGTGCTTGAGGTGAAGATGACCGGGATTGGCACGATGCTCAACCGTGCCGAAGAGGAATTTCGTAATTGCTACCTCGAACGCCATGGACACGAGGAGGACCTATGATCTGCCCCAATGATGGAATACTTCGCGCCCGCATCGATAGCGAATTGAGCGAAGCGGATCTCGAGCAAATCACTCAGCATCTTGCCTCGTGCGCTGCATGCCGCAGTCGGATGGGCAAGTTGGCGAACGACGCCACAGGTGTGCAGGAGTTTCTCACTACGCTTACGCCAAGACCGGAACCAGTAGCTGTCGATGCCATCTCTGCCTACGCTGCTTTTCGCAACCAGTTGGCGGCGGAACAGCAAGAAGAGGGTTACTGGTTGAAGCGTCTTTTTGCGCCACGGTGGCGCCCAGCGTGGGGACTGATCGCGGCGGCGACGATCGTTGGCATATTCCTCGCATTCAGCCCGGCGCGTCTTTGGGCACAGAGGATCCTTGCCATGTTGCGCGTGCAGAAGATCGCGGTCGTTTCGATCGACCCATCCACGCTGGTGTCCAATGTTGAGCCTGACTCCCGGCCCTATCGGCTCATCAACCAGTTTGTCTCCGACAACGTTTTGGTCACCATCGATCCAGGAAAGCCAAATGTCGTTCCAAGTGTCGCGATGGCCAGTCAGTTGGCCGGATTTCCCATTCGCACCCTCAGCAATCTCGGCACGCCACAAAAAGTTCAAGTCAATGGTGAAGCAGCTTTTCAGATGAACCTCAACCGAGACCGCATTGAAACTCTGCTGCAGGAGGTGGGTCGCGCCGACATTCAGATTCCCGAGTCCATGGACGGAGCGCTCGTCGCCGTTCACATTCCAAAAACCGTCGTTTCGATGTATGGCGATTGCCCAGCTCGCCAAGTCTCTCGCACTTCTTCCGCGCAATCCTCCCCCGGACAGGAAATGGCCGAACACAAGATGGAGCGTTTTGCTCGAATAAACAATGCGAACTGCGTGTACCTGATTCAGGCGCCCAGCCCCACTATTAGCATGCCGCCCGAGCTCGACATGGCTGAGATCGCGGAAGCTGGGCTGCAACTGGCGGGCATGAGCCCGGACGAGGCCCATGCGTTCTGCCAAACCGTAGACTGGTCATCCACCCTGGTGATCCCGGTCCCCCGGAACATCAGTTCGTACGAAAAGGTGAAGGTGGATGGCGTTGAAGGCACGCTTATCGCCGAGACAGTTGCGCAGTCGAATCGGTATAGTCTGTTGTGGGTTAGGAACGGCGTGATCTATTCGTTAATGGGCTCGGGCGATTCCGGCCAAGCTCTCAACTTGGCGGCTTCACTCAACTGATGTTAGACGCAGATCACGCGCCGGCCTGGTTACCGGATGATCTCTGACCTCGCTATCAGCACCCGCAGGCTACGCAAGGTCTTCGGGGATAAAGTTGCGGTGCGAAACCTCACCTTGGAGGTCTCCCGAGGCGAGATCTTCGGCTTTTTGGGTCCGAACGGCGCCGGCAAGAGTACATCGGTAAAAATGCTTCTCGGACTGGTTGCGCCAAGCAGCGGTACCGCGGCTATCCTCGGCAGACCCGCCGGTGACGTCAAAACCCGCGCCAAGGTGGGCTTCCTCCCAGAACATTTTCGTTTCTATGATTGGTTGACCTCAGCCGAACTTCTTAAGCTCCATGGCCGCCTCTACGGCATTTCCCATGCTGAGCTCCGGCGTCGTGTTCCGAGCTTGCTCGACCGAGTCGGGCTCACTCCCCATCGCGACAAATGCCTACGCGACTTCTCCAAGGGCATGTTGCAGCGCATTGGCCTGGCCCAAGCCCTGTTAAACGACCCCGACCTGGTCTTTCTCGACGAACCCACTTCTGGCCTCGATCCCGTCGGCCGTCGCCTGGTTCGGGACATCATCAAATCACAACGCGAGCGTGGCGCTACCGTACTTTTGAACTCTCATTTGCTGAGCGAAGTGGAGATCAGCTGCGATCGTGTTGCCTTTCTCAAGGAGGGCGAGGTAGTCGAGACCCGAGAGCTGAATAGCTCGCTCGAAGAACAGACCGGTGTGACCATTCGCGCCACCAACGTTTCGACCGATGCCGTGGCTGCGCTTCAGGCATTGGCTGGTTATGTTCGTATCGAAGGCGAGCATCTCATCTTGTCGCTATGTTCCACCGGCATGCTTCCTCAGATCGTGCGCTGCCTGGTCGAAAAAGGAGCCGAGGTGTATGAAGTGACCCCGCAACGGCTTTCGCTGGAAGAACGGTTTCTCCAAATCGTAGGGTCTGACGGGGGCCTCTGATGGGTGTCTGGATCATGGCCGGGGTCACGTTCCGCGAAGCCGCGCGCAAGAAGGTGTTGTGGATGGCTCTCGCTGCAGGTGCCGGATTTCTCACGCTGTTCGGGACTGGCCTGCATTTCCAGGTCAAGGACCTCGCCTCGCAGTCGATCAACCCCGTGCTGCGGCGGGAAATCATGAACACAATGTTGACGATGGGCCTGTACGCCGTTGATCTGCTCGCCGTGTTGATGACTATTTTGACCTCGGTCGATGCTCTCTCGGGCGAGATCACTTCTGGCACGATCCAGGCAATCGCGACCAAGCCGGTGTCGCGCTGGCAGGTTCTTCTGGGCAAGTGGCTCGGGTTTGTTGGAATGATCACCATCTACATCATTATTATGGTCGGCGGTGTAAACGCGGTAACCTACTTTATCGGCGGTGTGACCGCGCGCCACTTGCTTCGCGGTTTTGTCTTCATGTGGATGGAAACCTTGGTACTCCTATCTTTGACCTTCGTCTTTGGCACATATTTCTCGACCATTACCAGCGGCGTACTTGCGCTAGGCCTCCACGGGATCGCCTTCATTGGTGGCTGGATTGAGCAGTTCGGTGCCATTACACACACCCAGCGTGCCGTCAATGTAGGTATCGTCGCGAGCATCCTGATTCCGACCGAGGCACTCTGGCGACGGGCCGCGTTCGAAATGCAATCTCCTCTGGCAAGTGCGATGAGAATGTCCCCATTTTCCAACGTTTCCGTTCCCAGCGTAACCATGGTTGGGTACGCCGGCGTATACATGCTGGCAGCCCTCCTGCTCGCGGTCCGCCGCTTTGGTCAACGCGACCTTTAGAACCGCCCAGAGTTTGGCGGACGCAGCACGACGCGACATAAGGCGTGATTAGACTTGGCCAAACAGGATCCCAGTATCACCTGCAACTGATTGCTATGCTGTTGAAGGCGTCGCAGAGGCATGCCGCAGAGTTACGATCTGCTCGCACTCACGTTGGCTAGACTGGCTAACTCGTCCTAAAGCAGGACCAAGCCTCGCCGGATGCCCTCGGTCACGGCCTCGGTGCGACTGGAGGTCCCAAGCTTTCCGAAAATCGAGGCGATATGGAATTTTACCGTGTGCTCAGAGATGCCGAGGGTGGATCCAATTTCGCGATTGCTCAGTCCTGCTGTCATCATTCGCAAGACCTCAGTTTCCCGCGGAGTCAGTTCTTCATCCCCAGGTTCTAGTTCAACCGTATCCCGCGGAGGCCGCACCAGTCCCTGCACAGTGTCCGGCTCAAGAACGATCAGCCCCGCGGAGACCGCTTGCACCGCTGCTGCAAGTTGGCGTTCAGTGCAATGCCGCCTCAATAGAGCGCTGGGGCGCGTGGTGAGTAGCTCCGCAACTCCTTGGGCCTCCGGATCATCCGTCAACAAGACCACTGTGGTCCCGCTCTCCGAAAGGGTTTCTACTGAGTTTGCCAAGTTACCGTCCAGATCTACAACCACAACCGCTGGACGCGCCTGGCACAGAGCGGCGCTCAAGTCTCGGGGTGAAACATCGAGCAGCGAAATATCCGGCTGATGGGAAAGCATCGCGGCCAACGCACGTCTTCGCTCGGTCGAATGAGCCAGAATCAACACGCTCAGCCGTCGGGCCTCCGCCGTTTTCAGATTCATCGCCCGAAGCGGTCTCCCAGCGTGACCGGGGTTTCCTTTCGTTCCCCGCTGCGCACAATGCCGATTGTGACTTGCTCGCCTACTCGTTCGCTACCTAAAACTGTACGGAGGTCGTGCGTGGGTGGGAGCGACTTGCCTCCTACCTCGACCACGATATCTCCCAGCATCAGGCCGGCCGTGGCAGCAGGTCCGTTGCTCTCCACGTGTACCAGCAGCAAGCCGTAACGGCTTCCGATATTGAGCTTAGTCCTCATGTCCTCCGGCAAGGCCACTGGTTGTAGCGCCACTCCCAGGTAGGGGCGCTCGACGTGTCCTTTCGCTAACAGTTCGTCCACCACTCGGCTAACTGTGCTGGTGGGAATCGTGATGGGTGTACCTCGCCTCAGACCCGTTGTGTTGATCCCCACCACTTCTCCCTTTGTATTTACGAGCGGCCCACCGGAATACCCGCGATACAGGATCAGGTCTGGCCTGACAAAGCGGTCGATTTGCCCTCCTTGCCAGGTGTGCCACGTCTCCATGAGACCTGAGATAATTCCTGAAGTCGCCGTCAAGTTTCCGCGCCGGGTTCGCGCCAAGGCCAGTACAAGGTGACCAACCCGTAACTGGCCGGCATCGCCACGTGCGACCGCGGCTCCTTCCACATTCTCAATACTAAAGATGGCGAGATCGGTGCTCGGGTCGCGTCCTCTTTCATGCGCAACCGCGGATTTTCCGCCAGGTAGTAGGACCGACAGTTCGTCGCCCGGGGTTGAGTGGTTTGCGGTAACAATGAATCCCTGCTGCCATATGAGCCCGCTCGCCGCGTGCGCTTGCTTAGGCTGAAGGGCAACGACCGACTGCCCAACCGAGTCTGCAACTTGCGCTATATCTTCGGAAATTTCCGCCCACCTGCTTGATGACGCCATGTGATCCCCCGATGAATCTATGATTTCTAGCACGTCTTCCATTATGCTGCCGGTGAAGGGAGTGCGCATCAGTCAAATGGCTAGGGAGTGATACCGAGGCTCTTCGGAATACCCATCTGCGAGAGCAATACCCTGGTAGATCTTCGTGCCTGTCTAGACCTCTCGTCGGAGCAGTCCAGGAGTGTAATCGCCCACGGCATGGCTCCGCCATTGAGCCAGAAGCCCTGGTTCTCAATGCGGCGTGGGTTAATCCAAGTACTGGATCGCCATAGCTGACGGGAATTCTGCTTTTCAGGGATGCTTCAGGTCGCTCCGGTACCATTAGGAGATCCGGAATTCATGTGAAATCGCTATTCACATTACTGGCGCTCGTTTCTACGGTGATTCTGCAGACATCATTTCTCTCGGCGCAGGTTTTGACACCCGGTGTTCAAGTGATCAGTGGTGTCGTGCTCGATCCCTCGGGCGCTGCAATTCCGGGAGCGAAAGTAAGTTTGAACGCTGCGGACGGAACTCTTATCGATCAGTCCTTAACTGACAACGCGGGGATGTTTCGTTTCAATCACGTGGGCGCGGGAGAATATGGAGTCGATATTCAGGCGGCGGGATTCCGAGAGACCAAGACCAATGCAGTCGTCGGAGTTAAGCGACCTCCGACTCTACACGTGATGATGGCCATTGCAGTGGAGAACCAAACCGTAAATGTTGGCGTCGGAGCGCCGCTGGTCAGCACCGAGATTGGCGAGAATCAGAATGCGAACACAATCGACCGCGGCGCCCTTGATCGTGTGCCGGTGTTTGATCAGGATTACATCACCACCATGTCGCGATTTCTTGAGGACAGCGCCACCGGCACAAACGGGATCACACTGGTGGTCAATGGCATTGAGGCAAACGGGCCGGGAGTCACGGCGTCAGCAGTGCAAGAGGTGAAGATCAACCAGAATCCTTACTCGGCGCGTTTTGCGCGCCCGGGGCGAGCCAGGTTGGAGATTATTACTAAGAGCGGCACGTCCAGTTTCCATGGCTCACTGAATTTCATGTTTCGCGATTCGGTATTCGATGCGAGCAACGCCTTCGCCACCAGCAAGCCTCCAGAGCAGCGGCGATATTTCGAAGGTTCGCTCACAGGTCCGTTGGGGCATAGCAAGCACACGAACTTCTTACTTTCGCTCGACGAAGACCAACAGGACCAGCAGGCCGTGGTGGTCGCCGAAGTCCAGCCCAATGTTCAGATCAATGAGAATGTCGCCAACCCTACGCGGCACTTCTTTGGCTCGGGACGCGTGTTTCACGACCTGGTTAATGGCGATCAAGTCTGGGTGGGATATTCCTACGAACGGCGCACCGTCAAGAACCAGGGAGTCGGCGGAACGACATTGCCCAGCGCCGCTACCGACACAGAATTCCAGGAGCACGAGGTCAACGTAAGTTACCGTCACAGCTTCTCGCCGCGATGGGTGAACCAGTTGCGATTTCTGTTGGGCCACTATGACTCCCCGGTAAGCAGTGTCACCCAGGCGCCCCAGATTGTGGTCTCAGGAGCCTTCGCCGCGGGTGGAGCGCAGGCCGACTCGCGACGAACTGAATACCACTTTGATGGCACCGATTTCTCCACCTACGTGAGTGGAAAACATGTATTGAGCTTTGGAGTGGACATTCCCGATATCAGCCGCCGCGGATTGGATGACTTCACGAACCAGTTGGGAACCTACACCTATCCCAGTCTGGACGCCTACGCTGCGGGACATGCGACGACTTATCTGGTGCAGCGCGGGGACGGTCACACGGTGTTCCTCGAGAGGGTGTTAGGGGCTTTCATAGAAGACAACATTCGGGTGTCGCCGAACTTGTCTGCTTATCTCGGGATGCGCTACTACTTTCAGAATTATTTTCACGACGATTCCAACAACTTTGCACCACGCTTTGGTTTTGCCTACGCCCCCTGGAAGCAAGGAAGGACCGTGATACGCGGTGGGGCGGGGGTCTTTTATGACCGCACTGGACCGTCACCGATTGGAGATTTGCTCCACTTTAACGGGGTCAACCTTCTCCGGTTCATCGTGAACAATCCCATCATTCAAAATCCGGGCAATCCGACGCCTCCTCCGATCAATGTTCCGACCAGCGTAGTGACTCTGGACCCGGCGGCACGGATTCCATACTCGGTCCAATACAGCGTCGGGGTAGAGCGCCAAGTAACCCAGGAGAGTACCGTTAGTGCGACCTTCGTGGGTTCGCGAAACATCGATGCGTTTCGCTCAATTGATGCGAATGCCCCGCCTCCCCCCAATTATTCTTCTCCGCCGAATCCAGATCTGGGGCAGGTCCGCGAGCTTCAATCGAAGGGCTACCAGAAGAGTGCCGCACTGGAGCTTACCTTTCGCGGAAAGCCCAGCAAGTGGTTTTCCGGACAGGTTCAATACACCTTCGGTAAGACCTACAACAACACCGGCGGGATCACGTACTTTCCTGGAAATAGCTACAATCCTGCCGGAGACTGGGCTCTTTCGGACAACGATCGTCGGCACAAGTTCGACTTGTTGGCGTCGTCGCAACCAACGAAATATTTCACTGTCGGAGCGGCGCTCTCGGTCTATTCAGGAAAGCCAGTCAACATCACGACCGGAGCCGACAACAATCACGATGGCGTTGTGAACGACCGTCCGGCGGGTGTGCCACGCAATGCCATGCCAGGGCCAGGGACGGTCGAACTGGATCTAAACCTCGCACATGACTTTATGCTTTCCAAATCTCGCAAAGAAGCACGCACGCTGACCGTGTCGCTTAATTCTTTCAACGTGCTCAATCACGTCAATGACATGACTTATATAGGAACTATTACCTCGCCATTTTTCGGACACGCGGTGGCGGCGCAGCCTCCCCGCCGCATGCAGTTGGACGTGCAATTCAAGTTCTAGGTGCGCCACGAGCAAAACGAGTCGCCGATAGACGACTCGTTTGCGTAACTATCTAGTCGATGAAGGAAGGTCCCTCGGTTGTGCCAAGAAGAAGTACAAGCTTCATGCTGTACGAGAGATGAGGGAAGGTCCCTCGAAGCCGCTTTGCAGGGAGAGGCTTCAAACTGCCACAAGCTGCTGCGGCACAATGGCCAGGGTGGTGAACGTTGTGGTTAAAAGCGTGGATAGACCACGTCAGGTATGGATGAGAGAGACGAACGCAAGTGAACCTCCGATCAAGCATCGAAACCTACTTAGACGGCGTCAAAACCGGGGTCTCCGAGGGGCTCCGGGATCAGTCTGGTGGAAACCTGTCTACTGGC
>Ga0070712_100002595_pt1 | contig 11167 bp, 6 predicted proteins | sample LARL81metaG_FD_71396 | JGI IMG/M metagenome (GOLD analysis project Ga0070712, IMG submission 71396) | Corn, switchgrass and miscanthus rhizosphere microbial communities from Kellogg Biological Station, Michigan, USA - LAR L8-1 metaG | ecosystem: Host-associated > Plants > Roots > Rhizosphere ...
CGAATGCCGAGCGTGTTCATCTCCCGCTGCACGATCAGGTTCGGCCAGATGGTTGACATGGTCACCGACCATGGGCTGTCGAATTCCTGGACGAAATCCATGAAGCGCGTCTCCTGCAGCGCCATGCCTTCCTTGTAGGCGCGCATCTCCTTTTTCTCGGCGGCCCCAATGTTCTTCGTCTCGGACTTGGCTGACGCCATGACCCCATGCCGACCGCTCTTGTCGGTGAGCATCAGCGAACGGTTGCCTGCCACCAGGAGACCGAAGGTGACCAGGAACGTGTGCAGCAACGTAGCGTGATAGGGATCCTTCAGGTTCTCATGATAGAGCTTCCAGTTTCCGGGAAGCGAATGGCGGTAATGCCCGAGCACCTTGAGCTTGCGCCCGTCGAACGTCGCCTCGAACTCGCGCAGCACTTCGGGGCCGAGATAGTCGGCAAAAGATTCCATGTCGTCGCGGTAGGAAGCGAACACCACGCCGCGATGGCTCGTGACGTTCAGCCTGCGCAGCCCATGCTCCGCCAGGTTGAAGCTTTTCGGCATGCCCCCTTTGCCGCCGACGCCGCGCCTGAACGGCACGCCGATGAGATTGCCTTTGAGATCGTAGGTCCACTGGTGATAGGGGCAGATGAACTCGTTGACGTTGCCGGTAAGCTCACGGCAGAACTCGGCGGCGCGATGAACGCATCGGTTCTCGACCACGTTGATCGATCCGTCCTTCGCCCGGGTGACGACGACCGAGGTCGGACCCACATGGGAGCGGATGAAGTCGCCTGGATTTGGCAGCTCCGCCTCGAGGCCGACGTAATTCCACGTGGGCCCGTGAAAAATGCGCTCGACCTCGCGCCGATAGACGTTCTCGTCCGTGTAAACCCAATCGGGGATTTCAGTGAGGTCGCCGGGCCAGACATATTGCCGATCGAAAAGAACGGTATTTTCGATCGCGCCTCGGACCTTCTCGACATCGGTCCTGGGCTCGATCTGGGAAATATTCGCGCTCATGTTGCCTCCGCGAGTCCCGCCCGCTGTAGCACACTTGCAGGGTGGGCAAAACGCGCCGCGAGCGCTGGCCTCGGATCAACGCCTCCGCAGGCGCGTTTGCCCACCCTTCTGTTCGCTCGTTTGACTCGCTCTCATCCCTTCATCAGTATTGTTGCATGTCACGCGGCGAGCGCCCATTGGTCGCGCGTTTACCCTTCCCTGAAGGAGAACTCATGAAGCGGCGCAAATTTCTGCAGCAGGCGGCGGTAGGTGGTCTTCTCACCGGCGTTATTGCAGCCCCTGCTCTCGCGCAAAACGAGCCCCGCGTCCGCTGGCGCCTTGCCGCCAGCTGGCCGAAAAGCCTCGATACGATCTACGGATCGGTGGAGGATCTATGCCGGCGCGTGAGCCAGCTCACGGAAAAGAGGTTCGAGATTCAGCCCTTCGCGGGAGGGGAAATCGTCCCCGCCCTGCAAGTGATGGATGCCACGCAAAACGGCACGGTGGATTGCGGCCACACCCTGACCGCGTTCTATATCGGGAAGAATGCCGCCTATGCGTTCGATTCCGGTGTCGCTTTCGGGTTGAACAACCGGCAGCAGAATGCGTGGATGTATTATGGCGGCGGGCTCGAGCTTTTGCACGAGCTGTTCCGCAAGAACGGCATGGTGCAGATCCCCTGCGGCAATGTCGGCGTGCAGATGGGTGGTTTCTACCGCAAGGAGATCAACAGCGTTGACGATCTAAAAGGCCTCAAGTTCCGGATCGGTGGTCTCGGTGGCACTATTCTTGCCAAGCTCGGCGTGGTGCCGCAGCAGATCCCGACCTCCGACATCTATCCCTCGCTGGAGCGCGGAACCATCGACGCCGCCGAGTGGATCGGTCCTTATGACGACGAGAAGCTCGGGCTGCACAAGGTCGCCAAGTTCTATTACTACCCGGGCTGGTGGGAAGGCTCAGCAATGATCACGCTGATCATCAATGCGCAGCGGTACGATGCTCTCCCGCAACTCTACAAAGACGCGCTCGATGCCGCCTGCGCCGAGCAGAACGTGATGATGATGGCAAAATACGACGCCAAGAATCCCGAGGCCCTTCGACGCCTGGTCGCTGCCGGGGTTCAGCTGCGGCAATTTCCGCGTCCGGTCCTCGACGCCTGCTACAAGGCAACGTTCGAAACCTACGACGGGCTCGCCGCCAAGAACGAGGACTTCAAGAAGATCTATGCCTCCTGGCAGAAGTTCCTCGCCGATTCGAACCTCTGGTTCCGGCTCGCTGAGAACAATCTCGACAACTACCGCTACATCATGGCGTCACAGCAGCGATAGCGGCTGCAGTCCGCCGCGAGGGAGAAGGTGAGCACGCAAGGGATCGGCGCGCGGGTGAGGCGCAAGGAGGATGCGCGTCACCTGCATGGTCGCGGCAGTTTTGTCTCGGACATGCTGCTCCCAGGGCAGAGCGAGGTTGCGTTTCTGCGCAGCCCGGTTGCGCACGGACGCATCGCGCGCATCGTCAAGCCTGAGAGTTCCGGCACGTCAGTGTTCGTCCGCGAAGACTTGGCCAATGCTGCGGATATCGTCGCGGGCAATACGGTGCCGGGCTACCGGATCTCCCGATGTCCTCCCCTCGCGCAGGGCAAGGTGCGATTTGTCGGCGAGGCAGTAGCCATGTGCGTTGCTGCTACACGCGCGGAGGCGGAGGATCTCTGCGAGCAGATCGAGCTCCAGATTGAGGAGGTGCCCGTGCTGGTCGATGCGCATGCCGCGCGGGCGGATAACAGTGTGCGCATCCACGAAGAATGGCCCGACAACAGCTTTCTCACGCTCAACATGGACAGCGGCTTTGCGACCGAGAGCAAGGACGCGCCGGTCGTGGTCACGCGCGAGATCTCGCTGTCGCGGCAGGCCATGGTGCCGTTGGAAGGCAAGGCCGTGCTTGCCTATTGGGACGAGCGAAGCGACCAGCTCATGGTCTACACCTCGACCCAGGTTCCTCACATCATCCGCGTCGGCATCGCGCAGTTTCTCGGGATCCCGCAGGGGCAGGTGCGAGTGGTGTCGCCCGACGTGGGCGGGGGGTTTGGCTACAAATGCGTGCTGCAGCCCGAAGAACTATGCATTGCCTGGCTCGCGCTGAAATACCGCCGCCCTTTCCGCTACATCGAGGATCGCCGGGAGCACCTCGTGGCCGGCGCAAATTCGCGCCAGCATCACTATCGCCTCACCGCCTATGCCGACGCGCGCGGCAGGCTCAAGGCACTCGATGCCGAGATCACCATCGACGGAGGGGCCTATTCGAATTGGCCGTTCACGGTTGCGCTGGAACCGGGGCAAGCCATCGGCAATTTGCCGGGGCCTTACGATTTTCGCGGCTATCGCTGCCGCACGCATTGCGTCGCCACCAACAAGCCCGGCTTCCTGCCTTACCGGGGCGTAGCGCGCACCGGTGTCTGCTTCGCCATGGAGCTGATGATCGATGCCATCGCCCGCGCGGTCGGCCGCGATCCCTGGGAAGTGCGGCACGAGAATCTCGTGCCGGCTGGGGCAATGCCTTACACCAATGTCGCCCGCAAGCACTACGACAGCGGGGACTACCAGGCGGCCCTGACACTGGTGCGCGAGAAGCTCGATCTGCCGGCCTGGCGGGAACGCCAGGCGCGCGGCGAGCCTGACGGCCGTCGCATCGGGATCGGTTTTGCCAGCTACTGTGAGCAATCCGCGCACGGCACCAGCGTATTCTCCGCCTGGGGCCTTCCGATCATCCCCGGTTACGATCAGGCGACGGTGCGCGTGACGCCGGACGGCGGTTTGGAAGTGCGTGTCGGCGTGCATTCGCACGGGCAGGGAATGGAAACGACGCTCGCGCAAATCGCGCACGAGATCATGGGCATTGATATCTCCGAGATTCGCGTGGTGCACGGCGATACCGGCCTTACGCCCTATTCCACGGGCACCTATGCATCCCGCTCCATCGTGATGGCCGGCGGCGCTGTGGCAAACGCGTGCACGGCTCTGCTGCCTCGTTTCGTCGCGATCGGGGCGCATCTCATGCAGTGCGCCCTCTCGACGGCGCGTTACGAGAATGGTGCCATTGTCGGACCCCAGCGCTCGGTGGCGCTGCGCGAGGTGGCGGAAGCTTGGTATCTGCGGCCGGAGCGGCTTCCGCCCGATGTTGACCTCGGTGGGCTCGAAGCGACGGTGGGCTTTCGCCCAAAAGTGGATAGCGGGGCGTTCAGCTATGCTTCCCATGCCGCAGTGGTCGCGGTCGATACCGAGCTCGGCGACGTGGAGATTCTCGACTACGTCATTGCCGAGGACTGCGGAACGCTGGTCAATCCGATGGTGGTTGACGGCCAGACCCTGGGCGGCGTGGCGCAGGGCATCGGGACCGCGATGTACGAGGAGAGCCGGTATGACTGCAACGGCCAGCCGCTCGCTTCGACCTTCGCGGATTACCTGCTGCCGGGAGCAACCGAGATCCCGGCCATGCGGATCTATCACATGCAAACGCCGTCGCCGTACACCGCCTTCGGCATCAAAGGCATGGGCGAAGGCGGCGCCATCGCGCCACCGGCGGTAATCTTCAATGCAGTGAACGATGCCTTGCGGCCGCTTGGGGTGGAATTCATGCAAACCCCGCTCACCCCGCGTCGACTGCTGGAAGCGATCGAGCGCGCCGGCGCCGAGCGGTTGTAGGGGCGAGGCATGCCTCGCCCCTACGCAGGTTGTGAGGCTTTCGTCGCATGAAGGCGGCGCAATTCGAATACATAAGGCCCCCCGATTTGGGCAAGGCGCTGCAGCTATTGTCCGAGCGCCGCGAGGAAGCAAAGGTCCTGGCCGGCGGACAATCACTGGGACCGATGTTGAACCTGCGGCTCGCGCGCCCGCAAATGCTGATCGACATAGCGCGTCTCGAGGCGCTGCGGCGGATCGAGGATCTGGAAACGCGATGGCGCGTTGGGGCCGCCGTCACCCACTCGCGCCTCGAGGATGCAGCGCTGCCTGGAGCCGAGATGCTCACCCATGTCGCCTGCGGCATAGCGCACCGCGCCGTTCGCAACCGGGGCACGATCGGCGGCAGTATCGCCCACGCGGACCCGGCTGCGGATTGGCCCGTTGTGCTCGCGGCCCTCGGCGCGACCGCGAACCTTCACACTGCCGGCGGGATGCGCGCTGTTCCTGTAGAGGATATCGTGCTGGGCGCATTTACCACTGCGCTCGCCGAGGATGAGATCCTCGAGACGATCGACGTCCCAAAGCTCTCGCCGGCGGGACGCTGGGGCTATTACAAGTTCTGCCGCCGAGTCGGCGATTTTGCCGAGGCGAGCGCGGCTGCCCTTTTCGATCCGCAGACCGGGGCCGCGAGGCTTTACCTGGGTGCGCTGCGCGGCTCACCCATCGTACTCGACAAGCTCGCCCGCGATGTTGCCTCGCATGGGCGCGCCGCCGCAGCACGGGCCAATGTCGCCCAGGCGGTGACCGAGGCGGCTCCCGATCTCGATGCGATCGAGCGCCGGATGGGTAATGCGGTAGTGGTGCGCGCGCTCGACCAGGTGTTGGACTCATGACGCCGGTATCGCTCACGGTGAACGGCCGCAAGGTGGCGGCCATGGTCGAGCCGCGCACGCATCTGGGCGACTTCCTGCGTGAGCACTGCCGCCTCACCGGCACGCATCTCGGCTGCGAGCACGGCGTCTGCGGCGCGTGCACCGTCCTGATCGATGAGGAGCCGGTGCGTTCCTGCATCGCTTTTGCCGTCGCGTGCGATGGGCAGACGGTGCGGACCATCGAAGGCTTCGAGGACGATGCGCTGATGCAGCAGCTGCGCGAAGCGTTTGCCCGGGAGCACGCGCTCCAGTGCGGCTTCTGCACGCCGGGCATGCTGATCGCAGCGCGCGACATAGTGAAGCGGTTGCCGCGCTCGGACGAGAACCGGATTCGCGTGGAGCTCGCAGGCAATCTTTGTCGGTGCACCGGCTATCGCGGCATCGTCGCCGCCGTGCGCAGCGTGGCCGAGACGCAGGAGGGCGCTCCTGCCACGACTGAACCGGAACGCAGGGCCGCCGCAGGGTCGTTCCAGGCCTTCGCCCCCAGCGCTAGCCCCGCTGCGGCGTCGGAACGGGGGGCAGTCGCAGCCGCACCCGAAGCGGGCACCACCGCTGCGAAAGGCGCAAACCGGTTTGAGGAAAGCTTCGTCATCCGCCGCCCGCCGGCGGAGGTCTGGCGCCTGTTTGCGGATCTACCCGCAGTCGCGGCTTGCTTGCCGGGAGCCGCCCTCACCGAGCATGACGAGCACAGCGCCAAGGGCAGCATGCGCGTGAAGCTCGGTCCGATTGCCGCGGCTTTCGCCGGCTCCGCCTCGATCGAGCGCGACAATGTGGCGATGCGCGGCGTCATCCGCGGCGCCGGGCATGACCGGCCTAGCGGCTCACGTACCCGCGGCGAAGTGTCGTACCGACTGTCCCCGGAGAACGCGGGCCGCGATACCCGGGTCTCCGTTGTGGTCGAGTACACCCTGCAGGGCATGCTCGCCCAGTTTTCCCGCACCGCGCTGGTCCAGGACCTCGGTCGGCGCTTGGTCGGCGAGTTTGCTGAGAACCTCAACCGCCGTTTCCAAGACGGCGGCACGGCGATGGCCGCTCCCAGCGCCCCGCTGAGTGTGAGCCGACTGATCTGGGAGAGGGTTCGAGCGCGGCTGCGCAAGTTGATGCGGGGCTAGACGGGCGGGCAGTCAAAACGACCGACAGTGGGACCGGGCCGGGATTTGGCGCAGCCTTGGCTTCGCGGCGAAGAAAAGCCCCGCTTATACGCCGCGGGGCTTAAGTCAACAGGGTCGCTCCTGGAGAGACCAGAGGCGAGCGGCCCAGTTTGCCGAAAATCTTGTCCCAATTGGGACAGTTTCCGGCGGATGGAATGTCAAAAATGGCTGCTGCGGGGTCGCTTTCCCACGCCGCCCTGGCGTGCCTCTGAAATCTGGCGGCTGGCCAACTCAGCGCATCGCGCCCACCTGTCGGCCATCTGGTTCCAAGTGGCCTTGCTCTGGGGGTCGCGCGCAAATTTGGCCGTGGCCTTACATTCTGCTGCGTGTTTCAGGAACTCATCGGGTGGATGCATGGGGGCTCTTCGTCTCCTTGAACGCTCCGCCCCAATCCCCGCCAAGTTTGTAGCACAAATCTTTGCTGCCGGTCACTGGAAAAATTGTGCAAGGCTGACCCGACCTACAACAATGGGACGTGGTACTTGAACTAAAGTCGAAGTTTCGTCCGCTCCGGTCTGGTCCGGCCGTGGCGACCCTCAGATGTCCCTGCTTCGGCGGGCAGGCGCTGCCCTATGACGCTGCCTTAAAGCGGCAAGCAGGGTGAACGGAAAAAGAACGAGGAGCCCCGTCAAGCTGGCAGTAATAAGCGAACCGTATACCTTAGGCCCCAAGTCCCGTAGCGTTCACGTCTTGCAGTTTTGGAGTATGTCATGGCGCCCCGCGCATATTGGAAGGGCTATCTCAAGCTGTCGCTCGTCTCCTGCCCCATCGCCCTCAATCCGGCGACGTCCTCTTCCGAGCGGGTCTCGTTTCGCCAGATCAACAGGAAAACGGGAAATCGCCTGCGCCAGCAGCTCATCGACGACGTGACGCGCGAGCCGGTGGAGGCAGCCGACAAGTGCAAAGGTTTTGAGGTGGGCAAGAACGAGTACCTCCCGATAGAGGACGAAGAGCTGGAATCACTGGAGATCGAGAGCAATCACACGATCGAGATCGACAGCTTTGTTCCTGCCGCGGAGATCGACAAGCGTTTCTATGACAGCCCCTATTACATCGTGCCCAACGACAAGGTCGGCCAGGAAGCATTCGCGGTCATCCGCGACGCAATGAAAGGCAAGGGCATGGTGGCCTTGGGAAGGGTGGTCATGTCGAAGCGCGAGCGCGTCATCGCACTCGAGGCTCTCGGCAAGGGTCTCCTTGGTACCACCCTGCACTACCCTTACGAGGTCCGAAAGGCGGAGGAATATTTCGATGAGATTCCCGACCTGAAGGTGCCGACTGAAATGCTGAAGCTCGCCGAGCACATTCTGGAAACGAAAGCAGGGGATTTTGATCCGTCGCAGTTCAAGGATCACTACGAAGAGGCGCTGACCGAGTTTCTGCGCAAGAAGCAGGCCCACATTCCCGTAACCAAGAAAGAGCCGGCCCCCGAGCCGCGCAACGTGATCAGCCTGATGGACGCATTGCGCCGCAGCGTGCAGGCCTCGGAGGGAGGCCCAGCGCAACCGAAGAAGGCGCGCAAACGGATCGAAGGACAGCGCGAGATGCTGCTGCCCATAGCGGGCAAGCAGCCGCAAAAGGAGGCGCGTGAGCCCCAACGTGAGGCACGTGAGGCGAAGAAGCCCGCGCGCGCGGCTGCCCGGCAGAAGAAAGCAGGTTGATTCTCAGGCTTCTGAAACATCAATCTTTGGCCGTGCCGGCGCGTTGACGTATGTCAGTACGGGGATTAAACTAACGTACATGGAAAAAACTCAAATTTATTTTCGCAAGGAAGAGCTCGAGGCCTTGCGGAAGACCGCCGCTCGGTCAGGGCGAAGCGTCGCTGAGCTGGTCCGAGACGCGGTTCGCCAGGTCGTGCTCAAGCCACGCTCGGCAGGTCCGGTTGCACTGTGGGACGGGAAGCCAAAGCGAACATCCATTGAGCACGACAGCGTCCATGACGAGCCCTGATGCGCCAAGGGGAGTCCGTTTTCGTTGACAGCGGGGCGTGGATAGCACTTGCGCTGTCGCGTGATCCGCTTCATCTGCAAGCGCGAGAGCAGTGGGATCTATTGCAGGGAGCGGGTGCAAAGCTTCACACCTCCGTTCCGGTTGTAATCGAAACATTTACATTTCTTGATCGCAACGCGAAGCGGGACGTGGCGTTAAGCTGGATAGAGTCCATCTACAAGCCGGGTACGGTGAAAATCCTGTCGTGTGAGCTGCGCGATTTGGAGCAGTCTTGGGAGTATTTTCGCCGATCGGACTTACACAAGCTGTCGGCAGTCGATGCCACGAGCTTCACAATCATGCGGCGTGCACGTATTCGGCTTGCATACACGTTTGATCACCACTTTGCCGTAGCTGGTTTCAGAGTAGTGACTTAGGCGCCCTCTGGATCGATTGGATTTTTCCAATCAGGTCGCTGGGGCGAAGCGATCCAAATTTAGCCTCGAGGTGCTGCAATGGGCGTTCGCGGCGGCGATAGCTATGTGTCCGGACTGCGGGCACACCCGAAAAACGTCTGGATCGCCGGACGCAAGGTCGCCGACGTCACGCGGGACCCGGCGCTGCGCCGGCCCGTGGCAGCCATGGCGATGCTCTATGATTGCCAGATCGACGATGAGTTGCGGGCGAAAATGACCTATCGCCCGGATGATGCCGATGACGAAGCGGGACTTTCCTTCATCGTGCCGCGCACCCCTGACGATCTTGTCCGCCGTCGCGAAGCCATGCGTGTGTGGGCGGATGCGACGTTCGGGTTCATGGGCCGCTCGCCGGATTATCTGAACACGCTGCTCGCCTCGTTCGCCGACGCGCCGGACTTCTTCGCGGAATGTGGTGGTGAGTTCTCCGACAACGTCCAGCGGTACTATCGGTTCTGCCGCGACAATGACCTTTTTCTCACCCATGCGATCGTCAATCCGCAAGTCGATCGCAGCAAATCCTCCTCCGAGCAGGCCGATCCCTACGCGCATCTCGGCGTAGTGGAAAAGACCGCCGACGGCCTGATCGTCCGGGGCGCCAAAATGTTGGCAACGCACGGACCGACCGCGGACGAGATCCTGGTGTATCCACTGCCGTTCTCGGTGCGTGCAGGAGAGGAGAAATACGCGCTCGCGTTCGGTATCCCGACGGATACGCCGGGGCTGCGCTTCATCTGTCGCGAGCCGTTCGACGAGGGCGACCAGTCCGAATGGGACCATCCCTTGGGCTCGCGCTTCGAGGAGCCCGATGCGCTCGCCATCTTTGACGATGTTCTCGTCCCTTGGGACAGGGTATTCCTGTACGGCAATGTCGCGCTGGCAAACAGCTTGTTCGCGCGAACCCGGTTGCAGTGCCATACCGGCCATCAAACCGCGGTGCGCGGCTTGGCAAAATGCGAGTTCATGACTGCGCTCGCGATGGCGCTGACGCGCAGCGTCAAGACTGATGGCTTTCTGCATGTGCAGGAGCAGCTCGGGGAGTGTCTGGCATATCTTCAGCTGATCGAAGGCGCCATCTTGCTTTCCGAGCAGAAGGCAGAGCCTACCGGACATGGGACTTTACGGCCGGCATTGGAGCCTCTTCAGGCCCTGCGCTACCACATTCCGCGTTTTTACGAGCGCATGGTTCAGGTGGCCCAGGTACTCGGAGCGGGCGGCCTTCTGAGCAACCCGAGTGAAGCCGATGTGCGCTCGGAGATCGGTGCCGAAATCCGGCGCTACTATCGCGGTGCCGGTCGCGACGCCGAGGCAAAGATTCGCCTGTCCAAGCTCGCCTGGGACGTTACCGGGACACAGTTCGGGCAACGGCAGCTGCAATACGAAAGATATTATGCCGGCGATCCCGTCCGCTTGGGGGCGTCGATCTATTTGATGCAGGACCACGCGCCTCTGCTAGCGACGGTCGATCGCGCCCTCGCATCTTTCCGCCGAGCCGGAGAAAAGCCAAACCGGCAGAATTGAAATGAAATCTCTGCTTTTTATGCTCGCGCTGGCTGCGAGCCTGAGTGGTATCGGCAGCGCATCGGCACAGATCTACCCCTCTCGCGCCATCACCATAGTCGCGCCGTTCCCGGCGGGCGGCCCCTCGGACGTGCTTGCGCGCATTCTGTCCGAGCCGCTGCGGGTGGTGCTCGGCCAACCCGTGGTCATCGAGAATGTCGCGGGCGCCGGCGGCAACATCGGGGTTGGCCGTGTGGCCCGCGCGGCGCCCGACGGTTACACGCTCGTCATCGGGCAATGGAGCACGCACGTGGTCAATCCGGTGACCTACACGCTCGCACATGACGTGATGAACGATTTCGAGCCGATTGCGCTGCTTGCAAACACGCCCCAGCTGATCATCGCGCGGAAAGATTTTCCGGCGAGCGACGTGCATGATCTGATCGCCTGGCTCAAGGGAAATCCCGGCAAGGCAACGGCCGCCACCGTTGGTGCGGCGGGCGGCGCGCAGGTCGCCGGCATCTA
>Ga0070712_100002599_pt1 | contig 11157 bp, 9 predicted proteins | sample LARL81metaG_FD_71396 | JGI IMG/M metagenome (GOLD analysis project Ga0070712, IMG submission 71396) | Corn, switchgrass and miscanthus rhizosphere microbial communities from Kellogg Biological Station, Michigan, USA - LAR L8-1 metaG | ecosystem: Host-associated > Plants > Roots > Rhizosphere ...
GTGAGCTCGCGCGCTTTCATGAACAGACTCGTCGCGATCGACAACTACAAGCGCACCGATGACCCCAGCACGATTTCCCCCATGGTGATATCGGGCACGCACGCGCTGGACATCGTCATGTGGTATCTGGAAGCGAAGACTCCGGTCGAATGCTTCGCGCGCTCCATCGACAAGGTGCTGGGTCCCACCTATCAGGGGATCGATGCCACCGCGGGGATGATCATGTTCTCGGACGGCAGCGTCTATCATCTCAACATCTCCTGGGCGCTGCCCGTGACCTGGCCAGGCGCCGTCTACAGCCTGGAAATCGGCATCAACGGCACTGATGGCGTGCTCACGATCGACGATACCCATCGCGACATGGTGCTGGCGGTCTCGGCGCCGCAGAACGAAGGCTATGCCCCGGACGAGCGCCGACTCGTAGACTTCATGGGCAGCTATCCGCCGGGAGACATGGCATTGGGCGAGCTGCGTGGGCCGATGCGCGATGAAACGGATTCCTGGCTCAACCGGATCGCGCTCGGCCTGCCGACGCAAGCCGCCACGGCCGGCGAAGCGCACAATCGGCTGATGTTGACCAAGGCGCTCGACCTTTCCGCCAAGCTGCGAGAGCCGGTAATGCTGCCGCTCGCGCCTGACGCGGAACGCAGAGCGGCGTGACGAGGCAAGCGTTCCACGCGGCGCTCGCGTAGAAACGATTCCCCCAACTCTCTCCATCCGGAATCTCAAATGGATACCAAGACGACCGAGACAGGCGCGCTCCACCAGCCACGCCTGGAGGATGATCCGCTGGTGCGAGGCCTCGGCCACTACGCCGACGATGTGCCGATCAGCGGGCAAGCCTATGCTTATTTCGTTCGCTCGCCGCATGCGTTCGCCGACATCCGCGCCATCGAGACCAGCGCGGCCCGCGCGACGCCCGGCGTGCTCGCCGTGCTCACCGGCGCCGACATGGAGGGGATCGGCAACGTATCCCAGCATCCGCCGCTCGGCGGGCGCCGCGGCACGAAGCTGATTGTTCCTCAGCGCCCGGCGCTGGCAGCAACCACGGTGCAGCACCTTGGAGAGGCGGTCGCGATGGTGGTTGCCGAGACGCTCGGGGTTGCGCAGGACGGCGCCGAGGTCGTCAATGTCGAATATGAGGAGCGCACGCCCATCATCGATCTGCGCGAAGCCGTGCGCACCGGCGCGCCGCAGGTATGGCCCGAGGCTCCCGGCAATATCGCCGTCGACTGGCCGGGTCTCGCTCCTGATCCCGATGCGAATGCGCAGGAGGTCGAGCGAGTGATTGCCTCGGCCAAGCATGTCGCTCGGGTCTCGGTGGTGCATCAGAGAATTATGGTCGCATCCATGGAGCCCCGGGGCGCCACCGCAAGCTACGATGCGGGGAGCGACAGCTATCTCCTGCGCTGCTGCTCCCAGAGTGCGCGGGCGCTACGCGACGGGCTTGCTCCCATTCTCGGCGTGCCGAACGCGCGCCTGCGCGTGATCACGGAAGACGTCGGGGGTGCCTTCGGCCTGAAAACCGGACCTTACCCGGAATACGTCGCTGTTCTCGTCGCCGCGCGCAAGCTCGGACGGCCGGTGCATTGGATGTCGAACCGGGCCGAGGCCTTCCTGAGCGACAATCACGCACGCGATGCCTTCAGCGACGTGGAGCTCGCGCTCGACGAGCGCGGCAGGTTTCTGGCGCTTCGCATTCGCCACCTCGGCAACATGGGCGCCTATATCGGCGCCGTCGGCGCCAACATCCAGACTGTCAATCTCGCGCGCTGCCTGCCCGGAATGTACGACATCCCGCTCATCGATATCGCCGTGCGCTGCGTATTCACCAACACGACCACGACCGCGCCATACCGTGGCGCCGGGCGCCCGGAAGCGAATTACATGCTCGAACGCGTGGTCGAGGAGGCGGCGCGCATCAGCGGCATCGATAAAATCAAGTTGCGCCAGCGCAATCTGATAAAGCCCTCTGCCATGCCGTACAAAACTGCGGTAGGCACCACCATCGACAGCGGCGATTTCGAGTCGCTGCTCGATAAGGCGCTTGCGCTTGGGGGCTACGACGGCTTCAAACAGCGCCGGCGGGAAGCGGCAAAACGGGGAAAATACCGGGGACTCGGCATTTCCTGCATGCTGGAGCACTCAGGCGGATTCCCGCTGGAAGCAACGGCGCTGAGCTTTCCCGGGGGCGACAAGCTCATGCTGGGCCTCAATGTGCAGTCGACGGGGCAGGGGCATGCGACCGTCTTCACCCCCATGCTGGCACAACAGCTCGGCATTCCCCCTGAGCAGATCGAGCATCGTCAGGGGGATTCGGCCATGGAGGTCGCGGGCTACGCCTCCGTCGGGTCGCGTTCCGCCATGACGGTGAGCCATGCCCTGCTCAAGACGGTTGATGCCCTGCTGACGAAAGGCAAGGCCCTCGCAGCGACAGTGCTGGAAACCGCGGAGGCGGATATCGAATATCACGGCGGGCGCTTCGGCGTGGTAGGCACGGACCGCAGCATCTCGCTGTTCGACCTCGCCGCGCGTGCCAAAGAGATGAAACAACGCGGCGAGATCGCGGAGGATCTCGACACAAAAACCACTGCGGAGACGCCGCTCACATTCCCGAATGGATGCCATATCGCCGAGGTCGAGATCGACCCGACGACCGGTGCCGTAGCGCTGGCGCGCTATTGCGCCGTGGATGATTGCGGCAATGCGCTGAACCGGATGATCGTCGAGGGACAGACCCACGGGTCCATTACCCAGGGCGTGGGCCAGGCGTTGTTGGAGAATGCGGTGTTCGACGCGGGTGGAGGACAGCTGATCACCGGCTCGTTCATGGATTATGCGCTGCCGCGCGCCGACGATGTTCCCCCATTTCAAGAAGAGCTTCACCTTGTGCCGGCCAGAACGAACCCGCTCGGGGTGAAAGGAGCAGGCGAGGCAGGGACCACGGCGGCCATTGCGGCGGTCATGAACGCCGTCGCGGATGCCATTCCCGGCGGTGCCGGCGCGCATCTGGACATGCCGGCAGCGGCGGAGAAGGTCTGGCGCGCCTGCCGCGCGCCCGCTGCCGCGTAGAGTTAATTTTGAGCCACGAATCCATCAAACCCGTTCAACGCGCGCGGCATAGCAGCCAGGTGCAGCGTAATGGATGTGGAGATAGGAAGACTGCGGATTGGCGAGCAGCCGTTCAATAGCCGCTTCTAAATCCTTGCCATCGACAAGCTCCCAGCCAATCATCATTCCAAGGTTGTCGAATGCGCGCACAGCGAGCGTGCGAATGCGCAATTGTTCCGGCACCTCATTGATCGCATGGTAGCTTTCCTCGCCCTTTCTGACATAAATCGCAAACCGCATACGGTATGGAGATTGAACATCATGGTGTTCGTAGTTGACGAGTAAAAGCTCATCTCCCTCGCGCGAGTCCGTCAGGCTGACGCGGCAGGGATAGCCTGGTGCACGATTATCGGCTACACGGCGGATCGCGCCGCGTGAAGCCAACTCTTCGTCCGAAAGGTCAAAGAGATGCGCGAACTGTTCGGACGGCAGGCCCCTGATGCAGAAGCTCATGAGATATCTCCTCGGTCGTAGATCGAACGATGACCGAAATATGGTACTGCATCCCGCACCCAGCACTCTGTTTCTTGCGGTCAAATTTGTGCCCGTGTCTCACCAACCTCATCCAAGACGGGAGTTGCCTATGACAACCCGGCAAGAGCGGTCGGTTGGTCAGCGTGCATGTGTCGCTTAGAAGGATACAATGCGTTGCTGCCGTCATTCATTACAAGGAGAGCCAAAGGGGACTTCTCGGACCGGCGAGCCCTGGAAGAAAACCGTGGGGTGGTAGTTTGCTTCGTCCGGCGACCAGGCAACGCCTGAGACATCCGGCATCTGCGCCATCTCCTCGGACATCTCCTTGGTCACGAAAACGTTTGGCTGCTCCCCGTTCTCCTCGATCGTATAGGCAATATCCGTGCCGAATGTCTTCAGGAAGACCGGGATCCGGCATCGTTTTCCGACCTCCTGGGCGATACGCGATTCGGGATTAAGCACCCCGCCCCGGTCCAGTCGTGCGTTCTCATTGATCTGATAGAGAGGTGGCGCATCCAGCCAATTCTGCTCCAGGGCCTCTCTGAAGGCCTGGGGATTATTCTTCGCCACATATCCGATCTTCCTTGTCTTGGAAATAAGTCCCCGATCCTGCGCAGCTTTGACACTCTTCAAAAACTCATTGAATACGTCGGCAAGGCCGCGTGCATCGAGCTTGTGAACATTGTCGAGATGCACGCCGATGATCGAGCTTGCGGGCGCGATTTCGTCTGCATGCCGCGTTAATTTGAGGAGATCGTCGACCACGACCTTTCTTGCAGCGGCATCGGTAAGATCGATCACCCGTTCCGTCGTCCCCCATCGATCCCTCGTCCGCCGGGAAGAAGGGAAACGGTCGCAGTCGCTGCCGATGTAGCAATTGCCTCCGACGTGGTAGAGGATCAAATTAATGCCTCTGCGCATCCTCGGGATGCCATCCTGCCAATCGACATCGAGCCAACCCACTTCGCCCCTTGTAACTGCCTCAGAAAGACCCTGGAGCACGGTGTCGTGGACGGCACCGGACAAGCTCGTGGCCCAGTATTGTTTCCGGAATTCCTCGGTTCTCGCCGGCAATGCAACAAGTAACAACGTACTGATAGTCAGCGCAGTCCGGACGGCCAAGACGATAGGTTTTCTAGGTTCGCTCATATTGATCCGGCTGCCAAAATTCGCGACCTCATGCTGGGGAGCGTCGCGGCGCGCCCAAGGACGCACAGCTTGCTCGATCGCATGCGCGCCGCGACGCGTCTCGAAGCATCGGGTCGGGGAAACTTGCGGGGCCGCCCTCCCCCTTCGAGACGGGCGCATGCAAGCATGCGCCCTCCTCATGATGAGGACGGAACAGAAGCCGGCGCATGCTTTGGTTTGAACGAAAGGTGCTGTTCGACCTGATGGGAACCTGCGGCTACGCCTGGGAAATGAATTTGGTATTCAGATAGGCGCCAAGCCCCTCGATACCTCCTTCACTGCCGTGTCCGGATTCCTTAACCCCGCCGAACGGGGTCTCCGGCGTCGAGACAGCCACCGAGTTGACCCCCACCATGCCGGATTCGATTGCATCGCCGATGGCCGCCGCGGTCGTGTTCGAGGTCGTGAAGGCGTAAGCGGCAAGCCCGAAGGGCAGAGAATTCGCGCGCTCCACCACCTCGTCGAAGGTCTTGAAGGTGACGACCGGCGCGATCGGCCCGAACGGCTCCTGCGTCATCACCTTGGAGTCGTCGGGCACCTCGGTGACAACGGTCGGCTCGTAAAAGAAGCCCTGGTTGCCGCGCCGCTTGCCCCCGGTCACGACGGTGCCGCCGCGGCTCTTCGCATCCGCGACGAAGCTCTCCATCGTATCGATTCGGCGCGCATTCGCCATCGGGCCCATGGTGATGCCCTTCTCCAATCCGTCCCCGAGCTTGAGACCGCCGGCATATTCGGTAAACCGCGTGAGGAACTTCTTGTAGACGCTTTCTTGCACGTAAAAGCGGGTGGGCGAGATGCAGACCTGCCCGGCGTTGCGATACTTGAAGGCAGCGATGGTATCCGCGGCCTTCTCCGGATCCGCGTCGGCGAAGACCATGACCGGCGAATGACCGCCGAGCTCCATCGTCGTGCGCTTCATTCCCTTCGCCGCCAGCGCTGCAAGATGCTTCCCCACCGGGATCGAGCCGGTGAAGGAAATCTTTCGCACGGCGTCTTTCGCGAGAAGATGCTCGGAGACTTCGGCCGGGACGCCGAAGACCAGGTTGAGCACGCCCGCGGGCAGTCCCGCATCGGCAAAGCAGCGCACCATCTCGACGCAAGCGCCTGGCGTTTCCTCGGACGCCTTGAGGATGAGGGCGCAGCCCGCCGCCAGAGCCCCGCCGATCTTGCGGGCCGGCGTGAGCACGGGGAAGTTCCACGGGGTGAACGCCGCCACGATGCCGACCGGCTCGGTCACGACCAGCTGGCGCGTGCCTTTGGCGCGTCCCGGCACGATGCGGCCGTAGCTGCGCCGTCCCTCCTCGGCATACCAGTCGATGATGTCGGCCGAAGTGACCACCTCGGCGCGCGCCTCGACATAGACCTTGCCCTGCTCCTGCACGAGAATTTTGGAGATGGCATCGTGGCGTTCGCGTATGAGGTCGGCAGCCTTGCGCATGATCTTGGCGCGGTCATAGGCCGAGGTTGCCCGCCACAGCGCAAAGCCCTTCTTCGCCGCTGCAAGCGCCTCGTCGAGATCGGCCTTGCTGGCATGGGGAAGATGCGCCAGCGGCTTCTCGGTCGCCGGATTGAGCACCTCCTCGCCCTTGCGGCCGTTGCCGCCTACCCACTTGCCGTCGATATAGAGCGCGAGATCCGTGTACATGAGCGCCTCACATTTTGATGATGATTGATGTTGGTCGGGAGGGGATTAGCATCTTTCGCTACGGGATTCACGTCCTTCCGTCACCCGACGGCGAACGACGGGCGTTCAGGAAAATGTAAATTTCGTCGAGTTTGGGACATGTTGCTACACGCTCCAAGAGAATATCGAGACCTTGTTTCGTCATGGGCGGAGCGTACCAATCTTCCGCTGTCTTGAGGAGCGGCGCCTACTCGCGCCGCCCTTTCAGCATCCCGGCGACGCTAAGGTCCTCGTCGAGGTCGGGCCAATGAATGCCCATTGGCATGATCTCGAAATTAGCACGCTGTTGCGCCGAAGCCCGCTGCAGCCGTGGGTACCAGTCCAGCGGGGTCGCGATCTTGCGGCCATCCGCGAGAGTGACGACAAGCTCGGTCGCGGTGAACTCGACTGCCTCCGCGCGAAGATCGCCAACGTCAATTTCCAAAATGGGCATTCCAGGCTCTCAGCAGCTCTCCCCGATGCTCTCGTAGATAACGAATGATATCGCCAATTTCATGCGCAGCAAAGCGTATGTTCAGCGCAACTGTGAGATCATGAAGCCATATCTTGACTTCTTTGTTTCCCTCCCGGACGTGAACATGCGCGGGCTCGTCTCTTTCATTTGAATGAAGAAAGCACGATAAGATGCCCATCGGAGCACGGTCGGCATGAGACTGCTGGCTATGCCAAAAAGCTTCCACCGTTCACCTGAATGTTCTGGCCGGTGATGAAGCTCGCGCCAGGGCCGCACAGGAAACGCACCGTCGCAGCGATATCCTCCGGCAGGCCGCGGCGTCCCACCAGCGCGTGAACGAGCGCATGATGCTGCGGCACCGGTTGCCCCGCCGGCCGCGGAGTGGCCATTACGCCGGGGGTAACCGTATTGACCCTGATGTTGTCGGGGGCAAGCTCATGCGCGAGCGCGCGCGTGAGCCCGACCAGCCCGGCCTTGGCGGTCACCACATGCGGGCGGCGCGCCGCGCCGGTATGCGCGCTCAAGCCCCCGATGTTCACGATCACGCCGCCGCCTGCCCGCCGGAGATGGGGCAGGCACGCCTGCGCGCAGTTGAACGCGCCATCGAGAATAATTGCCGTTACGGCGCGCCATTCCGCGAGCGTCATGCGGTCGAAGGCCTGCTCGGCGCGCACCGCAGCATTGTTGACCAGAATGTCGACACGGCCGAAATGGACGGCGGCGGCGGCGGTCATTTTCTGCACTGCGTCGGGATCTGTTACATCGGCGACAAGTGCAATGGCCTTGCCGCCGGCCCGTTCGATCTCGCCGGCGACCCCTTCAGCTTCCCCGCGGTTGGCGCGCGCATTCACCACGACGGCGGCGCCGCCCTCTGCGAGCGCGAGCGCGATCGCGCGTCCGATATTGCGGCCCGCGCCGGTAACGAGGGCAACCTGCCCCGACAGCTCCTTAGGCACGGCGCTCCCCGAGCCCCGTTCCTCGATCTCAGGCATTGCGCAGACGCGCCTCGCTGAAGCCGGGAATGCGATTGACCGCGACAACGACAGCGAACGTGATCACAAGCATGATCAGGCCGAGAACCGAAATCGCGCCCAGATCACCCGATTCGTTGAGATCAAAAATAAGTACGGAAATGACTTTGGTCTCCGACGTGAACAGCATGATCGCGGCCGAGAGCTCCCGGATGACGCCGACGAAGATGAAGCACCAGGTCGCGATCACGCTGGTGCGGAGCAGGGGCGCGGTGATGTCGCGCAGCGTGCGCAATCGGGTCGAGCCGAGAATGCGGCTCGCGTCTTCCAGGTCGGTGTGGACGAACCGGAACGCCGACTGCAGCTGCTGATAGGCCGCAGGGAGTGCAATGGTGACGAAGGCGAGGAGCAGGATCCATAATGTACCGTAAAGCACGAATGGTGGTCGCGCGTAGCTCAGGAACAAGCCGACGCCGAGCACAATTCCCGGAATCGCGACGGGGGCAGTCGCGAGAAAGCCGAGGGTGCGGTAACCGGGAATGGCGCGGCGGGTGGTGAGATAGGCAATCACGAGCGCCATGAGCGTGCCGATGGTTGCCGACGCAATACCCAGCACGAACGTATTCTTCACCGCGAGCTTCGTTGCCGACAATTCGAAAAAGACGAAACGAATGTTATGCAATGTGAAAGTATCGAAGGACACGAATGAGGTGGCGACCGGCGAAAAGGTCGCGTTGATGAGCGCGCCGTAGGGAAGGAACACGGGGCAAAGCAGGACCACAAACACGAAGGATAGTGCCGTCCATCGCATTGCCCCAAGCCGCACCAGCCTGGGATCCCCTTGCTTGCCGCCAACGACCGAATAGCTGCGCCGACCCAGAATGAGGTGCTCGGCGCGGAGAAGGAGAACGGTCAGGACCAGAAGCGGCACCGAAGCCGCCGCCGCCAGCTCCGGCTTGGGTGGATAATTGAACAGGCTCCAGATCTTGGTCGTCATGGTGTGAAAGCCGGCGGGAATGGCCAGAATCGCGGGCGAGCCGAACAGCGTCATGGCCTGCAGGAATGCGACAAGCGCGCCGGCAACGAGCGCGGGAAGAGCGAGCGGAATGGTCACGCGCCGAGCCGTGGTCCACGTGCGCCCTCCGAGTATGGAGGACGCGTCTTCGAGGTCGCCGGGAATGCGATCGAGCGCGTTGGCGAGGAGCACGAACACGTAAGGAAACGTGTAGCACGAAATGACGAAGATGAGCCCGCCGAGCGAGTAGATGTTGAAGACGTGCTCGTCCTGCGGGGCGCCTGTCACCGTACGGTAGATCTTGTTGAGGAGACCGCTGTTGGGTGCCGCCAGCAGCTCCCACGCGATCGCGCCGAGAAACGGCGGGGTGACGAATGACGCGGTCACCAGCGCACGCACGGTCCGGCGCAACGGCATGTCGGTGCGCGCCACCAGCCAGCTCATGGGGGCCGCGACCGCGCAGCAGATGATGCTCGAGCTGACCGCAAGGATGAGCGTCGTGATCATCGGCTCGACGAAAATGGGGTCGACGATCAGCGTCTTGAAATTGGCGAGCGTGAATGCGCCGTTTCGATCCACCAGGCTGTAATAGAGAAGCCAGAACATCGGCTGGATAATCAGTCCGCACAAAAGCGCCGCGAACAGGATCAGGATCGGCCAGGACAGGTCGAGTCTGTAGGGTTGGGGTGCGCGTGCGGCCGGCAGGGCGATCGTCATTGCTTCACACTTTGAACAGCTGCGCGTAGCGCGTCTTGATCTCCTCGCTCATCCTCTCGACGCCGGCAGGATCATCCTTCATCGTATTGATAGTGCGGAACGGTTTGCGCCCGGGCTTCTCCTTGACCAGCGCATGCATCGAGCGCGCGTGATGCGCGGATAATTCCGCGATTGCGCGTTCGCTCAACAAAATCGGATCGCTCGCGACGAGTGCCGCACCAACGTGCTGCTCCGCCATCGCTGCGAACGCGGCGTTGAAGTCTCGTTGGCTTCTCGCACTTACAGGGACGTTCTGCCTTCCAAGCGCGCGGGCCGCTCCCCTCTGCATCTCTCAGGTCGGAGTCGGCAGTGGCATTGTCCGGGTTCATCAAAAGTGCAATCAAGTGGGCCTCTGGAATTAATTGGGTCAATATTTCCATCCGCTTCGCGATGAGCGTGCTCGAAAACAGGGTCATCCCTGTCAAATTGCCGCCCGGCTGGTTACTCGGCTTGCAGACGCACCGCGCGCTGCTTCGTGAGCTCACGCGCCCAGTGGTGCGCCGTGGCACAAGCTTCCATGCCCACCAGGCACGGCGCCAGCACCTCGAAAAATGCCATCACTTGGCTTCGCCGAAGTTGCTTCCTGACAACCACCTTCTCCGCCGCATCAATACCGTGAACCTGGAACACGTTCTTGGCGACATCCAAACCGATCGTGGTAACGTGCACTTTCCCTCATGTGATTCGACTGCAACGATCACCCTACGGCAATTCATTGCTGGGAGCGAGCGCCGTCCACCACATCATTAGCGGACATTCGACGCGATCTCGATTATCTCGTCATCCAGCGAGCGAAGTAACGGTACCCAATCTCAGGGGGCAGCTATGGGCACTGTCCGACTCGCGCTTGCTGAATCAGCCGTGGACCCCGCGGTATCGGCCCGCAGGACAAATTGAAACACCGCACCTCGCGGTGTATTCCCGGCAAGCCACAACCGTCCCTCGTGAGCCTCTATGATAGAGCGGCAGATCGACAGGCCCATGCCCATACCGGCCGATTTTGTCGTGAAGAGCGGGTTGAATATGCGACCGACATCTTGCGAGCCGATTCCTTTTCCGGTGTCCGCCACTGATATCATGACGCCGCCGCCATCTTGAACCTCGGATTTAATTGATAGGACCCGAGATCCGTCCTTGTTTGCCATCGAGTCGGTAGCATTCGTGATGAGATTCAGAAGCACCTGCTGCAGCTGGGTTCGATCTCCTATTACCTGCGGCAGCTGCAGGCTCGGCTCGGTTTGCACAAATATCCGGTGCTTCTGCAGATCACTGCGTAGCAAAATAAGGGCTTCGTTGATGAGCTCGTTAATGTCGAGCGAAGTTCTGTTCCGGGCGTCTCTCTTGAATATCGTTCGAATGCTTTCGATCACCGCTCCTGCGCGGTGTCCATCAGCGGCGATTTTTTTGAATGCCGCTTTCACTTCATCGAGATCGGGCAACGAGCGATCCAGCCAGCGCAAGCCCGCATCGGCATTCGTTACCATCGCAGACAATGGCTGCTTGA